>Ga0256837_1000336_pt1 | contig 41638 bp, 47 predicted proteins | sample 4562384metaG_FD_185976 | JGI IMG/M metagenome (GOLD analysis project Ga0256837, IMG submission 185976) | Hydrothermal vent microbial communities from Guaymas Basin, Mexico - 4561-384 | ecosystem: Environmental > Aquatic > Marine > Hydrothermal vents | place: Mexico: Guaymas Basin | collected... | reverse complement strand
CACCAAAAAGGTACAGTGGCAAAAGTAATAGTAGTACAATTTTACCAAGGTTTTTCATTATCTAACCCCTTTTGAATAGGTTTTGAATTGAGTCTGTAAATATACGAACTCGATTTTTTCTGTAGCTCTTTGAGCCATTTTTTTTGCTCCATATCACTCATTTTTTTAGCTTGCGTAAAAGCTTGATTTTGAAGCTGTTTTTGCTCTTGCTTTGGTTTAGTTTTTTTAGCGTGAGCATTTTGTGCTTTGTCTTGCTGTTTATTTTGTTGCTGTTGTTTTTGTTGAGCATTTTGTTTTTGGTTATCTTTTTTATTTTGCTCATTTTTCTTATTTTGAGAATCTTTTTGGGATTGTTTTTTATTTTGCTGATTTTTCTTTTGCTCTTTAGAATCTTTGTTGTTTTGTTTCTTTTGTTGCTGATTCTTTTTATCTTGTTGCTTTTGATCCTTTTTCTTTTGCTCTAAAGCTTTTTTAACAGCTTCTAAATTTTTTTGAACCTCTGCATCTTTTTGTAACTTCAGCGATGTTTCATACTTTTGTATCGCTTCAAGCAGATCTTTTTTTGTCCCTTTTTTTACATAGGCATTACCCATATTTGCATAGCGAAGTGCCTCTTTGGCTTTTGTGTTAAAACGTGCCATCTCATACATTTGTAATGCTTTGTCGTACTTTTTAGCTTTATAAAAACTATTTGCTGCATCAAAATATGCCTCTTTTGAATGGTTATCTTGTGCATACTCTTTATAAACCTGTGCAGCATAATTATACTCCCCTTTTTCATACGCTTCTTTTGCCTCTTTAAGTTGCTTAAAACCTAAAAAAGAGAGTGCTTGAGCATTTTGCGTAGAGGCAAAAAGTAATGCAAAAAGTAAAAATGCAGAAGGCACCTCCACACTTTGACGCTTACTCATAGAACTTGTTGCAAGTAAAAATATAAATAGTGCCAACCCTAGTGGATAGTAAAAAAGTGGAAAATATTGTTTAATCTTTTCAGATTGCAACTGCTTTTGTTTTACACGTTTTTTAATCTCACCCAAAAGTGCATCAACATCTTTAAGTGAAGCTACACTTTGAATGTAAGCTCCACCCGTTTGTGTTGCCAAAGAAACAATTGCACTATTAAGCTTTGTAACAATAATCTGCCCATTTTGCTTAATAAACTCCCCATTTGCCAAACGAATAGGAGCACCTTTTTTTGTAGCAACTGCCAAAACAAACACCATAATATTATGCTCTTTTGCATAACTAATTTCACGTGAAAAATCTTTTTTATCTCCACCATCACTAAAAAGTACTACATACTTTTGTTTATCTTTTGTAGCGTTATTTACAACTTCCAACATCGAAAGGAAGTTTGTTCCTTTTTCTGTAATAGAGTTTGTGTTTAAATCTTGCAGTAAAAAAGCAACAGCACTATGGTCAAAACTAAGTGGCGAAACCAAATAGGAATTTTTCGCAAACGCAATAACCCCTATTCTCTCACTTTGTTCCTTTTTTAAAAATGCGAGTGCTTTTTTCTTTGCAGCTTCAAGCCTTGTTGGATAGATATCTTGTGCAAGCATAGAGTCTGAGATATCGAGTGCTAGTAAAATATTTGAGCTTTTTTGTTTTACCTCCACCTCTGCATAATCGATAACAGGACCAGCTAAAGCAATAATCACCAAAAGCCCCACCAAGAAAAAAAGTGCATTTCTAGCTTGAAGTGTTAAACTATTTGCACTTACACGAAGTTTTTGCATAACCTCTTCACTAAAAAAAGTTGTTTGTGATTCTTTTTGCGTTAACAAAAATGCAAATAAAATAACCAAAGGAGGTAACATAAAATATATAAATTCAATATGTAAAAATCTCATTTTCGTCCCCTTTTATTACGAAAATAGACATAAAGCATAAAAGATAAAAACCCAATAAACAGTGGATAAAAATAGTAATAACTCAAGCTATTTATTGTTTTGTTTTTAATCTTTACCTTCTCTAACTCATCTATTTTTTTATAAATTGCTGCTAACTCTTTAGCGTTTGTTGCACCAAACGCTACACCACCACTTACTTTTGCAATTTTTTGCAACACCGCACCATTATACTCTCGCCCAATCCCAATTGGATAAACTTTAATATTCTCTTTTTTAATAAAATCAAGAGCAACATCAAGTGGAATTTTATCTACCCCTTGTGTAGAGTAACCATCTGTAAGCAAAATCATCACTTTCGATTTTGAATGGCTCATCTTTAAAAGATTAACCCCTTGTGTTATCGCCTCATAAAGTGCTGTATATTGCCCTGCCATACCAATTTGGAGTTGCGAAACAATACGACTTAAAATATGTTTATCGTAAGTAAGTGGAGAAGCTATAAAAGAGTATGCTCCAAATACAACTAAGCCCAAATTATCATTGTGACGTTTTGCTATAAAATCTTTTACAATATTTTTTACAACATCAAAACGTGTTAAGTAGGGATTTGCTTTGTCAAATCCACCCTCACGCATAGATTCAGAAGCATCTAATACAAGTGCTATCTCATGCCCATGTTTTGGCTCTAACTCATAAGGTTTATCTTTTACAGGAGACATTAAAGCAACTATCATCATAACAATAGCGATCCACTTTAACATAAAAAGTTTTTTACTCACAGCAATAGAGTTTGCCCCAAAACGGCTAATATGGGGAAAATATATAGAAGGCATCTTCTCTTTACAAAGTGTTTCACACGCTATAAAGAAAAAAATCACAAACCCTATTTTTGGAAACTCAAAATACAATCCATCAAACATCTATCATCCCTCTATAAAGCTCAATATACCCTTTTACTTCATCGCTAAAAGGCTCTACCTCTTTTTTATATTTATATGCACCCAAACGCTCCACCAAATTTAAATACATTGAGTTATGTCTAGTGGAGTCATCTTTAAATGTTGCTGCATATTTACTAATAGCATACGCTGCTTTTTTAGGGTCGTTAAGGTCTATATTTTGGAGGTTTTTATACGCCTCTTTACGAATATTGTGTTTTTTTCTCTCTTTAAAAAATTTAAAAAGCATATAAAGCCCAAACAATACAACAAGAGTCATAAACCCACCCACAATGCTTAGGTACAACAAAGAGTGGTCACTCACTTCCATTAAGGGTTTAATGTCGGAGATTTCTACATTATATTTTTGCATTATGCCCCCTCAAACACTTTTCTTAAACCAACAGATGGATTTTTATCGGTATAGAGTTTATCAAACCTCACTTGCGATTGACGCAAATTTTGGTACAACTCTCTATCGTATGCTACTATCTCTTTGTAGTAATTTTGAACTGCCTCTTTATCAAAATCTCCCTCAAGCCACGCACCAGTTTGAGGATCAACTAAAGATGCAAAACCAATCTCAGGTGGAAATTCTTCATATTTATCACGAATAATAAGCGCTATAACCTCATGCTTTTTTGCTAAAATTTTTAGTTTTGGTAACTCAAAAAAATCACCCATAAAAATAATTAAAGAGCGACGCTTAATTCTCTCTAACAAATAAGACTGAATAAAATCCCAATCTAACTTTTCATTAAGTGGATCAAAATTTAAAACATCTCCCACAATCTTTTGCACTTGAGCCATCTGCTTTGAGGGTTTATGATGCTTTAATGCTCTATCACTTAACATATAAGAGCTCAGTAAATCCCCATTTTTTAAAACAGAAAAACTAATATTTGCTACAACCTCTGCTAGGTAATCTTGTTTAAAAACTTTTGAACCAAAATAGAGCGAACCACTCATAAGTGATACCAAAACAACATTAAGTTCCCGCTCTTCACGAAAAACTTTAATGTATGGCTTTTGCATCTTAGCGGTGATATTCCAGTCAATATGGCGGATATCATCCCCTGGCATATATTCACGTAGCTCTATAAAGTCATACCCCTCACCTTGAAAAATAGAGGCATTATTTCCAACCATCTCACTAAAAACTTGTTTTCTCGCTTTAATAAGAATTTTTTTGAGTTTGCTCATAACAACAAACCTCTATTATGGAACTCTAACAGCTTCTAAAACCTGTTGAATAATCTCATCAGTAGAAATACCCTCTGCTTGTGCTTCATATGTTAAAACAATACGGTGACGCATAAGTTCTGGAAGAATATATGCAATATCTACTGGTGTTACATACTCATTTCCACGTAAAAATGCCATCGCTTTTACCGCTTTGAACATATCGATACTTACACGTGGCGAAGCTCCAAAATGGATATGCTCTTTGAGTTTTTCTAATCCATACTCTTGTGGATTTCTTGTTGCATTTACAAGCTCTATCATATACTCTTCAAGTTCAGGATCTATGTGGATATTTTTTACTGCATCTTTGAGTTGTGTAATCTCCTCTTTTGTTACAACTGCATTTATCGCTTCATACTGTGCATTTGCAATACGTCTTGCAATCTCTAGCTCCTCTTGTTTTGTGTTGTATCCAACTACAAGTTTAAGCATAAATCTATCAAGTTGTGCTTCTGGGAGTTGATATACCCCCTCTTGTTCAACAGGGTTTTGTGTAGCCATTACAAAAAATGGTAAGTCAAGTTTGAAAGTTGTATCGCCTAGTGTTACTTGTTTTTCTTGCATAACCTCTAAAAGTGCAGATTGCACCTTAGCAGGAGCACGGTTAATCTCATCGGCTAAAAGAAGATTTGTAAAGATTGGACCTTTTTTAATCTTAAAACTATTGTTTTGTGGGTCGTAAATTTCCGCTCCTAAAATATCAGAAGGGAGTAAATCTGGAGTAAATTGAGCACGTTTAAAATTAAGCCCTAAAGATTTAGCAAGAGCATTTACTGTTGTTGTCTTTGCAAGTCCTGGAACACCCTCTATTAGAACATGCCCTTCACATAAAAGCCCAACAAGCAAAGCATCTATCATCTTCTCTTGCCCTACAACAACTTTTGCAACCTCTTTTTTTATCGCTTCAATTTTTTGAGTCATTTACAATCCTTGATACAATCTGAAATTTAAAACTAATCAAATTATATCAAGTGGTTGTAAATATTTGGGAAACTACTTTTTAACCACTAAATATCTTGGAGTGCTAACTTAAATTCACACCATTTTAAAGTCTTAAAAACTCTATTTTTTTCTTTAAAATAACAGCGTACGAATAAACCCATACCATCCTTTGTTATAATTAAGTTAATTCTATCATCTTTTTTCCAAAAAAAGAGATACTATATAAAGTTTTATACTTTTTTATACTATAATGAGCAAAGAAGAAATAAAAAGGATTCACAATGAAAAAACAAATTTTACTCTTAACAACGATGTTTTCATTACTCTTTTCACCTTTAAATGCGGGAGATTATTGTACAGATGTTCCTCTTAATGAAGTGGTAGGTTCTGCTAGTGCATTAAATGATTCTACAGATCTCTCCTTTGCTCTTTTACAAAATTCCAAAGCATTACTTGACCTTTCAGAATCTCTTTTAGCAGCAGGTTCAACTGCAAATAAAGATTATGTAAAAGCTATGTTACAACTCTCGCAAGATATTGGAGATATGGCAGATAGAATTGGAGAGATGGCAGATAGAATTTTAGTAATGGCGGATAAGATTGGAGATATGTCTGATAGAATCTTAGAGACTCAGCGTATTCAAGGTGTTAATGTTGCACTAACTCAAAGTAACTTGTTAAAAGCACAAAAGAATCTTAATCTTTTACTTACAAGCTACTAAAAAGGTTTAACAATGAAAACTTTTTTATTGATAGTTGCTTTACTCGTTAATATGAATGGATGTAAAAAATCTGATACTGATTCTTTATTGATACAAAATGATCAAAATCAATCAACAACTGAAAACAATTCATCTACAAGTGATAGCAACACTACTAACTCAGGTAGCTCTAACTCTCAAAATAACAATTCCAATAGTTCAAACTCTTCAGATGATTCAACTCAATCATCTTCTGCAAGTACAACTAGCAAAGAGGGGGAGAGTAAATGTAGCGATACTCCAACCAATGAAGTAAAAGGTTCTTCTGCTTCTATTAATGACTCTGAAGATTTCTCTTATAGTGTTGTACAAACCTCTCAAAAACTTTTAGAACTTTCAGTATCTATGAAAGAGGGAAACTCTCTTGTTAATCAAGAGTATGTAAGTGCAATATTACAACTCTCAAAAGATATTTTAGCAATGTCTCAAAGAATTGGACAAATGTCAGATAGAATTTTAATAATGTCAGATAAAATTGGTTTTATGGCAGATAGAGTTGTAGTAACGCAAAAAATTCAAAATGCAAATGTAAAACTTACTGAAGAAAATATTTTAAAAGCTCAAAAAAATCTTGAAGCACTTAAAAAATAGAGCATTTTGCTCTATTTTCTTTTAAAAATTCCAGGCATTAAAGAGTCTAATTTAAAACTACTCTCTTTTGTTCCAAACTTCTTCTCTAACTCATTTTCAAAACGCTCTCTCTCCTCTTTTGAGAGTTTTAAAATAAGTGTCGCACCATAGTTAAAATCAACTTTACGCTGAATAAGTGCAGAGAGTTTTCCTCTTACTTCCATAGAGTGTTGTTTACCCTCTCTATCTTGATACACTACACTTACCATATCGAAACGTTTTACTTTTGCTTCAATTCCATCATAGTATGCTGAAGACTCAATATTTTCTTGTGTGCCATCATGACGAATTATACGTGGGTTTATAAGCTCTAAAAACTCACCATTTTCATCTTTAACAACAACTACACTATAAATACTTCCTATTTGAAAAGCACTTAAACCTTCTAAATTATTTTCATTCATAGTATCTTTCATATCTTCTATCAATGCAAATAACTCTTCATTAAAAGCTCTTATATCTTCTGTGTAACGAACTTCTGGAGCATTTGGGTATTTTATAATCTCTTTTACCATAACAATAGTACCTTTTTTTGGAATGTATTATATAAAAAGTGTGGTTAACCTTGAGGTAAAAACCTCAAAGTTAAAAGGGAAAGATTTAGTGGCTTTTTGCAACTACGATTAACATTTTAATGTTAATTACCATAAATCTAAAAAATTGCCATACAAGGCAAGTTCTCATTTTTTTTACAAAAGCACTAGGAATCATAGTAAGTTGAAATCTTTCGTTTCTTGCAAAGTTTAATTCTTCTTTTTTCATTGTTTTTCCTTTTTTTTATTCTGGAATTAAAGTCCAACCTGGAAGTAGTTTAGCTTTATAGATAAACATGTAATGTAAAATATGTTTAATCCAGTGTCCTGCTAATCCAATCTCACCAAATGTGTAGTCTGTATCACGACCAGTTCCTGGGTATTTTTCAAAATCTGGAACAACTGGGTAAACTGTCATTGCAGCCGCAGTTCCATCAAATACACCTTTACCTGCAGAAGCAACACAAGCTGCACCCATCTCTGCCATAGAGATTTCATGTAAATGAGCATCTTCACCTTTAGTGATAAGATCATATACAGAAGCAGCAACCGCTTTACCAATAATACCAGCTGGCATACCAGTTCTTGGTGGCGTTGGATAAATTGGAGTTCCGTTTGGAGATTCCATAATTTTAGAAATTGGATGTGGTGGAGCAAAAGAGATACCAGCAGCAAAGATATTTTTATAATCTGGTGTTTGGTAGTTTTTCGGCCAGTCACTAGCTTTCCACTCTTCAAAAGGTTTTGGAGTATAATCAGCATCAACTTTCATAAAACCATTTGGTGCAAAAAGTTTATCTGTAATATCTGAACCATCTTTTGCGTAAGCTTTTAGACCTACACCAGCAAATGGTGGAATAAGCATTGCAAAGTCAAAAGTCTCTTCACCTTTAGTACCATCTAAAAGTTCATACTCAACTTTACCTTTTTCAACTTTAGAAGTGTGTGCACCAATTAACCAATCTACACCACGCTCAGCAAAAAGTGACTCAGCAAAAAGTCTTGAAGATACTACATATCCTCCAACTTTCATATGAAGTCCACCCATACCAAAGTCACCTAAGAAAGACTCATTAGAGATCCATTTGATATCTAAGTTATCTCTGATTCCTGCTTTATTTGCTTCATGTTCAATGTTGAAAATATACTCAAATGCAGCACCTTGACATGTACATAAACCATGACCAGTACCAACTAAGATTTTTTGTTTTTCACCATTTTTTGCTTTTTCAAAAACTTTTTGAAGTTCATGGTAAGCATGCTCTGCGTGATCAGCAGTACAAACAGAAACTGTATGCTCACCCATTTGGCCACCTTCACCTAAACCTGGAGTTGCACCAAAGTTAAGTTTTGGACCAGTAGCATTTACTAAGTAATCGTACTCAATAGTTTCACTCTCACCAGCTTTACCTTGACCAGTATATTCAATAGTAACAAATGGCTTATCGCTATCTGCATTTCCTTCTGGATTAATAGAAACAGCTAATGCTTGTTTGTATGTGATACCAGCTTTTGCATAAACAGGAGCAAGGTCAAAAACAACCTCCTCTTTTTTCATTTCGCCAACACCAACCCAAATATTAGATGGAATCCAGTTCCATTTTGAGTTTGGAGTAACAACAACAACTTCGTGTCCTGAACCTAACCATTTTGCAGCAAATGTAGCAGTCGTATGACCAGCAACACCACCACCTAAAACAACTAATCTTGCCATGTAATATTCCTCATATTTCAAGTTTTAAGCAAAAGAATTACTAAACATTCCCTTGCCTAAGTAAACTTTCGCATTATGATAACATAAATTTTCTATAAAAAATTATAAGTAAATAAATAATTTTTATTCAGTTAAATTATATTTTCAAAAAAATCCCTATTTTAGGGACTTTTTAAAGATAAAAAAGCTAGTTGTTTAGGATTTTATCTACAATTTCAAATGTATTTTTTGAAAGAGAGTGTGTAGAATTTACACGTTCTAGTGCTTTTTGCATCAATTCACGAGACTCTTTTTTGAGTTTTTTATAAACTTTAAAGCTAGAAAGAAGTGCAGATGCCATTTGAGGGTTGTTTTTGTCTATCTCTATAATCTTTGTTGCAATAAATTCATACCCGCTTCCATCTTTTGCATGGAAGTATCTATAATTTCTACTAAATGAACCAATAAGTGCACGAATATGGTTTGGAATTTTTTCATCATAAGCTGGATCATTTTGCATCTTAATAACTCTACTCATTGGGTTAATATCTTTTTCTAAAGCAATTGTTGCAAAATATTTTGTAATTGTAAGTTTGTCTTTATGATAGTGTGCATAAAAATCCCCCTCTATCTCTTTTGCATACTCTTTATTTGGTAAACTCTGTGCTACATCAAAAGCTACAATTTTATCTGTCATTGTTTGAGAATCTCTATATTGCATATATGCCATTGTTGCTATCTCTTGCGTATTAAGTGAACCTAAAAGTTTTAAAATACTATTTTTAAAAGAGCGTTTTGCCATACTTAGAGGTGCTAAAGAATCATCTTGTGGATTATGATATTTTTCATATAAAGTAATAAGTTGCTCTTTGTACTCTTTGGCTAATGTATAACGTACTATATAAAGAGCATTACAAATCTCTTCAAAATCTACTTCATCTAAATTTTGCATAACCATAGATGGAGTTGGAAACTCCAAAAGGAGTGCTTGGAGCGCTAAGGTATTATCATTTGGTTTTAGAAGATACTCAAATGCTTCTATATACTCTTTATCTAAACTCTGTGCATTCATCACTTTATAGATTTGTTCTAGTGTGTAATCTTGCAGCGATTCATAACGTATAAAACTATTTGTATCATGCTTCATTAAAAATCTATAATCTGCACTGTACTCTACAATAATAGGAGCAGAAAAATCACGATTTATAGAGAGTATTGGCTTTTGCGTAAACCCTTCAAAAACAAATGTTTCTCTCTCTTTTGTAATAAGTAGCATCTGCTCTTTTGCAACCTTTTGTGTTGTTTTATCTAAAAGAGCAATTTTAAGTGGGTACATATATGGTTTTTGAGCATTACCCTCTAAGTCATTTGGAACTTTTTGCGTTAACGTAAGTTTGTAAACTCCATCTTCAAAAGATTCTTCTACTGCTAATTTTGGTGTTCTTACTTGGTCATACCAAAGTTTAAACTGCGTTAAATCTTCCTCATACACCTCTTGCATAGCCCATAAAAAATCATCTGTAGTGATTGCTTTGCCATCGAATGTTTCAAAGTACAAATCCATCGCTTCTCTAAATTTTTTCTCACCAAAAAGTGTATGGAGCATACGGATAACCTCTGCACCTTTTTCATAAACCGTTGCAGTGTAGAAGTTATTCATAGAGATATAACTTTTAGGCTGAATTGGGTGAGCTGTAGGGGAAGCATCTTCAACAAATTGACGCTCTTTTAATGCTTTTACATCTAAAATACGTTGTACATCTTTTGAGTTCATATCTGCACTAAAACATTGATCACGAAAAACTGTAAGCCCCTCTTTTAGTGTTAAAGAGAACCAATCACGACATGTGATTCTATTTCCTGTCCAATTGTGAAAATATTCATGAGCTATTACACTTTCAATTCCCATAAAATTATCATCTGTTGCACTTTTTTTATCTGACAAGACATAAGTGGAGTTAAAAATATTTAACCCTTTATTTTCCATTGCACCCATATTAAAACTATCTACTGCAACAATATTATAAACACTCAAATCATACTCACGACCATACTTTTGCTCATCCCAAAGCATCGCTTTTTTAAGTGACTCCATTGCATGGTGAGTTTTTTCTTTATTGCCCTTATCTACATAAATATTAAGTGCAACCTCTTTGCCACTCATTGTAGTGAAGCTATCTTCTAACACATCCAAATCCCCTGCAACTAATGCAAAAAGATACGATGGCTTTGCAAATGGGTCATGCCAAGTTACACCATGTCTGCCATTGTTATAAAATTCATGACACTGCATTTTATTTCCATTGCTTAATAAAACTGGATACTTCTGTTTCTCTGCAATAACTGTTGTTGTATAAACACTCATAATATCTGGTCTATCTATAAAGGGTGTAATACAACGAAATCCTTCTGGTTCATTTTGTGTACAAAAAATATCACCAGACTTGTACAATCCCTCTAGCTCTGTATTTTTATGAGGATAGAGTTTATTTTTAATAGTTATTGAAAAACTCTGCTCTACATCAAAAATAGTAAGCTTTTGCTCTTTATATTGATACTCTTTTTCATTTAGTTTTTTTTCTTGTAATTTTATCTCTATAAGTTCTAAATCGATACTATCTAATACCAAGTTAGAAACATCTCTCTTTTTTGTAAGCTGCATAGTGTTTGTTACTAGTGTGTATTCTTCAAAAATATCAAACACCAACTCCACTTTCTCTATAGAAAAATCTGGAGCTTTATAATCCTTTAAATAAATTGCTTCTTGCACTTTTTTCCTTTGTGAAAATAATCTATTTTCTAAAATACAGGTGTGATAATAACAAGTTTTTATTGATAAACTAATATTGTTTTAGTATAATCCCGCTATGAAAACATTAATCGCAAGTTTATTTACAATTTTCTTATTCTCCGGTTGCCAACAACAAGGTGGTATGAATCATCATGTCTCACTTTTAAATGAACCACAAAAGCAAAACAATAACTACAATGCTTCAGTTGGTTATCGTATAGAAGATAAACAAAAAGAGCGTCAAGCACGACTAGAACTCTCTAAACTTGAAGCACAAACAAAGCTTGAAATTGCAAAAATCCAATCTCAAAGTCAAGTAAAAATTGCTGAAGTTGATGCACAAGCTAAAAAAGAGGTTGCACATACTGACTCTAAAACAAAAATTGAAACTTCAAAAATAGCAGCTCTTACAAAAAAAGAGGACACAATGGTAACAATCTACACAACAGTTGCTATTGCTGTTGTTATTTTAGCTGCTATGCTACTTCTTTATTTTAACAACAAAAAAGAGCGTGACTTAAAAAACAAGATGTTACACGACCAACTACAACATGAAGCGATGTTACGTGAACGTGAACATAATGAGCGTCGCCTTATGAAAATGTTAGAGCTTGTAGGTGAAGGAAAACTCTCTCATGCTATGGAGGAGCAAGTGATCCTCTCTTTAACAAAGCCATCTAATGGAGCTATTGACGTAGAGCAAATTACGCATGAACCATCGCAACAACCTCAAGAGGAGGAACCATCTCAAGAGAATGAGGTTCCAACAGAAGAAGTTACTCAAACACAAGAGGAAACTACAGAAAATAAACAAGAGATTATAGAAGAAGATCAATCTCAAAACTCAAAAGGAAAATAATGAAAACTCATACTCTTTTAATGCCACTAGATATGCACCTTCACCTTCGTGATGGTGTTATGCTTGAAAATATCGCACCCCTTAGTGCTTACTCTTTTAGTGGTGCTATTGTTATGCCTAACCTTGTTCCACCTGTAACATCATTAGAGGATGTACAAGCGTATAAAAAGCGTATTATGGCTGCTGTGCCAAATGACTACTTTGAACCATATATGACACTTTTTTACAAAAATTACGATAAGAAATTTTTAGAAAGTGTTGTTGATGAAATTACTGCTATTAAACTCTATCCTGCTGGGATTACAACAAACTCTGATGGTGGGGTAAGCTCTTTTGATATTGAACAGATGAGAGAAACTCTTGAAGCTATGAGCGAACTTGAGATTCCACTATGTGTTCATGGTGAAACTGATGGATTTGTAATGGATAGAGAAGCGGAGTTTATGAGTATTTATGAACTTCTTGCACAAAACTTTCCAAAACTTAAAATTATTATGGAGCATATTACAACAAAAGAAGCTGTTGCAATACTTGATAAATATGAAAACCTTTATGCAACAATTACAGTACACCACCTTCTTTTAACACTTGATGATGTTATAGGTGGAATGATGATGCCTCACCATTTTTGTAAACCAATTGCAAAACGTCCAGAGGATTTAGATGCACTTTTAAGTGTAGCTCTTGAAGCACACCCTAAAGTTATGTTTGGTAGTGACTCTGCACCACACCCTCAACATAAAAAAGAGGCTTCTGGTTGTGCTGCTGGTATTTTTACTGCACCAATTGCACTACAAATTCTTTGTGAGATTTTTGAGCAATACGATAAACTTGAAAATCTTCAAGCATTTGTAAGTGATAATGCACAAAACATCTATGGTATTTGCCCTGAATTTAAAGAAGTAACATTAGTAAAAGAGGAGTTTATTGTTCCAGAAAAATATGCTAATGTTGTACCAATTTATGCACAAAATGCTTTAGCATGGTCTATTGAGAGTGTTGAGTAAAATACTACTTTTAGAAGATGATCTTCTTTTGGGTGAAACGCTTGTTGACCTTTTAGAAGATTATGACGTGACTTATGTTAAAAATGGTCAAGATGCTCTTGAAAAAACTTTTCAAGAGGGGTTTGACCTTTATCTTTTTGACATAAACGTACCACAAATAAATGGTATAGATTTACTTCAAGAGCTTCGCAATAGTAGCGACTCTACTCCTGCTATTTTTTTAACATCCTACAACGATAAAGATACACTAAAAAAAGGTTTTTATGCTGGGGCAGATGATTTTATTACAAAACCATTTGATAATGATGAGCTTCTTTTACGTATAGAAGCAAAACTACGTACGAAAACAAAAGAGTGTATAGGAAGTTTATGCCACGATCCACAACAACAATGTTTTTTTCTCAATGATGTAGAACTCTCTTTAGCTAAAAAAGAGTATGAACTTTTAGTTTTACTTTTTAAAAATTGTAATAAAATAGTACCAAAAGAGAGAATTTTCGATGAACTTTGGAGTGCTAGTAAAAATGTAAGTGATGGGGCTTTGCGTGTACACATTACACGCCTTAAAAATAGTATAAAACTCAATATCGAAAATATTAGAGGAGTTGGTTATAGACTTCTTTGCTAATCTACGTTTAAATGTTTTTATCTATTATGTAGTAAGTGTTACAATCTTTTTAGGTGTTTTATACTACTTCACAAATATTGTAAAACTTGATGTTTATGTTGTTTTTTCTTTACTCTTTTTATTGACACTTCTTAGTGGTTTTTTTCTTACAAAACTAGCAACTGCCCCACTCTTTGAGTATATTTTAGAACTACAACATCTCTCTAAAGAGACACTTCATGAACTTAAACTCCCACTAAGCACTATCCTTACAAACTTGGGGATGATAAAAAGAAAAACAACAGACGAAAAAACTCTTCAACGCTTAAAGAGGATAGAAGATGCTTGTGGTATGATAGAATCTCGTTACAACGAACTTGATTATATGATAAAAAAACAATCAACCAATGAGATAAAAGAGGAGTTTTTTCTTGATGAACTTCTCCAAGAGAGAATCACATTTTTTAAACATATATACCCAGAATTTTCTTTTGAGTTACAAACACAAAAAACAGCTGTTATTTATGATAAAATTGGTTTTAGCAAAGTGATAGACAATCTTCTAGATAATGGTATAAAATACTCCAATAAAGAAAAAAAAATCACTCTTATACTTGAGCAAAATCAACTCTCTATTATCGATTATGGTGTAGGTATAGAGGAGGTGGAACTTCTTAAAATTTTTGATAGATACTACCAAAGTAACCAGAATATAGAGGGATTTGGTATTGGGCTTAGTATGGTAAAACGCTTTTGCGATAAAAACAAAATACAACTTCGAGTACAATCAAAACTAGGAGTTGGCACTACTATTTTACTTCAATTTAAAAGGAAAGAAAAATGAATTTTGAAGCATTAATTCCCCATCTTCAAGAGATTATAGATTATGGAATTTTAGCACTTTTAGCTCTTATGAGTTTACTCTCTTTTTGGATATTTTTTGAAAGAGTTTTTTTTCTTTACTCATTAAAACTTCAAGATTATGACAACCGTGACAAGCTTGAGTTGGAACTTACAAACAATATCACTATTATTAGTGTTATAGCCTCCAATGCACCTTATGTTGGTCTTTTAGGTACTGTTGGTGGGATTATTCTTACATTTTATAGTATGGGAGAAGCAAGCAATATTGACGTAAAAACAATTATGGTTGGACTTGCCCTAGCACTAAAAGCAACTGCTGCTGGACTTTTAGTTGCTATTCCTGCTATTGTAATGTATAGTACAATTCTTAGAAAAATTGAAAAAAAATTAACTCAATTTGATATTTTAAAAGATACTCAAGATGAAACAAAGATGTAAAAAAGAGCTCAAACGTTTTGATGAGATAAATGTTATCCCTTTTATTGATATTATGCTTGTTTTACTTGTAATGGTACTTACTACTGCTACGTTTATTAAACATGATGTTATCAATGTAGACTTACCTCAAGCAAAAGGTGCACACAAAAAAGAGGAGAAGAAAAAAGAGATTACACTTTATGTTGATGCTAAGGGGAATATCTTCTTAGAAAAAGAGAAACTCTCAGTCGATGCTTTAGAGAAAAAACTAAAAACTTATAAAAAAGATCAAATCATTGTTTTAAAAAGTGATAAAAACTCAAAATTTCAAAACTTTGTTACAGTGATGAATATTCTTAAAAAACTAGGTCTTGAACAACTCTATATTGTAACACAAGAGTAGAGATAACTCTCTACTTTGGTAATGCAAACTTCTGTGTTACCAACTCCCCTTCTGCATTAAAAAAAAGATAATAAAGTGTATCTTTTTTCAATGACAAGCCTATGAGATAACGCAATGCTAAATTTGCTTGAAGAGAAGCTATGTGCATTACCATTGGTGCTGCTATACCCTGTGGTGTTTTTGCTGTAATTTTAAAAGCATCATTAAAAGATGATTTCTCGATAAATGCTACCTGACCAACAAATGCTTCAACACTACCATAAACCCAAGGAAGTTGTTTTTCTTTAGCATAATTGTCTATCTCTGAGCGTGTTTGGAGATTATCTGTCGCATCCATAATGAGATCTACTTCTATATCTTTTTTGCTCCACTCTAAAAAGTCACACTCATAACTAAAACTTTGCGTAAAGGAGATACGTTGTTGGACAAGAGTGCTATTAACTTTTGCTTTATTTTGCCCTTCATCTTCTAATGTAAAACTAATTTGCCTATGGATATTATGAAGGCTTACTTCATCAAAATCTACTAAATGAAGCTCTTTTAGTCCCACTCCACTTAATGCCATAACCAAAGAGCTTCCAAGCCCTCCACAACCAATAATAACTACACGCTTTGTAGAAAGAAGTTGCTGTTTTTCTTCACCCCAAAGTTCAATTTGACGTTGAAAATAATTTTGCATAGAATGTTTCCTTATAAAATGAAAGAGTAAAAAAGAGAAATAAAAAAAGGGGAAAAAGGCTCAAGAAGAGCCTTTTAAATATTAAAGAGTTGCGTATGCTACACTTAAACAAGCATCTAAGCTTGCAAGTTCTTCTAGTGCTTGAGCATCAACTTTATCATCAACTAAAATAATAGCTAATGCCTCAGATTTTTCATTACGTGCAAGAGAGAAGTCAGCAATATTTACATTATTTTTTGCAAGTGTTTGACCAATACTTCCAATAACACCTGGAACATCACTATTTTTAAATAGTATCATATTTCCTTTAAGTGCTACTTCAATATCAAATCCATCAATAGCAACAATACGTTGTTTACCATCATCGAAGATTGTCGCACTAATTGTTACAACACCTTCAGAAGTAGTAAGTTTGATAGTGATAAGATTTTTAAATACAGAAGAATCAACTAATGCTTCTGATTCAATATTTACACCTTTCTCTTTTGCAACAAAATCTGCATTTACATAGTTAATTGTTGCATCTTCAGAGTTACTACTCATTGCACCAACAGTTACAAATGTTGCTAAAGAATCAACAAACTCTGCAATATCTCCTTGACCACTTACTTTAATGCTAAGGAGTTGCCCTTTATTGATCTGCGAGGCTAAGAAACCAATTTTTTGACCCATCTCTAAAAATGGTTTTACAAATGGTGGAATTTTAGTTTCATCTATTGGTAAATTCATAGCGTGTGGGTAAGCTATACCTTTTGCTGCTTCAATAGCGTTTTGAGCAGCTTGAACACCAATATTGTACTGAGATTCAAAAGTGTTTGCACCAAGGTGTGGAGAAACACAGATATTATCAAGATCTAAAAGTGGATGTTCTGTTGCTGGTTCTTTGTTAAATACATCAATACCTGCAAAACGGATTTTACCAGATTTTAAACCATCATAAAGATCCTCTTCATTATAAAGACCACCACGAGCACAGTTAATTAAAACTACGCCATCTTTCATTTGGTCTATCTCTTTTTTAGTAATCATATTGATAGTTTCTTGATTTTTTGGTGTGTGAATTGTAATAATATCACATGCTAAAATATCACTAAAATCTTTTGTATATGTCATATCTAAATCTGTTACTTTAGATGGATGAATATATGGATCATACGCCACAATATCCATCTCGAAAGCTTTCGCACGTTTTGCTACACGACTACCAATGTTACCAAAACCAATAACACCTAATTTTTTCCCTTTAAGCTCGTAACCATACCATTTTTCACGCTTCCAAATTCTTTGATTTTTAAGGTGATCATGAGAGTATGGGAACATTCTCATACAAGAGAGCATATGTGTCATTGTAAGCTCAACCGCTGCAATAGTATTTGCAGTTGGTACGTTCATTACTATAATTCCCTCTTTTGAACAACCAGGAATATTTACATTATCTACACCAACACCAGCACGAACAATTGCTTTCATATTTTTTGCATGAGCAATAAAGTTTTCATCTACATCTGTAGAACTTCTTGTAATTGCAACATCAGCTTGAGGGATAATCTCTTTTACAAGTATATCTTTTGGCTCATCTGCTGCCATAATAAAATTGATATTTTCATCATTTTCTAAAATCTCTAGACCAGCTTTATGGATATGGTCACAAACTACAACTGTATGTTTTTTCATTTACATTTCCTCTTTTACTATATAAGGCTTAATTCTCGCTACAATATTAAACTTTTTTAACTCTTTTACAAGAGCCTTTAATCTTGTTTTATTCTTTGAATAAATAACTAACTCTACTTTTGCACCATTTTTCTTAAAATAGTATTTAAACCTATAACGTTTCAACTCTGCTTTTAAACAAAAAACTTGATAAGGTTCTAATGAAACGGTTGAGAGTTGATACTTAATAGTGTTAGTTATTTTTTCGGTTAAATCTACTTTAACATAAACTTCATTAATAGGATAGGTATAGCTCAGCTTTTTAGAATTAAAAAGAGAATCTAACCAACTCTTTTCCTGTACAACTCTATCTTTTTTTTCTTCTAATGAAAGAGACAAAGTATCCAATTTTTCTGATGTTTTGTTGATAGAGATCAAAAAAAGTATTATAAAGATGGCAACTCCAAGAGTTACCACCCATGCATACCACTTAAAAAAATGATACATCAAAAATCAGTTTGAAACTTACTGAATTTTGTCTTTAATTAAATCACCAAGAGAGTGAGATTCAGTATCATTAATCTCCTCTAACATAGCTTGATTTTTAATATAGTTAAGTTTTTTAACAGAAAGACGAATACGGTCTCTATTTGTATCGATTACAGAGATAACAGCTTCAACTTCATCACCAATCTCTAACTCCTCTTTTACAAGTGGAGCTAAATCTTCATTACGAATAAGTGCATCAACACCATCTTCAAGTGAAACGAATACACCAAAATCTTTAATATCACGAATTTTACCAGTGATCACAGAGTTGATTTTATGTGTTTGTGCAAATTTATCTACAGGAGACTCTAAAAGAGCTTTTCTGTTTAGAGAAATTTTTTGATCTTCTGCATTAATTTTAGCAATTTTAACTTCAACAGTATCACCAACTTTTAATACATCTTTACATTTTGTATTTTTATCCCAAGAGATATCTTGGTTATGTAAAAGACCTTCTACACCATCAATACGAACAAACGCACCAAAATCAGTTAAAGATGTTACAACACCTTCTACTACATCACCCTCTTTGTTTTTCTTTAAAAACTCATCAAATGGTTTTGGAAGAAGTTTTTTAAGAGATACACGAAGTTTATGAGATTTTGGATCAATTTCAATAACTTCTACATCAATCTCTTGACCAAGTTCTAAATAATCGTTTGGATTTTTAACATTTTTATCCCAAGAGATCTCAGAAATATGTAAAAATGCTTCAATATCATTACCAAGGTCAACAAATACACCATATGGTTCAATATTTGAAACAGTTACTGTAATTGTATCACCTTCATCTAGTTCACTCTCAACTTCAGCCCATGGATCTGGTTGAACAGCTTTAATAGATAATGAAAGATGACGCTTGTCTTTATCGTAAGAGATAGCTTTAACAGTAACTACATCACCCTCTTTATAAAGTTTAGATGGGTTTACTGGACCTTTGTAGCTAATCTCATTATAGTGTACTAAACCATCAACACCACCAACATCTACAAACATTCCATAGCTAGTGATTTTTTTGATTGTACCTTCAACAACAGTGTCTTCTGCCATAAGTTGGTCAATAATCTCTTTTTTCTTCTTACGCTCTTCATTGAAAAGTTTACGACGAGAGATAACAATAGAGTTTTCATCTTCATCAATCTTAACAACTTGTGCTTTAATTTTACGACCAACTACATCGTCACCCTCTTTAAAAGCAGCTAATGAACGTGGCATAAAGAATGTTACTGAATCAGCTTCTACAACATAACCACCACGATTTTTCTTAGTGATTACACCTTCAACTACAACATCTTCAAAATTTTCTTTATTCTTTTCAATAAACTCTATAGTCTTTTCTTGCTCTAAAACTTTTTTATAAGAGATTTTTGGACGCTCATTATAGTAACCAAGTACCATAACTTTAATCTTGTCACCAACATTAAATTTAAGTTCACCATTTTCATCTCTGATTTCATCTAAGTTGATGATACCTTCAAGTTTATCACCAACACCAACTAAAGCTTTATCTTCTTGAATCTCTACGATTTCACCTTCAACTACACGACTAGTTTCTTGTTTCTTTTCACTTGCAGCAAACATCTCTGCAAAATTTTCTTCTTCTTCAAATGATTCGTTATCGAACGCCATTACTTATCCTCTGTTACATAAAAATTGCACAATTATATCTAAAAAATAATTATTTTGATATTAAACTTTTAATTTAGCTTCAATTGCATCTACAACATTTTGAATTATCCAGTCTGGAGTTGAAGCACCAGCACTAATTCCACAAAGTTCTTTCCCTTCAAACCAACTAAAATCCAACTCTTTTTCATCCTCTATATGATGACTCTCTTGACAATTCTCTTTAGCAATAGAGAAAAGCTGTTTTGTATTAGATGAATTTTTACCACCAATAATAAGCATAATATCAGCTTTTTTAGAGAGCTTACGTACAGCTTCTTGATTTTCAAAAGTTGCATTACAAATAGTATTAAAAACTCTTACCTCTTTATGGCGAGGGATAAGATAGTTTGCAATTGCTAAATACTCCTCCACTTTACGTGTTGTTTGTGATACAAGTGCAATTTTATCGTGTAATTTTAACTCTTCTAAATCCTCTACACAACCTACTACATATGCACCATTTGTTGCATAACTTTTTACACCTTTAATCTCTGGATGTGAAGCATCTCCAAAAATCACAACATCATATCCATTTTCACTCATCTCTTGAGAAATTTGTTGAGGCTTTGTTACATAAGGGCAAGTTGCATCTACAATTTCAACACCTGTTTTATGTAGCTCTTCAAGTTCATTTTTTGGAATACCATGTGTTCTTACAATTGCAGTATCACCTGTTTGAAAAACTTTATAATCTTCAACCAAACCAACATTAAAATCTTTATTTAGACGATTAATCTCTTTAGAGTTATGAATAAGTGGTCCATATGTTGCAGAGTTTTTATGCTCCTCTGCAATCTTAATTGCACGCTTTACCCCAAAACAAAAGCCATATTTTTCTGCTAATTCTATTTTCATTTATACCATCTCAAATGTTGTGATTTTTTCTAAAAGCTTAAAAAAGTTTGGAAAAGATGTATTAATACACTCTAAATCTTCCACTTCCATTCCACTTACAAGCCCTGCTATAATAAAACTCATTGCAATTCTATGGTCACCATGACTATCTATCGTTGCTTTTTTAAGATCTCCACCAATAATTTTGTAACCATCTTGATATTCATCCACTTCAATTCCAGCTGCACGAAGTCCTGTTACAACAGTTGCAATTCTATCTGATTCTTTTACACGAAGTTCCTGCGCATTTTTAACAACACTCTCCCCTTTTGCTACGGCAAAAGCGATAGAAAGAGCTGGAAGTTCATCTATAAGCCAAGAGATTTTATCTTCTACTATAACACCATGAAGTGGAGCATTTTGCACTACAATATCCCCTATTGGTTCATACTTATTCTCTTTTTCAATATAACTAATCTTAGTACCCATCTTTTCTAAAACTTTAAAAGCTTCAATACGTGTAGAATTAAGTGTTACACCCTCTAGTGTTACTTTAGCACCTGGTGTAATTGCAGCTGCAACAGCAAAGAAAAAAGCACTTGAAGGATCTGCTGGAACTCTAATATCTAGTGGTTCTAAAAGTTTTTTAAGTGGCTTAATTGTTGTTTTTAAACCTTCTGTTTTTATCTCAGCACCCATACCTTGAAGCATTCTCTCCGTATGGTCACGTGAAAGTTCAGGTTCACTGTATTGGCACTCTCCATCTGCTCTAAGTGCAGCTAAAATCATCGCACTTTTTACTTGTGCAGAAGCTATTTTACTCTCATAAGAAAAAGCCTTAAGTGAAGCACCACGAATACTAAGTGGCGCTAAATTTCCATCTTCTCTACCATCAAGTTTCGCACCAATACTTCTTAAAGGGTCTGTTACACGCTTCATTGGGCGACGACGTAAATATTTATCACCTGTTAGTACAAAATGTCCATTTGCAGAACTTAAAAGTCCACAAAAAAGACGCATTCCAGTACCAGAGTTTCCACAATCTAAAATTTCACTACTCTCAACAATACCATTTGATTCAATAGTAATTATTTTACCATCATCCTCAACAACTGCACCAAGATTTTTTACAATCTCTAAAGAGTTTAGAGTATCTTCTGCGCGAAGAAAATTCTCTACTTTTGTTTTGCCATCTGCTAACATTGCAAACATTACACTTCTATGAGAAATAGACTTATCAGGCGCAATATCTGCAATATTAAGTACAAAAGAGTTTGCTTTATCAACAACTACACGACTCATCTTAACTCAATTCCTAAATCTTGTTTTAGTTTTTCTAAAATAGCATCCATAGCAGATGTAATATCTTCCTCTTGAAGTGTTTTTTCAAAAGATTGAAGTACAAAACGAAGAGATAAACTCACTTTATCTCCAAGTTTTTCATCACTATATCTATCAACTGGATAAAAACGAACAAGCTCTGCAATTTCTAGAGTATTAATTGCATCTTCAATTTTTTTATACTCTAAATCTTGGGCAACCATTAAACTTAAATCTCTAAAAGATGCTTGAAATTTTGATGTTACTTTAGCAGTTTTTAATTCATAACGAAGCTTATCAAACTCAATTTCACAAATATATGTTGCGTCTAAATCGTAATCTGCTTCTACGTTTGGATGAACTCTAAAAAGCTCCCCAATTGCAACACCATCTTGAATAATTTTTGCACTTTGATAAGGGTGTGCTAAATTATGTGAAGTCTCATTTTCTTGAAGCTTTATATCACCTATAATATCTGCAACTTTTTGTGTAAAAAATGCAAAATCTACCATTTGTGGTTTTCCACCATTACTTAGAGAATCTTGCTCTTTTTCACCACTAAAAATAAGTGCAACTCTTACACTCTCCTCTCTTTTTGGAGAAAATACAGAACCAATCTCAAATAGTCTAATAGAGTTATAACCATTTTTCTTATTTTTAGATGCTGATTCTAGAAGATGTGTCATAAGTGTTGGACGTAAAGTATCAAGTGTATTTACAATTGGATTTAAAATCTCTAAAGACTCTTCTAAAGTTTCAAAACCATATTTTTGAAGTGTTTTTTTCTCATCAAAAACGAAGTGAATAGACTCAAAAAATCCATTAGCAGCACAACGTTCTCTGTAAATTTTTCTTTTTTTATACGTAAAATAATCACTCTCAAGTCTATTCTTTTCAGTTAAAACAAATGGTTTTGATTCAATATTATCGATTCCAACTAAACGAACAATTTCCTCAACAATATCTTGTTTATTTACAATATCGTGGCGAAATTGTGGTACTGCAATAACAAAGTTTTCTGCAGATGATTTTGAAATATCAAACCCAAGGTTTGTTAAAATTTTACTGATAACAATTTTATCTATTTTTGCACCAATAAAATTATCTATCTCTGTTTTTGAAATACTTACAATTTTTGGCTTAATTGCATCACCTAAATCTATAGTTCCTGAATAAATAAGTGAATTGGAATGGCTATTGAAAAGTTTTAAAACATATTTTAAACCTAATTCTAACTCTGGTTCACTTCCACGTGAAGTTTTATAAAAAATTGAACCAGATTCAATTTTATTTTCATACATTTTTTTAGAAACTATCTCTGGAGCAATATAACTAGCCTCTAGAAAAATAAGCTCTTCATCACTTTTAGGTTTTGACTCTTCAAACTGAATAATTCCAATACAAGATGCTTTACCAGCTGCACCAACAGTACAAGCATATCCTTTTTCATCTTGTTCAAGTCTAATTTTTGCAACACTTTTTTCATCTTGAGAGAAAAAAGAGTGATTATAAGCCTGAAGAATCACACCTGTTGCATGTGTTGTATATGTTAAAAGTGCATCAATTTTTGAAGTTGTCTTCTCCTCAATTTGCGCTAAACGTAAATCAATTACCATCGGTAAATTGAACTCTTTTACATCTATAGCCTTATAGCTTAGATGCACATCAAAAAGTGCTTCATGAGCTAAATTTAAAACTCTTCCTATCCCTTTTGTACCCTCATGCTCTTTCACTTCAAAATTGTGTAATGGTCTATTAAAAGCAGCACTTAAATCTCTACAAACACCATGAATACTTAAACAATCACCCCTATTTGCAGTAAGTTCTAGCTCAATTACAGCATCACTAAAATATTTATTTGAAGATACTTCCTCTCCAAGTTTATACTTACCAATACTGCTATCTAACTCCACAATGCCTTCAGAAAAATCTGCAACACCTATCTCTTTTGCAGAACAAATCATCCCAAAAGAATCAACTCCACGAAGTTTTACAGGTTTAATCTTTAGTCCACCAGGCATTGTTGCACCAACAGTTGCTACAATAACATCAAGCCCTTTTCTTACATTTGAGGCACCACAAACAATTTGTAACGCTTCGCCTGTTCCAACATCTACTTTACAAAGGTTAAGTTTATCTGCATCTGGATGTTTTTCACACTCTAAAACATGCCCAAAAACTATCCCTTTTGGAACATTGTACTCTTCAACTGCTGCAACTTCTAAACCAATAGAGTTAAAAGTTTTTACCAACTCATCTGTTGTAATTCCATCTAGGTCTATCCACTCTTCTAACCAACTACGAGTTACTATCATCTAAACTGCTCCAATAACTTAATATCTCCCTCAAAAAGTGAACGAAGATCCCCTATTTGATGAATAAGCATTGCAAAACGCTCAACACCTAAACCAAAGGCATAACCACTTACATCTTTATAATCTACCGCTTTAAAGACATTTGGATCAACAATTCCACATCCAAGAACTTCTAGCCATCCTGTATGTGAACATACACGACACCCTTCACCTTTACAAAATACACAACTAATATCTACTTCTGCAGATGGTTCAGTAAATGGGAAAAATGATGGACGAAAACGAACATCTACATCACCAAACATATATTTTAAGAAATCTTCTAAAATATATTTTAAATTAGCAAATGAAACTTCTCCCTCTTTATCTACTAAAAGTCCCTCAATTTGATGGAACATTGGAGTATGCGTTAAATCGTAATCGCGTCTAAAAACAGCACCTGGAGCTATCATACGAATAGGTGGTTTTGTACTCATCATTGTTCTAATTTGAACAGGTGAAGTGTGAGTACGAAGCAACATCTCATCTTTAAAATAGAAAGTATCTTGCATATCACGTGCTGGATGATATTTTGGAAGGTTAAGCGCTTCAAAGTTATTGAAATCATCCTCAACCATATTTCCAGTTTTTACAGCAAAGTTCATAGATGAAAAATACTCAACAATTCTATCCATTGTTTCCATTACAGGGTGTAATGCACCCGCTTCACTTTTTGTGCTATAGAGTGAAACATCTATCGCTTCTGCTTTCATAGCCTCTTGAAGTTCAAGCGTTTGTAGTGTAATTTTTCTTGCAGTGAACTCATTCATAAGTGCACTTTTATGCTCATTTAACTCTTTTGCTATTTGAGATTTTTGCTCTTTTGGAGCACTCTTCATTTTAGCAAATTCTGCAGCTAAAACGCCCTTTTTACCAAAAACAGCTATACGAATCTCTTCTAACTTACTAAGACTCTGTGCTTCTTTTATTGCATTGTACCACTCTTTCAAATAGAGACTCCATCAATATAAAATTTTTGGCTCAATTATAGTACAAAAAAATTTACATATAGCTTCACTTTGTGTTATAATCTTTTAAAACAACAAAAGGAAACAATAATGTGCTTATTTTGTAAAATTGTAAATAATGAAATCCCTTCAAATGTTATCGCAGAGGATGAAAATTTTATCGCTTTTCACGATATTAACCCAAAAGCTCCTGTACATGTTCTTGCTATTCCTAAGATTCATGTAGACAGTTTTAATGAAGTAAGTGGTGAGATGATGGCAGGGATGACACAGTTTATCCAAAAAGTAGCAGTTGAATTAAAACTTGATAAATCTGGATACAGAGTGATTACAAATATTGGCGAAGATGGTGGTCAAGAGGTGAAACACCTCCATTTCCATATTTTAGGTGGTGCAAAACTAAAATGGGAACACTTTAGTGATGCCGATACAAAAGGTCACTTTTAATAAAAATAGCGAATAGATGCAAACCCATAAGCTCTGGTTTGCGCTATTTGTTCAATTTGCTCTTGAGTTACAATTCCACCAAGTGCAAACACTTTAACATCTACTTTTTTAAGTAAATTTTTTAAATTTTCTATCCCTTTTGGTTCACCCTTATTTGGTGAGGCAAAAATTGGACTATATGTTATTGCATCGGCACCCAATTTTTGAACTTGAAGAACATCTTCTAACGAGTGTGTACTTACAATAACCTCTAAACCTAAATCTTTAGCTTTTGTAATCTCATCAAATTGAGTTGATGTTAAATGGACACCATCTGCACCTAACTCTTTTGCTAGAGCAACTTTTTGGTGGATAAAACTTTTAATATCTTCAAACTGTTTACAAACCTCAACAAAATGTGCTGCTTGAATATCATAATTTGGATTAGACTTATCTCTATATAAAGCATAATGAGGCATATGTTCTTGAAACTGCTCATGTAAAATATTTCTAAAAACTGCAGGAGTATCTGTATAATATTCTCTTGAAGTTATAAGATATTTTTTCATTTAAAACCCACCAAAAGGGTTTCTTGTAAAAGGTGTAACAGGCTTTTCAAATACAACTTTTTGTGGCTCAATATTTTTTTCATAACGCTCTTGAAGAGATTTAATATGTTTATGTAATCTATTGAGTAAATAAAGTTCATCATCACTATATTTTTTCTGTGATTCCTCTATAAATTCAAGTAAAAAAGCAACCTTTTGCTCCTCATTTTCAAACTCAAAACTCTTCATTTTTTCTAAAAATGGTTCATAATATTCCCCACAAGTTGTTAAAAAATCATATGAAGGATCTATTGTTTTCATAGTATCTAATGCTTTAGAGAATGCAAAAGTGTTATAAAGCATACACCCTACAAAATACTCAATATCGGAGTGTTCAAACTCGCTATATTGAACCTCCTCATCTTCATAATGTTTATGCCAAATATCTAACATCTCTGAAATAGCTTGTTTCATCTAAACACACACCCCCCCCTTTTTTCTAGTTATTATACCAAAAAACTATAACCATCTCTCTATTTGTAAAAGAGCCTGTGCAATTGGTTTTTGTAATTTTTCTGCCATAACTTGACCCATCATCTGTTTTGCTAACAATACAAATGACTCACTAATAGTTGGATGTGGATGGATAGAATCAATAATATCTTTTAACGTTAATTTATTTGCTATAATCAGTGCAGCCTCTCCACCCAAAGAGTGAGCTTCTTGGTGCATTGCACAAATTCCTATAATTTGATTGTTACTTTTTTGAACAATAAATTTTAAATAACCATAATCTTCATCATCTATTTGTGACTTAGCTTCAGTTGCAAATGAGAAACTATCTACAAAAACTTCTATCCCTTGTAACTGAGCTTCCTCTTGAGTAATTCCAGCCATCATTACATTTGGAGTGGTAAATAAAACCCAAGAGTTTATTTCAGTTTTTACTTTAAAAAAGTTATGCTCCAAAAAGAGATTTTGTGCTATTGTATGAGCACCATATTGTGCTGTGTGAGCAAACTTTGCAAATCCCTCTGCCACATCACCATTTGCATAGATGTCTTTGTTACTTGTTAAAAGGTGTTCATCAACAACAATCCCTTTTTTGCTAAACTCAATACCCGCTTTTTCTAAGGCAAGATGTTCTATATTTGCAACTCTACCAGCTGCACTTAAAACTCTGTGAAACTCTAACTCTTTCACATCATCAGCTTGTTTAAATTTAATTTTAAAGTTATCCTCTTCAAAATCTACTCTTAAAAGAGCTGTATGAAGATACAAACTAATATTTTTATGGTTTTGTAATTTCTTTAAAAGATACTCTTGTGCTTGTGTATCTATATTGTGTAAAATTCCATTTTCTCTTCCAAAAAGTGAAACCTTTACACCAAATTCTGCTAAAATCATTGCAAACTCAACAGCGATAGCACCTGTACCTATAATAGCTAAACTAGAAGGAAGTTCCATCTTTTCAAAAAAATCACTATTGGTCCAGATTTTATCCACCCCATTCCCATCATACACAGGGATAAAACTTCTAGAACCTGTAGCAACTACAGCCTTTTTAAACTCTATCTCTTGCTTAAAATTTTTCCCTTTTAGTAAAACACTATTTTTACCTGAAAAAGAGGCTTCTGCTTTTATAAGATCCAAATTTTCTAAAGAATCTACAACATCACCTGCCGCAGATGATCTTTTAGACAAAATCTCATCTTTTCTTTGCTTAATTTTTTGCCATGCAATATTAAAATGGGAATCTTCAAGCTCTACACCAAAGTTTTTGAGCTGCTCTAACATTGTAATTGATTCTGAACTTGCTTTCATTATTTTTGATGGAATACACCCTTGAAAAAGACATTCTCCACCTAGTTTTCCAGTAAGTTCTACTAAAGCAACTTTTTTGTTTTGATTTAGTTTAGCATACTCAATAGCAACAGGTGTCCCAGCAGGTCCACCACCAATAACCACTAAATCATATTTTTTATTTTGCATCATAGCCTCTTTTTAGTAGTTGTTATACTTTCCAGCTTCAACATCCGCTTTAATTGCATCTAATTTTTGTTGCATAATATCAAGTAATATTTTAGCAGCTTCCTTGTCATCTACCTCAGGAACATCCCAATCTGTAATTTTCATATTTGTTTTAAATAAAACCTCAATAGCAGTTTCAATTTCACCTCTGCGTGACTCTAACTCTTTTTTTATAGCTTCCATAATTATCTCCTTAAATTATATTTACAATAAGTTTACCATATATTTATTACTAAATATTATCTCTTTTCTCTTTAAGATAAAAGAACATAGAAAGTTCAGTAAAATATGGACCAAAAACATTAAACAGTGGTATAAAGTTAAACAGTGACCCTATAAAACTAATACCCCATAAAGCAAATTTATGCTCTTTTAACTCCTCTTTTACTCTATCTCCAAAAACAAATGAAGCTGTATCATGTGCTAAAGTATCTTTCATAAGCCAAATCCAAAGCCCCACTAAAATAGCAAAGTTTAAAACAGGAATAAATAAAACAGGAAAAGACAAAATAGATGCTACAAGAAAAAAGAGTGTATCTCTTAGTGTTAAACCTAATGTTTTTGCTTTTGTTGTTTCATACATTGTTGCTTCAGGGAAGTAACGCTGCGCTACAAAGGAGAGAACTTTACTAGAAAATAAACTTGTTACAAAAATAAGACTTACAATAATAGCAATATAAATAAGATAAAAACCAATCAGATAAGATATCCCCGTTTCTACTGTTTCAAAAGGTAATAGTGCAATCAGTTTTAAAGATTGGTTATAGATATAATCCCCTTTTAAAAACCAAACAACTGACCAAGCAGCAGCACTTAAAAGACCTATGCTAATAGAAAAAATAGCATAATTTTTTTTATTTACTTTATCTATTGCCATATTACCAATTACAGTAAAAATTACTGCAAAAGTTATAATAACAAGCTGCAACCATAAAAATGTAGAAAGCATCCAAGCACCATCAGATTGCAACATTGAAAATGGCAATGCTGAGAGTAAAGATCTTGTAAATTCAATTATTTTATCCCATAGTAAAAAACCTACAATAGCCCACACCAATGTCACAGCAACACCACTTACCATAGCAATTTTCATTGTACTTGATTTAAGCACCTCTTTAAATGCACACATTATTGCATGAAAAAAATCTTTCATTATCTTCTCCTATTTATTACAGCGTAAAACTTCTGCATTTTTTATTTTTTCTAACCTTTTTAAAATATCATCCAACTCAGCCATTCTTTGTTCATGTTGCTCTTGTAACTTCTCTTTTTCTTCTTGAACCTTTTGTATTTGTTGTTCAATCTCAGACAAAGGAATAGCACACTCTTTTGCTAACTCCTCCTCTTTTTGCATCATCCAGTCAATCACACTTTTTATAAAACTGTTCATATCTTTACCTTTAGTTGAAATATTTTCTAACACAAGTCTAACATAAATTTACTAATTGTTAACATCTTCTAATAAATTACTTTTTTGCTATACTTCGTTTATCAACAAAAAAAGAGAAAAAAAATGTTAGAAAATTTAGTAAATGCTCAATGGGTACAACTTTTAGTTGTTGTTATTGCAGGTTTTTTAATCGGTCTTGAAATAAAAGCACACAGAATGCATCAAGATAATGCAAAAGAGATAGGAAGTGTAAGAACCTTTGCATTTGTTGCACTTGTAGGGTACATTTTTGCATCAGTTGATATCAACTTATATATTGTAGGGTATCTTGCTACAATCAGCCACCTTATACTTTTTTACTACTTTAAACTCAAAAATGCACGAAGTGGTATTATTTTGTTTTTACTTACAACACTTGTGTATAGTTTTGGAATTGTAGTTGTAAAATTTAATATTTGGTTTTTACTTATCATATTTGTAGCAATCGTATTTATATCAAATCTCAATAAAAAACTTGAACATTTTTATACTATTTTTGAAGAAAAGGAGATAGAAACTTTTGCAAAACTTCTTCTTTTAAGTGGTGTTGTTCTACCCCTTTTACCAAACCAGCCCATCTCAGAATTTATTCCTGTTTCATACTTTAAAGTTTGGCTTGCAGTTGTTATAGTTTCACTCTTTTCCTATTTTGGTTACATCTTAAAAAAATATATTTTTAATGATAAAGGCTACCTTGTAACTGGGATTTTAGGGGGAATCTATTCAAGTACTGCCACAACTATTGTTTTAGCAAAAAAAGCATCATATGGGATGATGCCTTATCTTTTTTCATCATCTATTATTATTGCAACTGCTTTGATGTATTTGCGCCTTTTGGGTATCACTTTTGCCTTTAATGTAGAGATTGCTAAGATTGTTGCTATCCCTTTTCTTATTTTAGCAACTATAAGTGCTTTGAGTAGTTTAATACTCTATAAAAAATCAACAAGAGATAGCTCCTCTAAAATCAAACAAACAGAAGATAAAAACCCACTAGAACTTTCAACAGCATTTTTATTTGCTTTTTTATTTATTATTATGGCTACTCTTACACATTTTGTTTTAACAACTTATGGAAATTTAGGATTAAATATCCTCTCATTCATTGTTGGATTTACCGATATTGATCCATTTGTACTTTCTATTCTATCATCAAAATTTGAAGTAACTCCACAAAATGCAGCAACAGCAATTTTAATCGCTACAGGAAGTAACAATATTCTTAAAGCATTTTACTCTTATATTTTTTCTAAAAATAAAGCTGGAGCATTAAGTGCAAGTTTTTTAATTGTTCTAGGGGTAATTACCATTACCATTGGCTTTATCTCACCCCTTTTAGAACTTGATAAATTATTATTTTAATCCACCCCAATTTAAAGCGATATTTACACTCGCTTTAAGTGGAATATTTAAAGTGTAAATATTTTCCATCTCTTGTTGGAAACGCTTTGCAAGTGTTTGTGCTTGTGCTTCATCTACCTCAAAAATCAATTCATCATGAATCTGCAAAAGCATTGTAGCTTCTAACTTCTCCTCTTCTATAATACGTTGAATTTTATTCATACTGAGTTTTATTAAATCTGCTGCACTTCCTTGAAACAGTGTATTTACCGCTTCACGCTCATACGCGGCTTTATACATTGGCGAAGCATTTTCATAGTCAAAATAGCGTCTTCTTCCTAGTAGTGTTTCTACATACCCTTGCTCTTTAGAACTCTCTACTATTTTTCTAAAGTAGTTTTTTACACTAGGAAATGACTCAAAATATTTAGTGATTATCTCTTTAGCTTCTTTTGTAGTAATGCCTAAAGTATCACTTAATTTTTTTTGCCCCATTCCATATAAAAGCCCAAAGTTTACTGTTTTTGCGATGTAGCGTTTTGCTTGTGCATCTTGCTCTCCAAAAAGAACTATTGCAGTTTGGAGGTGGATATCTTTATCTTCTTGAAATGCTTTTACAAGCACCTCATCTTGTGAAAAATGTGCCAAAAGACGAAGCTCTATTTGGGAGTAGTCTATCCCCACTAACATCTTATTTTTTGGTGCTACAAACGCTTGACGAATTTTAAGCCCCAACTCATTACGCGCAGGGATATTTTGCAAGTTTGGATTTTTAGAACTTAATCTTCCCGTTGCAGTTCCCGTTTGCACAAACGATGTATAGATACGACTCTGCTCATCCTCTTTTGCTAGTTTTAAAAGTGGTTCAATATAGGTAGAGTGAAGTTTATAAAGCTCTCTATACTCTAAAAGTTTTGGTACAACTGGATGTTTCTCTTTAAGAGAGTTAAGCACCGCTTCATTTGTAGAATACCCTGTTTTTGTTTTTTTCCCAACTGGTAAACCAAGTTTTTCAAAAAGTACTACACCAAGTTGTTTTGTAGAGTTTATGTTAAACTCACTACCACTTAAACTATAAATATCTTTTGTAAGTTGCTCTAAATTCTCTTTTACCTCTAATGCAAAATTACTTAAAAACTCTTGGTCAAGCTCAATTCCAGCACGCTCCATCTTTACCAAAGTGTGTAAAAATAAAAACTCCACATTTTTAGCTTCCTCTATAAGATGCTGTGCATTTTGAAGTTTGAGTTTTTCTAAAAATAGATGATAAAGTCTATATGTTATAAGCGCATCTTCTGCAGCGTATATTGCAGCTTCAGCAAGTGGCACACTTGAGAAATCTTCCCCTTTTTTTACTGTATCTTTAAAAGAAACCATAGTGTGTTGAAAAAGTGCAAGGCTGAGTTTATCAAGTGATAATGCACTCTCAGGATTTATAAGCCACGCTAAAATCATACTATCGCCATAAACACGTAATGTTTCATCTTCTAAAAGGTTCATCACAAAGTGTAAATCAAACTTAATATTATGTCCAACAACTTTATGTTGAAAAATCTCTTTTATTGCATATTTTACTTCATCTATTTCAACTTGCTTTTCTACTCCCAAATAAAAATGCTCAAACGGAACATAGTACGCTTTATTTGGCTCAAAACAGAAGCTAAAACCTACCATTTTATCTTTTTTATACTCAAGTCCTGTTGTTTCTACATCAAATGCAACAATGCTTTGGGAAGGAATCTGTGCTATGAGTGTGCGTAACTCTTTTGCATCTGTTACTAAAACAGATTCAAATGGCTCAAATCCATTAGCAATTTTTTGCTCCTCTTTTTGCTCTTGTTGTTGCTCTTGCACAATTTTTTCTTGTGAAGAATCTACAAGTTTTTTTGCATGAAGCACTCTTAAAATTGCATTTTGCTCATACTTCACAAGCTCATCATAAATATTAACAAATGGGTTTTCAATATCCATTTTATACGCTTCAAAATCAAACGCATCAAAAATATCATTTTTTAAAGTTACCAACTCTTTTGACATATACGCATCCTCTTTTGATGCTAAAAGTTTTTTTTGTGTTGCTCCTTTTATCTCCTCTATATGTGCGTAGATATTATCGAGCGTGCCATATTGGCTTAGTAGTTTTTGCGCACCCACTTTCCCTATCCCTTTTACACCTGGGACATTATCGGCACTATCGCCAACTATTGCTTGGTAGTCTATAAACTGTTTAGGGGTAACTCCATACTTTTCAACACACGCTTTTTCATCGATAACTTTTTTCTTAATAGCATCTACAATAACAACCTTTCCATCATCTATAAGTTGGTAGAGATCTTTATCGTGTGAAACTACGCGAACATTATAATTTTTTGCTTTTGCGTGAGTTACAACTGAAGCTATCATATCATCTGCCTCAAACCCCTCTTTGCCTAATGTTTTATATCCCATTTTTTCTATCCAAGAGATTGCAACGGGAAGTTGTTGCAGTAATTCTTGAGGAACTTCAGAACGGTTTGCTTTATAGTTTGAGTCTATCTCATTTCTAAAAGTATCCCCTTTTGTATCGATTGCAAAAATGATGTAGTCACTATCGTGCTCTTTTTGCAAAGTAGATATAAAGTTTGTAAACCCTGTTAAAAGCCCCGTTGGAAAGCCATCTTTTGTGCGAAGATGTTGTGGAAGTGCATAAAAACTTCTAAAGAAGAAACCAAATGTATCTATAATTGTTACTGTTTTTGCCATTTTTTGCCTTTAATTTATAAAACTTTTTATTTTGTGATTATTTTTTATAATCTCTTCTAAATCTAAAGGGATAATTTTTATTTTATATGTTAGAAAACCTTTTTTAGTTTGGTAATTATACTCTTTATCTTCTTGGTTTTGCACTTTTGGAACAAATAAATATGCAATATTACTACACTCATAAAAACTTAAATATGCAAAGAGTTGATAAACATCACTTGAACTTAGTTTTTGTGCATCATCATAAAGTTTCCACTCCAGTTATTTTTTTACCATTTTTTATTTCTTCATATAATTTTTTATAATTATTTTTTATTTCCTCTTTTGAAAGAGAATACTTTTTATTTAAAAAATCCATATATTTTTTAAATGCTGATTTAAAATCACTATATAAATCTTGATGCAAACCTTCGTTTGAAATATAATCTTCAAAATCTTGTTTTAAATAATCCTTATTTCCATTATTAATTTCTTGATAAAACTCTTTAAGTGTTACATTTGAAATATTTGTTAATACAACAATACCCTTTTTAATATAGTTTTTATAACTATTCATTGACTTTACAAAGTTAATATTTTTACAATATCTTTCAAAACCATTTAAATCTAAACTATTCATAACTAATAAATCCTTTTTTTAACTCTTTCCACTTTTTAAAAATATTACATAACTTCTATATTATTCTTTTACGAAACAACTTGTTTCGCTTTTTCACTTTCTAGTTTATCCTACTTCCCACTATGACAATCACGTAAAGTTTTTGTAGGGTTTGTAATGTAGTCATATCCATTATAAATTGTAAAAACACCATATAAAATAACCGCAATAGAAGAAAGACTCATCATCATATTTCTAAAAGTTGTAGCAGAAGCGAGTGTTGTTAAAAAACCAAGTCCAAACATTGCTGGGATTGTGCTTATTCCAAATATAAACATAACAAATGCACCCCAAAGTGGGTCAGCTGTACTTGCTGCTGTTATGGCAAAAAAGTACACAAACCCACAGGGCAAGAGTCCATTTAACATACCAAGTAAGAAAAAACTAAAATTTGAACGCGATTTTAAAATAGACTGAAACGCTTTTTTATAAACACTCGAAGAGGAAAAAGAGTGTTCTATTAATGTTAAAAATTTAATCTTTCCCATAAGAGAAAGTCCAGCAAGTACCATAACAACACCAGCAAAAATAAGTAAAGCTCCGTTTGCGTTATTACTAAAAAGTGCCACTCCACCCAAAGCACCAAAAAGTGCACCTAAGAGTGTGTAGGTAAAAACTCTACCAAAAGAGTACAAAAGGTGTGCTACTCCTTGAGAAACTTTAGAGCTATTTGGATCTATTTTTATAGAGGAGTATGCCAAAACAATCCCTCCACACATACCTATACAGTGTCCAAAAGAGCCTAAAAATGCAATACTCATTATAGTTAAAATGCTAAAAGTTTCCACTTAATTCCCTAAAAGTTGTTTTTTAATAAGTGGATTATTAAGCGTTTCACCACGAAGCATTAAAAGTCGCATCTGCTCATAAGGTATAAGGCCCTCTTTTTTATGCTCATACGCTCCAAAGCCATACCCCATTGGTGTAGTATCTGTTCTTGAATAGTACGCTTTTTTGCCATCTATCCACCTATGAGTATCTACACTCATAACCCAAATTTTTACATCATCTTTAAAAGGTTTATCCTCTAACCAATGCACAAACCCACCATGATCATGAAAAAACCACGTTCTTCCATCTGGTGCAACTACCTGCGAAGCGTATACTAAATCCTCTATAACCATTCCACAGTCACTATCTTGGTATTTATTTAGCTGCATTGGCAGTGGCTTTAGGGCTGTATTTCCTTTTTCAATAACAGTCATATTTTGCGAAGAAGCTAAAGAGAGAAAAACTCCAACAACAATAGCAACAAAAGCTAGCACAACAAGTATGGGTGTTAATTTTTTCATTTTTATTCCTTTTTACAATTATGCCATTGGATGATAAACATCAACAGTATCTTTAAGATGTTGTTTTTGAATATGTGTATAAATTTGTGTAGTAACTAAAGAGGAGTGCCCCAAAAGTTCTTGCACAACACGCAAATCTGCACCACCACTAATAAGCGATGTTGCATAGGAGTGGCGAAGAACATGGGGAGAAACACCTAAATATTTTTGCGTAATTTTAAAAGCAGAGATACGACTAAGTTTTCCACCTTTGTAGTTGTACCATAAGTACTCTTTGTCAAACTCTACTGCATCTAAATACTCCCTAAGTGCTTCAAGTGCCACAGGAGCAATAGGCACAATTCGCTCTTTTTGCCCTTTTGCGTGGCGAATTTTTACCCATTCATCTTCAATATCACTCTTTTGAATCTCCAACGCTTCACTTATGCGCGCTCCTGTTGCATACAAAAAAAGAATTAAAGCATAGTCACGCTTCCCTATCCACGTAGATCTATCTATAAGCTCTAAAGAGTGCATAATCTCTTCATAACTTACAAATTTTGGAAGGTTTTTTGGAATCTTAGCAAAGGGGATTTTTGTTTTATCTTCTAAAAACTGTTGTTTATAGCAAAAATCATAAAAAGCATTTAAAGCTGAGAATTTTCTATTGAGTGTGCGTTTGTTTGTGTATTTTGTAAGGAGTGGAAGAATTTTTTCTAAATCGAGATTTATCAAGCTTTTAGAAGCATCATTTTCTAATGCTTCTAAGTCACTTTTGTAAGCCTCTATAGTTTTTTGGCTAAGTGCTTTTGTAACAGTTATATACTCTAAAAATGCTTCGAGTTCGTTTGACATTCTACACACTTAGGTTTTACAATTTGTAGATATATACTATCTTGGTAGATTCTATCGTGCGATTCATAAACATAACCCTCAGGCATATTTACCTTATACACCAAATAATCCTCTAAATTATCTTTATTTAGAAGAATTAAATACCCCTCTTTTTCATAAATGTATAAAGTATCATCTGAAAGAACAACCGCTAAAAAGTGTGCAAATGGAAATTTTATTTTCTTTACAACATCCAAATTGGAGTCTAGTTTTAACACCTCTCCTTGTTTAGTAAAAAGGTATAAAAACTTCCCATCATATTTTATTTCACGCGCTTCATACTCATTTTTTATCTCTTTTACAGAGAGCGAAAGGAGTGCTTTGTTTGTTGCAGCTATGATTTTATTATCTATAATATTAAAATAGATAATATTGTTAAAATACTCTTGTGCAGAAACTAAAACACTACGTAGAACTTTTTTAAATCTTGTACTAACAATAACCACTTTTCCATCAAGTGTTGAAAAAACAACTAAATCTCTCATAAAAAATGGCGGTGTTATTTTAGAATCAAGCGCTATCGCCTCTCCACCTTGAGCTTTAAAAAATGGCTCTTTTGTAGAGAGTGAGTAAAGTGCCATCTCATCATCACCAAAAAGTACAGCTAAAGTATCACCAGACACAGCAGCAGTAGCAACTGTTTTTGCAAAGTTAAATGTGATACTTTTGTTACCATTATCTACAGTTAGGTTATCATCAAATGATGTAAAGATAAGCTTTTTATCTTTATAGCTTATAACCCTACTTTTGGCATCAAGCTTTGGTGGAAAATCTAAAAGCTTATCATCTACAAGAAGTTTTTGCTCCTGAAGTGCTGCAACATTGTTTTCAACATCTACAATGCTACTGTTTAAATCCCCATAATCTTTCCATGTGCCTGTTGTAAACTTAGGCTCATACACTTTTTGTAAACTACACCCACTAAAAATAAAAAGAGTAAATGCAATAAAAAGAGGGATAAAACTTCTCAAAATTATTTTACCCCGTAGTGTAATAACGCTTTTGCAAGCTTGTAAAGTGCTGAGTTTTGAGAGATCATTTGAAGTTTTTGGTGTGCTTGGTCTATCTTATTTGCTTGCATAAGAAGCACCGCACTCTCAATTTGCGCTAAATCTTTGTATATTGCATCTTGTTTTGCTGCGTAGCTATTTAACATCTTCTCATCTGCAGTTTGAGAAGCTACTTCGTACGTAGCTAAATCCCCAATAATAGGCGTCTTAGTTGTTTCTAATTTTTTAAGCTCTGCTATATTTGCATTGGCAATAGCTTGTGCATAAGTCCAAGCATCATAAAGTATTGGGCTTGATGCTAAAAGCTCTTTTTTTGCTGCTTCATCTTGTGGGTTTTTCTCTAAAAGTGCAAAAGCTTTATTTGCACTTTCAATTCTGTTTTGCTCTTTTAACGTATAAGCAAAATTTCCAACAACTGCTACAGCTACAACAACCGCTGCTCCAATCATTAAATTTTTATATTTTTTAATAAATCTCTCTGTAACAACAGCTTTTTCAAAAAACTTCTCTTCTGAGTTAAGTTCCTCTTTTACCATCTCTAAATCATTTTTTAAGCTCAAAAACTATTCCTTACTTCTTTTTGAGTAATAATATCGCATAGTTTGTTAAAGTTTTATCAAAGAGCTAAGTTTTTTTCGTTACAATTAGCTAAAAAATTACTCTAGGAAAAACAATGCAAATAGATGATAAACTCTTAACAAGACTAGAAAAACTCTCTTACGTTAAAATCTCTGATGATAAAAGAGATGAAATCATAGAGCAACTCTCTGAAATTGTAAGTTTTGTAGATAACCTAAGCACACTCAACACTGATGGTGTAGATGATAAATTTGCAATGAGTGATGCTTCTACTCCACTAAGAGAAGATATCCCAGCATGCGATACTGAAATAAACGATGCAATTTTAAAACATGCTCCACAAAGTGAAGATCACTTCTTTATTGTTCCAAAAATTATTGAGTAATAGTGATGATTCATATTTATGGCATAAAAAATTGTGATTCCACAAAAAAAGCTCTCTCTTTTTTGAAAAAAAACTCACTTGAATTTACTTTTCATGACTACAAAGAGGAGCAAGTTGGATGCGATAAAATAGAGTCTTGGCTTCAAAAAACAACACTCAAACAACTCTTTAACAAACGCTCAACAACATACAAAACACTCAACCTTAAAGAGCTCAACTTAGATGAAAATGCTCAAAAAGAGTGGCTTTGTAAAGAAAATATCCTTATAAAGAGACCTGTTTTAGAATATAAAAATAAACTTCTTGTTGGTTTTAAACAAGAGGAATATGAAGGAGAATTATTATGAGCTTACACCCTGGTGGCACAGAAAAACCTAAACATCTCGATATTAAAAAACTTCTAAAGAGTGTTCTTGCATTTAAGTCTTCAGACTTACACCTTGTTCCTGGTAGTGAACCACAAATTCGTATAGACAAAGAGTTGCGTGCACTGAACCTTCCCATTTTAAGTGCAAGTGAAATTGAGCAAATGGCATACGCACTTATTGAAGAGAAACAGAAAAAAGAGTTTGAAGAAAACTACGAACTTGATTTCTCTTTTGAACTTAAAGATATTGGGCGTTTTCGTGCAAACTACTACAGAACAATCCACGGAATTGCATGTGCATTTCGTATGATTCCACTCAATATTCCAACACTCGATGAATATGGAAACCCACCAATTTTCAAAGAACTTATTAAACGTGAAAAAGGGCTTATTTTAGTAACAGGACCAACAGGAAGTGGTAAGTCAACAACTCTTGCATCAATGTTACACGAAATAAATATGACACAACGCAGACACATCATCACAGTAGAAGACCCGGTAGAGTTTGTGCACAAAAACAATAAATCTCTTTTTTCTCAACGTGATGTTGGAAGCACTACAAAATCGTTCGCTGCAGCTCTAAAATATGCTCTAAGACAAGACCCAGATATTATTTTAATTGGGGAGATGCGCGATAAAGAAACAATTGCAGCAGCTCTTACTGCAGCTGAAACTGGACACTTGGTTTTTGGAACACTCCATACAAACTCAGCACCAGGAACAATTAACCGTATTATTGATGTATTTGATGGAGATGAACAACCACAAATTCGTGCACAACTTGCAAGTTCACTTGTTTCTATTATATCTCAAATGCTTATACCTAAAAAAGATGGTGGCATGGTTGCAACACAAGAGATTTTAATCTCAAATCCTGCTATTGGAAATTTAATACGTGAAGATAAAATGCACCAAATCTATTCACAAATGCAGATAAACCAACAAGAAACATTTATGACAACACAAAATCAACAACTTATGGAACTTTTACAAGAAGATATTATCTCTAAAGAAAACGCTATTAGAAGTTCAAATAGACCAGAGGAGCTTTTAAAAGCTATGGAAAATCTCTAGGAGTTTAAAAATTTAAACTCCTAGTAGGACTATTTTGCTATAAACTCCGCTACAATTTCAGTTGGACGACCAACTATAGCTTTTCCATCTTCCTTTATTAAAATAGGACGCTCAATAAGTCTTGGATTTTGTTCCATCGCTTCTAAAAGTTGCTCTGAATCTTCCACCTCTTTTAAATTCAGCTCTTTATAAATTGCCTCTTTTGTACGCATAAGATCTCTTGGACTTTCATATCCTAAACGATTAAGGATATCTTTAATCTCCTCTTTTGAAGGTTGCTCATCGAGATATTTAAAAATTTCCGCCTCTACATTATACTCTTGTAAAATTTTTAATGCTTCACGTGACTTTGAACAACGTGGATTATGCCAAATTGTAACTTTCATTTACTCTTCCCCTTTTTCTGAATTATCATCTAAATAGTACTCATCAAAACTATCTTTTGCATAATCGTACCCTTTTTTACCATATTCTTTTGATTTATCCCAACCTTTTTTACCATACTCTTTGGCTTTCTGCATAGGTTTAGAATCATATGCTTTATGTGCATACTCTCCAGCTTTATGAAATGTTGTATTAGCTTCACTCTCCATCATATCCCACATTCCAGCATATAAACTTAAACTTGTAACTATTCCTATAAAAACTTTTTTCATTATCTATCCTACATCTAAAAAATTAAGTCGATTATAATCTAAAAAATAAAATACTAGCCATATAATCCAAATAAAAATAATAGCTAACTCTTTGAGATAAAACTCTTTTTTACTTACCTTATGACGAAAAAATGCCATACCAAAGAGTGCACCTACAAAACCACCTAAAAGTGAAAGAGTATGCAGCCTCTTTTCACTAATGCGTCTTAAAGATTTAAGTGCTAAAAACTTGTCTATTCCAAATGTTACAAATGTAATAACACTCATAAAAACAAGGTAATATAAAAGAAGTTTTTGCACCATAATTTAAGCTTTTTTTCTAAAATAAACCCAAAAAAGAGCTGCTATTGCACTCATACCAAGGCTCATAACTTGCCCTTGTGTTACAAAGTTACAACACACATATCCAATCTGTACATCAGGTGCACGCCAAATCTCTGCAATAGCTCTAAAAATGCCATAACTAAAAGCATACACAAGTGCTAATTCACCTTCAAATTTTTTGAATTTTCTATAGAAAAAAACAACCACAAAAACCATAAACCCTTCTAAAAATGCTTCATAGAGTTGTGAAGGGTGTCTTAAAACTCCATCTACTAAAATCCCCCAGCTTACATCAGTTGCACGACCAATAAGCTCTTGATTTAAAAAGTTTCCAA
>Ga0256837_1000335_pt1 | contig 41666 bp, 41 predicted proteins | sample 4562384metaG_FD_185976 | JGI IMG/M metagenome (GOLD analysis project Ga0256837, IMG submission 185976) | Hydrothermal vent microbial communities from Guaymas Basin, Mexico - 4561-384 | ecosystem: Environmental > Aquatic > Marine > Hydrothermal vents | place: Mexico: Guaymas Basin | collected... | reverse complement strand
TCAACTCTTCGCTTCACTGACTCCCTATTGTTTGTCTGTGTCTCTCTGAATTTGGACGGGAATTATAGACAAAATTTTAACCTTTGTCAAGTGCTTTTGCTTAATTCAGCCTTAAATTTTGAAAATTCTTTGTGCTTATATGTTTTTAGTATATTTTTGATTTTTTATAACCTTATATAGTAACAGTTTGATTACTTTTTGCTTGTTTTACTATATTATAAAGATTAATTATATTGTTTAAAGTTTTTATTAAGACTAAAACTATAGAATTTCATAAATTAATTATAAAAGGATATTTATATGTACAATAGAGATTATATATCAAATAATAGTTCAAGTGCACAAACAAACACTTCAACTCATGAACAATCTTCATCAAAACAAAATGTATTAGCATTTTTAAAATCAACTTATCAGTTATTCGCTGGTTCATTATTAGCAGCAACTGCTGGAGCATATATAGGTCTTGATATGGTTTCAACTATTTCTAGTTGGTATTGGGGATTAGTTATATTAGAATTTGCTTTACTTTTTGCAATTCAAGCTGTTAAAAACAAACCAGGTATCAATCTAGCTGTATTATTTGCATTCACATTTGTAAGTGGATTAACAATTACTCCATTATTAGCATCTGTTTTTGCAATGCCAGCAGGTGCATCAATTGTAGCTCAAGCATTTTTAATGACTTCAGTTGCATTTGGTTCTATATCTATGTTTGCACTTTCTACTAAAAGAGATTTTTCATCAATGGGTAAAATGTTGTTTATTACACTTATTGTTATTGTTGTAGCATCATTATCTAATATATTTTTCCAATCTCCAATTTTGCAATTAGCAATCTCTGGGATTGGTGCAATTTTATTTTCTGCATTTATATTATATGATACGCAACAAATCATCAAAGGTGGATTTTCTACTCCAATAGAAGCAGCAATTGCTCTATACTTAGATTTCTTTAATCTATTTATATCATTACTACAAATATTCGCTGCATTTAATAGTAGTGATGACTAAATCTAACTTACGACTTCTTGATGCTAATCTTAATAGATTAAGAGAAGGCATCAGAGTCGTTGAAGATATCTTCCGTTATATATATAATGATAAAGATATCTCTTCAAAATTAAAAGCTTTAAGACATAAATCAAGAATCTCACTGTATGAAGAATTATTAAATAGTAGAGATATTGTAAATGATGTTTTAAAGAAATCTACTCCTAGTGAACAAACTAGAGAAAATCTAGAATCTATACTTATAGCAAATTTCAAAAGAGCACAAGAAAGTTCAAGGGTATTAGAGGAGTTTACAAAACTAATCTCAACACAAACAAGTGAAAATTTTAAATCAATTAGATACGAACTTTATGATTTAGAAAAAGCTTTAACAAAAATAACTTCGAACTCTAAATAATCTAAATCATACTCTTTATATAATTTTTTAGCCTCTTTAAAAGATAGGGTATTACTATTTGCACTAACTCCCGAATATTTTATATAATTAAATAGATCTTTTTTATTATTAAACTTTAAATTATAATTAAATACCTCAAAAGTGCAATCATAATCAATATTAAATGCCTGTTTTATAGTATCTAAATCTAAAATTGGTGACTTATATTGTGTAATCTCTTGAATTCTCTTAAAAGTATTAGAAGTAAATAAAACAGCATTAATCTCATTTGTACATAATTTTAATATATTTAATAATTTTGGTAAATCACAAGACCACTGTAATGCTGAAGCTGATATTACTACATCAAAAGACTGATTTTTAATAGAATCTTGAAACTCTTGAGAATCAAAACTTAAACATTGAATATCTATAAAATCATCTTTTGGGTGCAGTTCACACATTTTTGAAGAAAAATCAATAGCTTTGTAATATTCTATATTCCAATTAACATAATTAAATATTTGTCCACTACCACATCCTAATTCTAAAATTCTTTTAGGGTTGTTTTTTATATCACGAACCAATGCTTTAGCAATTATTTGCTGAATAATATTGTAATGTTTATACTCATTTGCATATTTTGAAAACTCTTTTTTTACATTCATTTTTTTACTTTAACCTTTTTTTAATAAAATTTCGATAAAATACAGCTCATTTTATCAAGGAAATCGATATGACATCAACATTATTAATAGTACAATTTGCGTTAGCAGTTATAATTACAATTACAGTTTTATTACAAAAAAGTGCCTCTATGGGACTTGGAGCATATAGTGGAAGCAACGATTCAGTATTTGGAGCTAAAGGTCCAGGTAATGTTTTAACAAAAGCAACATTTATTTTAGCAGCATTATTTATAGCAAATACATTATCATTAGGTTATTTTTATAATCAAGAGAGATTACAAAGTGCAGTGGACAGTGTGGAAACAAAATCTTTAATTCCACAATCTCCTATTGCTTTACCAAAAGCAACTCCAGCTGCACCTAGTGCACCTGCAGTACCAGCGGCTCCTTCAAAATAAATAAATAATATTACTTAAAAAAAGGTGATTGGATATTCCAATCACCTTTTTTTATGCTCAAATATGCTATACTATTGCCTTAAAATCAAAACTATAGGATCATTAATATGTTAGAGGAAATTTACACTCACACAAAAGAAAATATGGATAAATCTCTTGAAGCACTAAAAAGAGATTACTCAAGCTTAAGAACAGGAAAAGTAACAACTAAGGTAGTTGCGGGTATTAAAGTAGATTATTATGGAACACCTACTGACTTAACACAAGTTGCAAACGTGGTTGCACTTGATGCTACAACTATATCTATCTCACCTTGGGAAAAGAATATTGTAGGAGATATTGAGCAAGCTATTCAAGCTGCAAATATTGGAGTAAATCCAAATAATGATGGAGAAGCTATAAAACTGTTTTTCCCTCCAATGACAGTTGAACAAAGAGAATTAAGTGCAAAACAAGCAAAAGGTATGACTGATGATGCAAAAGTTGCAATTAGAAATATTAGAAAACACTCAAATGATCAAGTAAAAAAATTACATAAAGATAAAGAGATCACAGATGATGAAAATAAAAAAGCATTAGATGAGATTCAAAAAATTACTGATTCTTATATTGCAAAAGCAGATGAGATCTTAAAAAATAAAGAGAAAGAGATATTAACGGTTTAATTATGAATGTAGAACAAATATATAAAGATTCTCAAGCATTACTTGAGGGGCATTTCTTATTAAGTAGTGGAAATCACTCAAAATACTATTTACAAAGTGCAAAGGTATTAGAAGATCCAAAAACAGCAAAACTTTTAGCTGAAGCTTTAGCTGAACAAATTAAACAAAGTGGTGTAGAATATGATGCTGTTTGCTCACCTGCTCTTGGTGGATTAATTGCTGGCTTTGCATTAGCAACTGCACTTGATGTTAGATTTATTTTTGCAGAAAGAGTAGATGGACAGATGTCTATTAGAAGAGGTTTTGAGGTAAAAGATGGCGAAAAATACATCATATGTGAAGATATAATTACTACTGCTGGATCTGCACTTGAAGCAGCTAAACAAATTGAACAAAATGGTGGTAAAGTTACTGCATTTGCAGCACTTGCAAATAGAGGTTTTTGTGCTAGAGAGGGAAGCAATCTTCCAAATAAAGAAAATTGTAAACTTCCTAAAGGAACTAAACTTTTTGCACTTGATGATTTTACATTTGAAATGTATGCGCCACAAGATTGTCCTTTATGTAAAGAAGGGAAATCTCAAGCATATAAACCAGGAAGTCGTGGTAACTAATATATATGGCTAGATGGAGAGATATTAAACAAAATCGTGTATCAACTAGTTCTTCAAAGAAGACTCAAAAAGATGTAGAAACTTCTAACACTATAGTTTGTGCATCTGTCTTAAATAGATTTAAATCTTATGTAGTTGATACATTTATGATTACTATGCCTATAATGTATTTTGTAATATATTTGGTAATTGGTAGTCTGCAAGAATTTTCTTCTGCAAAAATGCTAGGATGGGGAATAATATTAGCACTTCATAGTGTTGCATTATTGGCATTTTGGATGATAAAAAAAGAGTCTCCAGGAATGAGAGCATATGAGTTAACACTAATAAATGATAATCCAGATAAATCAATAAACTTCTTACAATTAGTCATTAGATATGTAATTACATTAATAAGCTCTATTACACTACTTTGTCTGGTTCCTTTATTTAGAAAAGATAATAGAGCATTGCAAGATATGTTAAGTGGTACATCTATAATTACTGCTCCAAAATAAATTTTTAATGATACTATTTTTTAAACTTAGTGCTTTTTATTTTTTCTATTTTGCAGCAGTTGGTGTATATGTAATATTCTTACCAAAGGTATTTAGTGATATTGGATATACACCATCTCAAATAGGAATCATTCTAGCACTTGCTCCCCTTATGCGATTTGCTACTCCATTTTTATTTTTAAAACATATAAAACTAGATCAAAATTTATTTAAATTAAGTCTAATATTATCAAGCATTAGTGCATCTATGTTTTATTTTAGTTTATATAATTTTTATTTATTAATGATTAATAATATCATATTGGGAGTATGTCTTAGCCTTATTTTACCATATATGGAAGTAATATCATTAAAAGAATTAGGAAATTCTTTATATGGCAAGGCTAGACTTTTTGGGTCTATTGGCTTTATGATGATTAGTTTAGTACTAGCAAAGTTTTTATCATCTGCTTCTATTGCTATTCATTATTATCTAGTAACAGTAATATTAACATCAATTTTTGCATGGTCTTTATTAAAATATGATATACCTCACCATGAAGATACAGGAGTTGATGCAAAAAAATTCTCATTAATATCGCATTGGCCTTTTTGGTTAAGTTTATTTTTAATGCAGATGAGTTTTGGAGGATTTTATAACTTTTTTACAATATATGAATCACAACATGGAATATCGCTTGAAATAATAAGTTATTTATGGTCATTTGGAGTTATTTGTGAAATTTTAATGTTTTATTTTCAAGCACCATTATTAAAAAAGAATCTATTATTTATGATTAAATTTTCTATTTTAATTACGGCATGTAGATGGTTTATGCTATATTTATTTCCTGATAATTTAACGATTACGTATATATCACAGGGGCTACACGCATTTAGCTTTGGTTTATACCATAGCGCAGTAATAATTTATTTATATTCTTTATATACAAATAAAAAATTAGCACAACAGTTTATGCTAGGTATTGCGTATGGATTGGGTGGATTTGTCGGGGCATTGATATCTGGATATTTATATGGTCCAAATCTTTTTTTATATGCTTCAATTATAGCAATAAGTGCATATTTCGCTCTAATAATTGATAATAAACAAAAATTAAATCAAGAATAAGCACCTTTATATATGGGTATGTGCTGAAGCTTTAAAAATATCATAGCACTCATAATTGCATCATTTAAGGCATCATGCTTACCAAGTCTTGGTATATCAAGTTTTTCCATAATAGTATCAAACTTTAAATCTACAAACTCATGTGCAGAACTTTTCTTATATCTTTTATAATACATTGATGATAATTCTATACTTTCATTTGGTAAAGTTGTACCAATAAATCTTTTTAAATATTGATTTAAAATTGAGATATCAAAAGAGATGTAATATCCTACAATTGGTAAATTACCAATAAATGGTAATAATTGTTCTAAAGCCTCATCGATAGTAACACCATTTTGTAAATCTATTGGTCTTATATGATGTATTGTTATACTTTGAGCACTTATATTAGATACTGGTTTTATAAATATTTCAAAAGATTCACTAACTTGAATCTTATTATCTTTTATTTTTACTGCACCGATTGATAATATCTCATCTTTTTTAGGATTTAATCCTGTTGTTTCAGTATCTAATACTATATATTCATTTGGGGCAATATCTTCATCAAAAAGATATAAATATTTATCATCTTTTAGTTTTGATTGCTGTAGTTTTTTTCTAAATTTTTTAAACATCTACATCACATTATTTAATCTAAAATGATTAGTAATAAATTTTTTAAATTTATTTACTATTTGAAAACTGTCTTTTAACATATCTCTTTGTATTTTACTCAAATTACTAAATTTTATTTTATTATCTATTGATTGATTTTCATTTAATTTCTCAATTTGTGTTTGTAATTTTAATCTTAGCAATAATCCAAAAGCCTCAATTAATTCTGATGCTAAATCTTTTTCTAAAATACCTAATTCATTTAATTTCTTTATTCTTGCTATTGTTGAGTGTTGTGTAACTTTATTTTCTAAAGCAAGTGCTCTTATCCCTTGAACTATTGCAAAGATTGCACCCTTTTTTAAATCAATCTCATCATCTTTTGTAATAATATTTGAAAAAATCCCAATAGGAGTATCAAAAGCTAAAGTTGCTTTTGCAAAATATGCCATAAATACATCTTTATTATCAATCTTTTCAAAAATATTTTGCTTTAAACCATCTATTAATATTTTATCCCCTGCAACTGCTTTTGCATCAAAAAATATTGCTAAATTCATATAGTCTTCCATATTAGATCCATTTAACCAACTATCAATTTGATTTTTAAATTCACTATATGATTTACACCAATATGGATTACTTACCATAATATTCCCATCACATCTAGGAAATCCAAACTCTATTAGATAATCTGTAAAATCATCCATATAGCCTCTAAATTGTTCTATATCTACTTCATCTTTTATAATTAGTGCATTATCTTGATCTGTTTTTAAAATCTGTTCATCTCTTCCCTCGCTACCCATTACTAACAAGGAACATTTTTTTTGTAACTGCGCTGGAATAATCAACTCAAATAATTTTTCATATACTTTTGCATTAAGTTGAGCAACCATTTTAGCAATATATGTTGTTTTTACACTTTTCACAAATAATGATTTTACCGTTTTTGTAATATCCTCACTTGCAATTTTTAAATCATAGGGTGTTTTTGCTTTTTGAATTTGTACAGCAATAAGATGTACATGATTTGCAAAATAGCTTAAAATATCAATTTGATCAATCGTCCCAATTAATTCATTTTGTTTTAAAACACCAACTCTTTTAATAGAGTGTTGTGTTAGAAGTAATAAAACTTGAAATAAGAAATCATCATAATCTACACATACAAATGGATATACAGCAATATCATCAATATTATCATTAAGTGATTTGTTTTTTAATAATACCTCTTTTTTTAAAACTGAATCGGTAACTATTCCATATTTGTCGTTATTCTTTACTATTATTGTAGAAGTTTTATATTCTATAGATTTTTTAATAGCATCATTTATACTTGTATCTACATTTACAATACATGGCTTATGCAGGTAAATTTCATTGACTCGAGCAACCATGAATCCAGACATATCATTGCTATATTCTCTTTTTTTAAGAGATTGTAACCTTGAAGACAAATCTTTTAAATAAAAATCTTTAAATGATTGATTTAGATTTAATAGATCCAGAAAAGCCTTTTTATCTAATTCATAACATATTAACTCTTCACTAACTACAAATTTACTATTAGTTTTACCATACATTAAAGAATCTGCATCAAAACTATCTTCACTATGATAAACTGCACTTAATTCATCATTATTATACTCATTAACTTCCCCTTTAATGATAATAAAAAAATAATTTGCAATATTTGTAGGGGATATTATTAGTGTATCTTTTGGATAATAACCTATATTTATATGTTTTTGACATAATTGTAATTGAGTATTATCTAATTTATCAAAAGGGTGAATAGATTGTAAAAACTCTTGTTGATCATGTAAGCTCATATACCTTCCTTAAAAAATATATCTATTATATCTTAATTAAGTAGCATAAACTTAGCATTTAATGCATTGTTTTATATAAAGCCTCATGTTTATCAATATCTTCTTGACTTGGTTTTCTCCTTACAGATAAATAACATTGCTCCCCCTGTTTATTTTTATATGGATAAACTGTAGCAAAGACCCAATAGTATCCACCAGATGAAGTTGAATTTTTTACAAAACCTTGCCAAACCTTTCCAGCTCTTATAGTATCCCACAGATCTTTAAACGCAACCTTTGGCATATCTGGATGTCTTACTATATTATGTGGTTTACCTATTAAATCATCCAAACTATATTCTGCAACTTTACAAAATTCGTCATTTGCAAATAAAATATAACCTTTTTCATCAGTTTCACTAACTAAAAAACCTGTTTCACTTAAAACAGTTTGTTCTCCTTTTGGCATAATTTATCCTTTATTTATTTGCACAATTTATTTCCCGAATATCATCTAATAATTCAAATACCATATCAATATTATTCTCTAAGTTATTTGTTACAGCTATAATTTGTTCATTATCATAATTATTTGCATATAAATCAACACTATCTTGTACCATGGAATGTACTCTAGAATGAAATGCTTTTAATTCTTCCCATTCTTTTGTTTTAGCAAATTCTGCATCTGAATGACTATCCATCCATTTACCCAAATTACATTCATGATGATTTGTTACTGTAAAACTTTTCCCTGGTTCACATTTTGTTAAACTATCATTCTTGAATTTAATATGATCCGATTTTAATTTATTAACATCAAAAATCATATTTGTATCACATACTCTTCGTTTTGCCTCTTCTTTAAAAAATGTTCTGTCAACTGCACTTTGTAAGCCTTGACATAACGTTTGAGTTTCTTGTGCCATTTGAGCTATCTCATTAGCTGAAGATGCATTTTGTTGAGTAGCATGATCTAAAGAATTAACCGTATCATTTATTTGTGACATTGCATGTTCCTGCTCTTTTGCAGCATTAGCCACATCAGAAATAAGATCTATTGTACTAGTAATACCTTTACTCAATTCATTATATCCTTCTATCATTTGATTTGATACCATTTTACCTACATTTGCTTTTTCATTTGCCTTTGAAACTAAATCTTGTATCTCTTTAGCTGCTTCAGCAGATCTACTTGCAAGATTTCTTACCTCTTGAGCAACTACAGCAAATCCTTTTCCTGCTTCACCTGCTGTTGCAGCTTCAACTGCAGCATTTAAAGATAATATATTTGTTTGAAATGCAATTTGATCAATTACAGAAATTGCATCATGAATAGCTGTAACTTGTTCACTAATATCATCCATTGCAACAGACGTTTGATTTGCTAATTTTTTCCCATTTTGACTCGAAGTAGCTAACTCTTGTGCATACCCTGCCATTTGGCTTGCACTTTGGCTACTTTGTGAAATTGTACTAGTTACCTCTTCAATTGCAGCTGCTGTTTCTTCTAGGGCTGCTGCTTGCTTATTTGATGATTGACTTAATCTTGCTGATACTTCTGCTAAATCATTTGCAGAATATGTCAACCTTTTATTTGCATTATCAATCATTGCCATAACTTCAGAACTAGTATTTTGAGTAATACGTACTCCAGATAAAAGTGATGCAATTAAACCTGTTACACCTTCAATATGAGGGATATCTTGATCATATTTTGCATTTGAAAGATTGATTAAACAATTAGATAATATTGTTAAATTCTTTTCTGAGGTATCAATCATATTATTTATTTGATTCTTTAACTGTTCTACTCCATCGGCATGAGCATTTTGTAAAATTCTACTATTATATAATCCCGCATTTACTTTTCCTATTACAGATTGTGCTTCTTTTATAACTTTTTGATCTTGTATTAATCCGGCCTCAATATTATCCATGTACTTATTAAAATTAGTTGCGATTTTTGATGTTTCATCTTTTGATGTAATATTTATTTTACTATTAGTTCCATAAGAATCATTTGCCAAGTTTTCCATAGACTTATCTAATACTTTAAGAGTACTGATAATACCTTTGGCAATAATTACATTTAGTATAGTTACAATAAATGCCATAATTGACAATATTACAAGTAAGGTTGTTGTTAATTGTTTAAAATCTTTTTCAAAAATTTTAGCACTTTCTGCCTTTTTTTTCTTCAAAACTGCTAACTCTTTTATTAATTCACTTTTTAAACCTCTCCAGTTTTTTAGAAGTCTTTTCATTTGTATGGGGTCTAAATATTTATTTTTTATTGCTTTACTATTTGTTTCTTTAGCAAGTAAAGTAAAATTGTTTGCTTTTTGAGCTATTCCATCATATCCTTTTAAAGAATTTGCAAACTTATTTATTTTTGAAATACCCATTTTTACGGTTTTCAAAGGCTTGTCTTTTGATGGATCTAAAGCATAAATAGCAGATGCGGAATTTATTAATAATCCACCAATAAATATTGATTTTAAATCACTTGTCATTTTTGATATTTCATGAGATTTTTTATACTCTTTATTTAAAGAACTTAAAGAGGAATAACTGACTATTGCTAAAATTATCAATCCGATAACCACAATTGCAGAATTTAATTTAAGTCTTGAACTAATCATCATATTACTAAACATATTATTTCCTTATAACTATAATTTACATATTGTATGAAAAAATGACTTAAATGTAATAGTTATAAATAAAAAAAGAATTTCTTTGATTTAAAATTACACAAATTATATAAATAACATTAAAGATTTTACTTTAATGTTATTTACTATTAAGAAAGATTAATGATCTTGTGCAGCTCCAGCTCCACTTGGAATTCTAATATTTTCTACAATATCTTGAATCTCTTGTGGTGGTGGTGGAGTAGCTCTTGAAACAAAGTATGCAACAACAAAGTGAATAATCATACCTAGTGTACCAATTCCTGTAGGAGCAATTCCAAATAAGTAATCTTCTTTTGCTCCACCTAGAAATACAAAGTATATAATATATGCAAATGTAAAAGTAAGCCCAACTGCCATACCTGCAATTGCACCCTCTTTATTCATTCTTTTATCAAATACACCTAAAATAATTACAGGGAAAAATGAAGCAGCTGCCAATCCAAATGCAAATGCAACAACCTGAGCAACAAAACCTGGAGGATTTATTCCCAGATACCCTGCAACTAAAATAGCTACCACTGCAGCAATTCTTGCAAGTCTTAATTCAGATTTCTCTGTTAATGTTGATTTTCCTGTTTTTTTATCTTTATAAATAACTCGTCCAAATAAGTCATGAGAAATAGATGAAGATATAACCAGCAATAACCCAGCTGCAGTTGATAGAGCTGCAGCTAATCCACCAGCAGCCATCAGTGCAATCACCCAATTTGGCAAGTGTGCAATTTCAGGATTTGCAAGTACCATAATATCTCTATCTACATAGATTTCATTTGCAATACCATTATTTTTTTCTAATTCAGCTTTAGTTGGTGCCCCTTTAGCATTTGTTGTTAAACGCTCACCATTAGCACCTCTTTTATCTCCATCAAAATGTGGTTTACCTTTTGGTCCATCAAATGCAGCACCTGCAGCATATTGAATTTTACCATCACCATTTCTATCATTCCATGCTAATAATCCACCATTTTCCCAAGTTTTAAACCATGCACCATCATTTGTAGATCCATCAGCTCTTTTTAAATCACCAGCTACAAATTTTGTATATTCAACATTTTGTACATTTGAGATAAGATTTACTCTTGAAAATGCTGCAACAGCAGAAATAGATGTATACATAATAGCAATAAATACCAATGCCCAACCAGCACTAATTCTTGCATCTTTTACTTTTGGTACAGTAAAGAATCTTACAATAACATGTGGTAATCCAGCAGTTCCCGCCATAAGCACAACTGTAAGCATAAACATATTAAATACAGATCCTGGCTCAGTATAATTATTAAACCCTAAATCATTAACTGCTTGATCTAGCGCATGCATTAAATAGGTGCCTTCAGGTATGGTTCTAACTCCATCATCAAAAGCAAAAGCAGTTTGAGAAAAAATACCAGCTTGTGGTAAAAATGTATCCGTTACTTGAAGAGAAAGGAAAATTGCAGGTACTGTAAATGCAAAAATCATTACACAGTATTGAGCAACTTGAGTATATGTAATACCTTTCATACCACCTAATACAGAATAGATAAATACTATTCCCATACCAAGCATAACTCCAGTATTTACATCAACTTGTAAGAATCTTGAAAATACAATTCCTACTCCTCTCATTTGACCAGCAACATAAGTAAATGAGATAAAAATAACTGCAATAACTGCAACAGTTCTAGCAATATCTGAATAATATCTATCGCCAACAAAATCGGGAACCGTAAATTTACCAAATTTTCTTAAATATGGTGCTAATAAAAGAGCAAGTAGTACATAACCACCTGTCCAACCCATAAGATAAGCTCCACCATCACTACCTTTAAATGCAATAATACCTGCAAGTGAAATAAATGACGCTGCACTCATCCAGTCTGCTGCTGTTGCCATACCATTTGCCATTGGAGGAACTCCACCACCAGCTACATAAAACTCTTTTGTACTACCGGCTTTTGCCCAAATAGCAATACCAATATATATAGAAAAAGAGATTCCTACAAATAAATAAATCAGTGTTTGTAATTCCATAATCTCTTCCTACTCGTCTACGCCGTATTTTTCATCAATTTTTTTCATTTTTGATACATATACAAAGATAAGTATTACAAATGCGTAAATTGAACCTTGTTGAGCAAACCAAAAACCTAGTTTTACTCCGCTAATTTCGATCATATTTAATTGATTGATAAATAAAACTCCACAACCAAGTGAAACTATAAACCATACAACTAAAAGTTTTAATATTGTAGAGATATTCTCTTTCCAATACTCTTGTGCTTTTTGGGCATCCATTAGAACTCCTTTTAAAATAATTCATTCTAATTATAAGTAATCAATATAGCAACAACATAGCAAGTATTAAAATTAGTTAATCTTCGAAACGCTCTTTTATTTTCATAAATTCATTTATATGTGTTAAAAATAGGTTTATTAAGTGTGGATCAAACTGTAAGCCTTGTTCTTCTTCAAAGAGTTTTATAACTCTATCATATTCCCAAGCTTTTTTATAAACTCTGTCAGATATCAGTGCATCAAATACATCTGCTATAGATACAATTCTTGCATATATAGATATATCTTTACCCGATAGGCCTTGTGGATAACCTTTACCATCATATCTTTCATGGTGTTCATGAGCAATTTGTGCTGCAATTTGCAATATTGGTAAATTTGATCCTGCTAAGATCTTATAACCAATTTGTGCATGTGTTTTCATAATATTCCACTCATCACTATCTAGCTGACCAGGTTTTAATAAAATTGAATCAGGGATTGCAATTTTACCCATATCATGCATAGTTGAAGCAATAAATAACTCATCACAAGTTTTGGAATCCAATCCATATAAAGATCCCAGTATTTTAGAATAATGAGCTACTCTTCTAATATGATTACCGCTTTCTTTACTTCTTGACTCTACAGATTCGCCCATTCTATAGATAAGTTCATGTTGAGTATTTTGTATCTCATCATTTAACTTTATAGTATCTGTGATATCATGTCTAATGGCAATATATTCTACAAGATTATTATCATGGTCATAAATAGGTGATATTGCTGCATCTACCCAATATGGTTCATTGTCTTTTGCTAAATTTTTTACAACACCGGTCCATGTATTTCCAGCTTTTATAGTTTTCCATAAATCTTTAAATACAAGTGCTGGTACATCTGGATGCCTAACAATATTATGAGGCTTCCCTATTAGCTCATCCTCTGTATAACCTGAAATCTCACAAAAAGTTTTATTTACATATGTAATAATTCCCTTTTTATTTGTTTTTGACACAATTGTACTATTATCAATAGCTTTTTTATAATCTACTAAAAGTCTATGTTCTTCTAACATTTTTATATATATTTTGTATAACATCAAAAAAATCATAATAAATACTAAAATACAAATAACCCAAAAAATAACATGCATATTTAATGTTGAAGATATATTTTTATTTACAGCTTGTGCATTTTCTTGAAGTTTATTTAAAAAATCTTTAACTTTTAAATTTATTGTATCAACGGCACAACTTGAAGTATTAAACCACTGTAATGCACTTATATCAATTGTATCAATAGAATTATTTATAATCTTATTAACAATTAAATAGGTCTGTTTTACACATAATTTATCTTCAATACTAGATAAAATATTCAAATGTTGATATGATGCATAACTTTTTAAAATTTGTAAATAATTCTTTATTAAACTATTCAATTCTACAACTCTAATATAGTCTTTCTTATCAATTGCCTTTTTAGTTAATATACTTGCAATAAATGCTCTTAATTGTCCCATATATTCTTGTATAAAATTTAACTTTTGGTGAATTATCAAAGAATTCTTTATATTTTTATCATCTGTATATAACAGTAATTTTCCAGATTTATTAATCATTTGTAAAATAATACTTGTATACGAATCAAATGCTTCATCTTGAGTTAATTTATTTTTTCTAATTTGCATATGTAATACACTAATCTTACTTTTTATTTTATGTAAATCTAAAAAAGACGATGATTTTTCGATTAAATTTATTACAGATTTTTGTTGTTGAGTTAAAATATATAAATATTTCTTATTTTTATTTGAAAAATAAAGATTTGTTAATCCTCTATCTTTTTGTATCTCTTTAATAAGTTTTGTTAATGTTTTTATTTGTACTATTTTAGTATTAACATGTTCTATATTATTTAATTTGTTATTTATTTTACTTAAATCTGAGACTATTGCAAAAAGACTAATTATAATAAACAAACCTAATAAAATGACTAATAATAACTTATTTTTTAACATACGAAATTATACATTTTTATTATTTAAATATTGCGTGATACTAGGCAATTTTTAGTTAATTTTATAAAATAAGTAATTTTTTACTCTATCTTTATACTTTTACTATATATCGATCTATTTTATATCCTATACCTTTATGATTTTGTATAAAATCTTCTTTTAATACTTTTCTTAATCTACTTATTTCTGTACGGATTGTTGCATCACTTACTGGTTCAGAATTCCAAACATATTCTCTTAATATATCAACACTTATTATTGTTCCAATATTTGTACATAAGCATTGAATAATATCATTTTGTTTTTTTGTTAAAGGGCATAATTCTTTATTATATAGCAGCTCATTTGTTTGCTTATTATAACTATAATTTAAACTAAGTATTATATGCTTTCTATTTATATTTTCTATTTGTTTTGAAATTTTTTGAACTCTTAACCCCAACTCTTTTAGATGAAATGGTTTTTTAATATAATCAGCTGCTCCCAAATTAAAAGCCTCACTTATACTTTGAATATCAACCAAAGCGGATATAAATATCACTGGTGTAAAACACTGCTTTGCTTGTATTTTTTTAAATAAGCTAAGTCCATCTAAATTTGGTACATTAATATCAAATATCAATAAATCAAATTGACTATTTTCTAGTTTATATTGTGCTTTTAGTCCATCACTAAATGCCATACATTCATGACCTAAAGTTTCAAGATATTCTACTATTGAACTTTGTAACATTAATTCATCTTCAAGTAATAAAATCTTCATTTTTTACCCTTTAAAATTATGTTCTTTATTTTAGTAAAAAATGTTACATTTTTTTTAGTAATTATTTTTTGTTTTAATTTCTCATTTAAACTAATTAAATAATTTGGTTGGTATAGATTCTCTTTCATTATTTTTTTCTTTGTAAAAAATTTTCTAATTCTGCAATTGCTTTTTCATTTTTTATTCTAAATTTTATCTCAATTCTTCTTGATGCATCTTTATCCTCAACACCATTTACATATATTAGGTTAGCATAAGATCTACCGCTTGCAGATATATACTGTTCTAGTAACTTTTTATCTTTAAAATCTAAACTATATAAAAATTTCATAACCTCTAAGGCTCTTTTTTGAGACAACTCTAAATTATATAAATAACTTCCTGAAGAATCTGTATACCCTTCTATAGTAATAGTATCAATATATTGTCGCATCTCCTTATCTAGTAAAAGGGCATGAATATATTTTTTCAAAATTGCACTCAATTCTTCTTTTGAACCATCTTTTAGAATATATTGACCTTTTTCAAATAAGATATTAGATGCAAATCTCATTGCACCACTTTTTGGATCAATATCTATAGAATCACCCAACTTATCTTTTAAATTTGTAATTACTTTAATTCTAACACCAGTAAGATTTTTGATTTTTACTTTCGTAATATCAAACTCTTCTACTAGCTTTTGATGCTCTTTACTTTGAATTAGTAGTTTTTGTTCAAGCAAAGCTAACTCTTCATCTTTTAAACTAATCGCATTTGTATCTTGTAAGATTTGTTCTTCTAAAATCTTTTTTTGTTTTGTAAACTCTTTATCTTTAAGTTCATATCCTAAAAGTAAATCTTTTAACTTCTCTAATTCTATTTTACTTAATGATAACTGTTCAATATTATTTGCAATTTGATCTTTTTGTTCTTGGATATTTTTATTTAATAAAACAATATTATTTTGTTCATCTTCTAAAATTGCTGTTATTTTTTGAATCTGTTCTTGTGATAATTTTAGTTTTTTATCTTTATCATTTAAATCTAAATTCAACTGCTTATTTAATTTTTTAGCTTCATCAAGCTCTTGCATTGTTTGCTTTATTTTATTTTTTGCTTTTGCAACTTCAAACGAAAGATGTAAACTTTTCTCCTGAGAATCTTTCAATTTTTTTTGAATATCTAATAAAACTCTCTTCTTTTTTTCTAAAGCTTCATCACTAAGATTTAATGCATCTTTTTCTTTTTGTAAATCAGTACGAATACTTTGTAAGTCACTTTGAATATAAACATATTTTACAACAATAGCCCCCAAAAGTAAAATAAAGACAAATAAGAGTCCTGCCATTAAATCGGCATAAGATATCCAAAAGTTTTGTTCATTATTAGAATCTTTTTTTTCAAACATCTAATTTACTTTAATTCATCTTTTAATTCTACAACTTGAGATATAACTTCGGCCGTTTGAGCATCAATCATCTCTAAAGAGTTACGTAGTTTATTTGTAAATTTTTCATCAAAATCATTTAAATGTTGATTAAAACTCCAACCTATTCTATCTGTATCACTTTTCATAGTTTCAATATTCTTTATAATATTGGCATAAATATTTTCTAAATTATCTGCACTAATATTTTTTAAAGAGTCGTTTAACAATACTATATTTTCATTTAATATCTTCGTAGCAGCAGCTATATTATTTTCTTTTACTTGCATTGTATTTATTATTGAATCCATTTGTTTTACTGTGCTACTTATCATAGGTACAAGTGTAGAGATATCCTGAGTAATTTTTTCATAAGATTGATTTACAACTTGTTGTTGCTGTTCTCTTTTCATCATAAATTCATTTGATCTTTGCATAGCTTTTTGTTCTGTATTAATAATACTATCAAACATCTCTAATCTTTGAGCCAAGGAGTTATTCATATTTTCAACCAATTGAGATGAACCAATATTATTAAATACCTCATTTAGTTTTTCATAATTTTCTATACTTTTTTGAAAATGTATCTTATCAATATCAATTTTATTCCAAAAAAATGATTTTGTATTCTCTTTGATTATTAATATATCATGCTCAAATCTACTCATCCCTATTTTTTCATAAAATATCCACCAAATTGATAAAAATATTCCATAAATTGATACATAAAATGCTGTACCAACGCCTCCTAGAAGTAAAGATATCTCTTTTTCAAGTACAGATGCTGTTTGTGATGAAAAATCAGGCATACTAACTGCAATAGATATAAAAGTACCTAATATCCCAAGTGTTGGAAATATTCCTGCTGCTACACTAGAAAAATTTGTATTTCGTAAAGGAAGGGTAAACTCATTTAAAAAATCATCAACTGAAGCATTTGCTTTTGTAGTATCTTCAATACTTAGACTATTTTTATTAATATAGTTTTTTAGTTCCTCTTTTAATTCTTTATACTGTTTTCTAAATTTGCAAGAAGCATAATATGCATTATGTCTTATAAAAAAAAGATATATTAAATATATAAATCCAATTAAAACTACACTATGAATCTCAACTTTTAAAGGTATAAATCCCATATATCCAATTAAAACAACTAAATAAATAAGTGTTGGGATTAAAAAAAGATTAACTATCCTTGCACTACAATTTCCACTTGTATCAAAGTTTTGATTAAGTTGTATAAAATCTTGTTCTTGTACCATAATCTATATCCTTAATGTTAAGAATTTATTATAACATAGTTTTATTTTTATTCTAGCTGAACTTATATATAAATGATGTTTGTTGATTGTTAGATTCTATATCTATATTTACATCATTATTTTGACATATTTCATATATTATATTTAGCCCTAATCCAAAGCCTCCCCTTGCATCATCTTCTCTATAATATCGTTGAAATATTTTAGAAGTATCATCAATAGTTTCACCTTCATTTTGCACACTAAAAACTATATTTTCATCCAATTTATTTAATTGTACTTTGATAGCTGTATTTGCAAAACTATATTTTATGGCATTTGATAGAGTATTATCACATATTCTTTGCAGTTGTGTTTCATTAAAGTTTATAAAAATATTATCTTCAATATCTGTAGTTATTTTAAGATTATTACCAAAAGCAATCTCATCAAAAAAGTCTACTCTTTGCACTAAAAATTGTGAAAAATCTATATGTTGTTTTTCATATGTGATCCTATCTTTTTTTACTAAATAACTTAAATCATTATATATATTATGTACAATTTTTGCTCCAGCTTCTATTTTTGAAAGATATTTATTATTTCCATATTTCATTTTAAATAAATCGATATTTACTATCATAATACCAAGTGGTGTATTTATCTCATGTATTGCATTTTTTAAAAACTTATCCTGTGATTGAACTAAATTATGGGCATATTGTTCAGAAGCTTTAAGTTCTATTGTTCTTTGTTCAACTTTATGTTCAAGATTAATATTTAATTGAGTTAACTCTTTTGTTAAAGCATTTGTATGATTTGCAATACGTCTAAATTCTTTAAAAGTTAAATCATTCAAGTCAATAATATCTGTATTTTTAAGCGTTAACCTAATCTTTTCGATATCTTGTCTTACAAGCATTGTAAAATATTGATACATCATAGTTCCAATTATAAATAAAAATATACTCAATGCTAAAATTTGTACAATATATGTTATGATTTTTCTATTATAATCTTTCTTCTTTTGTTTTAAAACTTTTTCAATCTCATCAATATATACTCCACTTCCAATCATCCACCTCCATGGTTTAAAAGAAACCGCATATGATATTTTTGGAGCTAAAGTATTTGTAGTTGGTTTATTCCACACATACTGAACATAACCACCTTCTGGTTTTTGAGATATATCTATGAGTTCTTTAATCACTTTTTTACCATTTGGATCTGTAAACTCTATTAAATTTTTTCCTGCATTTTGTTTTAAAATAGGATCAGCTATATTTATTCCATCAAAATTATAGATAAAAACATACCCCGTACCATCACGCTCATTTCTAATTTTTTCAATTACATCAATTATCTCTTTTTGTAACTCTTGTAAATTTTGTTTATGATTTTTATTATTTTGAGTATATTTATATTTTATAAAGTTCAAAGCCCTTATCGTCTCTTTTTTTATAAAATCTTTTTGTACCTTATAATAATCTTTTTCAATTTTTTCTATATCATTTTTATATTCAGTATAAGTATTTAATAATACTAAAACTATTATAAATGCTGTTAATATTAGTGTAATAAAAAAGCTAAGTCGATTAAACTTATTTATACTTTTATTATAAAATAGTCTATTTAACATTACACTATATGATAAACAATTTGTGTTTGATTTTTTATTTTTTTAATCTCATTTATATGAAGATTTGGAAATTCCAAATTCATAAGTTCTTGAATCGTTTGAATATTATTTAAAGCAAGATGCTTTAAAATTATACCTCTATATGCTTTTGCCCAATGACTTACAACTTTGCCATCTTTTATAAATTTCATAGTAATATATGGTTGTTTTGGGACATAAAACTTATCATAATATCCAGCTCGTAAATCAATAATATCTTCCCCTAAATATTGATCAAGTGCCTCAGAAAAGTTTTGTTTATAAAATTTCTCTACAGATATATTAGGAAGTTTTGCACCTTGTTTAAATTTATAATCAGGTATTAAATCAGCTGCACTAATTGGTCCAAATAGGTTTGAAAATAATACAACATTGTCATCACAATATTTTTTTGCTTCACTATTTAACTCTTCATATCCTAAATAATCAAATGCAACTCCAGTATATCTTTGAATTGCTTTCATTGTTGGCTTATGTAAAATAGAAGAGCTATATTTTAAGACTTCTGATTCTTTTTTTATACCAAACCAAGATGAAAGTTGTGAAGTTGAGCTTTTTTTTAATAACTCCTCATACTGTTTTACAATCTCATCTCTATAACTAAAAAGATTAGGAAATATAAAATTATCTTGGTAATAAGGTTTATTATCTCCACCCTCTTTTTTAGTTTCTGCTGGGGCTAAAAGTATTTTCATTATAAAACTTTAATAGCCTTTTGCATCAACTCTATATGATAATTTTCTTGATAATTTATAAAATCAAAGAATTTAGCTAACTCTTCATCATTAACTGCAGCTGCTAATTGTGCACACATCTCTTTTGCACCTTTTTCCTCTTCAATACCATCAAGCATAAACTGCTTAATATCAGTTTTTGTATAAAGTTCTTTGATTATAGTTCTTGGTATATTTAAGATTCCCATTTTTGCTAACATATTACCAAAACATTTTAGATGAAAATGTGATTCATCAACTAAATCTTGATAAACATCATTTAATACAATATTATCTCCATGAATTTGCATATAAAAATAAACCATAATAAGCTCATACTCTTTATAACTTTCTTCAAATAAGAAATATGTAAGAGCATCTGTTTGCTTTTTATCTAAATTTTTATCTTCATATTTTCTTTGTTTATTAAATGCTGTAATTTCTTGATTATTCTTTTCATCTTTTAACAATTTTTCAAGTGTTACAATCATATAGTATTCATCACTTATAATTCTTGAAAACAAAGTTGATTCGCCATATTGTCTAAGTGCAATTTTAATCTCATTTATTAAATATTCAAAATACTCAAACGTAGTCTTTTTTTCTATTTCAATACCATACTTACTATAATCATACTCAATATTATTTGCTCTTAAATCTTGAGCTAGCCATTTTAAATGTCTAAATAATATATTTGAAAAATCATATAATGTATCTTTTATTTTTGGATCATTTATTGCAAATGATGAATAAACCATTTTTAACCATAATTCATGCTTTAATTGAAATAATTCTTTATTGTTCATTGTTTTGTTCCTCTTCTTGTGGCATAGATAACCCTTGACAACTCTCTTGCATACTCATCTTGTAAAGCTCATCTTTATTACCTTTTTGTCTATTTTCATAGTTAATCCAACAAGCATCACAACTAAGTAATACCATAGTACTACATATTCTTAATTGCTCCGGTGCATGTTGAAGTTTTTCCATCATTTTATTCTTGGCAATTTTTGCATTTACTACGGTATCGCCTTTTATCATCTCTGTAAAAATAGATCCAGCTACAACTGTATCTGTACATCCATTTGTACCAAATGAGATTTTTTCGATAATATCATTTTCAATTTTCATATACATTGATACAAACTCATCCGTTTGTTCATCATATGCTACTCCCGCACAATTTAGATCTTCTAAATTACCATAGTTTCTTGGATTCATCATATGATCTAAAATTTCATTTGTTACTTCTGGAGTAACCTGCTTTGCTATCTCTTCATTTGTCATTATTTATATTTTCCTATTTTAATATTGGTGATTTCTTTGCGCATCTACAATAATTGTAGTTCCAGTTGAGTTTGAAAAATCATTTGAACATAGTAAACTTACAATCTTAGCTACGTCATCATCATTTGTAGGCTCAGTCTCATTTGAAGATACACAATTTATTCTTATACCATACTCTTCTAATTTTGCTGCTTTTGCTGTAGCATATGCATTAAGTGCTGCATTTGCTGCAAGATATCCTGTATCTTGATTAACTACACTACTAAGATATATAAATGTTGGATCAATACCTAGTTTTAAAAATGGCAATACTGCATCTAAAAGTTCTCTGTGTTTTAAAAAGTTATTATCCATGTACTCATCTAAAGTTGGTTTTTTATCATCTTTTTTATCATTTGGATTACTTACAACAATATCAATTCCACCATAGTTTTTGATCGTTTCATCAACTACCTCTTTTATATTTTTATCATCAACTTCAACTACAACAGCTCCACTATTAGTAAGCTCTTGAACTATTTTTATTCCCATATTTGTATTGGAGTTTCGAATAAGTGCTACTTTACCACTATAAATATCAAGTTCTGATTCAATTATAATAGATTCATTTTCTATTTGCTTAATTTCATCTTCCGTAAAAGATTCATATCCACCTAAAGCATCACATTTCAACATTGCACTAATAGTATTTGATACTACAGTTTGTGTTTTATAAAGTGAAGATAAACTTGAAGCATAAGATATAACTCCAAAATTCTCCCATACTGCCCATGATGGTACAATTTGATCTTCATCTTGCATATACTCTTCAATAGATTGTGTTGTATTTTCATTTATTATTAAAGCATCTTGCCCTAAAAGTTGTACACTATATGATGTTAATGGAGCTTGTGAAGCTAAACTATCAAGTTTATCAAAATTTGAAAAATGTATAGCTTTTTTACTATCATCAAATTTTGCAAGAAGTGGATTTTGAGAGTAATCACTTAGCTTTTTTCTCATATATGCAAATACTTCTAAATTTGTTTGAAGTGGTATATCTTTATTTTTTGTTTTATATACATCAATAATACAATTACTCGCTTTTTCAAAAATATTTCCAATAGAATCAAGTAATGATTTACTTATATCTTCAACATCATCCCCACAAACAATAGCCCCATGTTTTACTAAATATTGTCCAGCTTTATTTTCTACTTTTATTATATTTTCATAACAAGTTTGGACATCATTTCCAAAAGTTAAAGTTGTATTATCTTTTAAAATAATTGCATCTATTTCTTCTAAATTTAGTTGTTTAATCTTTGAAATATAATCTTTAATTAGTTCAAATTCCATTGGCATATATGGTAATATTAAAATTGTATCACCATATATATCTTTCATGATTTGTTCACTATTTTGTAAATGTGAAATAGTTGCAATTGAACTTATTGTTGAATTTTGAACATAAGTATATGGTAAAACTGCATGTAAAATTGATTCAAGAGGTGCTTGTAAAAATGAAAAAATATCAATACTATTCATAGATTTTTGTGCAACAATTTGCTCAATATCTTCTATAGCAATAGTATAACTACTATCTTGATCATCTTGAATTGTTATAAATGCTTCATTTTGACTAAAAATATTTTCTTGATTATGTTTTATAGAACATAAAGAAAAATCACCTAAAAGTCTATGTTGATGTTGCTTTAATAAGTTATTTAAATATTGTAATTTTGCTATATTATTTGTATATTTACTAAACTCATCTTGATTAAATTTATTTTTCATTTGCTACCTTTTATTCAAACTATTTAAAGTAGCATATTATATCTAAACCATTATAAATTTTTAAATTGTTCGAAGATAGTCCAAGAAGGATCATTTTGTATATGAAAATCTATCTTTTTTGTAGGATCATTTTTAAAATAATCAATACAATAATTTACAATATCCTTGGCATCTTTACAATAAATATAAAATTTATAAAGTCCATGGTCTATATCATTAATTACATATAATATTTTTTGTTCTAATTCTAACTTATCCAAAGTAGTTTTTTCAAATCCCATAAAAAATCCAAGAGTACTAATTTCTGGAAATAATATATCATCCCTTGTTGTATATTTATGTGTTATTGTTAAAAGTTGAGGAAAATCTTTTTTATTCAGATCTTTATCTTCACATATTTTTAATATTCTATTTAAATTTTTTGTTTGTTTTAAATAACTGTTATTTTCATTCATTTTTATTTTTCCTCACTTATATGTAAACCTGCACAATATCCACTAGCCCAAGCAAAAGCAAAATTATATCCACCCCTATGCCCAACTATATCTAAGGTTTCACCAGTAAAATATAAATTATCTATGTTTTTACTTTGCATAGTTTGACTATTTATTTGAGAAGTATCAACTCCTCCTCCACTAGCTTCTGCATGTTTAAAACCATGAGTTGAAGATATTTCAAATCTCATATTTTGAAGATTATTAACTGTTTGCTTAATACTATTTGAACTAACAATATTTATAAGCTTTAATGGTATTAATCCAACTAAAATATCTTCTATAGATTTATATGAATTATTTTTTTGAATATTTGCTAATAGTTTTAGAAGTTGTGCTCTTGTATAAAGAGGGAGTAAATTTATATTTATTTGTACATTTTGATTATTGCTTAATTGATATGATGCAAGTGTTGATATATCTAAAATAGCAAATCCAGAAACACCATATTTAGTAAATAAAACATCTCCTTTTACAACTGTTTTGAGTTGATTATTGATATATAAACTAACTTCGCTATACAGTTTTACACCAAATAATCTTGAACATATTGGTGCATCTATCTCAAGTCCTACAAGTGCAGGGTATGGCTTAATAATATTATGATTAAAAAATTTGGCAAATTTTAATCCATCATTAGTAGATCCCAATTGTGGAGAAGCTTGTAGTCCTGTAGATATTACAAGTTTATCAAATATTTTATTATTGATTATAAATTTTGTATTTTCATATTTAATATCTTCAACTATATAATTAAATACAAAATTTATACCCAAATCATTTGCTTTTTGTTCAAGTATCTTAGTAACAGATTTTGCTTCATTACTAAGTGGATAAACTTTACCATCATCTTTTATATCAAGTATAAGTCCTAAGTCATTAAAAAACTTCTGTGTTTTTTCAAAATTAAATCTTTCTAAACAACTATTTACAAATTTTGGATCTTTTCCATAATAGTTTTTGCTTGTAAAAGTTGTATTTGTAATATTACATCTGCCATTTCCACTAGCAAGAATTTTTCTACCTAATTTATCATTTTTTTCAAAAACAGTAATATTTAAAGAGGGATTTATTTGTTTTGCAGTAATTGCAGTAATTAGTCCAGATGCTCCTGCACCAATTACCGCAATATTTGTTCTAGATTGTATTTTCATACTTTATAATCTTGCGCTTATGCACAAGATTTAAGAATCAGAGTTCTTTTTAGCTTTTGCCGCTCTTCTTCTAAGACTTGGGTCTAGTTCTCTTTTTCTAATTCTAATAGTCATAGGAGTAACTTCAACAATTTCATCTTCTTCAATCCACTCCATTGCAAGCTCTAAACTCATCTCTCTATGAGGAATAATTTTAATTGCTTCATCTGCTCCACTAGATCTAACATTTGATTGTTGTTTTGCTTTTACAGGATTTACATCAAGGTCATTTTCTCTTGCATGCTCACCTACAATCATACCACCATATACTTTATCTTGTGGTTTAATAAACATAGATCCTCTATCTTGAAGATTAAAGATTGAATATGCTACTGCTTCACCTTGCTCCATAGAAACTAATGCACCATTCATTCTACTTGTAACAGTTCCAGAATATGGTCTAAATTCTAAAAATGAGTGATTCATAACCCCCTCACCTTTAGTTGCAGTTAAAAACTCATTTCTATAACCAATTAATCCACGAGCTGGAATTTCAAACTCAACTCTTGTTTGACCATCACCCATTGGAACCATATTGCTCATTACAGCTTTTCTTTTTCCTAGAGCTTCAATAACTGCACCACTAAATTCATCTGGAACATCACATACAAGATGCTCAAATGGCTCCATTTTAACACCATCTATTTCTTTTACAATAACTTCTGGTCTTGAAATTGAAAATTCAAATCCTTCTCTTCTCATATTTTCAGCTAAAATAGTGATTTGTAATTCACCTCTACCTTTTACTTTAAATGCAGCTTCACCTTGAGGTTCATAAGCCATAGCGATATTTGTATTCATCTCTGAAGCTAATCTCTCATCGATTTTATTTGAAGTTACATGCTTACCTTCCGTACCAGCTAATGGAGAATCATTAACTGCAAATGTTACTTCAAGTGTAGGTTCTTCAATATGCATAGGATCAAGTGGCATAGGATTTGATGGATCACATAAAGAATCTCCAACATCAATAGTTTCAAACCCTGCAACAGCAACAATATCACCATGACCAGCTTTTTCTATATCCATTCTTTCTAAACCTTTAAATCCAATAAGTTTAGAGATTCTTCCTTTGATTTGCTCACCATCAGCTTTTACTAAAGTTACAGTTTCTCCCATAGCTACAGTACCATTAAATATTCTAGCAATTCCTATTTTACCAATAAAATTATCATAATCAAGTGTAAATACTTGAAGTTGAAGACCATTATCATCACTACCTTTTGGAGCAGGAACTTCTTCTAAAATCATTTTAAACAATGGTTTTAAATCTACATTTTCATCTTCGATATTCTTTTTTGCATAACCATCTCTTGCTGCAGCATAAACTACAGGAAATTCAAGTTGATCTTCAGTTGCACCCATTTGATCAAATAGGTCAAATACTTCATCAACAACTCTATCTGGTTCTGCTGCTGGTTTATCAATCTTATTTACAACAACAATTGGTCTATGTCCAAGTTCTAATGCTTTTTTAACAACAAATTTAGTTTGAGGCATAACACCCTCTTGTGCATCAACAAGTAATAAAACTGAATCAACCATTTTTAAAACTCGCTCTACCTCTCCACCAAAGTCAGCATGGCCTGGAGTATCAATAATATTAATTCTCACACCCTCATAATCAATAGCTGTATTTTTAGAAAGAATTGTAATTCCTCTTTCTTTTTCAATATCATTACTATCCATCATTCTTTCTTCTGTATCTTGATGCTCTGTAAATGTACCTGATTGTTTTAATAACTCATCCACAAGTGTAGTTTTACCGTGGTCAACGTGTGCAATAACTGCAATATTTCTAATGTCTCTCATATGTTTCTCTTTAATATAATTTTCGCGATTGTATCTAAAGTTAGCTTAAGGTTAAGAATAAAATAAAAAGTAAAAGTTTATATAGATTTATTAAAATCCATATAAACCTGGGAATATAATAACACTTGCAAGTACAAGCATCTGTATTAAAATAAAAGGAATAACACCTTTATATATATCTAAAGTCCTCACTTCAGGTGGGGACACCCCTTTTAAATAAAATAAACTAAATCCAAAAGGTGGGGTTAAAAATGAAGTTTGTAAATTCATTGCAATTAATATTGCAAACCATAATGGGTTTATTCCTATAGTTTCTGCAATTGGTAATAAAATAGGTACAACAATATATGAAATTTCAATAAAATCAATAAAAAATCCAAGTATCATAATTAATAACATAGATAAAATTAAAAATCCCCATTTTTCACCTGGAAGTCCAAGCATAAATTCTTCAACAATAGTATCTGCTCCAGTATATACAAATACCATAGAAAATGCTGTTGCACCAATTAAAATAGCAAATACCATAGATGTGATTTTTACTGTTTCTTTTGCACTATCCATAACTAAACTTATTGATAATTTTCTATACATAAATGCTAAAAGTAATCCACCAACTGCTCCTACTGAAGCTGATTCTGTTGGCGTTGCAATACCTGCAAAAATTGATCCTAATACAAAAACAATTAACATCAATGGAGGGATAATAGCAACTAATGCTTTTTTTATAGTTGTAGATTTTAATTCTGCTTCATCAATTGGCATTGCAGGAGCTACATCTGATTTTAAATATGATATAACTAAAATATAAAGTATATATGTTCCAACTAATGCAACTGCAGGCATAACTGCAGCTTTAAAAAGATCTCCAACTGGTAATCCAAATACATCACCAAGTATAATAAGTATAATTGATGGTGGAATAATTTGACCTAAAGTTCCAGCTGCACAAATCGTACCAGTTGCAAGTTCTTTACTATATCCATATTTTAACATCACTGGAAGTGAAATAACTCCCATTGCAACAACACTTGCTCCAACTACTCCAGTAGAAGCTGCTAGCATTGTTCCTACAATTACAGTACTAATAGCAATTCCACCACGAACAGAACCAAAAAGAGTTCCCATAGCTTCAAGTAATCTTTCAGCAAGTTGAGATTTTTGTAAAACTATACCCATAAATATAAATAATGGAACAGCCATTAAAATTGTATTTGTCATAATTGAATACATTCTAAATGGCATCATAGAAAACATAGAGAAAAATTCTTGTGTTACTTCTACAAAAGTACCACCATCAGGAATAATTTCAAAAAATGCTGCAATAAATCCAAACAACATAGAAACTGCACCAAATGAAAAAGCAACAGGGTAACCAACTGCAAGAAGACCTAATGCAGCCAAAAACATATAAATACCTATCATACTTTTTCACCTTTGTAAATTCTTACATTTTTTAATATATACCCCATAGCACTTAAAATAAGAAAAATAAAAGATAAAGGAATCATAGCTTTAATAATCCATCTATGAGTTAAACCTCCTGGATCTTCTGAGATCTCATTTACATCATAAGCATCAAATACATATTCATAAGATCCAAATACAATTAATAAAGCAAAAGGTAATAAAAAAAGAATTGTTCCAACAATATTTATAACTGCTCTTTTTTTATCACTTAATCTATCATAAATAAAATCAACTCTTACGTGAGCTTCTTCTTTAAGTGCATATGCTATTCCAAATAAAAACATCACAGAGAATAAGTGCCACTCCATCTCTTGCATTCCTACACTACTATTAGAAAATAGATATCTTGCAACTACATCAAAAAACACATTGAGCATCATAAGAAGCATTACAATACCTGTAATACTTCCTACAATATCAGTAATTTTATTTAAAGATTTTTCTATCAATTTTAAACTATTTTACTAAATCACAAGTTTGAATATATCCATATTCACCCATTTTTGACCATGCTCTTGCATCTTTCATAAATGCTTGTTGATTTTCATAAATCTCTTTAAACAATTTATTTTTTGCTGCATATTTAGCAAATACTTCATCAGTAGCTTTTTTCATAGCTTTTACAACTGGAGCTGGAAATGATTTTACTTTTATATTTGGAAAATCTGTTTTCATTTTTGCCCATGCTTTTGCTGAATCTGCAAAGTTTTCATAATACATATCTGCAGCTGCAGCTTTCATTGCAGTTACTAAAATAGCTTGATTTGCTTTACTTAACTTATTAAATGCTCTTTTATTTATCATAAATTGCATCTCAGAAGCTGGTTCATGCCATCCAGTGTAGTAATATGGTGCAACTTTATGAAATCCCATTTTGATATCCATACCAGGTCCAACCCATTCAAGTGCATCAATAGTACCTCTATCTAAAGAAGTATATAATTCACCTGCAGGAATATTTGTAACATTAACTCCAAGTTTTGCCATAACTTCACCAGCAAGTCCAGGAATTCTCATTTTTAGACCTTTTAAATCGTCAACAGTTTTGATCTCTTTTCTAAACCATCCACCCATTTGAACACCAGTATTTCCACCAGGAAAATTTAAAATACCAAATTTATCATATACTTCTTTCATATATTTCATACCATCACCATAATAGAACCATGCATATTGCTCTTTCATAGTCATACCAAATGGTACAGTTGTAAACCAAATAGTATTGATATCTTTACCTTTCCAGTAGTATGATCCAGAGTGACCCATTTGATATTGACCACCTTTAACCATATCTAAAATTCCAAGAGCTGCTTTATGTTTCTCTTTTCCTTCTACTTTAATGATAAATTTTCCACCACTCATCTGCTTAACCATTGCAGCTAATTTTGCTGGTGGTGAAGCTAGAGGAGTTAAAGTTGAAGGCCAAGTTTCAGCCAACTTCCACTTTACAGTTTTTGCTGCGCTTGCAGGTATTGCTACTAGTAAAGCTGCGGCTGCAACTATACCAATCATTGTTGATTTTAATTTCATATTCATCCTTTTTTTGAATTTAATCTTTTTGTATACAATCATCAAAAAGATATTGATGATCTTTTGGCAAGCTATTATAAAGTAAGTTAGCTAAATCTTGTATTTCCCAAAGAGCAGATTTACCACTTCTTAAACTAATAAAGTTTTGTAAACTTCTTGCATTTATTGTCCAAGTTAGTTCTGTTTTATAACTTTCTGGTAAACAATATTTTGCTTTATCATTAGCAACTCCGTCTATTAGCATAAGTCTTAAATTTTCCAAGGCTACAACTGAAGCGAAATCTACACCTAAAACTTGAGTAAATACCAAATACTTTGAAGCTCTTTTCATATGAGTATCAGCATATACTTCAGAAGGATTAGTATATTTTTGTTTTAGTTCAAGCATACTCATACCATCAGTAAAACTATCTTCATCTTTTAATTCTTTTAATGTATATCTTGTTGATTTTACACTTGGACTTGCCATTCTATGACGAGCAAGTTCTTGAAGTAAAGCACGACTAACTCCACTAATATAAAATGTGTAAGTAAGATGTTCTAATGTTGAAGCATGTTTAAATTTATTTCCAACTCTATTAATTAAATCTTTGTCTTTTTCTCCACCATCATCACTTTTATCAAAACTTTGCCAACAAGTTCGTATAGCGTGAGCACAAACTTCAAGTGAAGAATGCTGTAATAAATTTACTTCCATAGTTAATCCTAAAATTTTTATTTATTATAGGTAAATTGAGTTTAGAGTTTGTTTTTAAAATTTGATTTATTTATATTTTTCTATTCTATAGCCATTCGCAGTATGATTTTTTATTATATCACATGGCAATTTTTTACGAAGTTTATTTACAAGTTGTCTTACATATCCATATTCTACATCCATACCCCAAACGTATGCTTCTATATATTCATTGCTTACTGTTTGACCAATGTTTTTAACTAATATATGAAATAAAGCTTTCTCTTTAATTGTTAAATGTAACTCTTCATTTTTCACATATAAAGTTTCTTTAATTAAGTCATATTCACATTTTCTTGCAACTTGTACTATATGAGAATTATGATTAAAAATTTGATTTACTTTAATTACCAATTCTTTTATATCAAAAGGTTTTTTTATATAATCTTGACACCCTATTTCATAAGCTTTTTCAATACTATCTATAGTACTATCTCCACTTATTATAAATATAGGTGCATTTATTTTCAATGATTTTATAGATTGAACTACTTCTAAACCATTCATATCTGGTAGATTTAAATCTATAAAATATATATCATACCTATTACTAATTGAACTAATTGCATCAACACCATTTGTAAATGAAGCAACATTAAATCCAATCGTTGTAAGTGTTTTCGTGATTTGATAGTTTAAATCAACATCATCTTCTACTAAAAATATTCTCATAAAGTGATTGTACAATATTTATTGTTTAATTTGTGTAACTTTTATTATTTATTTTTATCCTTTGAGAATGTGTTAAGGCAACCGCAATCGCATCAGTAATATCTAGAGGCTTTATCTCTTTTTTTATATTTAATAATCTTTTTACCATAAATGCCACTTGTTCTTTTTGTGCTTTTCCATTCCCTGTAACTGCTTTTTTAACCTGAAGTGGTGTATATTCTGAAAAATTACCAAACTCTTGTAAAACTTTTAACGATAATGCACCTCTAAATTGAGCTAATTTAATAACAGATTTTGGATTAAATGCATAAAACATATCTTCTATTGCAACTTCATTTATAGTATGTTTTGAAAAAATTAAATCTAAACCTTCTACAAGTTCTACAATTTGATGTTGTAATGTTCTTGTTTTCATTTTAATTAATCCTGCTTCAATTAGCTTTACACTTTTCACATCTTTTTCAATGATTGCATAACCACAGTTTATAGTACCTGGATCAATTCCTAATATTTTCAATTCACACCTTATTATTAAACTTTTCACTAAATATTCACAAGTTATTCACATATATTTTTCATAATATAATAAGTTTAATAAAAATTTAGATAAAATAAATAAAAATTAATTAAAAAGTATGCCAATTTATGACCACAAGTAAGATTTTAAATATTTTAAAACAAGAAGCAACCTCTCAAGACTATGAAAGGTTTTTGAAACAACTTATTTATAAAAAACCATCTAGTGATGAAAATATAGCTATATTTGAAGTACCTAATAAATATATTGCTTCTTGGATAAAAACAAAATTTACTCAAACTATTCAACACTGTTTTGAAGAAGAAGTTGGATATAAACCAAAAATAGAAATTCGAGTAGTTGGACAAAAAAGAAAAACAAAAAAAGAACTTCTTGATAATATTGCTGCACAAAATAATAGTGCAGAAAGTACTATATTAAATGCATCATATACTTTTGATTCATTTGTAGTTGGTCCATCAAATCAGATGGCATACAATGCTTCACTTGCAGTTTCTAATAAAATTGGAGTTTTATATAATCCATTATTTTTATATGGTGGAACTGGCCTTGGTAAAACTCACCTTTTACAAGCTATAGGAAATAGTGCAGTTGAAAATGAAAAAACTGTAATATATGTAACTATTGAACAATTTATGAATGATTTTACCTTTTCGATTAAAAATAAAAATATGGATCATTTTAGAAATAAATATAGAAAATGTGATTTGCTTCTTATAGATGATGTACAATTTTTAAGTGGAAAAGAGCAAACACAAGAGGAGTTTTTCCATACATTTAATGAACTTCATGGAAATCAAAAGCAAATTGTTTTAACTTCAGATAGACTACCATCTCAGATAGCTGGCCTTGTTGATAGATTAAAAAGTAGGTTTGAATGGGGATTAACAGCAGATATAAAATACCCTGAACTTGAAACAAAAATTGCTATTATAGAAAAAAAGAGTGAGCTAAATGGTATTGAGCTTAGTCGTGATGTTATAAACTATATAGCGACTAATCTTGATAACTCTGTAAGAGAAATAGAAGGTGTTCTGATTCGTATAAATGCAAATGCAACATTATTAAACCAAGAGATTAATATTGATCTTGCAAAATCAATTTTAAAAGAACAAATCAAAGAACAAAAAGAAAATATCAAAATTAATGATATAATAGAAACTGTTGCTAGAGAATTAAATATAAAACCATCAGATATAAAATCTAAAAAAAGAACAGCAACTGTAGCAAATGCAAGAAGAAGTGTGATATATCTAGCTAGAAAACTTACACACAACTCTATGCCAGATATTGCAAAAGTACTAGGTATGAAAGATCATAGTTCAATATCTAAAAATGTACAAAAAACAAATGAACTAATTGAGATTGATGAAACATTTAAACTCAATTTAGAAAATTTAAAAAATAAAATTGTAAACCAAGAATAAAGGGAGTGATAAAAAAGTATTAAAAGATTATGTGAATAGATGTGAACATCCTTTCAATAGTTGAACCTTTAAAAAGTTTCGTTAAAATCGAAATAGTTTCAGTGTTTTCATCTATTCACATTAACTACTACTATCACTACTTAAAAAGAAATATAAAAGGAAAGAATATGAAGTTTAATATTGAGAAGTCAAGATTTGAAAATATAATTGCATCAATGCAACCATTTTTAGAAAAAAAAGATGCTAGTTCTATCACTTCACATATATATTTAGAAGTATCGAATCAAACTCTAACTATAAAAGCAACTGATTATGAAATGGGTCTATTAGCAAATATAGATAATTTAATTGATAGCCAAGATGGTAAAGCAACAACAAATGGAGCAAATTTATTAAATATTATTAGAAGATTAAAAGATTCACAAATATTAATTGAAGCACTTGATAATCATATACATATTAAACAAAATAGATCTAATTTTAAATTACCAATGTATGATGCAAATGAATATCCTTCATTTCCAAGTAATCAAGATTTACAAACTTTAAATATTGATACAAAACATTTAATAAGTAGTTCTAAAAAAATTATACCTGCTATTGATAATAATAACCCAAAATTTGAGTTAAATGGAGCATTAATTGATATTAAACAAAATAATATTAACTTTGTAGCAACTGATACTAGAAGATTAGCAGTTTCTCATATTCCAAATGAATCAAATCATGTTACACAAATTATAATACCAAAAAAAGCAATAATTGAAATTCAAAAACAATTTTTTGATGAAGCTACAATCTCTTATGATCAAACAAATTTAATAATTAAAAATGAAAATAAACAATTTTTTACAAAATTAATAAATGGAAAATTTCCTGATTATCAAAGAATTATACCAACATCTTTAAAATATAATTTAACTTTACCAAAAGATAAGCTTGTAGAATCAATCAAACTGGTAACTTCACTTTTTTCAAATATAAAAATTACTATTCAACCAAATGGATTAATATTTGAATCTTTAGATGAAGATACAGATGCTAATACACAAATAGATATTGATTTAGATATTCAAGAAGAATTTTATATAGCAGCAAATGCTAAATATTTATTAGATTTTTTAAGTATGGTTGACGGTGACACTATAAAAGTAGGTTTTAATGAATCAAATTTACCATTTTATTTAGAAAATGGAAACTTTTTTACTATTGTAATGCCAATAGTATTAGAAAAATAAAAAGAGGATAACAATATGAGTCAAGAATATGGCGCTAGTAATATTAAAGTTTTAAAAGGTCTTGAAGCTGTAAGAAAAAGACCAGGTATGTATATTGGAGATACTAGTTTTGGTGGTCTTCATCATATGGTTTATGAAGTTGTTGATAACTCTATAGATGAAGCTATGGCTGGATATTGTGATACTATTAAAATAACTATTACAAAAGATAATAGAATAATAGTATCTGATAATGCCAGAGGTATTCCAACAGAGATGCATCCAACAGAAAAAAAATCTGCTGCAACTGTAGCTCTTACAGTTTTACATGCAGGTGGTAAATTTGATAAAGATACATATAAAGTATCTGGTGGATTACATGGAGTTGGTGTTTCTGTTGTAAATGCATTATCTAGTGAACTTAAAATGACTATTCATAGAGATGGACAAATTCATTATCAAGAATTTGAAATAGGTATTCCAAAAGAAGATTTAAAAGTAATTGGAACTACAAAAAAAACTGGTACAACAATTGAATTTAAAGTAGATACAACTATTTTTGAAACTAATGATTATTCTTTTGAAACTTTATCAAAAAGATTTAAAGAAATAGCATATTTAAATCCAGTTATTACAATTGAACTTAAAGATGAAAGAATAAATGTAAAAGAAGTTTATCATTTTGAAGGTGGAATTAAAGAGTTTGTTGAAAGTTTAAATAAAACTCAAGCAGTAACTCAAGCAATAACATTTTCTGATAAAGTAGAAGATATGGAAGTAGATATTGCATTAATGTACAATGATACATTTACAGAAAAAACACAATCTTATGTAAATAATATTAGAACAATAGATGGTGGTACTCATGAAACTGGATTTAAAGCTGGATTAACTAGAGCTATTGTTAATTATGTTAAACATAATGCAGCTGCTAGAGAAAAAGATACAAAAATTACTGGTGATGATGTTAGAGAAGGTTTATGTGCAATTGTAAGTGTAAAAGTACCTGAACCACAATTTGAAGGTCAAACAAAAGGTAAACTTGGTAATTCATATGTAAAACCAGTTTGTCAAAAACTTACAAATGAGATGTTATCTAAATATTTTGAAGAAAATCCATCAAATGCAAAAGCAGTAATGGAAAAAGCTTTAATGGCTGCACGTGGTAGAGAAGCTGCTAAAAAAGCTAGAGATCTTACTAGAAAAAAAGATTCTATGAGTGTAGGTACACTTCCTGGAAAACTTGCAAATTGTCAAAGTAAAGATCCAGAAATTTGTGAATTATATCTAGTGGAAGGGGATTCTGCTGGAGGTTCTGCTAAACAGGGTCGTGATAGAGTTTATCAAGCTATTTTACCACTAAAAGGTAAAATTTTAAATGTAGAAAAAAGTAGACTTGATAAAATTTTAAGATCAGATGAGATTAAAAATATGATTACAGCACTTGGTTGTGGAATTGGTGAAGATTTTAATGAAGATAAAATTAGATACCATAAAGTTATTATTATGACAGATGCCGATGTTGATGGTAGTCATATTCAAACTTTACTTTTAACATTTTTCTTTAGATTTTTAAGACCTGTTATAGATAAAGGTTATTTATTTATAGCTCAACCACCACTTTATAGATACAAAAAAGGTAAGAATGAGACATATTTAAAAGATAATACAGCACTTTCTAATTATCTTATTGAAAATGGTTTAGAAAGTTTTGAGTTTGAAGGTATGGGATATAATGATTTACTTGATATGTTTAAAATTGTAGCTTCATATAGAGCTATGCTTGAAAGTCTTGAAAAAAGATATTCTTTAGTTGAAGTACTTAAATATTTAATTGAAAACTCTGATTTAGTTAGTCTAGATTATACAAAATTATATGATGTAGTAAAATCTTTTCTAGATAATAAGGGATATAATATATTAAGTAAAACTATAACTGATGAAAAAATTCATCTTTTTGTTCAAACTAAAGAGGGTCTTGAAGAGTTGTTAATTGATGATGAACTTTTTGCATCACCATATTTTAGTGAAGCTACATATATCTTTAGTAAATTAAATGAAAGAGATTTAACTTTATTTAATGGTAGAGATTTAATAGAAATACTTGAAGAGATTGAAGGATATGCTAAAAAAGGTGCATATATTCAAAGATATAAAGGTTTAGGTGAAATGAACCCAGAACAACTTTGGGAAACTACAATGACTCCAGATAATAGAAGATTATTAAAAGTGACTATTGAAGATGCAGTGGTAGCTAGTGATACATTTACATTATTTATGGGTGATGAAGTTGAACCTAGAAGAAAATATATAGAAGATCATGCAAAAGATGTTGAACATCTTGATGTATAAAGGATAAAAATGAAATATGGACAAAAAGAGATACAAGAGTTTGATATAAATGCAAAAGAAAATTTTTGGCCAAATGAACATAAAAAAAGTTATGTAATTAATATAGAATTACCTGAATTTATGTGTTTATGTCCAAGAAGTGGATATCCTGATTTTGCAACTATAAAATTAAAATATACACCAAATAAAAAAGTTATTGAGCTAAAAGCTCTAAAACTTTATATAAACTCATTTATGAATAGATATGTATCACATGAAAATTCTGCAAATGAGATTTTTGATACTTTATATAAAAAATTAAAACCAAAGCATATGAGTGTAATAGCAGATTTTAATCCTAGAGGAAACGTTCATACTGTTATAGAAATAGATAGTAAAAATATGTAAGGAGTGATATCTTGGAAAGATTAGTAACAACAAGTGATGCTGCTAAATTACTAAATCTTTCAATACAAGGTATTCACTATCGTATAAAAAAAGGTCAACTTCGTTCTAAAAAAGAAAATGGTAGAGTTTTTGTCTATATAGATGAAAAAAATATTTCTGCTATTTCACAAAAGAATCATAATGAAAATTCAGTTGATCATTATCAAACTATAATTAATTTAAAAAATGAACAAATAGTTCAAATTAAATCTACTCTTGATATGGTAATTAAACAGTATAAAAAAGAGATAAAAAGATTAGATAAAAATCAAGAAAAGATGATAGAGGTATTTAAATCAGAAATTAAACTTCTTCAACAAGCTTTTAATGAGATGAGATCAATATATCAAATAGAACACAAAAAAGATAAATCTAAAATAGAATTTATTAGTGTAAATGATTTTTTTATATTAATGAAAAAGTATGGTAAAACTGATATTCAAATAAAAGATTTAATTTTAAATAGAATAAAATTAGGTGATAAAAGATTTATTTTTAATAAAGATATAAAAGAATTACTTATATATAAAAGTGATTATATGGACTTAATATAAACATAAAATACATATATTTAACTAAATAATTGTTACAATCATGTAATAAATTTTTCAAAGGAGAATAAAGTATGAAAAAAATTGTAAGTATGGTAGCAGCAGCTACATTAATGGCTAGTTTAGGCTATGCAAAAGAGGTAAAAATAGGTGTTGTTTTACCAATGAGTGGACCTATTGGTGGATTTGGACAATATGCAAATAAGGGATTGAATTTTGCACATGAATTAACTCCTACACTTAAAAATGGAGATACAGTAAAGTTAATTTTATTAGATAACAAATCTGATAAAATAGAATCAGCAAATGCTGCATCTAAACTTATTTCTAGTGATAAAGTAACGGCTATTATTGGAGCATTGACTTCAACAAATACTATGGCTTTAACAAAAATTGCAGAAGATGGAAAAACTCCTGTTGTTGCACCAGTTGCAACTAATCCATTAGTTACAAAAAGAAGAGCTTTTACAAGTAGAGTTTGTTTTAATGATAACTTTCAAGGTGCAGTTGCAGCAAATTTTGCTTTAAATGATTTAAAAGTAAAAAATGCTGTAGTTATTACTGATGTTAAAAATGACTACTCTATTGGTATATCAAGTGTATTTAAAAGAACTTTTAAAAAAATGGGTGGTAAAATTTTAAAAACAGTTAAAATAAATCAAGGTGATTCTGATTTCAAAGCTATGCTTTCAAATGTAAAATCATTAAATCCTGAATTAATTTTTGTACCATTTTATTCAGCTGAAGTTGCTTTAATAGCAAAACAAGCAAAACAATTAGGTATAAATGCTAAATTCTTAGGTACAGATGGTATGGCTGGTGATAAAGTATTTTTTGAAGTAGGTAAAGATGCAGTTGAAGGTTTTTATGGTACAAACTTATACTCTCCAGATGCTCCAAAAACAACAGAAGCTTCAAAAGTATTTGATGAAAAATTTAGAGCAAAATTTAATGAAGCACCACATCCATTTGGAGTTTTAAGTGCTGAATCATACAATGTAATTATTGCAGCTATGAATGCTTGTAAAGATCCTAGTGATTCTATTTGTGTAAATAAAAATATTAGAGCAACTAAAAACTTTCAAGGTGTTTCTGGTGTAATTTCATTAGATAAAAATGGTGATGCTGTAAGATCTGCAGTTATTGAAACTATCAAAAATGGAAAAGCTGTATACTTAAAAACAGTTAATCCTTAATATAAAAAGCTTTATGGATTTTCCATAGAGCTTATCTTCAAAATATGGAAATATAAAATATATGGATTTATTAACCTTTTTACAACAAGTGATCAATGGTATTAGTGTAGGTAGTATGTATGCTCTTATTGCTATTGGATATACAATGGTATATGGAGTTTTACGACTTATTAATTTTGCTCATGGTGAGATTATGATGGTTGGAGCATTTGTAGGATATACGATGTTGGCAGTTTTTGAAACATCACTTTTAACTGCATCTTTTGTAGCAGTTTTAGTATCAGTTGCAACAGGTGTGTTAACTGATAAAATTGCATATAAACCTTTACGACAGGCTCCTAGAATTTCATTGTTAATTACTGCAATTGGTATTAGTTTCTTTTTACAAAATTCTATTAATGTATTTTTTGGAGGAACAGCAAAGTCTTTTCCTATACCAGAATTTTTTGATAGATTAATTAATATTGGTGGAGTTATATTTACCCCAACAGTAATTATTGTACCAATTATTACTATGATATTATTGATGATATTGTTATATGTGTTATATAAAACAAAGTATGGTATGGCAATTCGTGCTTTAGCATTTGATATTAAAACTGTTTCTTTAATGGGTGTTGATGCCAATAAAATTATTATGTTGGTATTTATTATTGGTTCATCATTAGCCGCAGTTGGAGGAATATTTTGGGCATTATCTTATCCAATACTTACTCCTTATATGGGTATAATGATAGGACTTAAAGCATTTGCAGCAGCTGTACTTGGAGGAATTGGAAGTGTGGGTGGAGCAGTTCTTGGTGGATTTATCTTAGGGTTCACTGAGGTTATGTTTGTTGCATTTTATCCAGAACTTGGTGGTTATAGAGATGCTATTGCATTTGTATTTTTGATTTTAGTACTACTTGTAAAACCAACTGGAATTATGGGTATAAATTTTGAAAAGAGTCGTTTCTAATGGGTAAAATTAATATAAAATTTATTGTATTTATTGCGTTTGCTGTTTTGTTATTAGTATTAGCTCAAAACTCTTTGGATGATTATAGTATACGAATATTAAATAATATTGCAATATTTATAATACTAGCTGCTTCTTATAACTTAATTAATGGAGTTACAGGGCAGTTTTCACTTGAACCAAATGGATTTGTTGCAATTGGAGCTTATGTAACGGCTTTAGCACTTCTTAGTGAAGATATGAAGTGGGAATTATTTCAACTTGAAGATCCAAGTCCAATGATTTTAGCACTAAATTTAGGATTGGTTCCAGCCTTACTTTTAGCTGGAATTGTATCTGCATTAGTTGCATTGACTTTAGCATTTCCAGTTTTTAGAGTAAGAGGTGATTATTTAGCTATTGTTACTTTAGGATTTGGATTTATAATAAAAGTTTTTGCTATAAATTCTCCTGAATTTACAAATGGAGCAATTGGATTAAATGAGATTCCATCAGTAAGTAATCTTTATTGGACAGGGGGGATTGCAATTGCTACAGTTGTAATTATGTTAAATATCGTTTACTCAAAATATGGACGAGCTATGAAAGCAGTTAGAGATGATGAAGATGCAGCTTCGGCTATTGGTATTAATACTATGAAAATAAAAACTTATGCCTTTACAACTTCAGCATTTTTTGAGGGAATTGGTGGAGGTTTACTTGCCATCTTACTTACAACTATATCTCCAGATTTATTTCAATTTTTCTTAACTTTTCAATTATTAATTATTATAGTTTTAGGTGGTTTAGGATCTATGACAGGAGCAATTTTAGGAACTATTTTAGTAATTGGTGGTACAGAGTGGCTTAGATTCTTAGATGGTCATATGAATATTTTTGGATATGATTTAGGTGCTCATCCAGGTCTTAGAATGGTAGTATTTTCAATTATTTTAATTGTAGTAATGTTATTTGCAAGAGAAGGTATTTTTGGTAAAAAAGAATTAAGTGATTTAAATTGGTTTAAAAAGTTATTTGGTAAAAAGGATATTAAATGATTCTTGAGATAAAAGATATTACCAAAACTTTTGGTGGGGTAAAAGCAATTAGTGAAACATCATTTAGTGTGAAGAAAAATGAGATATATGGTCTTATTGGTCCAAATGGTGCAGGTAAAACTACAATGTTTAATATTATTACAGGAAATTATAAACCTACTATGGGTGAAGTTTGGCTTGATGGTAAAAATATAACAAATATGAAAAACTATAAGATAGTTCGTCAAGGAATAGCAAGAACATTTCAAAATATTAGATTATTTTCAAGTATGAGTGTACTTGATAATCTTTTAATAGGTATGGATAATTCTACAGTATATACTTATTTTGAATCAATTTTTAGATTTCCAAGATATTTTTCAAGTGAAAAAAAATCTTATGATTATGTTGTAAAGATTATGGAAAACCTTGGTCTTTTGGAATATAAAGATGAAT
>Ga0256837_1000333_pt1 | contig 41695 bp, 34 predicted proteins | sample 4562384metaG_FD_185976 | JGI IMG/M metagenome (GOLD analysis project Ga0256837, IMG submission 185976) | Hydrothermal vent microbial communities from Guaymas Basin, Mexico - 4561-384 | ecosystem: Environmental > Aquatic > Marine > Hydrothermal vents | place: Mexico: Guaymas Basin | collected... | reverse complement strand
CTTCACTCTTTTTGCTCGGAAGTCCCAAAGCAAGGAAGCGTTCGAGTGCCACAACCTTTTCATCCACACCCAAAAGCGCAGCTGCTTCGACAAGGGTTTTGTTTTTGAGTTCACTCAGTCTCATTACACTTCCTCAACGATGCTGTCGTACCCGTGCTCTTCAAGGTGTGCTACCAGTTCAGGGCCGGCAGTCTTGATAATCTTTCCATCCTTGAGGACATGGATATAGTCAGGTTTGATATAGTCCAAAATACGGCTGTAGTGGGTGATGACGAGGAAGCTTCGCTTGCCGTCCTTCATCATGTTGATGCCTTCAGAGACCGCTCTGAGTGCATCGATGTCCAGACCCGAATCGATCTCGTCAAGAATGATCACATCGGGTTCGAGCATCAGCATCTGCAAAATTTCGTTACGTTTCTTCTCTCCGCCTGAGAACCCTTCGTTCAAAGAACGGCTGATCATATCGGCTTTCATACCGAGCATCTCAAGGTGCTTTTTCATCTCTCTGAGGAACTCGGCTGCATTGAGCTCCTCTTTGCCCTCGTGTTTACGCTTGGCGTTGAGTGCGGTTCTGAGAAAATAGGCGTTATTGACCCCCGGGATCTCCACAGGGTGCTGGAAGCTGAGGAAGATCCCCTCTAACGCTCTCTCTTCGGGTTCCATCTCAAGAATGCTTTTGCCTTTGTAGAGAATATCACCCTCACGCACTTCCACATCGTAGTGACCCACAATGGTCTTGCTCAGTGTCGATTTTCCCGCACCGTTTGGTCCCATGATGGCATGTACCTTCCCCGGTTCAAGGTCAAGGTTAAGCCCCTTGAGGATCTCCTTCTCTCCGATCTTTGCGTGAACATCTTTAATTTCCAATACTTTACTCATCCTACACTTCCTTCCAATGTTAATTTCAATAATGCTTTTGCTTCGACCGCATACTCCATAGGCAGCTGGTTGAAGACATCTTTACAAAAACCGTGTACGATCATACTGACCGCACTCTCTTCATCTATCCCGCGTTGACGCAGGTAAAACAGTTGTTCGTCGCTGATCTTGCTGGTGGTCGCCTCATGCTCTACCTGTCCCTGTGTATCCTTGCTCTCAAGGTAGGGGAAGGTGTGCGCGCCACACTGATCACCAATAAGCAGGGAGTCACACTCGGAGTAGTTTCTAGCACCCGTAGCATTCGCACCTATCTTGACCAGACCGCGGTAGGTGTTCTGTCCCTTCATCGCCGAGATACCTTTGGAGATGATGGTGGAACTCGTGTTCTTCCCAAGGTGGATCATCTTCGTTCCCGTGTCCGCCTGCTGTGCCAGGGTGGTGACGGCTACGGAGTAGAATTCTCCGACGGAGTTGTCACCCTTTAAGATACAGCTTGGGTACTTCCAAGTAATGGCAGAACCGGTCTCCACCTGTGTCCAGCTGATCTTGGAGTTCTCACCTTCACAGATACCACGTTTGGTCACGAAGTTGTAGATACCGCCTTTACCATCCTCATCACCGGGGTACCAGTTTTGGATGGTGGAGTATTTGATCTCCGCATCTTTCATAGCAACCAGCTCGACCACGGCAGCGTGCAACTGATTCTCATCACGCATGGGTGCCGAACACCCTTCGTTGTAGCTGACGTAACTGCCCTCATCGGCAACAATGAGGGTTCGTTCGAACTGTCCGGTGTTGAGCGCATTGATACGGAAGTAGGTACTCAGCTCCATTGGACATCGTACTCCTTTTGGAATGTAGACGAACGTCCCGTCGGTAAAGACCGCAGAGTTGAGTGCTGCAAAGAAGTTGTCTGTCATTGGAACGACGGAGAACATATACTTCTTGATCAGTTCAGGGTAGTCTCGGATCGCTTCTGAAATGGAGCAGAAGATCACCCCGTGCTTCTCGAGCTCTGCCTGATAGGTGGTCTTGACCGAAACGGAGTCGACGACCGCATCGACAGCAACCTTCACCCCTGCAAGCTGCTTTTGCTCCTCAAGCGGGATACCCAGCTTGTTGTATGCTTCCAGAATTTTCGGATCAACTTCATCAAGGCTCTCCGGTCCGCCTGTCTTGGGTGCGGCGTAGTAGGAGATGGACTGGTAGTCGATGGGTTCATAGTCTACTTTCCCCCATGTGGGTTCTGTCATCTGCTCCCACTTTTTGAGTGCCTTGAGTCTGAGCTCAAGCATCCACTCGGGCTCTTCTTTCTTTTTGGAAATGAATCTGATGGTATCTTCATTGAGTCCGGGCGGTACCACGTCAGTTTCGATATCGATCTCGAAACCAAGCTCATACTCACCCGAAACGGCTTTGTTTATCTCTTCTTGTGCCATAGGTTTTCCTAATTCGGAGTTGTTTTGTATGATTTATAGCACAAATAGAGTTCTATAGTCAAGAGAAAGTCTTAAAAAGTGATAATTTTTGTGAAAATTGCAAGAAAAGTGGAGCGGGAGACGGGACTCGAACCCGCGACCCTCAGCTTGGAAGGCTGACGCTCTAGCCAACTGAGCTACTCCCGCATGGAGTTTGTTTACATGGTGTAAACAGGCTGTGTAACGTGAATTACGAGAGGAATTATAGCAGAGAAAACTGAAAGAAACTTTATAGAATAAAAAATTGGAAGAAAAAAATATTTTTTTGTATTTTGTTAGATTTGTGATAGAATTCATATAGATAGAGGAGTTGACATGGTACGGGTAAAATCGAAAATCTTACGTAAAATACTTTCTGTAATCATCTTTCTTGTGTCACTCTACACCATCGCTATTGTATTTATTGCACTGCCTCAGATCGATACGACCATACAAAATCTTGAAGAGGAGAATGCTAAAGAAGTATTGGATAAGGTTGTTCTGCTGACAAACAATGTTGCCAAAAGTCTGGATGATTTTAAAAAAGAGTCTCTTGAGCGTCATAAAAAAGAGTTGAAGAACATCATTGAAGTGGTTCATTCCATGATGAAAGAGGCATACATTCAAGCGCGTATCACTCCCCAAGAGCGTGATGATCTCAAAGCTGAACTACTTCGTAGTATCAGCCAGATACGTTATGGGAATAATAACTATCTATTTGCCTTTGATTACAACTGTACAATACTTGCTCACCCCTATATGCGTCCTGGTACAAATATGAAGAATGTTCTTGATATTAAAAATGAACCGATCGTTCCGAAAATTTTGAAGGTAGCCAGAGATAAAGGTGAAGGGTACATACGCTATTGGTGGTATAAAAGCGAGCATGACCCTGTTCCAAAGGAAAAACTCTCTTATGCCAAGAACTGTCCTGAGTGGAAGATGGTCGTTGGAACAGGAATGTATATTGATGATATCCAAGTTGAAGTACAGCGCCGAAAAAAAGAGCTTCTTGAAGAACTTAAACATATCATGCGTAATGCAAAGATTGGAAAGACCGGATATATCTATATATTTGATGATGAGAAGATGTTGATCCATCCTGATGAATATTTGGAGGGTAAGAACTTTAAGAAATATAAAAGTCCGGGTAAAAATAGTTATATCTATGATGATCTTGTCAAAGCTGGACATGGGTCGGGAGTGTTGTATTATAAATGGGATAAACCGACCGATAAGGGACACTATGTCTATGATAAGGTCTCTTGGGTGAAGTATATACCTTCTATGAATCTCTATGTTGCTTCTTCAGCTTATGTCTGTGAACTTAAAGAGGTATCGCAAGAGTTGCATAACAAGATACTTTATGTGGCAGGAGGCATACTACTGCTTTCTTTTTTGGTAAGTATCTATTATATTCAAAAGCTCTTACAGCCGATCGATGATCTGACCCAAAAGGCAAATACGATCGCTGAAGGGAACTATGAGATCAGAGCAGAGGTAAAGACCGATGATGAGATAGGATTGTTGGCAAAGAATTTCAATATAATGGTTGATAGGTTGCAAGACCAGATCGAGAATCTTGACCAGAAGGTGAAGGAGAAGACCGAAGCGTTAGAAACATTGGCGATCACCGACCCTTTGACCTCTCTTTATAACCGTCGCTATTTTTCAGAGATATCCGCTGAGCTCTTTGAATTGGAAAAACGTGAAAAAGAGCCTTTAAGTGTCATGATGCTTGATATTGACAAATTCAAACATATCAATGATACCTATGGTCACCAATCAGGCGACAGGGTGATCGAGAAGTTGGCGTCGATCATGAAATCGATGAAGCGTGAGAGTGATATTGCATGCCGTTATGGCGGAGAGGAGTTTATTCTTCTTTTACCAAAAACATCTAAAGAGGGCGCGTTCAAGTTGGCACAGCGTATCCGTAAAAGAGTGGAAGAGTGTAGCTTGTTGATCGAAGAGGATGGGGTATTGATACACTTTACCGTAAGTATTGGGGTCTCAGAAGTGGATTTTAGTCAAGATAAGAGTATTGAGTCTGCTATTAAACGAGCGGACGATGCAATGTATCAGGCAAAACATGAGGGACGTAATAGAACCTGTATATTATAAAAAAATTGATAAAATCAAGTTAGGAAGTCTAGATAAAGGAGTGGTACCTCGGGTCGGAGTCGAACCGACACGGCCGAAGCCACCAGATTTTGAGTCTAGCGTGTCTACCAATTCCACCACCGAGGCACAATACGTCTTGCAACGTGGATGAAATTCTACACCTTAACAACTTAAAGTAACTTAAAAGTATGAAGAATTTGAAAAAAATGACAATTTGTCGTTTTTTCATAGGTGGCTAATCTTTCTGTGTTATAATTATCTTCATTAATTAATATTAACACAGGACAGCGCGTGAAGATCACGATCATCATTACATCGATACTACTGGTATATGGGGTGTTTTCGACATTTTTCAGAGATACGGTACTTGCCGGAAATATTGGAAAAATGATCGGAGATACCAATATTCACCTTTTTGGTTATTTTGCCTATGCGAATATTTTACTGCTTTTCTATCCGATCTTTAAACTCTATACGGATGCGAAAGCACGTAGGAACATAGATTTCTATCTGGGATGGATACTCTTCTATATCGCAGCGATCATCTTGGAGGCATTATTGCTTGAGCAGAAAGAGGCGGGGTTGATCGGTACGCAGATCGTTGCCTTTTTACAACCTTATATCGGGAAAGTGGGCTTGTGGCTCTTTTGGTTGATGATCGTCTCTCTCCTTCTGGTGTTCGTGATCGATGATTCATTTGAATGGAGGGTGATCGTACCCCAAAAAGAGATAGATGAGCGAAAAGAGAGAGATAGTACTCCACAGCCGGCTACAGAAAGCCTTAAAGATTCGGTACGTTCCATGATGAGCAATCCCTTTGCTTCTCCAAAACTGGAGGATGAGATGATGCCTGCTGTGATCGATGCTGATGAGGAGGTAGAAGATACAGAGCAGAGCGTAGCTAAGACCGATTTGTACGATGAGCATGAAGATGATGAGCTTTCTGCACCTAGGGTTGTTGAGGAGCGTGAGATATCCAAAGAGGAGTTGCGTGCAAGTTTAAACGAGAAACCAAAACGTACAACAAAGGGCAAAAGAACGGAAGAGAAGCCAAAACGTACGCTCAAAGCATCCGTAGCGGAAGAGACGATAGCAGATGACATGTCGTCAAAAACACGCAAGAAAGCGCCAAAGCAAGAGAAGATGTCTTCTGAAGAGGAGGAGCCTGTACGTAAAACGGGTGTTACGATCGTTAGTGAACTGGAAGAGAACTCCAAACTGCTTCAAGCACTCGATAAAGGGAAAACCGAACAGCCGAAGAACTTTAAATTGCCAAAGCTCGACTTCTTACAAAAAGCACCCAAGCAGAAAAAACGGGTTAATGAAGCGGAGATCGACCGCAAATCCGGAAATTTGCTTGAAAAACTGAAGCTCTTTAATATCAACGGAGATGTGGTTCGTACCTACAGCGGTCCTTTGGTCACGACCTTTGAGTTCAAACCGGCACCTAACGTCAAGGTCTCCAAGATCCTTAACTTGCAAGATGATCTTGCTATGGCACTGAGTGCGGAGACGATCCGAATACAAGCACCGATCCCCGGACGTGATGTGGTAGGTATCGAGATACCTAACGATAGCTCCGATATTATCTATCTTAGAGAGATATTGGAGAGTGAGCTTTTCCAGAACTCCAAGTCACCACTGACCATCGCACTTGGAAAAGATATTGTCGGAAAGCCGTTCATTACCGATATCAAGAAACTGCCGCACCTACTCATTGCGGGTACGACCGGATCGGGTAAATCGGTGGGGATCAACGCGATGATCCTCTCATTGCTCTATAAGAACGATCCTGACCATTTGAAATTGATGATGATCGACCCGAAGATGCTGGAGTTCTCCATTTATGATGATATTCCGCATCTGATCACACCGGTGATCACCGAGCCCAAAAAGGCGATAGCGGCACTGGCGAATATGGTTGCGGAGATGGAGAGACGGTATCGCTTGATGGCGGATAAGCGTACGAAGAATATCGATAACTATAACCAGAAGGTCAAAAAAGACGGTTCGGCAGAGCCGATGCCGTTTATTGTGGTGATCATCGATGAGCTTGCTGACTTGATGATGAACGGAGGAAAAGAGGTAGAAACCTCCATTGCGCGTTTGGCGCAGAAGTCAAGAGCATGTGGAATTCATTTGATCGTTGCAACACAACGCCCGAGTGTAGATGTCGTTACGGGTATCATCAAGGCGAACTTCCCTTCACGGCTCAGTTACCGTGTTGGACAGAAGATCGATTCAAAGGTCATTCTCGACACGATGGGAGCTGAGAGTCTACTTGGGCGTGGAGACGGGCTCTTTACGCCTCCGGGTACTACAGGGCTTGTGCGTATTCATGCCCCATGGGCAACCGAGGATGAGATAGAGGAGATCGTAGAGTTCATCAAGGCGCAGCGTGTGCCTGAATACGATGAGAGCTATCTCATTGAAGGAGGTGGCGCATCACTTGACAGCGGAGAGAAATCGATAGATCTCGATCCGCTCTATGAAGAGGCGAAAGCGGTGGTGCTTGCCGATAAAAAAACCTCCATCTCCTACTTGCAGAGAAAGTTACAGATAGGGTACAACCGTTCGGCGAATATCATCGAGCAACTAGAAGCGACCGGTGTACTTTCGGCACCGAATGCAAAAGGGAACAGGGAGATACTCGCCTAACCTTTTTTTCCCAAGATATTTTCTCTAGCATGCCTGACACGCTTGAACGGGTGTGTCAGCTGTAACCATCCGATACATCAAAATTATCTCTTTTATCTCTTTATCTTATAGAAACAGCTTCAAATCAGTTTTTAGCTATTATCTGTGTACAAATTTACACAATAGGAGACCGAATATGGCCTTAGTAGAAGATTACAAAGCACATACGGAAGAGCGTGCGAAACTTGGTGTTCCACCACTTCCTTTGACAGCAGAGCAGACAGCGGAGCTTGTTGAACTATTGAAAGCCGATCCGATCGTAGAAGAGGATTATCTTCTTGATCTTTTGAAGAACCACGTACCAGCAGGTGTGGATGATGCCGCTTACGTGAAAGCAGCATTCCTCAATGCGATCGTTACGGGTGATGCACACTGTAAAGCATTGACACCGGTAGATGCGATCAAGATCCTTGGTAGTATGCTTGGTGGGTTCAACGTAGGGCCATTGGTAGAAGCGTTGAAATCGAACCATGTTGAGATCGCACAAGCAGCAGCGGACGAGTTGAAGAACACGATCCTTGTTTACGATGCGTTCAATACGGTAAAAGACCTTATGGATGAGGGTAACAGCTTCGCAAAAGAGGTGATCGAGTCTTGGGCGAACGCCGAGTGGTTCACCAACAAGCCTGAGCTTGAAAAAGAGATCACGCTTACAGTATATAAAGTACCGGGCGAGACGAATACAGACGACCTCTCTCCTGCATCTGAAGCCTTTACAAGAGCCGATATTCCATTGCATGCGAACGCGTTCTTGGTTGCAAGAATGGAGAAACCGCTTGAGACAATGGCTGAACTTAAGAAAAAAGGGCACCCGCTTGCTTACGTAGGTGACGTTGTAGGGACCGGTTCTTCAAGAAAGTCAGGTATCAACTCTGTTCAGTGGCATATGGGTAGAGATATCCCTGGTATCCCTAACAAGAGAACAGGCGGGGTTGTTATCGGTTCTATTATCGCGCCTATCTTCTTCAATACTGCAGAAGATTCAGGATGTCTTCCTATTCAAGCGCCGGTCGATAACCTCGAAACCGGTGATGTGATCGTTGTCAAGCCGTTTGACGGTGTGATCGAAAAAGACGGTAAAGTGGTTTCCGAGTTCAAGCTTGAGCCAAATACACTTCCCGATGAGATGAGAGCGGGTGGACGTATCCCGCTTATTATCGGTAAAGGATTGACCGCTAAAGCGAGAGAAGCGCTCGGTATGGGGCCGGATAACATTTTCCTCAGACCTGAACAGCCGGCAGATAATGGTAAAGGGTATACCCTTGCACAGAAAATGGTCGGTAAAGCGTGTGGTATGGAAGGTGTGAAACCAGGTGTTTACTGTGAGCCTGTCTGTACGACTGTCGGTTCTCAAGACACCACTGGACCAATGACAAGAGATGAGATCAAAGAGCTTGCGGCATTGAGCTTCGGTGCGGACTTCGTGCTTCAATCGTTCTGTCACACAGCGGCGTACCCGAAACCTGCGGATATCGAGCTTCAGCATACACTGCCTAAGTTCTGGACAGAGAGAAAAGGGTTCATCCTTAGACCGGGTGACGGTGTTATCCACAGCTGGTTGAACAGAATGTGTCTTCCTGATACTGTAGGTACGGGTGGAGACTCTCACACAAGATTCCCTATCGGTATCTCATTCCCGGCAGGTTCTGGTCTTGTAGCGTTCGCTGCGGTAACCGGTATGATGCCACTTACCATGCCTGAGTCTGTTCTTGTGAAGTTCAAAGGTGAATTGCAACCGGGTATTACACTGCGTGACCTTGTCAATGCCATCCCTTACCAGGCGATCAAAGAGGGTCTTTTGACCGTTGAGAAGAAAGGTAAGAAGAACATCTTTGCAGGGCGTATCCTTGAGATCGAAGGACTTGAAGATCTTAAGTGTGAACAGGCGTTCGAACTTTCGGATGCATCAGCAGAGCGTTCGGCGGCGGCATGTACGGTTAAGTTGAACAAAGAGCCTATCATCGAGTATCTTGAGTCTAACATCGTTCTTATCGAAGAGCTTATCGAACAAGGGTATGAAGATAAAGAGACACTAAGAAGACGTGCCGAGAAGATGAAAGAGTGGATCAAAAATCCTGAACTTCTTGAGCGTGACGAAGATGCGGAATATGCAGCGGTCATCGAGATCGATCTTAATGAGATCACTGAGCCTATCTTGGCATGTCCGAACGATCCGGATGATGTTGCAACTCTTTCTGAGATCCTTGCCGATCCGAACCGTCCGAACGAGAAGATCGATGAAGTGTTCGTCGGTTCTTGTATGACTAATATCGGTCTATTCAGAGCGCTTGGTGAAGTACTTAAGGGTGAGGGTGCAGTGAAGTCTAAACTCTGGATCGCACCACCGACCAAAATGGATGAGAAACAGTTGATCGAAGAGGGTTACTTCTCTATCTTCGGTACAGCAGGTGCTAGAACGGAGATCCCTGGATGTTCACTCTGTATGGGTAACCAGGCGCGTGTAGGTGACAATACGATCGTATTCTCCACATCGACAAGAAACTTCGACAACCGTCTTGGTAAAGGCGCGCAAGTCTATCTTGGTTCTGCGGAAGTCGCTGCGGTTGCTGCATTACTTGGACGCCTCCCGACAAAAGAGGAGTACCTTGAGATCATGAACAGAAAGATCACAGACGAGAACAAAGAGAGCGTCTATAAATACCTCAACTTCAACCAAGTCTCTAAAGAAGAACTTGAGGCGATGGTGAAGTAATCTCTGCTTTAGCGGTTGCAGAAGCACTTGATATGTGCTTCTGTCACCACTTTCTTTTTTATCCCTTTTCTTTTTTAAAGTAACGAAACGCTACAATGACCCTACAGTATTCTAAAGGGAGAAGTTATGTTGTTACGTACACTATTTACCGCCTATATACTATTTTCATATGCTATCCATACAGAAGATCGGAGTGGATGTAAAGCTCGATCTCTATGAAGGAATGCCGCACGTCTTTCAAATAGCACTCCCAACTTCTTTCGAGTCATGAACAGCCATTAAGAAGATGGCAAAGTTCAATACGGCTATAAATACCCCTTGATAGGAAAGAGCGAAAGGATATCCGCACCGATGCGTTTCCAGAGGGGTGCTTTGGGTGGGTACTCATAGGTAACACTATTATTCCCCTCAACACTTTCCCATGCCGGACCGCTATAGATGTGTCCATCTTCTTCATCTTTAAACCGTTTCCATGTCACTTTGTAGAGTATTTGAGGTTTGATCAGTGAGATCAAGGCACGTTTCTGAGTGCCGGCGAGTGTGGTGGAACGGATGATCAGGACAAGTTCGGTATTGAGCTTGTCCGAGCGGGGGTCGATATTGGCAGAACCGATAATGAGCCTGTCGTTATCGATAATGACCATTTTGGTATGTAGTGATGCTTTGATGCTCTTTGGCAGTAGCTTTTTTGCCCGTTTGACACGCTGCAGGCTGTTTGGCTTAAGCTCATAGAGGTGAACACCTATGGTAACGAGTGATCGAATGTAGGATTGGTAGCCGCTATAGACGGGAAAGACATCGGTAGAGGCTAAAGAGTTGGTGATGATCGTTATCTCAACACCTTTTTTTCGAAGGAGAGCAAGCTCTTTCATCATGCGCTTGCTGGGAATGAAGTAGGGTGAGAGGATCAAGAGGGAGTGGTGCACATCTTTCAGATTGCTGTCAATCTGCTTCGAGATGTGGAAGCGGTTGTCGTTCTCGTCTGTGATCACTTTGTTTGGGTGGTCATAGAAGAGATGTGTCTCTTTTGCAACACTAAGGCATAGTGTGTGTCGTGATAAGGCTTTGCTAAAGGCCGACTGTGCGATTGCTTTTGCCGTTTTACTTTTTGTGAATCTCTCTAGGTAGTGGGCAAGTTCCATCCGGACTTGACGGTACTTCTCTTCTACTTGCAGATCTCCAAAGATATCTTTGGCATCATGTGACTGTGGACTTTCCCAATAGAGCTTGAATGCCGATGCGATCTCTTTGACAACATGCCCAGTAGCTAGGATGTCGTAGTCTAAAAAGAGAACCTCTTTGTTCGAAGCAAAGTAGACATCGCCGATGTTCCTCCCACCGATGATCGCAGCTTGATCGTCAACGATCAACGCTTTATTGTGCATCCGTTTGCCAAGTCTGTTGACATCGAGCAGTAGTGCCAGATTTCGGAATGTGCGACGGAGTTTATTGGGATTAAAGAGCTTAAGCGTGATATTGGGATGATGGGCAAGGGTCGCGAGTGCTTCATCTTTTCCGGTTGTACTGATATCATCAAGAAGCAGATGTACCTTCACCCCTCTTTGTGCTGCTTGAAGCAGATGTGCGGAGAAGAGTTTTCCTATGTGGTCATTCTCGTAAATATAGTACTGCACGTCGATACGCTTTTGTGCGTGATCGATCAAAAAGAGGCGGGCAGCCAGAGCATCATAGGGGTCTGCCAAGGGGTAGAAAGCGGATCCTCTCGTTCCCAAAGGTTTGTCGGTACAGTGCAGATATGTATGAAGCGGTGTCGTAGCTACCACAGTGTCTTCATTGGGTGTCTTTATGGTAGGGGCAGGGGGGTTGTTCGCAGGGGCACACCCCTCAAGCATTACCAGTAGCGTAGAGACAAGTAGTGTATGGTAGAGGGATTTTGAAAGATTCATGAAAACCTGCTTGATTGATGGGCTATCGTCCGTTTATTATAGTCTAAAAAGTTTAGAGTAGCAATATCTGTAAGAGGATATTGGCTATACTTGTGCATCTGAGCATAAGGAGCAATAGCGATGAAAAAAGTGTTGTTTTTAGGGCTTTTGTCACTCTCTTTGTGGGGAGAAGGGAGGGTACTTTACCGTATGGACTTCTCCACTCTTCCTGACGGTGATGTAAAACAGCGCTTGGCTTCAAAGGGTTTTGAGCTCTTGCTCGATGCCGACAAGCTCCATCCCCGTATTGACCAAGGACGTTTGGAACTCTCAACGGATGGTACCTATGCGGGCATTGTGGGCGTACGCTTTAAAAAACCTTTGGAGAATGTTGCTTCGGTTGTCATAGACTGGGGTGTGGAGAAGTTTCCCAAAGGTGCGGATTGGGAGCATGGCAATAATCGGTTGGCATTAGGTGCACTGATCGCATTGGGAACCAAAAAGTTCTCAAGCGGTATTCCTTTTACCAAAAAAGCACCCTATTTTCTCGGGCCTTTCATCGGTCAAAAGGAGAAGCGTGGGAAGGTATATCTAGGGAAACTTTACCGTCAGTCAGGACGCTACTACTGTGTATCGAACAAAAAGGGGCGGGTAAGGACACGCTTTGATATCGAGGGGACGTTCCAAGAGGCTTTTGGTAAGCCCACCCCGCCGGTGGTCGCGTATGGGTTCCAAATGAATACCAAAGATACCATAGGCGGAGCAAAGGCGTTCATACGCTCCATTACTTTCTATGCCAAACCAAGAACAACCAAGGAGAAGGAACAGTGAGATCGATCATCAAAAGTACACTTGTACTCAGTATGCTTTTAGGCGGTGTGAACGGATGTGTCTCCACCAGTGACATCCATGTGACACAAGAGAGTGATCCCAAAGCGAATCTCTCAGCCTATAAGACCTATCAGTTCATTGAAGAGAGCGGTGTCGTTGCCAAGAGCCACTCACAAGCAGACCGTTATGGGGATCAGAAGGTGGCACAGAGTATTGAGCTTTTGATCAACGAATCGTTGCAAAAACATGGGAAAAAGACGACATCGAAGCATCCGGACTTCTATGTCGCCTATATCGGTGGTAGCAGTGACGAGGCTGCCAAAGCACACTTGAACGCCAAAGGAAAAGAGATGGTAGCCAAGCATGGGAATGCGGCACTGCTCATTTTGCTTATCGATGCCAAGAGTGGAGAGGTACTGCGTGTTGCAACAGCTGAAGCCGAAGCGAAGCATTTGCCACAAAAGCAGATGCAGCAGCGTTTGCGTTTTGCGATCGAGAAGATGCTTAAAGGGGTATCGTGAAGCCAGTGAGCAAGCCTGTGCGTATTTTGCACTTCAGTGATATCCACGTAGGAGCGCTTGTGCGCCATATGCAGTGGAAAAAGTGGTTCAGTAAACGAGCTGTAGGGGCGATCAATCTGCTTAGAGGGCGTGCAAGCTACTTTGATGAAGTAGAAGAGAAGATGGCGGCTATGGTGCGTTTTAAAGAAGAGAATGACATCGATGTGGTGATCAATACGGGTGATTATACCGCATTGGGGCTGGAGCATGAGCTTCGTGTGGCGCGTGAACTGGTCGATCCGATGATGCATCCGCCGCAGCGTTACCTGACGGTTCCGGGGAACCATGATATCTATGTGCATGAAGGTAACAGCCACTACCGTTTTGCCGAGCAGTTCTGTTCGGTACTACAGAACGATCTGCCCGAATATTGCCGGGGAGGGCACTATCCGTTGGTGCGGCTTATTGGTGACGATATTGCCGTTGTGGCACTTAACAGTGCCAAGCCCAACCCCTACCCATGGCGTTCGGATGGGCATATCTCTACCATCCAGCTGGAGGCATTTGAACTCTTGTTGCAAGATGTACGCATTAAAGAGCGTTTTATCTTTGTCATGACACACTATGCGCCGAGGTTGGCGAACGGTATGCCCGATAAGAAACTGCACGGACTTCACAATGCCGATGACTTTTTACGCTGTTGTAGCCCTATTAAAAAGGGGGCGATCCTCTTTGGGCATATCCATCGTACCTATAAAGTCGAAGTGCCTGAGGTCGACATTCCACTCTATTGCGCGGGGAGTGCGACTATGGAAGGGCATGAGGGTGCATGGGTCTATGAGGTCGAAGATGGTATATGCCATGCCCGTGCTTTACGGTGGCACGAGGGTGCTTACCACTTTGTTTAAACGATCTGAGGGGGAGAGATGCGATATAAAAAAGTAACATTGGCACTATTGTTGGCAAGCACGCTTTTGACTGCGAAAACACCACAGCAACCCATAGACTTTTCGATGGTCATCAGTGGTGGTGTGAGTTTGGGAGCATACGAGTCAGGTTATAACTGGGCGATGCTGAAGGCGCTTGCCAAGATCAAGTCACAAAAGAGCCTGCTTCATCCGACTCTACGTTCTGTCTCCGGTGCTTCGGCAGGGTCTATCAATGCATTGCTTACGGCAATGTATTGGTGCCAAAAGCCTACAGTTCCTTATGAGAACGAGGTTGATAATAACCTCTTTTATGAGACATGGGTCAATTTGGGGATCGAAGATCTTATTATTAAAGGAAGGGATCCTCATAATAAAAGTACGCTCTTTAGCAGGCGTGTGCTCAAACAGAAAGCAGCACGTATCATGGATCATATGAGCAAACCTGTCTTTGAGGATGGGTGTGAAGTGCCGATGGGGTTTGCTGTAACGAAAGTCACTCCGATCGTCGAGGATTTTCAGGGTATCAAGATCAAGAACCAGAATTTCTCCGTACCTTTCACCTTCCGTGTCAAAGGAGGAAAGGTGGAGATAGACAACAAAGAGATGCCTAAAGAGAGTACCAATTTCCATATCGCCATTCCGGGTATTGAGAAAGATTACCGTAAGGTGGTTGATGTGCTCTTTGCTTCTTCTGCTTTTCCCGGTGCGTTCCAGCAGGTGAAACTGACCTACCGCTACAAAGGAAAGGTACGCTCACACTATTTCATGGACGGGGGTGCTTACGATAACGTTCCTTTGCAACTGGCAACGGAGTTAAACCCCAAAGCGAGGCTTTTTCTCTTTATGGACCCAAGTAATATGCGTAAAGAAAAGTATACCCAAGAGGATGAGAAAGAGGAACCGCCTATTGGTTTTCTTACTTCCAGTGCCGGACCATTGACCAACTCTTTGGAGATATTTCAGCAGATGAAGCTCTATCAGGCGATCAACCAGCACTTCAGAGGGCACCCTGAACGTAAATTGATCATCTCTTCTCGCTACCATCCGCTTACGGCAGGTTTTTTGGAGCATTTTGGAGCATTTATGGATAAGAACTTCCGCCTCTACGACTATCATGTCGGGGTTTACGATGCGATCTACCACCTTGCCTTGAAGCTTCAGAAACAAGGGCTCTACAAAGACAAGAGTCAAGTAGAAGTGATGGATACGATCATGCATTCACTGGGAATAGATAAAGATAAAGAGGCTTACACGGCATATACCTTCTTCAAACGTACGGAGTTTCACATAGGTATACCCGATAGGAACAATCGTTATGCAGCGATCTATTACGCTTTTGATCTTGAAGAGCCTGATGCGAAGCGTTACAGCAATGATGAGTTCAAAGTATTTATCTCCAAGCTCGATATGCGTTATCTTCCGGTCAAGAAGAACTCTTTTCTGGCCTATGCAAGAAAAGATGTCGACGATTGGGCAAAGCGACCGCTTCGCTATATCGTCAACCGTATTACAACACTGGAGAACGAGAGGGCTGAAGTTTACCCCGATTATGAACCGGTTGCAAAAGGTATCAGCATCGCAGCTTGGGCGGGAAGTACATTCTTGAAAGAGAAGCATGGGTGGGATATCTTGCCTATCAATGCACCGCACGACAAAGAGAACGAGACCATGCGCACACTGTTGCGTTTTCTTCCTACGGAGATATCGACCGATACGGTCAATGGAGGGCTGAGTCTGGCGTATGAAGCCTACTGGTACCGTAAAATGGGATTCCTCAACGGTTTGGAGATCAAGCCTTCTTATAACTTCCACGATGAGGGAGGCGATTTCGTACGGCTTGACCTTAACACCTTTTCGGAGTTCGATGATTTCGTGAAATTCGGTGGCGGTGTAAGTGGTTTTGGAAATATAGAAGGTGCTTTCTATGACCGTGATACGGCACTGGGTATGAACTTCTATATCGACTTGATGGATATTTTACGCTTTACCTATGTGCATCGGTACGGAAATGTCATCGATGATAACTTCTTCTATATCGGTATTGAGAACCTTCCGAGTCTGATCTACTGGCTCAATCGTTAATGAGCAGAGGGGTGAAGAGCGGTATGAACTTCTCAGGAATACGGCTTATACGTCCCTTTGCCATATAGACAAGCTGTACCTTCATCGAAAAAAGTATCTGCGCCTCTTTAAAGACCTCTTGGAGTAAGAGTGCCGAACTTCTCTTCAGTGTGATGACCTTCGTCTGGACGTGAAGGGTATCACCCAACTTTGCACTCCCTTTAAAGTCAGCCTCAATATGCTTGACCACAAATCCACTCTCATCATCTTCTGTGGGCATCATCCCTTTCTGAAAAAAAACCTCCGAGCGCGCCCTCTCACAAAACTTCAGGTAGTTGGCATGGTAAACAATACCGCCCGCGTCGGTATCTTCGTAATAGACCCGTATTTTCATGCTGTTTCCTTTAATATTTGTAACAGTGTTTTTTTGAGATTTTGGTATTCGCTATTTTTCATCACAGCATTTTTGATCCCCTCATAATCAAAAGGATCCTCTTTTTTCGCCTTAATCAAATCGATGATATACTGAGGCTGATAGGTGATGCGATAGTATATGATGGTCTCAATCAGATCCTTGCCGCTAAAGCCACAATTTTTGAGCATATAAACGACATCATAGAGATCCCGGATCTTGTTTCGATCAAGCAGCAGGAGAGATTTGAGTTTGAAGATGCTATCAACTGAAGCGATGCATAGTGTACCCAACTTGGTCAATTTGTCATTTTGGAGTATTTCGCTCTCATAGATGTTACTTGAGGGATTGACGACAAAGTCAACTTTGACCCCGTTGATGATGTATCGCTGCATCACTTTGGTAATATCGCCGCCTTCGTTGATAGCGGTATCAATGATGGCTCTGTCGAATTCCAGAGGAGTGACTTCTTCAAAAGCATCTAAAAAATCGAGTTTCGGCAGTGTATCGGAAAAAGGAAAGCATATATCCAAGTCAAAACTTTCCCGATGTCCCAGGTGATATGCCAAAGCTGTACCACCTATCAAGATTGCTTGATGCTCGGTAAAAAGTTCAATACGAGAAAATACCTCAAGCAGAGCTTTAGTTTGAGGGTTGATCATGCAGCACTCTTGTACGCTTGTAGATAGGTAGTTACTTTCTCTATGAGTCTGTCACTCACACGGTCTTTATATTTGAGCAGTGCAGACAAGATCCGCTCATTGCCAAAAAACGCCGCCAGCTTCTCTACGACAAAATCGTTATACGCTCTCTCAAGCGTGGCGACAATGAAAATATCGACAGGCACCTTCTTTTTGGGGTCGTTGTTCCAAAGGATCGCCTTGGGCAAACCTGCTTCAAGAAGTTCACCGGCACTCACTTGCTCTTTGGCTGAGGGCATGTGTTCAAGCAATTTCATCGCATAGGCGGGAACTTGACCCGACTTTTTCCAGCCGGCAACGGTGTAGTAGGGAATACTGCTATAGGCGGAAAATGCTTTTTTGCTGATGCCTTTTGCTTTGAGCAATGATTCAAAGTGTTTGTGTTGGGTTTTCATAGTTGTCATTTTAACCAATTTATTGCTATTTGTCAATTTGACAAGTTATAATATTGGATTTTCCTCCTTTTTGCTATTCTAAAGTTAATGTATAGCGTTATTCCTCTCTTTCATTCTTTTTGCGATTTTATCTTTTTTATGTGTATCTCCCTTGTGACGCAATAGCTCTTTATGATAGAAATACGCTATAATCGCACATTTATTTTTGGGAGTGTCCGTCATGTTCATAGAGTTGATTTTAGTGGGTATATTTATCGGGACGATGTCCGGTTTCTTTGGGATCGGCGGGGGGATGATCCTTGTGCCGGTACTTTTGGCGATCGGGTTTGATATTAAAGATGCGATCGGGATATCGATCATTCAGATGGTCTTTAGCTCCATTTACGGCTCTTACCTGAACTACCGTAAAGGTTCACTGATCGTAGGTGAGGGGATATTTGTTGGCCTGGGTGGATTTGTCGGTGGTTACATTGGCGGTTTGGTAACAAAAGGCATCCCTGACAGTGTTTTGCAGATGCTCTTTTTGGGCTTGCTTCTTTTTGCACTTTTCAGGCTCTACTTCTCCGCACACCATGAAGATGACTCCCAGACAAAGAGTTTGAACAAAGGGGTGCTCTTTGCCATCGGTTTGATGATCGGTATCTTCTCCATTACCTTAGGGGTTGGAGGCTCTATTATCCTTACGCCTATTTTAGTTGGACTGCTGCACTATCCCATCAAAAAAGCAGTCAGCGCGGGGCTTTTCTTTGTGGTCTTCTCTTCCGTTGCGGGGATGATTAGCCGTTTAAGTACGGGAACGATAGATTTCAACAACGGGCTGATCGTGGCAGTAGCCTCACTCGTCGGTGTCTTTGGCGGTATTTGGCTCAAAGACCATGTAACATCGAAGAACCATAAAACGGCACTGATGGCACTCTATCTGCTTGCGCTTGGCATGCTTGTGAAGAAGATGTTCTTTTAGACCTCTTCTTCTTTTCTCACAATTTCACACTTATTTACTTTCCTCCCCGCATTTATGGTATAATCTGCGATTAATTTTTACAGTAAGGCAAGTGAAAACATGGCAAAAAAACAGGATATGATCCACGTCTACGGTGCGAAAGAGAACAACCTGAAAAATATCGATATCTCCATTCCGAAAAATGAATTGGTGGTTATTACAGGAATTTCAGGTTCTGGTAAATCGACACTGGCATTTTCTACACTTTATGCCGAGGGACAGCGACGCTACATCGAGTCGCTCTCAAGCTATGCGCGTCAGTTCCTCGGGCGTGTTGGAAAGCCCGATGTAGACAAGATCGAGGGGTTGACCCCTGCCATTGCCATCGATCAGAAGACCACTTCTAAAAATCCGCGTTCTACGGTAGGAACGATCACTGAGATCTACGACTATCTGCGTCTGCTCTTTGCCCGTGTAGGTGTACAGCACTGCCATGAGTGCGGTAAGCCTATCTCTTCAATGAGTGCGGCAGATATCATCGAAGAGGTGCTGCGTTTTCCCGAAGGTGCGAAGCTGGTCATTATGGCACCGCTGGTTAAAGAGAAGAAGGGTACCTTTGCCGATATGCTGGAGTCTTTGCGTCACAAGGGGTATGTACGTGCGATGATAGACGGCGTGATGGTCAGGCTCGATGATGAGATAGAACTCTCTAAGACAAAGAAACATACCATCAAAGTGGTCATCGACCGTGTGGTGGTCAAGGAGGAGAGCCGTGACAGGATAGGGCAGGATGTGGAAAAGGCGCTTAAAGAGAGTTACGGAGAGATGGAGATCGAGGTGCTCAACCATGAGGAGTTGGGGCTTGAGCGTAAGGACTACCACTACTCCGAACACCTTGCCTGTTTTGATTGTAAGATCTCATTTGAACCGCTGGAGCCTGTAAGCTTCTCGTTCAACTCGCCCAAAGGGGCGTGCCCTGCCTGTGACGGGCTGGGTATCCGCTATGCGATAGACCTCAAAAAGGTTATTGACCCTGAACTGAGCATCGAGAAGGGTGCGGTGAAGATCATGTACGGCTTCAACAAGAGCTACTACACCAAGTTCCTCAACGCCTTTTGTGAGCAAAACAGCATCGATATCAAAAAGCCCTACGGAGAGCTGGAGAGCCATGAACAAAAAGCCATCCTCTACGGAAACGGTGGCACGGTGGACTTTACATGGAAACGTCACAAGCTCAAGCGTGAGTGGCCCGGAGTCGTAAAGTTCGCGCACGATATGTTTAAAGATGAGAAGGACATGAGCGAATACATGACCGAGAAGGTGTGTGACAAGTGTAACGGACACCGTCTGCGTCCACGCTCACTGGCAGTCAAGATAGAAGGGCATAATATTGCCGACATTATAGATATGCCCATCGAAGAATCCTATGCCTACTTTGCTGACGGAAAGAACTTTTCGCACTTGAGTGACCAGCAGAAGCAGATCGCAGAGTCGATCCTCAAAGAGATCAAAGAGCGGCTTTATTTCCTCTATGATGTGGGACTTGGCTACATCACTCTCAGCCGTGATGCGCGTACCATCTCCGGCGGTGAGGCGCAGCGTATCCGTATTGCATCACAGATTGGTTCGGGCTTGACAGGGGTGATGTATGTGCTTGACGAGCCCAGCATCGGATTGCATGAGCGTGATACGATGAAGCTTATTCGTACACTCAACTCTCTTAAGGAGAAAGGCAACTCCGTCATCGTGGTTGAACATGACAAAGAGACCATTATGGCGGCAGACTACATTGTCGATATCGGTCCGGGCGCGGGTGCGTACGGCGGGGAGGTGGTTTTTGCAGGAGATCAGAAGAAGCTGCTTAAAGCCAAGACCCTAACGGCACAGTACCTTAACGGCAAAAAGGAGATCAGCTATCTGCACGCACGTCAGCAGGAGCACTGGATAGAGATCAAGAATGTCACGCTTAACAACATCAGCAATCTTGACGCGAAAATACCGCTGCACAATTTTGTCTGCATTACCGGCGTAAGCGGAAGCGGGAAAAGCTCACTCATCTTGCAGACGCTTCTTCCTGTAGCGCGTGAACTGCTTAACCATGCCAGGAAGGTCAACAAAGTTGACGGTGTGGAGATCAACGGGCTGGAGAGACTGGATAAGGTGATCTACCTCGACCAAAGCCCCATCGGTCGTACGCCACGTTCCAACCCTGCCACCTATACGGGGATCATGGATGAGATCCGTAAGCTCTTTGCTCAGACCAAAGAGGCGGAGCTAAGAGGCTACAAAATAGGGCGTTTTTCGTTCAACGTCAAAGGCGGACGCTGTGAGAAGTGTCAGGGAGACGGGCAGATCAAGATCGAGATGCACTTCCTGCCTGATGTGCTGGTGGAATGTGATGCGTGTCACGGTACCCGCTACAACGCACAGACGCTTGAAGTGCTCTACAAAGGCAAGTCCATTGCCGATGTGTTGGCAATGAGCGTAGGGGAGGCGCTGGAGTTCTTCAAAGCCATTCCTGCCATTGCTTCCAAGCTCTCTACACTCAAAGCCGTAGGGCTTGACTACATCACCCTTGGGCAGAACGCCACGACCCTCTCAGGGGGAGAAGCACAGCGTATCAAGTTAAGTAAGGAGCTGAGTCGTAAAGATACGGGGCGCACACTTTACATTCTAGACGAGCCTACCACGGGACTGCACTTTGCCGATGTGGACAGACTCACAGGCGTACTGCACCATCTAGTCGACCTTGGCAACTCTGTCGTGGTGATCGAACACAACCTCGATATGATCAAAAATGCCGACTACATTGTCGATATGGGGCCAGAAGGCGGGAACAAAGGCGGATTGATCATTGCCGAAGGAACACCTGAGAGATTGGCAGCGGAGTACAAAGAGACAGGTTCGTATACGGGGGAGTATTTGGCTAAAGAGCTGGGATTGGAGTGAGTAATGACTCAGTCCGCCTTTATATATCAGGAGATATGAAAAAATCTACAGCCTAACGCCCAACCCCACTGCATCACCAAGCGCAATATGACTCTCATCAAACACAATGTCACTGTGTGCAGGATGGGAAGCAAGCAGAGCGACCGCATCGAGGTCGAGCATGGTGATGGTGTTGGCTCTGGCTGAGGCTACATGCACTCCTGCGGCTACGGAGATCGGGCCTTCAAGCATACAGCCTATCATGCACTTGACATCGTAGCTTTTTGCCAAGTCTGCCAATGCCAATGCCTGCGATATGCCGCCTGTCTTTGCCAGTTTGATGTTCAGGTAGTCTACTGCTTCCATCTCCAGCAGGGTTTTGGCATCTTTAAGCGAAAAGACCGACTCGTCTGCCAGTATGGGGGTCTTGACCCGTTGACGGATATATTTGAGTCCCTCCGTATCATCTGCGGGTACAGGCTGTTCGATAAACTCTGCTACGATCCCTTCGGCTTCAAGTTGTTGCAGCAGTAAAACACTCTCTTTTGCCGACCATCCTTGATTGGCATCAAGGCGCAGCGTAATGTGTGAGGGAAGGGCTTTGGCGATGGCAAGGGTACGCTCTGCATCTGCTTTAGGAGATTCTCCGATCTTGATCTTGAGGGTGTCATAGCCCAAGGAGAGTGCTTTTTGAGCATCAGCTATCATCACTTCTGTGGGGTTCATGCTGATGGTGATGTCTGTACAAAACTTCGTTTGTGTACCGCCGAGCATACGATAGAGCGGTTGTTGTGCCGCTTGTGCTTTAAGATCATAAAGCGCGATCTCCAAAGCCGATTTTGCCGTGGTGTTCTTAACGATGGTTTGATGAACGATCCAAATGAGATGTTCAAAATCATCGAGTGATCTATTTAACAGGTGGGGTGTAATGTAGTCGATGGCTGCCTGTATCGAACCGATGGTCTCGCCGGTGATCTGTGGAGTGGGAGCACCTTCTCCGTAGCCGATCATACCGTTGTCACAGGTGATAACGACCACAAGGTCTTCCAGTGCTTCGACACGGCGCAGTGCCGTGACAAAAGGGGTTTTAAGGGGTGCTTTGAGAAGGGTGGTATGAACGGAGACGATCTTCATCTAGGCGAGGGTTTCCCACTCCTCGATCTGGCGCAATTTGGAAGCAAGGGCTTTGATCTTTGTCGCCAGTGCTTCACGCTCTTCTTGGATAAGCCCTTCCTCCATATCGCTCTCGGCTTCTTCAAGTGTGTTCAGAAGTGATTTTCGTTTTTTCACAAGTGTTGCTTTTTCCTGAAGATAGGTCTCTTTTTTTGCGATCTCATCTTGTTGCTCTTGGGTTAAAGCCATCGTAACTCCTTGGAAGTTAGTCGATATACAAAAGGTGTTTCAACCCTTCGCGGTATTCGGAAGGGGAGAGTGGTTTTTTCAAAAAGAGGTCGAAGAAACACTTCTCATCCTCATATTTGCTCGGATAGATGGTCAATGCGGCAATACGGGTGCTTTCACTCTTCTTAAGTGCCGCTTTGGCAATGTCGGTACCTGTACCGTCAGTGAGGTTCATATCGACGATCATTCCATCGTAAGGATCATAGGTAATGATCTTATCTAGTGCCTCTTTGACAGATTGAGCCGTCTCTACAAGGATATTGGTGTTATACTTTTTATTGAGCGACTCTATGATCTCACATGCATAATCAAGGTTGAACTGAACATCATCAACCACTAAAACTCTTTTTGTTCTCATTGTATGTACTTCCTCGAAATGGTGATTATAAAGCATATTATAGCGTAATATATAGTATACCATACAATATTTTTGGCTTAGACACGATCTTCACACGATTTTACTTTATACTACACACATATCATTATGGAGGATAAGAGAATGAGATATACCACACTGAAATTGGGTGCAGTGGCACTCTCTTTGGTGTTTTTTACGGGGTGTACCCCGCAAGAGCAGGCATTTGTGACGGGCATGGGAGTAGGAGCGGTAGGTACGGCATTGGTCTATGATCATCCTTACTACTACGATAGACCATACTACTATGACGGACGCCATTACTATTACGGCGGTCGCTACCATAATGGATACTACTACCATAACAGACATCGATATCATGGTGGGTACTACTATAAAGATGGCTACCGTTACCATAATGGTCGACGCTACCGTGCAAGGTCGGGAGAGTATGGATATTACCGTAATCGAAGTGAGTATGAGCATAGAAACAGAGTGCGTACACGTTCACACGACACTGCCCGAACCCGAGAACGGCCGATCCGCCATACCGGTACCTATAAAGAGAGAAGACCTTACAGTGCCGACAGAGATCGAACCCATGCGCGCACAAGAACGAAAGAGAGAACATACAGGGATGGCAGAGACAGAATCAGTGAGCGTACCCGTACACGAAGAAGATATGAAGAGGAGAACGACCGAAACTATGACGATCGTACTCGCAGAGGGAATCGAACAAGAGAGAGCGGGTATCTTCGTTACGATCGATAAGCATCTAGTTTAAGGCGATCATCTCCAGCACTTTTCCCACCGCTAAGCCTCCGAACGTTCCGATGATGTAGCCCATCATCGCCATCAGTACACCGATGGGGATGAGCGCCTTGGAGTAGGCAGAAGCAAGAATAGGTGCGGATGCCACTCCGCCGATGTTCGCCAAAGAAGCAACTCCTAAAGAGAAGAGATCAAGCTTGAAGAGTTTGGCAAAAACCACCATGATAAGCACATGAATCAGAATGATCACAAATCCGGCCGTAATGTAGAGCGGGGCTTGGGTAAGCTCCGAAAAGTTTGCTCGTGAAGCGATGAGTGCAACGATGATGTAGAGCATGCCCGTTCCAAGCTGTGACGCACCGCCGAGTTTTGCAATCGGTGTCATTGCCCCTGCGATCCCTGCAACGGTCGCGATAATGACAACCCATGTTATGTGGGTTAGAAATGAGGTTGTAGGAAGGAAGCTTGCAAGATATTGAGCGAAGAAAGAGAGTGCAAAAGCAACGGCAAGAAGTATGCTGACAGATTGGAAGTTCATAGTGCTTCGGTCTGCCTCCTTTTTTGCCAGTCTCTCTCCCACTTCATCGATAATGTCGGTATTCGCACCACTCCAACGGTTGAAGCGTTTGGCAAATGGGACGAGTGCGAGCAGTATCATCACCCAGATAGCGTAGTCGATGGAGTCGATAAGCAGGGTATAGCCCATAGCGCTATCAGGCAAGTTCAACGCCCCTTGAATAGCAACCATATTCCCCGTACCGCCCATCCATGAGCCGGAGAGTGCGGCAAAGGCTTTCCATGAATCGGCTCCGAATGTTGTATGAAAGAGCAAGAACATACCAATGAACCCAAGTGCAATGCTAAGTGATGCCAGAAAAAAGGTTAAGAGCATCTTTTTTCCGAGTTTGAATATCTCCCGTATATCCGCTAAGAGCAGCATCAAGAAGATCATCGCAGGAAGCAGGTTGCTTTTGAGTGTTTTGTATACAGCAGTGATCTCCTCACTCTTTTGCCAGAGCCCAAGGGTTGAAAGCAGCATGATCGTAAAGTAGAGAATAACAATGGAAGGAAGATAGCTAAAGAGCGGATGTTTGGTTCGTTTTTCCGTAAAGACGATGAGTGCGGTAATGAAGCTTAGTAGAGCAAGGTAGAGGTATCCGTTCGTGATCATGGTGCACCTTTATAGAATGTAGGGGATGAAGTACTTAGTCTGTTTTTTATATGTGATATAGGTAGGATCGTGTGTTATCCAGAGGTTCTCTTCTCTGTTAGCTTTAAGATAGAGCACGGTAACGAGTGCTCCCCACATAAGAGTGTTTGTAAGATCAGGCTTAAAGAGAAGAACTCCCAGCGCCATCAGCATGACTGATGTATACATCGGGTGGCGGATATAGCGGTAGATACCGGTAGTGACCAGACAGCACCCCTCTTTAAGCTCCGGAACAATGTTGAAGTTGTCCGGTCGGTTGTGTCTGATCGCCCACATGCCAATGACTGCACCCACACTGAAAACAAGTGTACCAAGAAGCGAAAAAGAGCCGCAAAGCAGTGTGTAGAGTGTTATAAACAAGATGAGTCCAAATTGCAGTGTCACAAGCAGTTTTGGGTAGTAGCGTCTCATAGCAGTCCCAATCCTTGTTGGCGTATGCGTTCATATTTATGGAACTGATAGGTGGAGAATTCACTTGTGTCGGGCTCAATGAGCATGATATTTTTTTTGGAGAGCGACAGTGCCGTACGGCTTTGGTTGTAGATGAGCAGTCGCATGGAGCGTTCGAACATCTCCAGTACATTTTGTGTTTTAAAGAAGTTGTTGGGAAGTTCCGCTTCGAACGATCCTCGTCCCAGTACATCGACGGCCAATACCGTATGGTGTTCAGCTTCAAGAAGACCGAGATTCTCACACAAGAAGCCGTCGGCATAGACCTCTTCGTCAATGGTATGCTCTTCAAAGACACCCGGTATCGCCATGGTGGCTAGTACGGCATCTTTGATGAGAATATGGCTGTCTTTAGCGGAAAAAACCCGTTTGTCTCCGCTCTTAAGATGGGTAGCGATGATCTTGAGCGGGATCTTTGTCTCGTTCATCGTACGGTTGCCAAAGAGCTGTTCGAATATTTGAGCGATCTTGTCATTTTCTACAATGGCGTTCCCGCTAAAAGAGAACTTGATCCAGTTGGAAACTTTGACAAAACGCTGTATGTGCTGGTATATCTCACGCTCTTTGAGTCCAATGGCAATGAGCGCACTGATAATACCGCCCATACTTGTGCCGATGATCTCGGAGGGGGTGAGGGCATGCGCCTCCATGTCGTGCAGTACGCCAAGGTGTGCAATGCCGAGTGCACCGCCGCCTGAGAGTACGAGTGAAAAGGGTCGTTTTTGGAGTGTCTCTATCATGAGGGTATTATAGCGAAAAGAGGTTTGAGGATGGTAGGGGAGTATGAAGCGGCGCAAAGCGCGCGCTTTTAGTTTTGTGCTTCGCTGTAGATCTGTGTTGCTTTTTGCACGTGGAAGTTCAGACCGATCTCTTTTTCGGTACATCCAAGCGCCAAAGCTACCATTTGCGGCATATGCAGTACAGGAAGTTCTACGTCACGACCGATGACATGACCGATGTCATCTTGGTAGGTATCCATTTTAAGGTGACAAAGTGGACACGGTGTAACCATCAGGTCGGCATTGTTGTCGATAGCATCGACCATCGCGTTCCCTGCGAGTACTTCTGACGTATGGTTGGCTTGAAGCTCTACGTGGAAACCACAACACTTGTTCTTGTGGTCGTAATCTACCGGATGTCCCTCAAGTGCTTCGATGAGCTGGTCGAGTGAGGTTGGGTTGTACGGGTTCTCTCCACCGTTGACATTGTGGTGAAGCTCGGATGGTCTGATATTGTGACAGCCGTAGAACGGTGCGATGTTGAACTGGCTAAGCGGTACTTTGACCTGATCTTTGATCTTCTCCAATCCGTAATCTTCAATGAGTGCGTAGAGGAAGTGTTTGATCTCGCTTGTCCCTTTGTACTCAAGTCCGACCTCTGCGAGTTTCTCATTGACACGTGCTTTAAGCTCAGGGTCGGTGTCGAGTGCATGTTTGGTCATGGCAGAGTTGAGCTGGCAGGTGTTACAGATGGTGATCATCGTCATGCCAAGCTTCTCTGCATAACAGATGTTACGTGCGTTAAGTACGTGTGCAAGGAACTCGTCAAAGTCTTGAAGGTGGCTTGCACCACAACAGCTTGCCTCTTCTAGGATGGTGATCTCAATACCCAGTTTCTCCGCTACTGCAAGGGTAGATGAGAGAAGCTCTGGCGTTGACTGCTTTGCAGTACATCCGGTAAATAGTGCATATTTTAGGTTACTCATCATGGCTCCTTACAGTTTGTTCGTTTGTGAAATTTCAATGAGTTTCTGGATCTCACTGAGGTTTTTGGATTTTGGTACGTTATCTACGAATGGTAGAGAGTCTTGCCAGTGGATCTTACCGGCTTTGAGCATTTTGACCGCTGTTTTGAGGTGTTTGTACATACCAAGGTAGCCTTCGGAGTAGATGACGATATCCGCTTCGTCAAGGAATCCGTGTCTCTTGATACTTCGTACGAACCCTTCTGCGTGACGTGTAGCGACATTGCTTACTGCCACCTTCTTCTCGAACTGGAGGTTGTGAAGCTTGGTGATCTTCTCGATAGGGTTGATCTCTTTGGGGCACGCTTCGGCACACTCGAAACACTTCACACAGTCCCATACACCCTGACCCATTTGGGCTGTTAGCTCCAGACGCTCTTCGCCCGCCTCATCACGTGTATCGACCGTAAAGCGGTAAGCGGCAACGAACGCCGCAGGTCCGAAGTAGTCTTCGTTCACTTCTACTACCGGACATGCGTAGTGACAGCTACCACACTGAATACAGAGGTCGGCATCGAGGAATTTGTTGAACTCTTCGATGCTTTGCTTGGTCTCATGTTCAGGATGCGGATCGATATCGGCTACGACATACGGTTTGACCGCTGCATGTTTGTCCCAGAAGTCTTTTTTGTCAATGATCATATCTTTAACCGCACGTTTGGTACTTTGCGGCTCGATAAGCAGTTCGTTTCCAAAAAGTTTTACAAGCTCAAGGGCGTTCTGCTTACATGCAAGCGTCGCTTTTCCGTTAACCTTGATACCGCACGCCCCACAAATACCGTGACGGCATGAACGGCGGTAGGAGAACGAACCGTCATGCTCCCACTTGATACGGTTGAGCAGGTCGAGCATCAGCTCATCTTTACCCACTTCCATCTCGTAGTGTTTGTAGTACGGCAGGTAGTCGGTCTCAGCGTTAAATCTAAATGTTTTTAATGTTACGGTTACTGTATCACTCATCACGACCTCCTTAGTATGATCTTTCTTTTGGTTCGAACTTGCCAAGTGTCACTTCACCCCATTCGGTCGTGATGTTGTAGTTCTCATCCATATAGGCGTAGGTGTGCTTGAGGAACTTCTCGTCGTTACGCTCCGGGAAATCCTCTCTGTAGTGTCCGCCACGGCTCTCTTCGCGTACGAGCGCACCCACAACGATGAACTTGCTGAACTCCAACATGTGTCCAAGCTCCAACGCCTCTTGCAGGTCTGTGTTGAATGTGTTGGATTTGTCGTCGATACGGATATTCTTGAATCTCTCAAGCAGTTCATCAATGAGCTTGAGCTGTTTCTCCAAAGACTCTTTGGTTCTAAAGACACCGGCATTGGCGGTCATACCGTTTTGAAGCTCTTCACGTAACCCCGGTACGGTCTCTGTTCCGTTAGATGTCTTGATGCGTGTAAGCTCATCGAGCATACGCTGTGCATCGGCTTTGGTCGCTTTTTTGAATGCTACACCCTCATTGAGTGCTTTTACCATGTTCTCTCCCGCATGACGTCCGAAGAGAAGCGCTTCAAGAACGGAGTTCGCTCCAAGACGGTTGGCACCGTGTACGGAGACACATGAACACTCACCCGCCGCATAGAAACCGTCTACAAGGTCACCTTTGGCGTTCTTCTGTACCTGACAGTCGATGTTGGTCGGGATCCCACCCATGGAGTAGTGTGCCGTTGCGGAGATATGGATAGGCTCTTTGAGCATATCCTGCCCCTGGAAGGCAATGGCAAGTTCACGAAGCTCAGGCAGACGTGTAAGGATAATCTCCGGATCAAGGTGTGTCAGGTCGATGTTAACCGATTGTCCGTCTTTTCCAACACCGCGTCCTTGGCGTACCTCTTCCATAATAGCGCGTGATACGACATCGCGTGATGCAAGTTCCAGTGCATTAGGCGCATACTTTTCCATGAAACGCTCACCAAGAGCGTTGTAAAGGCGACCCCCCTCACCACGTGCCGCTTCTGAGATGAGTACACCCGATCCTCCAAGTCCGCTTGGGTGGAACTGAACGAACTCCATATCTTCCAACGGAAGTCCGTGACGCGCTACGATGGAGAGTGCATCTCCGGTGTTGGCATGTGCATTGGAGTTAAAGCGGTAGGCACGTGCGTGACCACCGGTTGCGAACATGACCACTTTGGCATTGAAGATCGCAGGTTGTGAGTTGCGGATGTCGTATGCTGAGACACCGTAGACTTTTCCATCCTCATAGAGAAGATCAGCACAGTACCACTCGTCAAAGACTTCGATACCTGCGCGGAATGCCTGCTCGTAGATCGCTTGAAGTACCGCCAGTCCGGTTCTGTCCTTTGCGTAACACGCTCTTGGCTTACTCTGCCCGCCAAACGGTCTGATAGCGATGTTTCCCTCTTCATCTCTTGAGAAGACCGCACCCATATGCTCCGCCCACCTGATCGTCTCAGGCGCTTTACTACACATAAGCTCTACCGCATCCTGATCTGCAAGGTAGTCCGAACCTTTGACCGTATCGAACATGTGGAGTTCAACCGAGTCCTCTTTACCGAGAGCTGCGTTGATCCCTCCCTGTGCCGCACCTGAGTGGGATCTGAGTGGATGTAGTTTGGTGATGACCGCTGTTTTCTTGCCCGCTTCGGTCAGCTCTTTGGCAGCAGCCAAACCAGCAAGACCCGCACCGACGATCACAGCATCGTATTCGTAGATTTTAACGTCCATAACGCTTGCGTCCTTTACATGTCAATTTTGCGTCCATTATAGCGTCTGGTTGGTATCAAACGGATTAATAGCGGGGAGAATGTGGGGGTTTTTGGGGAGGATTGTTACCCATTTTCCTTCTTGTTACAAGAAAGAAAACGGGAAGTGATGATATGTATAAGTTTGTCTAAATCGTTTTGGATCAGGCGACTTCCGCTTTGGTTTGCGCCAATGTGTTAAAACGCTCAAGGCTAATGACTGCAAGCGGTATCTCTCTACCGATCTCTTTTTGCAACATCCCTTTATGCTCCGTAAAGAGTGCCAAAGCGGCCTCATCGGCGCAAACAAGTACGTCCGCACCGCTATCAAGCGCATCGAGCAGTGTGGTCGCCGCTTTTTTGTAGGCGATGGTGTTGTTTGCATCAAGCAGTGTCGCACCTGCGCGTTTGGACTCTCTGTCGAAGCGTACGACCTTACCGCCTGCCGCTTCGATCTGTGCAAAGAGCTCTTGTTTGGAGGGGGCATCTTTCGCATCCCCAAGGAAGTAAGCGACATTGGCACCCTCAAGGCTATCCACCTCTTGGGGTTTGTTACGTTTTTGCATACACTTTTGCATGATCTTCTCACACAGTCCGCTTGTCGGCTGTGCGCGTACGAGTTTTTTAAGTGATTCGATATCGACATCGTACGGTGCAGGCTCGAACATATTGTCCTCATACTCACATGACCAGAGTGCATCTTCGTTATCGATCGCCTGCAAGATGGCATCTTTATGCTCGGTATCGTTCTCGATCATACGGAACGCCGTAAGCAAGATGGCATCACCGCAGTAGTCACGGTTGAAGATGCTAGACTCTGAGGCATAGTGAAGCGGGTAGAGCGACTCGTAGTAGGCTTTGTCCTCTTCTGTGGCATAGGGTGCTAGAATTTTCTCGAAGTGTGCGTTGAAGTCGCTGTCGTTGATAATGAGGCAGTGGTCGGAGCGGTAGCTTGTCACAGGGTCGATCTGTAGGGTGTTACCGCACTTTTCAACGATCTTCCCGATCGACTCCTCGCCGGTGACGACAAGGTTGTTGATGCGGAATGCCAACTTCTCTTCAGGGTAGGCGAAGTTCTCGTTGGCTGTTTTGATCTCTTTGAGGATATCGCTCGCTTTCGCTTCAGCGTCAAGTTTCATTTTGAAGTTTTTATAGTAAGGAAGGTAGTCGGTTTTTGCATTGAAAAAGAATGCGCGTACCTGAAGTGTATGTTGCATGGTTCATCCTTGATGATAATCTGAAATTGTATAGATTATAACGACAAATGCTTCTAAAAAAGGTTTTTTTGTTTTTTATATCTGAAGTTGGGGCGGGGTATGTTACAATTTTGCCAATTTTAGCATAATATGACTATCTTTTTTCCGTAGGGTAGGCGCACAACGAAAGTGCCCTTGGGGTACAATTGCCTGCCTTATTAAAAATAGATAAAAATAATAAACCTTATTGCGCAAAATAAGGATGTGCAGGTGGGCAATTGCCCACCCTACAAAAAGTAAAAGCAGAGCAATCATGGACAAAGAAGCCTATCTTATCAGTAAGTTAAATTCGAAGTATGTGGGGGATGATGCCGCGGTGGTGGGGAAGACCCTTTACAGTATGGATGCGTTCTTTGAAGATACGCACTTCAAACGCGAGTGGATGAGTATGGCGCAGATCGGGCGTAAGGCGATGCTGATCAATCTCTCCGATGCCATCGCGATGAACGCACACCCCAGGTATGCGCTTGTAACGGTCTCCATACCGCAAGATATAGGTAGGGCGGAGATAGATGAACTGATGGGGAGTATGCACAAAACCGCAGCAGAGTACGGATGTGAGATCATCGGGGGCGATACCATCGGAAGCGACAAGCTTCACCTGAGCATCACCATCGTCTCCGAGAGTGACAACCCGCTGCTTCGTAAAGGGTTGGAAGAGGGAGACATTCTGGCATACACTGGAACACTGGGAGAGAGCAAGCGTGATCTGGAAGCGCTCTTCAGAGGAGAGAAGATTGCACCTGATTCAAGGTTTTACGAACCGACACTCAGAGCAGATTTTGTCTACAAAGCCCGACCGTTCCTCAAGGTAGGTATGGATATCTCCGACGGACTCTACTGTGATACGAATAAGCTTCTTGATATGAATGAATATGGAGTTTCAATATTAAAAACGATCAACGATAAGCAGGGCTTTAGCGGAGAGGAGTATGAGATGCTTATCGGTTTTAAAGAGTCGCAGAAAGATGCCGTTTTAGCGATCGCAGAAGAGACCGGTACACCGCTTACGATCTTTGCAAAAGTAGCAAAGAACCAAGAGCGGTTCCCTTGCAGGAGTCATCACTTTTAAGGTAAGATAGGTGGATATTGCAAAAGAGTGAAGAGCTACGTATAACAAGGGGGAAGTAGATATCGGTTGCAAATAACCGCCGTCGGCAAAACCAGACGGGGGTAAAACACTTTCCAACTTTTACCTATGTTAGATACATGTCAATATTTCGTAACATTCAGCCCCGCCATCGATGCAGGGTACCCACGCGATGCAGCGATCTGCTCAGCTTTGGACGCGATGTCGGTTTCAGCCAGTGTTTCAATAATGTGGTGGTCTCTACTGTGAATGGTGTTTCCATCGATCCAGCCGCCTTTGGCAAGCTCTTTGGCAATAGCATCGACCATATCGAGCGCCGAAGAGACCTTGACGATCTCACATCGGGCGTAGTTATTGGCAGGGAAGGCAACTTCGGCTACACGTAAGGTAGGGTCGTCTCCTGGGATCTGCTGTGCGCCAAAGAGCGGTTTGGATGCGGTAACGGCACTTTGGAAGTCTGGCATATATTGAGCGATGTGTCTGATCGCACGCTTGGTACGTGTATCGACCTCCGACCACTCCCACTGCTGCTCGATCTTTCGGATGAAGGATGCGTCTAGCTTGGGTTGCGCGCTTAGCGGGGTGGATGCGACCAATCCGTTGGGGTAAAGGGTGATCTCTTCTGTCATACCGTGCAGTTGGAAGTGACCGCCCGGATATGGGGTGAATTGTCCCATTCCCTGTGGTGTGCCGCGCTCTCCGTGAAAGATGATCTCGGGGAAGAGGTGTGTTTTACCCTCTTGCCATCGGCTGACATAGGCGGCTTTGAACTCTACCATACGCTTCTCTTTAACGCCTACCATGTTGTCAATACTGCCAGTGCGGAATCCTGCGGCGTTTATGAGGTAGTCACATACCGTTTCATACCGCTTTTTTGCTTTTTCATACCCAATGTGCCACCGGTTATTTTGGTATGCGATGGAAGTGACGTGTGTTTGCAGGTGCAAGGTGACATTGCCTATCTGCTCCAGTGCCATAGAGACACCCGAGGCAAGCCTAAAGAGGTTGAGCCCATACTCCTGCACTATGATAAGCGGGAACTTTACCTTCTCAAGGTCAACCTCTTTGGCAACGGGGACCATCCACTCATCCAAGCTTTGAGGGTGTGCAAGGCACTCTTTGTCTCTAAGTGCCTCCATTGCCTCTTTAGTGTAGCATTTGTAGTAATCTTGGGGGTCGCCCAGCACTTTGTTACGGCTGTCTTTGGCAATGAGCGCTTCATACTCGCTTACGAGCAGTTGGAGTCTGGGCAGGAGTGCTTCGGGGCTTCCGCTATCTGTTGTCGGAACGGCAATGACCGTAGGGCGGTAGTCGATAATGAAAGGGTAGTAGCGCAAGAAGTCGATGGATTGTTTGAGCAGGGTAACGCACTGTGTATCGCTGATCTCGCGGTAGAGATTCCCGCCTGCATGCAGATGACAGAACGGCGGGCCGGAGATGAGGCTTGGCTCTTGCTCGAAGAGGGTGCAGTGTAGTCCTAACTGCCCGAGGTAGAGGGCGGTGGTAGCGCCTGCTACACCGCCGCCGATGATGGCTATGGTTGGTTGATGGTTGTCCATATCATGTTTCCTTGTATGGAAGTAGGTTCGTTTTTATTGTGTTTATTTTAACGGATTGTTTCTTGGTAAAAGTGCTATTCTTCTCTCTAAGGTTTCATTCCTACTTTTTTTAGAAAAAAGTAGGCAAAAAAGCGTCACTCACACAATTGTGCGGACGGTGCTTAGTGCAACTTGCTTCGCAAATATGGTTGCACACGCACCTGCACAACCAGTGTGTGAGTGACAATAGAGATTTAAAATTACTCAAAAGAATCAAGTATCTCTTCAAATTTTGATACAACAACCGTAGGGTTGTAGGTGTGTATATCCTCTCCGTAGTTGTAGCCGTAACTTACGCCGATACTCTGCATAGCGCAGGCGTTGGCGGCGAGGATGTCGTTTTTGGAGTCGCCTACCATCACGCTCTCTTCGATGCTCACACCCATTCTCTCACACATGGTCACAAGGGGCAGAGGATCGGGCTTTTTCTTTGGCAGGCAGTCCCCGCCGAGGTAGGACTCTATGAGATCACCAAAACCAAGTCCTTCAAGAATGGGCGCAACGAACTGTGCGGGTTTGTTGGTGATGATGCTCAGTCTATAGCCTCTCTTTTTCAGCTCTTGCAGTGTATCCATGACTCCTGCAAAGGCTTTGGTCGATTCACAGAGATGTTTGTCATAGGCTTCAAGAAAGATGCGGTGTGCCTTTTGAAAGAGTACTTCATCTATCTCTTCCTCATCAAACTCTCTTTTTCCGACCAATGCACGTTTGACCAACATCTGCGAACCGTTGCCTACCCAGTAACGGATGGTATCTTCATCAAATGTCTCTCGCCCGAGTGTTTGCAGCATCTCATTGACTGCCAGTGCGAGGTCGGGTACACTGTCGATGAGTGTGCCGTCAAGGTCGAAGTGGATGGCTTTTTTGTTCGTGAATTTCAAGGGAGTACCTTTTGTAAGCAAGGGTGAGCATAAAGGATCACCCTTACATTTTATTTTTGGAGGCGATTATACTTATTTTGAAGGAAATGTCAATGAAAAAAGGTATGGTAATCCTCCCATTTCCCAACCCCACTAAAAGTAGAATTAGGCTACAAGAGCCAACTTCTGGGCAGGAGCCTCACCCGTTGGGTGAAAGTGACAGGTGGGCTTCTGTTGGCTTCTTTTCTCGTATTTTACGCCATCTCCGCTTATCTTATTATTTTTCTATTTCGATTCTTGGGTTTTGGGAGGATTACCACATATTTTTGTTGCTACTAATTATTTTTGTTTTTTGACGTAAATTCATATAGTACGACCAATACAGTAAACACGGTTACGAGTGTAAGAAGTTCTACGATAGAACTTGTTATGATTAGTTTTGGAATTGACCATCCTTCTTCAGGAGGATTTGAAATTCGAATAATAGTTTGTCCCAAATAAGCGGTAAATGCAGCCAAAAAGCTTTTTTTGTATGTAAGTGTTTGTTTAAATATTTTTAAATATATTAAGCCTAACATGATTGTAAACAAAATTTTTATAAAAAAACCGTCTATATAAATCTTATCTGTTTGTAAAAGGTGACCAAGGGTATTATAAGAGATAAAAATTGTAAAACCTAGTAATATTGAAGAAGTTTTGGACATTGTTCTTTCCTCCTTTTAGATAAAATAGCTGTAATATAACGGTCGAAGATAGCCAATACATTGCCGCTAGGTAATTTATTGGTTACTCTGTTTTGTTATCACTTTTTATTAATCTTTGAAATAAAATATCTTCTAAATTTCTACTTGAATCTACTGCAATGAGAACATAAACTTTTTCATCATCAATTTTATAAACTATTCTCCATCTTTTATAGATTATTTCTCTATATTTTGTGATGCCAATTTGATGAAACTCTGGTACTATTCTTTTTCTTTGAGGTAGAGTACGTAGTTTATTAGCCTCTTGTTTTATCTCAAAAAATATTTTTTTTGCTACACTTATATTGTTGATTTTAATATATTCAATAATTAATTCTAAATCAAGTTCAGCATTTTTAGTCCAGATAACTTTAAATTCTTTCATTTAAGTTATCCAAATAATTTTTGTTCTAAATTATTAAACATCTCTTCTTGTTCTATAACTCTATTGTTTTCTATATCATTTTCACTTTGAACTATTAATTTTAATAAATTTAAAGAATTTTGTAAATTTTCATAGCTTTTTATATCTTGTACCACAGCTTTTGCTTCACCATTTTGTGTAATTACGATAGTTCTTTGATTTTCATTTACATCGTTGATAACATTTGCAGTTTTTGCTTTAAGATAGCTAATAGGTTTTATATCTTGACTTAGTAACATTTTGCCAACCTTTTACTCATTTTTCTTATTATACTAAATTTAGTTTTAATTTGGTATTAAGTAAAGGTGCTGCTTGTGACAACGGGGGCGTGGGTGATTGCTCCTCCCGCTTGTTGTCTGGTGCGGAGCTCCAGACGACCAGCGGGTGTTCAAGCCGCGCCCCCGTTGCTCTGGATGCGTAGCGTCCAGAGCAACGACTAAAGTAAGCTATAAATTACCCGCAAGGGTAATTTATTAGCTTCTCTGGTTTGTTGTACTTATAATTATCTAATATTAATCTTATAATGTAAAGTTACTAAAATAACTTTATAAATATTTTATTATTTAATAGGAAGATTCCTAAATAACTCCGATTCCTTATTTGTAGATGTTTTACCCAAAGATCTAGCCATTACAGATTCTGTAGTACCCATACAATTTGATGTACAAGGTTTTACAATACCATTTTCAATAGTAAATACTTTCCAATAAATTCCATCTTCTTGCGGAGAATAAAATGTTTGCTCACTATCTCCATATGAAACTTTTACACTTGCGTCTGAATTTTTAATCTCACCATTTCCGGCATATTTATATACATAATAAACATATTTTGCACTTGCATTTATTTCTTTGATTGTAACTGTTTCAGGACCGTAACCGTCTGTATCATCCCTATCAAGATTATCACCATTTGTCCCAGTAGAATCACCATAATATATATGATACTCTTGATTGCTATTTACATATTTAACTAAATGGCTATCTAAATCACTTGGATTTTCTCCCCAACTAAGTCTTATTCTCATTTCACCTTGAGCTAATGCCGGAGACATAGAAAGGTCATAATTGCTATTGCTATCTTCATCAATTTTCATATTTAAGCTAGTAGAGATAAACCCATCTTTGCTAAACACTGCTGTATATTGACCATACGGCATATCGATTATTTCAAAATAACCATTTTCATCAGTTATACCACTATATGCTATAGACTCATTATTATCATTATCTATGCCATATCTAATTGTTACATTAGCATCTATTATAGATGAACCATCAACTGCATTGATAAGGTGAAGTTTTACATTCTCTTTTGTTTTATAAGGCATTAATGTAACTTCTGCCAAATTCACTGTACTGTCTCCCGGATGAATAGTAATAGTTTGTGTAACAGGCTTATATTTTGTCTCTAGATTTTCACTCATGGCATCTCTTGAAAGTGATTTATTGTATAGACCAGACCAGATTTTCAATCTGGGTGTATAAGTACATTCCAGCTTCAGGGTATAATCAAGTAATTCAGGGACCGGTAGCACATATCCTTGTCCATATTCTGTTACCATTTCTACTTTTTTACCGTTTGCCGGATTGTAAAGAGTTAAAAGATTTTCAAGTTTTGATTCATCCTCCGTATCTTTTAAGTTTACTTTACCTTTTATTTCAGCCATACGATCAGCCATACCTTCCAATCTTATAGCATCAACAACAACCACTCCACCCTCAGCCTTGACTTCCAAAAAGTCATTTCCGGTCAACTCAAACGATGTATTGTCATCCTGACTCTTAAGATAATACCAATTATTAAATGCATCATTCTCAAGTGCTACACCACTGTCATTGGCTATCTGAAGCAATATTGTTTTTCCATCATTATGCAATGTATAAGTAGCGTGTTCTATATCTGATTTTTTCTTTGTAGGCACATTCACTAAAATCGTATGTGAACCTGCTAATGCAAAATGCCATTGAGCTTCTTTTCCTTCTCCCAAAGTCATAAAGTATCCATTGACAGCTTCTACACTACTATATATTTTGCCTGCTTCCAAAGTTGTTGAAGTTCCATACTCTCCTTTATACTCCAAATCATATCCATACTGATTCCAAAATCCTATAGGTTTAGGTTGCATATTTTTCTCATTAGTTGTACCCCAACTTACATAATAATCATCTATAACTATTGGAGAAAATAGGATTTTTTGAAGTTTTGGCGACTTTATATATGGACTTGGATTGAAAAACATATTAAGAGTTGCTATATTATCTTCTGTTTCAAATTTATACAATACATTACCATCAAAGCTCAAAGATTTATTACTGCCCACCAACTTTATAGAACCACTGTTGACTTGTGTTTTAGATCTGAGTTTATCGATAACGTCATCACAGCTTACACTTTTTTCTCTTTGAATAGTACTGTTTCCTCCAAACCCAAGTTCACTTACCAACTCATTTCCATTGGCTAAAACAGCATTGATCCAATCAATATCTCCACTTTTATATGAACTTATGACATCACATACTTCTTCTCTTGTCAAATATTTTGGGCCTCCCTGTAGTCCGTCATAATTGATTTGATATGTCTTGATAGACTTACCTGGTATATTATTCGCTGTCAATACTGAAGTATTATCTTCAGCATATATCTCATACAAAGCATCTTCAGTGTTTTGTATTTTGCCTATACCATTAGTAAAACTTACTCTTAAAGGAGCTACAGGGAGAAGGTCTGGATTATATTTATAGCTATTGTCAACTTGAGTAACACCATCACCTTTTTTTGAAACTAAATAGTAAAGGTATGGTTTTTCTCTAACTTTTATATTTCTTGTACCATAAGAAGTTTTCAAAGAAGTTTTTTCCTCATTAAATATAGTTTTATAATATTTTATATTAGCATCTACTTGTCCACCATTAGATATAAATAAATCTCCCTCTTGTGCATATTGTGGACTTTTTAATATAATATAATCACCTTTCCCTTTATAACTTACATTTATTTTTCCGTTTTTATTAATTGTTAACACATAATTGGTTGCTGTTGATGAATAGCCATTATGAATAAAACCAATTTTGCTTCCATTTCTATTATTACTATTAAAATTTGAATCAAAAAATTTATTATCTTCATATATAACCGCTGTATGTCCTGTGGAACTTATTCCACCTTTTTTTAAGCCTATATTCATACTAATAATATCACCATATTTCCCATTGTTATCAGTTCTAATCCCTAAATGTTGTAATAAATCCCCATATGTTTCACTACTATTTAATAACGCTCTTCCATAAGAAGACAATAAATGTTTTTTTGTTTTTTTGTCTTCATAGTAATAATATTTTTTTAGATCTTCTTCGGTCACCTTATCACTTGTTCTTTTCCCATTAAATAGTTCATAAATTCTTTTTAATATTCTTGTCGCATTACTAGAGCCTGCGAACCTAATATCAATACCTACACTATTATATTGGAAAGGATAAAAGATCATTTTCACAAATTGAACACATTCTCCACCTAAATAATATTTATAATTGGAATTATATTGTGTATATCGAGAATTGAAAGAAAAATTTTTAAAAACTCTATTTGTAATTATTTTATTAACTATTTTTATTCCTTCAGTATTATGATAAACATTAGTCTTATTTCTAGCAGGTATTCCAATCACAAAATTAGGTCCCAAATCCAAAAACTCTTGATTATTTATCTTTTTAATAACCAAATCACTAAAATGATCCACATTCAAATAAATAACTTTATTTGCAGTATCTACACTTACAATATCGGCATCATCATACCCTTCATCTAAACTTCCATATTTCCACTGAACCGCATAAGGGTCATCTATGCCAAAATCAGCATAATTTATTTTTATCGTAATAGGTACTTGAAATTGGGTGCCGTGAGGTTCTAAATCAAGTATTTTTTTACCATCGGCACTTTCGCCTTCAGTTTCTATTTTTTTGATAGTTATCTCTTTTGTTTCATTCAATGCAAAAGGTGGAATTACTACTTTAACATTATCATCACTTCCAAGTGTAGCACCTTCAGTAGGAGTTACAGATCTTTTTGCTACTTCAGTAATAGTTTGAGATTTGATATTAACAGGAACCAATGCAAAAGTTTCATCACTTTTAGATATTTTTAGATATATGGTTTTATCTATATCATTACCATCACCTAAAGTATAGCGACCGTTTCCTTTTGGAGTTACTGCAATATCATCACTTGAAACATTTACATCATCAGGCAAAATAATATCTCCCCCGCTTACAATATTTCTTGCCAATAAAATATTTTTATCATCAGCAATTGTTGCTAACTCAGATTTATTTAAATCTTGTAATGCTTTTTCAAAAATAGCTTTTTTAGTAAGCTGTTCTCCACCATAAAAATAATTTTTTACATCTTCTCTTAAATTTTTTATCATTTTTGCATATTTACTACTATCTTTTATACGACCATTTTGCAATTCGTCATTAAAACTTAATAAAGAACTCGTATCAAAAGCACCTATACTTTCTAAAAACTCTGCATAAGCTTCAGTATCGTTTGTAATATAAACAGTTCCTGTATTGTTTATATCTCTTGATATAGCATTTCTCAAAATCTTACCATCTTTTTTTGCAACTATCAGTAAATCATCTATCGGGGCATCTGCACCTTCAGGAACTTCAGGATTGATTTTTGCTAAGTCTTCATCTGAGAGTTTTATTTCAAATGAACCGTCTGATTTTGTTGTAGCTTTTGTAGATGTTGTTTCATCTCCAAAATCGATATAAACTTCTGCACCTTCAACTGGATCATCAACTACTACTCCACTAATAGTATTTGATGATGAAGTATTAGAACTACCACTTCCACCACCACAACCTATAAACATAAAGATAAATAACATTACCATCATAAAACTAAATCTTTTCATTTTTTCTCCTTGTTTGATTTGAATAGTACTTACATCTTTCATTAAAGTTTGCAATGATAAGTACAACGGGGGCGCGGGTGAGTGACGACGACATTTGAAAGTTTGGTTTCAGATGTTGTTGCTCACTCCTCCCGCTTGTTGCCTGGCGCTGCTGCGCCGGGGAACTAGCGGGTGTTCAGCCCGCGCCCCGTTGCCTCGGTAAGCGAAGCGTCCGAGGCAACTATTTATTCAAGGAACATTATATGTATATTAGCCTTAAAATCCGTGATTAACAGCACACTAAAAATGTCTGTTAAAAACAAAAAATATGACAATATGAAATATTTTTAACCATTTTTCTAAAAAAATCTTACAATAATAAAAACAGCTTATGTCTTTTTAGTCTGAAATATGCCATTAACAGGACACTTTGTCTGTTAATGGGAAAAATAGGGCAATAACGGACATTGTGTCCTTTTAATTTTTGGAGGGTAGTGATGCATCAACCAAAGAAGAAACTGTTAGATATGGTTAGAGATAAGATCCGTTTGAAACACTATAGTTATTCTACGGAACGGACTTATGTGCACTGGATCAAACACTACATCTTTTTTCACAATAAAAAACACCCCATTGAAACGGGAAAAGAAGAGATAGAACAGTTTTTGACATTTCTTGCAGTCAATAAAAAAGTTTCACCTACCACACAAAATCAAGCCTTTGCAGCCATA
>Ga0256837_1000332_pt1 | contig 41717 bp, 36 predicted proteins | sample 4562384metaG_FD_185976 | JGI IMG/M metagenome (GOLD analysis project Ga0256837, IMG submission 185976) | Hydrothermal vent microbial communities from Guaymas Basin, Mexico - 4561-384 | ecosystem: Environmental > Aquatic > Marine > Hydrothermal vents | place: Mexico: Guaymas Basin | collected... | reverse complement strand
CACTCTAGTGTTAAAGAAGTGTTAGGCAAAGTTCATAGTCACACAATGCAATGAACCATGCTGTTTAATAAGAGTTTGACAATCTATCCCTATTATATCTCTATTTTTAAAAATTTCTCTAAAGATATTGAGAGCTTTTTCATCCTCTTTTACTCCATACGTTGGAACAAGAACCGCTCCATTTATAAAAAGAAAGTTTGCATAGGTAGCTGGTAACCTCTCCCCCTCAAAATAGATAGCTTCACTCATAGGAAGAGCTATAAGTGTTAAGTTATACTCTTGTGCGAAAGTTTCTAACTCTTTTTCCATTAGCTGTAACTCTCTATAATGCTCATCTTCTCTATCTTTACATTGCACATAGAGAATAGTTTTACTATCTATAAATCGAGCTAAAGTGTCTATATGTGAATCGGTATCATCCCCAGCTAAATAGCCGTGATGGAGATATAAAATATTATCTACTCCAAAACTATCTTTAAGTTTTTGAGTTACTTGCTCTTTTGTAAAACTACTGTTTCTATTTGGGTTTAACATACATTGTGAAGTTGTTAAAAGAAGCCCCTCTCCATTACTCTCAACTGCTCCACCCTCTAAGATAAAATCTATACTCTCTACCTCATTTTCATACTCTTTTTGGATAGCTTGAGTCATAGCATTATCTTTTTGAGCTTCAAACTTTCCACCCCAGCCAGTAAACTTAAAATCAAGAAGTTTTATAGTGTTATTTTGCTCTATTGAAAGTGCGGAACAATCCCTTGCCCAAGTATCATCAGTTTGATGTTTTACAAAAAAAAGGTTTTCATTCACCTCAAAATATTGTTTCACTCTCTCAATATCATCACAAACTACTAAACATTTTTGATACTTAATAATCGTTTGAATTATCTCTATAAAATTATTTTGTGCCTCTTGAAGATACTCTACCCAATCACTCTCTTTATGAGGAAAGATTATCTGAGTAAAACTTTGGGGTTCAAACTCAGCTCTAAATCTTTTCATCTTCAATCCTATACTCATATCTGTTTTGATTTGCTAAACTATAAACTTCATCCATATTATCTTTTATAATTTTTAATATATTTATATCGATTTTATTACTATCTCTCATCTCCTCCAGTATTTCAATGATTTTTTTAGGATTTAACTGTTTTCTATATGGTCTATTTTGCACAAGAGCTTGAAAAATATCACTTAAAATCAATATTCTAGCATCCATCCCTAAATCTTCTGCTGTTTTTTGATAAGGATACCCTGTACCATCTAAAGACTCGTGATGCAGTGAGGCTAAGAGAGCTATCTCTTTAAATCCATCTATCTTATTTAAAATCATCTCCGAATCAAAACTATGACGACGCATCACTTTAATATCATCTGTAAGTAGTGGCCCACTTTTTTCTAAAATAGTATCAGCAACCCGTAGTTTTCCTAAATCGTGAAGAAGTCCTGCTAACTCTAAAAGCTCTATTTCCGGCTCTGTTAAACCTAACTTTTTAGCTAAGTAAACAGCTATTTTTGAAACATTTAGAGAGTGTTCACTCGTAAAACAACTTTTAGCATCTACAATATTTGAGAACATAAAAGCTATCTCTTTTAAATCTTTAAAAGAGTAACTTTTATCCCTCTCTTTTCCTATCCATTTTTGAAGAAAAAATTCAATATTTGTATCATCTAAATAGAACCAAAAAGCATCAGGAGAGGAGATTTTTTTAAAAACATCTACAAGTTTTGGATGAAACATTTTTGATTTCTGCTCCTCCAAAATTATTATTATCTCCGCTCTACTTTTACCTCTTGCTCGTAAAGCATCTACTCTATCTGTAAGTAAAATAATATTTGCATCTATTTTTATATTTTCATCTATCTTTAGTAATTCTAAATCGCTCCAATGGGTATGATGATAAAAAATAGTATCTGAATATTTTTTATACAAAGTAACACTTTTTAGTAGTAAAGCCCCTCTGATACAGTGATATTGAGAATCTTTCCAATCCAGTTCAGTAATTAAACTTTTATGTATATCAGTGTTAGACACACCACAATCATGAAGCATACCAGCACTAATAATATCATCAACTCTCTCTTGAGAATGACCCAATTCTTGAGAGAGAACACTCGACATAAAAGCGACTCTTTTTCCATGATAAAGGTCATCTATACCAACTAAATCAAGTGCTTCAGAGAGTGCATAAGAGACCTGTCGAAGATTAAGTTCATACATCCTTTTTATGCCATCTTTTCCACTTCAAGGACAAACCTATCAACAAGCTCTTTTTCATCAAGGTTTGCAACTACTTCACCTTTAACCATAATAAGACCTTTTCCTTTTCCATAAGCGATAGCAACATCAGCATGGGCAGCTTCACCTATCGCATTTACAACACATCCCATCACTGAAACATTTAATGGAGTTTTTATATGTGCTGTTCGTTGTTCTATCTCAGCAACAGCTGTTACTAAGTCCGCTTCTATACGTCCACAAGTAGGACAAGAGATGATATTTAAACCATCAGGCATAGCACCACTATCTTTTAAGATAGCACGTGCTACATTTATCTCCTCTTCAAGCTCTCCTGTAATACTTACTCGCATAGTATCACCGATACCATCAAGTAGTAATGCACCCAAACCGATAGAGCTTTTTACAGTTGCATGAAAAAGTGTTCCAGCTTCAGTAACTCCTAGATGAAAAGGGTAACTATTTTTAGGACGTAACATTCTATACGCATCAACAGTTCTTTGAACATCACTTGCTTTAAGTGATATTTTTATATCATCAAATCCTAAATCTTCAAGAAATTTAATATTATAATCCGCAGAAGCAACCATTCCCTCTGCTGTTTGTCCATAGCTATTTTCAAACTCTTTCTCTAGTGAACCAGCATTTACACCTATACGTATAGGTAGAGAACGTTCTTGACAAGCTTTAACTATCTCTTTTATTTTCTCTTTATTTCCAATATTACCAGGATTAAATCGGATACAATCAACACTTTCAGCAGCGATAAGTGCTAACTTATAGTTATAGTGAATATCTGCAACAAGAGGTAGCTCTATCTGCTCTTTTATAGATTTAAGTGCTAAAGCATCTTCCATATCTGGAACAGCAACTCGAACAATATCTGCACCTGCAAAATGTAAACGTTTTATCTGAGCCACAGTAGCATCAACATCATAAGTATTTGAGTATGTCATAGATTGAGTAGATATAGGTGCATCACCACCAACTGCTACATCGCCAACATATATTTTTTTAGTAGGAATTCTTTTTATCATAGGTTAATTTTAGCTTTTTTGGGCTTAATAAATGCTCTATTAAAAAAATCACTCTTCAACTTCAACTTTAACACTTTTCTGATAAAATAAAAATACAAAATTATATAAGGAAACCAAGATGAAACTATATGCACCTTGGGAGAAAGCTTTCAATAAAGTTTCAACTCCATTCGAGCATTTTTTACATGCCCAAACGACAACAGGTATCGTTCTTATGTTTATGACTGTTTTAGCTTTAGTTCTTGCTAACACTCCTTTAGCAGAAGGATATAGTCACTTTTTTCATATAAATATAGAATTAAATATAGGCTCATGGCAACTCTCTCATAGTATTCATCATTGGATAAATGATGGACTGATGGCTGTCTTTTTCTTTATCATAGGATTAGAGATTAAAAGAGAGATTTTAGTAGGAGAACTTTCAAATATAAAAGTTGCTATTTTACCTATTATATCAGCTGTTGGAGGTATGCTTTTTCCAGCGCTTATATATCTATATATCAACTCAGGAACAATCGGTGCAACAGGTTGGGGAATACCTATGGCAACAGATATCGCTTTTGCTATTAGTGCTTTGGTTCTTTTAGGAAAAAGAGTTCCTACGGCATTGGTAACATTTCTCGTAGCACTTGCTATTGTTGATGACTTAGGTGCTGTTTTAGTTATAGCTATCTTTTATACAGAAGAGATTCATATGTTACCTCTTGCTTTAGCTGGAGGAATGTTTTTAATTTTAGTTATATTTAATCGTTTTGGAATTCACCGAATTTTACCCTATTTTATAGTTGGTATATTTATGTGGTTTTTTATGCTAGAATCTGGTGTTCATGCTACTATTGCGGGCGTTATTGCTGCTATGGCTATCCCCTCAAAACCAAAACAGATTCCCAATACATTTACAAAAGAGACAAAAGCACTCCTCGATGAATATGATAATTTTCCAACAGAAGAAAATCATATGATGAATGAGAAACAAAAATCAATTTTAATGCGTATTGAAGATAAAATAAAAGATGTAGGTACTCCATCATCAAGACTAGAACATAGTTTACATCTTCCTATTGCACTCATTATTATCCCTCTTTTTGCTCTTGCAAATGCTGGGATAGCGATAGATTTTAGCTCTATTAGTTCAACTATTATAGAACCTATCTCTTTAGGTATTATCGCTGGGCTTATCCTTGGTAAAGTGATGGGTATATTTGGAGTTGCTTGGATAGCTATTAAGTTAAAAATAGCATCTATTCCAAAAGATAGTTCAATGAGTCAAATTTTTGGTGTGGCATTCCTTGGTGGTATAGGTTTTACTATGTCTATATTTGTAGCAGATTTAGCATTTTTAGGAAATCCTGAGCTTATCTTTCAAGCTAAAATAGGAATTTTATCTGCATCACTGTTTTCAGGTTTATTTGGATTTATCTGGCTCAAATATTTTGCTTCGAGAACTATATAGATGAAAAATAAAATGTTCCATGGAAGTTACCTAGAAGATGATGTAGAGTTTTTATTAAAAGTGATAGATATAGATTTTACAGATGTGAAATCGAAAGAGAAACTTATCCAAAGTGGGGCATCTCACTACTCTATGATGATTAGCCAAGAGTATGAACCTACGGAGAAATATTTAGAGATTTTTTATAAAACTTATGAGATAAATCGTTTTAAATTTGCTAACGATATTTTAACTATGGCTTATAACTTGAGTTTAAAAGATGAGATTGTCCTTATCTCTTTGGTACGTGCTGGAACTCCGATAGGGGTTTTACTTAAACGTGTTTTGAGAGATGTTTTTAAAAGAGATGTAAAGCACTATGCTATTTCTATCATACGAGATAGAGAGATAGACTATGTTGCACTAGAGTATATCTACAAAAACCATTCAAAGAGTGAGTTTATCTTCGTAGATGGTTGGACAGGAAAAGGGGTTATAAACAGAGAGTTAAAAAAGTTTGTAGCCACTTTTAATACTCAACACAACACTCAGATAAGTGATAACCTTTATGTAGTCTCAGATATAGCAGGTGTAGCTGATTTTTCTGTAAACAATGATGATTATCTTATCCCATCTTCTGCATTAAACTCTACTATCTCAGGGCTTGTGAGTCGAAGTATATTAAATGATGAGTATATTCAAAAGGGTGATTTTCACGGTTGTAAATATTATGAAGAGTATGCCAAAAGTGATTTAAGTTTATGGTTTATAGACTCTATTATGGAGATTATTAAAACTTTAGAGATAAAAAAAATCCCTTTAGTGACTAAAAATAGTAACTTAAATATCAATATCAACCAGTTTTTACAACAGCTTCAAAAAGAGTTTGAAGTGAAAGATATAAACTATATTAAACCAGGTATTGGAGAGAGTACCCGAGTTTTACTTCGACGTGTTCCTCATATCATAATGGTTAAAGATATAGGTTCAGAGAATGTTGCACATCTTATACATTTAGCAAAAGAGAAAGATGTAGAGGTGGTTGAGAAAAAAGAGTTACCCTATACTGCTCTGGCGATTATTAAGGATGTTTTGAGATGAGAGAGATAGATTATTATGAACTAGGGGGGACTCTTTATATCCCTATATTAAATAAAAATTTAGAGGCTATCTTAAAGAGAGAAAAGTATTCATTTTTAAAGTCGGTTGTTATCTGTTTGGAGGATTCCACAGCTTTATGTGATGTTGAGAGTGGAATGGTGATTTTAGAGAAGATTGTCAGGGAGTTTCAAACAACTGAGTTAAAAGTTTTTATACGTCCTAGAGATATAAAAAATTTAGAGAAGATACTCAAGTTTGAAAATATAGATAGCATAGATGGTTTTGCTTTAGCAAAGTTTGATAGTTCAAATATTTCACAATATCTTTCTATTTTTCTTCGAGAAAATCATTTTTATCTGATGCCTATTTTAGAAACTAAAGATGTGTTTAATACTCAAAAATTAAATATAATTTTAGAGGAGTTAGAGCCATTTAAAGAGAGAATTTTGGTTATTCGTATTGGTGGAGAGGATATTTTAAGTATGTTAAACAGTTTAAGAGATTGTGACAAAACTATCTATGAGATAATGCCTCTGTATCTAGTTTTATCAAATATTATAAATATCTTTAAACCAAATGGTTTTAATATTTCATCTACTGTTTATAGCTGTTTTGGGGAGTTAGATACTTTAAAAAGAGAGTTAGTAAGTGATGCAGAACATCAAATATTTAACAAAACATCTATCCATCCTAAGCAGATAGAGATTATTCAAGAGAGTTATAGAGTGACACAAGAGAATCTTACTATCGCTAAAAAACTTTTAGAAGAGGGTAGTGCTATCTTTAGTTACAACAATAGAATGTATGAAAAAACTACTCACTCTAATTGGGCGAAGAGTGTTGTTAGGCGGTTTGAGTGTTATGGGGTGATAGAGTAGATTTTAAATAATCACCTCATAATTTTCCAAAATATTTTTATGAAAATATGTAGGTATTCTATGCCAATCTAACACTTGAATCAATATAGGAATATTAGAATCTCTCAATGACTCTTTAAAATCTATATATTCCTCTATATCTGTCTTTTCATCATCATCAGATATAAGTGCCAAATCCAAATCACTCATATCATGAGCTTGACCATTTACACGACTACCAAAAGCCCATAGATGAACAGGTTTTTTAAATGATTGTTTAGCTAATGCAATAATATTTTCTCTATCTTTATCCCTCAAAAGCATCTATAACCTTTATGAGTTTATCTACATCAATTATAAATTGCTTCATTAGAACTAAAGTTTCATTAGCTAAATCTACTCCATAATCGTGAGCTGTTGAGTTTCTATTATCTCTATATTGTAACCATCTTTCAACTTCATCAATCGTAAGTAAACTATGCACTCCAGCTTGTCGGAATATATCTTTAAAAAAAAGTTTATCTACCTCTTTATTGCTATGAAAATAAGCTCTTAATACTTTTTTGAGCAACTTACCAGACTGTTCTAAAATAACTTCAAACTCTTTGATAGTAGCACTTCTATACATCTCATACATAAAATCATCTTCATTATATTTTTTAAGTTCACTACTTGCTCGTGTGAGTGCAAGATTACATTTTTTGAGATAGGTTGTATCTATTTTTTGCATTTTAATCCTAATAAGTAATTTAGATATAATAATATAAGTATTAGAATAGAGAGTAAATTATAATAGAGAACTAAAAAAGGAGATACAGATATGGCAGAATTTACAATCAGTGGAGAGAAAGAACCCTTTTTAATTGTGACAATGGAGAAGGGTGATAAGATTTTTGCAGAGTCAGATAGTCTTTTAGCTATGCAAGATGGGATTGAGATTGCTGGAGAGGCTAGAGGGGGGATTTTAGCCTCTTTAGGTCGTGTTTTTAGTAGCGATGAAGATTTTTTTCAGCAGACTTTGAGCGCAGAGAAAGATAGTGTAGTTATGCTCTCTCCTACCATTCCAGGGGATATTAAACTTTTAAAACTTGAAGATGGGAAAAGTTATTATCTTAATGATTATGCTTTTTTTGCAGGTGAAGATACTATAAATCTTGAAATAGAACTCAATGGTAGTATTGGTAATGCACTCTTTAGTGGGGATGGTCTTTTTATACTTCATGCTAATGGCGAGGGAACTTTAGCTATCAATGGTTTAGGTTCTATTGAGGAGATAGAGTTAGATGAGGAGAGTGGGGATTTGGTAGTTGATAATGGTCATCTTTTAGCTTGGGATGACACTATCTCATATAGTGCAGAGATGGTAAATAGCAACTCATCTTCAGGATTTTTTAGAAGAACATTAAACTCTTTTACCTCTGGAGAGGGGATTATGATGCGACTACGAGGGAATGGAAAAATCTATATAGCAAGTCGTAATTTGAATAACTTTACTGGGTTTATAAATAGTGTTGTTGTTCATCCTGAAAATAGAGAGTAAAGGAAAAAAATGCCAAATAGAATATTTATGTTTAGTGATATAGATGACACTCTTATCCAAACAGGACGTAAAACAGATTTTAGTAAAAATACTGAAGTTGGAGGTTATACAAAAGAGGGAAAAGAGAACTCTTTTTTTTATGAGGGAACAAAGGTTCTCATAGATACTCTTATAGATTCAAATATAACTTTTGTACCAACAACAGCAAGAGATATAGCCTCTTATAACAGAACTATTTTTCCTCAAAAAGAGAAGATAAAATATGCTATTTTAAATTTTGGAGGGACTATTCTTATAGATAATAAGATAGACCCTTTATGGAAAGAGAAGATGGATAGAGAGTATAGTCAAATAGAGTCGATTGACACTCTTCTAACAGCATTAGTTTATGAGTTTCAGAGTGCTGATCTTCATCTTGTTATAAAGACAATAGCTGATTTTTATATTAGTGTTTATAATAAATATAGTATAGATGATAAAGGGATTTTAGAGGAGGTTCGAGATATTTTAACCGACTTTATAGAGAAAAACAGTGATTTTTATCTTTATGAAAATGATAACTCTTTTGGGATACTTCCTAACTTTTTAAATAAAAAATTTGCAGTTGAATATCTTATAGAGAAAGAGAAACCTATATTAACTATTGGTGCTGGAGATAATCTCTCCGATTTGGATTTTATGAATTTGACATCATTTCAATTAGTACCTAATAACTCTTTTATTCATAAGAGTTATAGGTAAAAAGTTTAAATAACAACAGATTTCATCTTTTCGATTAGGTCTGTTTTATTTATAGGTTTCATTAAGAAATCGTTTGCACCAAGTTCTAGTGCTTCCTCTCTTTTTGTCTCATCAGTTGTTAGTACAATAATGGGAACCTGTTTTATATTTGCATCTGCACGGACAACTTGAATAGTTTCTAATCCACCCATAATAGGCATAATAATATCAAGTAACATCACATCAATATCATCTCTACCTTTAAGCTGACGAATGGCTTCTTGACCATTCATCACCTCTATAACTTCTATAACTATCTCACTTTTAGCTAAAAGTGAACGAAGTAACATTAGATTTATCTTATCATCATCAACAGCTAAAACTACTAAATCATCTCTTTCCATTATGTTACCCTTAACTTAATTTTTCAAAAACTGCTGTTAACAGCTCTTTATTGATTTTTTCATTAATAACTTCATCTACTAATGTAGAATCATTTTCATCTATTTCAGCAGTTGGTTTATTTAATAAAACAAGTTTAGATTTAAACTCTTTTGTTCCATTCAAATCTTTTACCATAGATGAAAATTGAGTTATATCTAAATCTGTATAATCTTTATCAAACATAACTACTTTATAGTTATTTGCTTTAATAAGTTCCTCTAAGTTCTCTTTTGATGTTGCTAACTCATAAGTTTTATCAATTTCACCAAGAGTTTTTATAACCATTTTTGATTCAAAAGCACTTTTTTTAGCTAATAAAACATCTGTTTTATATCCTGTTATAGCAGTTTCTACTAAATCATCTGCACCCGAAACTTTCATAACTCTTTTTGGTTTTGGAGTTTCTACTAAATCATCTGCACCCGAAACTTTCATAACTCTTTTTGGTTTTGGAGTTTCATCTAAATCATCTGCACCCGAAATTTTCATAACTCTTTTTGGTTTAGCAGTTGTCTTTTTTGGAGCCTCATTAGCTGATGTATCTTCATCAATATCTATAATCTTATCAGCAAGGAAAGTAGTTAATATAGAAACTATCTCTTTACGTACAAGAGGTTTTGTTGTATATTCATCAAGTCCCTCTTCTAAAAATCTTTCTCTATCACCTTTAAGAGCATTTGCCGTAAGTGCTACAATAGGGATATGTGGTTTATTGAATGTTTTTTCCCACTCTATTATCTCTTTAGTAGACTCAACACCATCCATATATGGCATATTTATATCCATAAACATCATATCAAAGTTTCCATCTTTACATTTTTGGAAACCTTCAAGACCATTTGATGCAATAGTAATAGTAAGACCTAAATCTTCCATAGTTCTTTTAATAAGTTTTTGATTAATAATATTATCTTCAGCAATTAAAACATTTGCTTTAAATTTTGTTGAACCAGCCATAAATTTTTTCGTTGGTTTTTTCACTTCACCTGTAAAACTTTGTTTATGGAAGTTATCTAACACTTGTGTTAATTTTGCAACATTTAGTGGTTCATAAAGAGTTTTAAATACATCTATTTTCATAGAATCTATTTTTCTCATAAATGTAGCTTTTGTTAAAATTACTAACTCTGATGATTCTTTAGCAAACTCTTTTAACTCATTTTCTGAAGAGTATTCATGGTCTATAAATAACATATCATAGTTCATCATTGTTTGAAGAGCTTTTATCTCACTTATCTCTTTAAATTTTGTATAGCTTACACCATAAAAATCTAAATACTCAATAAGGTAATCTTCCTGTTTTTTCACTTTATGTGCTGATTCTTGTACTAAAACATTGATATTAGAGTAATAGTTTTCTTTTGTTTCTATCTCTTTTTCAACCTCATCAAAGTCTAATGTAAAGAAGAACATAGTTCCCTCACCAACAACACTTTCAAGGTCAAGTTTTCCACCCATAAGCTCAATGAAACTACTAGAAATAGTCAGACCAAGACCAGTACCACCATATTTTCTTGCCGTTGAAGTATCTGCTTGAGAGAATGCTTCAAATATTTTCGATTTTTGCTCTTTACTTACACCGATACCACTATCTTTTACTTGAAATTGAACTCTTGTAGTTCCAGCTCTATCAGATTTTAATTTACGAATATCAACATAGATAGCACCTGCATTTCCAGTAAACTTAACAGCATTAGAAAGAAGGTTAATAACAACCTCTTTAATCTTAGTCGGGTCACCTTTAAGAGGAGTTTCTAAAGCAGGGTCGATGAAGAAACCTAAATCGATACCTTTTTCACTTGCACGAACAGCATAAACATCCACAGCACTTTCAAACTCAGCGATTGGGTTAAACTCAACATCTTCGATTTCAACTTTATTACTCTCAATTTTAGAAAGGTCAAGAATGTTATTAATAATCTCAAGAAGATTTTCAGAAGATTTTTCAATAATATCAACAAACTCACCCTGTTCCTCAGCAAGACCTGTATCTTTAAGAAGTTCAGTAAATCCAACGATACCATTAAGAGGTGTACGAATTTCATGTGACATATTTGCAAGGAACATAGATTTCGCTTCACTCGCTTCTTGTGCAGCTAACTGCTCTTTTCTTGTCTGGTCGATAATACGTTCAAGAAGACCATATGCTTCAGCTGTACCCTCAGCACTATTAAGGTTAATAGCTACAACATTACCATCTTCATCTTTTGTATCTTCTGCAACTTTTTCAAGTACATGTTCAAGACCTCTAATATTTTTAGTAATTGCATTTGAAAGTAAATAACCAAGTAATGCTAAAATAATATTTGTAAACCATGTAATAAATGTTATTGTCAATACTTGTAAAGCTTCTGCTTCAACTTCAGATGCTCTTTTATCCATTGCAGTAAGAATAAGATCTTCTACCTCTGAAAGAATATTTGTTTTTTCAGAAAGCATTGTAAACCATATACTTGAACTTGTATTATATTTTCCATCTTGAGAAGAGGACATAATAGCTGTTCTTTCAACATTTATATCATATAAAAGTTCTGCTGTTTCTGTATTATTAAAAAGTTCTTTAATTTTATCTACTAACTCTTTATTTGAAAGAGTATCATAACTGATAGAATCTGCTTTAGAAACGATTGTAAGCCATTTATTAAAGCTTTCTTCATCTAGTTTAGCAGATTTAGAGATAGAGTAAGAGATAAAGTCTCTCTCTTCAGATGTATACTCTTTTGCTCTTACCGCGGAAATATAAGATGATGAAAGTGCATTAATTTGAGAGTCAAGTTGATTTACTGTCATATCTTCTAGTTTTTTGATAGAAGTATGTAAAACCTCACCATAAATAGTTTCATAAACATCTTTAAAGTTTGTTTTTTTCTCATCTACAAGAACTCTAATATCTGCAATAGATTCGATAGATTGTTTGATCGATTTCATATTATTACAAGTATTACACTGTTCTACACCTGCTGAATGATTATGTAAAGCAAGATTTTCTTTTGAATACTCTAAATATCTCTCTTTTGCCTCATCCACAATCGCTCTTTGTTGCTTCAACGATTTTAATGTATTTGGAGACTCTTTCCCAAGATACATAACTGTCATACCTCTTTCACGAGATATATTATCTACAAGTTTGTTCAAAAGAGTATTCTCTTTTAGTTTCTCTTGTAAAATTTGTGCTTGTGTATAGTTCATATACGAGTCATATAAAAAATAACTTGTAATTGAAAATAAAATAGATATTGGGAGTAAACTAATAAGTTTAAGTCTACTTTTTAATCCTAGTTGCATCTGTTAATCCTTCATAGTTGATATAATCGAAATTATCTTATTAATAGCTTCTAGTGCTACACTTTGTTCCTGTGTTAAAGAGAGAATATCTAGTTCATCTGTAAATAGTTCCACTCTCATATGTTCACTCATTCCTTTTAGTTTTATAACTTCACCACTCCACATCTGCGAATCATTAGCCGATACAGCATCTTGAATGTTATTGCATAATTCTGTTGCATCTGTTAAATAGTCGGAGAAAAACTCCTCAAAAACTTCAGAAGTTAGTTCCATCTCTTTCATCGCTTTCTCTTTATCATAAGCTATCGATTCTGTTTTTGCTATAAACTCCTCTTCTACTTTCATATCTAATAGATTTTCTTTCTCTTCTAAAAGATTATCTATATCTAAAAGGTCGTTATCATACTCTTGAATAGTTTCTTCTTCAACCTCAACCTGAATATCTGCTGTTGTTGATGATTCTATCTCTTTAAAATCTAAAATAAACTCATCTTCATGAGGGTGTTCTATCTCTTGAGGAATAGATATTTCTACCTCTTCACCATTTAGTTTCGCGATAATTTGATAAAGAGTAACAAGGTTTGTATTTATAACTGCTAAATCAGTGGTTGTATTGATTGTAGCTAAAACTTCAAAGGCATCCTCTACTCTAAGATTAGCTGCAACACCCTTAAGCTTATGAGAAAGAATTCGTACGTTGTTGATATCTTCATCCTTAGCATAGGCATAAAGGTCATCTTTAAACTCTTTTGCTTGAGCAATAAAATCCTCAATAAACTCTTCAATTAGATCAACAGGTAAACCTAACTCATCCGATGCTACTTGTGGGTCATAGACGTATCCAGTAAAATCGTTTGATTCATTCTCTACATTACTCTCTTCACTAATCTCTGTTTCTACTTCTATCTCTTGCTCTTGAGGTGCTAATTCTAACTCTTTTTCCACTATTTTTTGAACAGGGGCTTTTGGAGTTGGTGCTTTTTTGACAGGTTCACTACTATATGTTTCATCTACTTGATGATAGGAGTTGTTTTGTTCAACAATAGATTTTTTAATATTATCGTGAATAGATTGGTCAATATATGGAGGAGATATCTCTTTTACCGTTTCAGGTGTAGGTTTTACCAATATATCATCAGTCATAGCTACACTCTCTTGTTTAGAGAGTTCTCTTAAGTTTTCTAGTTGAATTATATACGCTTTTGTTGCTGGACTATCTACCATATAAGATATAGATACAGAAATATTACACCAAAAATTTCTAGCTTTTGTATGTATAATTGCTTTTGGCATCTCAGAAGAACCACCATATGTAATATAGTCTATCCAATGAACATATTTAAAGTTATGAATAAACCCAGGTGTTCTTACAAATAGGTCAGCAAAGTTGGCAGATTCAGACCTTAGTTCTGAAAGAGTAGAGAAACCAAGAGTTTTTAAGTCCTCTTCATCTATGCCAACAAACTCTTTTTTGGAATTATAAAACAACATCTATTTAACCCTATCCTTGTGCTGACAACATTTTTTTATAAAGTTCCGTATTCTCTTTTATCTCTTTTTCTATCGCTTTTTTACCAGTAGAGATAAAGCCTGTGATAGTTCCATTGTCATCTTTGATAGGTAAAATTTCTATATCTATCCAATAATAGAGACCATCTTTTCGTAAATTTTTTACTAATCCTTTCCAAACTTGACCACCATTAATAGTCTCAGATATTTTATCTAAAACTGTTTTAGGCATTTCAGGATGTTTAATAATGCTATATTTTTGATTTAAAAGTTCACTAGCCTCGTAACCAGAAACTAAACTAAACATCTTGTTTGTATAAACAATCACACCATCCAAATTAGTTTGGCTAACGATTGCAGTTCCTTCATAAGTATACTCTTCGTTTATGGGTACTATTTTATCCATTTAACAACCTTCTTTTTATAATATAACTATAATCCTAAAAATATATCATAAAGCTTTAAAATAGAAACTTATTTATAATAATTTTTTACTGTTTTAGCATCTTTTGTATTCAAAACTAAACTAATATCCTCTTCACTTACAACTCTCAACATCTCAAATGTTCCAAAGTGATTTAGGAGTTTAATAATTTTAGCTTGAGAGATACCATTGAGTGTTAAAAGTTTACTCTCTTTATCAATTTTAAGTTTTGTTTTTTTATGAAAAGTTATCGCACTTCTATGTGCTTCATCTCTAAGGTTTTGACACCATTGCAGTCTTTTATCACTATTTTTGAGGCTAAAACTCTCTTGTGATGTATGTAAAATATCGTTTGCTTTTCCCTTGGCACGATGAGACTTTGCATCTATTTTTTCCTTTGATATAGCTATCACATCTATAAAAATAGCATTCGATTCCAATATCTCTAAAGCTAATTTTAGAAGTGTTGTTCCTCCATCTATTATCCATAAATCGGGAGGAGAATTTTTAGTAAAACTCTCTACTCTTCTTGTTAATGTTTCTCTCATCTGTGCATATTCATCTTTTGCTTGAAGATGGTAGGTTCTATAAGATTTTTTATCAAATGAGGAATTTTCATATACTACCATAGCCCCAACTGTCGCCACTCCAGATATATGGGAGTTGTCAAAAACCTCCACTCTACTTGGCACTCTATGAAGAGAAAGAAGCTCTTTAATATCTTGTAATAGAGTAAAATCATCACTTTTTTTATCATTTTTAAGTAACTCTTTTGCATTTAAAATTGCTAGTTCTATAAGATTTTTTCTTTTTCCAATTTTTGGTACTTTTATATCTGCTTTTTTCTCAAAAATAGTGCTTAAATGCTCTCTAATCATCTCTATACCCTCAAACTCTTTCATCACCAAGATAGGGGCTATAATAGGAAGTTTCTCACTGCCATAAAAATCTATAAGTAGACGTTGATAAAGCTCATCCTCATCATAGCCATCATTAAGTGTTATAAAGTTGTGTGTAGAGGAGATGATTTTTCCATTTCTCATAAAAATTCTTACGACTACTGCTCGAATATCACTATTTTGTATTACAAAAATATCGTAGTTTTCAGTTGTTGCAAAATCTATCTCACTTTTTATCTCTGAACGATTAATCCTCTCACATCTATCCCTAAGCTCTCCAGCCTCTTCAAATCGCATATCTTCAGCATAACTCATCATCTTTTGTGTAAGTTTTGAGATTAAAAGTTTCTTATTTTCTATAAGCTCTATTGCACTATCTATCTCTTTTTGATAATGCTCTTGTGAGATATTGAGTTCGCAAGGTGCTAAACATCTCTCTATCTGATGATATAAACATATCTTTTTTTTCTCTAATGACCCTTTTTTTTGCACAAGTTTTGTAAGTTCATAGATAGAATCTAAAATATCTTTAGCACCCACAGAATATGGTCCAAAATATCTAATATCAGAGGCTTTTAAAATTTTTCGTGTTATTTCAAATCGTGGATATTTTTGAGAGTAGTCTATATAAATATAAGGATAGGTTTTATCATCACGTAAAAGTATATTATATTTTGGATTGAGCTGTTTTATAAGGGAGTTTTCTAATATAAGTGCATCGTGTTCTGTTTTTACAACTATATAGTTAAGTGAAACGGTTTGTTGTATCATCTTTGTTATACGTTGAGAGAGTGTAGGGTTTGGTTTTAGTTTTGGAGTAAAGCTAAAGTAACTTTTCACTCTATTGGAAAGATTTTTCGCTTTTCCTATATAGAGTAAGTTATGATTTTCATCAAAATATTGGTAAATACCTGCTGAAGAGGGTAGTTGTTTTATGGTTTGTTCTAGGGTCATCCTCTACTTAAAATCCCTTTCCCAAAAAAAATCTATCCAATCATCAGCATCATTTATCCAAAAATCTGGCTTATATATAGATGTTTCTTTATAAAAAAGTGTTGCTGATTTAAACTCTATATCATTATACTTCTTTTGCAGATGTTTCATTATAGCATCAAGAGTCTCTCCAGTGTCTGCTATATCATCCACCACTAAAACTGTTTTTACATCTTTAAATGAACAAGTATCAAATATTGTAAGAGCATCTCTTTTACAACTTTTATCATACAGTTCTGTTCTTAATGTTTGTACTTCTCGTATATCTAAACCCTCAGCCATAGAGTGAGCTAGTGTTAAACCACCTCTTGCTATACCAACTATCATTTGAGGGTTAAACTCTTTTACCTGTTTAATTAGGGTGTTTGTATCGATTTTAAAATCTTCATAACTGTAATATTTCATAAAAACAATTATAGCCAAATTTAATTAATTTGATAATATTTACAGTTTGTCTTAAACTATAAATATTATTAGAAATGATTTATTTTATGAAATAAAAACCCCACTTAAAATAATTTAATATCTGTGCAATACATATAAATATAGTTTGATTTAAACTATATTTATATGTTATAATAATATTTTCATAAATTAGATATACTTTCAATATGAAAATAATAAAAGAATTAAATAGTGGTGTAAAATATATGCTTATTGCATCTTTTACATTTGCAATAATGGGTGCATTTGCTAAGTTAGCAAGTGAAAATTTGAGTTCATTAGAGGTTGTATTTTTCAGAAATATAGCTGGTGTTATTATTATAGGGTTTGCTATATGGAAAACTCCTCTTGTAAATAAAGGAGGAAAGCCTTGGTTACTTCTGTTTCGTGGAACGATGGGGTTTGTTGCTCTTCTTGCTTTTTTTTATAATATTGCACATATTCCACTTGGAGATGCTATGACATACTCTAAAACAGCCCCTATATTTACAGCTATTTTTGCTTGGTTATTTTTAAATGAGAAGTTAAATGCTAAAGGATGGCTAGCTATTTTTATAGGTTTTATAGGGATGCTTTTTATAACCCAACCAACAATAGATGGATTTTCAAAGTATGATATGCTTGGTATTTTTAGTGGTATAGGAGCTGCACTCGCTTATACATCTATACGAGAGTTGCGAGGCTATTATGATACGAGAGCTATTGTTTTATCTTTTATGGGTGTTGGAACAGTAGGGCCTCTTGTTCTTTTTTTACTCTCTCCTTATATCGAGGTAACCACTTTTGATTTTATGTTAGGAGAGTTTGTTATGCCTGAGGGTATCGTGTGGGTTTATCTTATAGGAATGGGGATATTTGCAACTATATCTCAAATGCTAATGACAAAAGCTTATGGAGAGACAAAAGCTGGAATAGTTGGAGCAGTCAGCTATACAAATATCGTATTTGCTATTTTAGTTGGAGTATTGTTAGGTGATACCTTTCCATCTTTTATCACACTTTTTGGGATATTTTTAATTGTTATTTCAGGGGTTATGGTTGCAAGGTCTAAATAATTTTTTATAAAACTCTATATCTATTAAGCATAGGATAGTTTCCATAGGTGGTATGAAAAGCTTCCAATATATCTTTCTCTAAGTCTTTGTAATGTTCACTCTTTATAAAGCGAAAATAGATATCACCACCTAAGATAAAATCTCGTATTTTTTGAGTATGTCCTAAGTTGTTAAGATATTGTGTCAATCTTCTATACAGATTATTTGTAGAGCCGATATAAACTGTTTGAGTATTTTTATATTGGTATCTATACTCTGCACTACTTCGTAACTCATAAACAGCATTTATACCTTTTAAACAGGTGATATTTTGAATAGTTAAGATCTCCTCGTTAGAAAATTTACTTTCATACTCTAAGTATATATCTTTATCTCTATGTGTTAAACTAGGGATAAAATATCTTTTACGAATAGCACAAATCCTATTTTGTGAACTATAAATTTTAAACTCTTTTTCCAGATAATAACTTAATTTTTTATCTGTTAGATTATTATAATTATTGAGCAAATATTTAATATGAGTATAGATAATAAAATGTTTTTTAGGTATCAAAAAATTTAATTTTAAAATATTATTATGTCTGTCCCTATAAAAGGTATTATGCGATATTGTACTGATATTCGAAGAGATTAAAGCTGTTGAATAGAGCTCTTTATGTGTTGCTAAAATCTCTTTATGAGAAAAATATTTTAAATCTTGTTTGATATTTGAAACTATAAATTTTTGTTGTAATTTTATAAGTGTTCTAATTAATTCATATGATTGTTTATTTTTAATATTTATATTTACAATACCCATCATCTCAGAAGTGAGTGTTTTTCTTTGAAATTTAAACTGCAATAAATTTTGATAATGTAAAAATTTTATTACTCCTCTTTCAAAAATTTTAAATATCTCATTTTCATAATTACTCTCAATATATTCATCTAAAAAATCTATTTTAATCTTTTTAAATAACTCTTTTTTTGAAAAAAGTTTATCAATATAGTTTAAATAAGCTACATTTTTCAGTGTAAAAAGTTTATAATTTAAAATATTTAGTAAATTTTGTTTCTTCTTAAAAATAAGATTTTTATCCATAACTTTTTTAAAAATTACCTTTTTTTGAAATAAAATAAAATAAAATAAAATAACTTTTTCAATAATTCTTATAAATCAATTTAATTCCTAATTATAGGGATATTTCCACAAAAAAAGGTTAATAAAAATAGAATATAAACATCATTTAATTGAAATAAAATAAAATAAAATAAAATATATAATCTGTAAGAAAATAAAATGGGTAAAAAGGTTATTAGTTATATGGAAAAAAATACTCAAGAATGTCTAGAATTTTATAAAAATCAAGTTGTAACCCAACAAAATGAAATTCAAGAACTTCAAGAACAACTGAAAACTGAAATTCTTTTAAATACTCAAAAAGATGAGATATTATTTTTACAATCTAAAAATGCCCAAGCTGGTGAGATGTTAAATATGATAGCTCATCAATGGCGACAACCGTTAAATGCCATCAATGCCTCCTCCATTAAGCTTCACCTTAAACATGAGATAGGAAGTTTAGTTTTAGATGATGTTATAGAAAGTGGGGAGTTTATACGAAGACAAACTCAAAATATGTCAGATACTATCTCCCATTTTATGGAATTTTTTAAACCAGATACAAAAAAACAAACCTTTACACTCAAAGAGATAATCAGTGATATAGACTCATTAGTTCAAGCACAATTAGCACAAGATATGATAACGCTTAAAATTGTAAATGAGCAATATAATATTTATAGTTATAAAAAAGAGATTTCACATATTTTTTTAAATCTTATTGCAAATGCAAAAGATGCTTTTAAAGAAAAATGTATCAAGAATAGAGTCATCACAATATCAGCTTTTCACTCAACAAACTCCTCTATTATTTTACAAGTTAAAGATAATGCAGGTGGAATTTCAAAAAATATTTTAGATAAAATTTTTAATCTTTACTTTACTACAAAAGAGTGTGGTAAGGGTACTGGTATCGGTTTATATATGAGTAAAAAAATTACAAATAATATATTAGGTGGAGATATTCAAGTTGAAAATGTAGATGATGGAGCTGTTTTTACTATTCGTTTATGAAAAGAGGGGGTAACTACTCCCCTCAATGTTAAAACAACTCAGTAAAATAACCAAGAAATAGTAACAAAATAATTATATATAACAGCATTTAAGCTATCCTTTATTAACACTCCCACCCAACACTGCCCACAGTCTATATAAAAAATATAGACAAAAAAAAAGCTTTACACTCAAAAAAGAGTGTAAAGCTTCAGTGTTTACAAAGTAGAGGTAGTTAATCTCTAATATAATTATTTTGTTTCGATGAAATAATAACATAAAAAGAGTAATAAAGATAATTCTGCTAAAATAGATTTAATAACAATTAAAAGGCAAACTTTGCAAGATAATCTATATAACCTAGCATTTGAACGTTCTGTTTTAAGCTCTATCATCTTTGAACCACAGCAGTTTGATGAGTTAAGTGTTTCTCTTAAATTGGAAGATTTTTATCTTCCTGCACATCAAGATATTTTTAGTGCGATGACCACTCTTTTACAAAAAGACCATCCCATAGATGAAGAGTTTATCAAAAAAGAGCTGATTAAGATAAAAAAATTTGATGAAACTGTACTTCTTGAGATTCTCTCTGCAAATCCTATCTCAAATACCAAAGCTTATGTAGAAGAGATAAAAGAGAAATCCCTTAAACGCCATCTCTTAACATTAACAACAGAGATAAAAAGAGTAACAGTCGAGGAGGAGCTATCTTCTGCTGAAGTTATAGATATAGTAGAGAAAAAACTTTACGATATAACTCAAGATAACCAAACAAGTGACTTTAAAGACTCCCCTAAAATGACCTATGACACGATGGAGTATATCAAAGAGATGAAAGCTCGTGGTAATAGTGTTTTAGTAGGTGTAGATACGGGTTTTACCGAACTCAACAAGATGACAACAGGTTTTGGAAAAGGGGATTTAGTTATCATCGCTGCCCGTCCAGCTATGGGAAAAACAAGTTTTGTTCTTAACACTGTAAACTCTCTTATAATGCAGGGCAAAGGTGTAGCATTTTTCTCCCTAGAGATGCCAGCTGAACAGTTGATGCTTCGACTTTTTTCTATTCAAACATCTATACCTCTTCAAAAACTTCGTGTTGGTGATATGAATGATGAACAGTGGAACTCTCTAGCTGGTGCTATGGACAAGATGAACACAGCCAAACTGTTTGTAGATGACCAAGGAAGTATAAATATCAACCAACTCCGTTCTAAACTCCGTAAACTTAAAAACCAACATCCAGAGATAGAGATAGCAGTTATAGATTATCTTCAGATTATGCAGGGTGTTGGAAATCAAGATAGACATCTTCAAGTATCTGAAATCTCACGTGGTCTCAAGATGTTAGCTCGTGAGCTAGAGATGCCTATTGTAGCACTCTCTCAACTTAATCGTGGATTAGAAGCTAGAAATGATAAACGTCCGATGCTCAGTGATATTCGTGAATCTGGTTCTATTGAGCAAGATGCAGATATTATTTTGTTTGTTTATCGTGATGATGTTTATCTCTATAAAGAGGAGAAGGAGCGTGAAAAAGCTGCTAAAGCTGAAGGAAAAGAGTTTACTCCAACTTATATAGAAAAAGAGGAGGAGGATGCTGAGATTATTATAGGAAAACAGAGAAATGGTCCAACAGGTCATGTAAAACTTGTATTTCAGAAAAAACTAACTCGATTTGTAGATGCTGTAAAACATGCTCCAGCCTTTGAAACTACTTATGAAAATGTAGATACAGGTTCAGCCTCTATGGATATAGCAAATAGTGTTACTATGCCTGTTCTTTGATAGATGCTTTTAAAAGAGTTATCCCTTTTTAGCTCAAAAAGGGAGATTTTACTCTTTGGGCTTCTTGCTCTTTTTACTCTCAGTTACTCTCTTCTTATAGAGTACAACAACTACAAACAACTTACACTTTTTGATTCAGCTATCATTGAGGCAACTATCTTAAAACAGTATACGAAAACTAAACTCTCTAAAAATGGAAAACAGAAAACCTATCAAGTGCTAAAACTTAGAGCAGATAATGGATATACATTTTATACCACAAAAAGTAAGAAATTTCCAAATAACAAAGGGGAAAAAGTCATTGTAGAGTTATGGTTACAAGAGATCAGTTTTTATCAATATATGACAACATCATTTGGGTATAGCCGTATAATTAAAGTAGAAAAAGAGAAGAGTTTGAAACAAAAACTCAATAATTTTTTAGATGAAAAGCATACTAACAATAATATAACATATATCTATCAAGCACTCTATACAGCTACACCACTCACAAAAGAGTTACAGCAAATATTTTCTACATTAGGTGTTTCTCATCTCTTAGCTATTAGTGGTTTTCATTTGGGAGTTCTCTCAACTTTACTCTTTTTTCTTTTAAAATATCCCTATAATTTTTTTCAAAGTAGATATTTTCCATATAGAAGTGCTAAAGTTGATATATTTATAATAGTTGCCTTTTTAGAGTTACTTTATCTACTTTTTTTAGATACTCCACCCTCACTACTCCGTGCTTTTAGTATGCTTCTTATAGGTTTTATACTCTACGATAGAGGTTTTAAAATCATCTCGATGCAAACACTTTTACTTACAATAATAGTTATATTGGTTTTTGCTCCTAGACTCTTTTTTTCGATTGGATTTTGGTTATCTGTTTTGGGGGTATTTTATATATTTCTCTTTCTCATCCATTTTAAAACTCTGAGTGCTTTATGGCAGTTTATATTGGTACCTATATGGGTTTATATAATGATGCTTCCACTCTCATTATATATATTTGAAAGTTTTAGTTTTTATCATCCTCTTTCCATTGTATGGACATCACTCTTTACACTCTTTTACCCACTCAGTATATTTTTACATCTCATAGGTTTTTCTACACTTTTAGATAGTTCTCTTCTTTGGTTACTTAAGTTAGCACCTAAAGAAACTATGAAAGTTGGGTTAAATATCTATATATTTTTTGGATTTATAGGAATCTCTTTGATTGGGGTATTTTGGAGAAAAGCTATATGGATTTTAATCCCTTATAGCTTTTTTATTTTTATTTATGGGTTGTTAGTGATTAGCTAACTCCCATAAACTTTATGATATATACTCATTCTTTTAGCAACTTTTTTAAGATAGTGTTTCGGCTCATCCCACTTTAAATCTTTCATAAGTCTATCATATACTTGTTGTGGTGTTAAAGCATTTATATCTGCTGCTGCATTTTTCATACGAAACTTCTGTTTTCTTGATAAGTTTTTATATCTGTTAAATGCAAAAGCGATATTCCCTGCACCAGTATTATAGGCTGCTATTGTACAATACATTCTACTCTCAGGATTTTTAATCAATTTTAGATAACTATAATATAAAATATGAAGATAACCACTTCCCATAGTAATATTATTTGTACTATCATAAAGATAACTTCCTGTTACCAATTTTTTCTTTTTATACAGGTATCTATATGTATCTAACCCAGCTGAACGAGGTACTATCTGCATAAGACCATAAGCAGGTATATGTGACTTTGCACGTGGATTAAAACTACTCTCAGAGTGCATAATAGCAAATACTAAAGGAAGAGGAATATTTTGTCTTTTAGCCTGTTTTTTAACCTCTGTATAGTATAGTTTAGAACGCTTTAACATCGCATTGTTTGGCATCTTTACTTCAACTCTATAAATTTTAGCAAATTTCACTTTCTTTGATGGAGTAACTTTAATCTCTTTAGGAGTTATATGCTTGTTTACATAAGTTTTTACACTCTCTCTTGTTGGAGGCTTTTTAAAGATAACAGTAGCTAAGATAGGTTCAGCTTTTACTTTAGCATCTACTACACCTTCTGGTTTTTTGATTTTAGCTAAAATCTTTTCCAATGGGTCTGTTTTTTGAACAGTTTTTGTATCTACTGTTACAACTTTAGCAAGAGCTATCTGTAACTTTTGTTTTGCTTCTCGTGGTGAAGAGGCAACAGTTTCTACTACGATAACCTCTTTATCAAAATTAACATTCGTTCTTGTTTTTTTATCTGGAGTATATGCTACCCAAGTTTTTTTTGTAGACATTTTTGGCTCTTCCCAAATTTCCCCTACCGATTTTTTATAATCATTAAAAGCTTTCATCTGCTCTGCTTTATAAGCTTTAAAGCCCTCTTCTTGAGTCTTTTTATATTGGGTATAACCCTGTTGTTGTTGTTGGGCATACTCCTGCATAGTTAAAGCAAAAATAGATGTTGTAATCGATGTTATCAACAATAGTTTTTTTAACATTTCTTTCCCTTTTATTTAAAATAATACAAATCATAACAAAATAAGAGTGTATAATTCCTTTATGGCTTATATAACTCTCAATATAGATAATTTTTTTAATAATCTTGATATTATTACCCATCAAACAAAATCGAAAGATAAAATTGCTCTTGTACTAAAAGATAATGCCTATGGACATGGTCTTTTAGAGATTTCGATGATGGCTCAAAAGTATGGTATAAAAAGATGTGTTGTTCAAAACTCAGATGAAGCAGAAATTGTAAAAGATTTCTTTGATTATATATTGGTTCTATCAGATTTCCCAACATATTATAACCCAAAAATAAGATATACAATTAACAGTTTAACAACTCTAAAAAAATTCCCAAAAAATACAAAAGTGGAATTAAAAGTAGATACAGGTATGCACCGAAATGGCATAATGGTAGAAGAACTCTCTTTAGCATTTCAAAAGATAAAAGAGCAAGGATTAAAACTTGAAGCTGTTTTTACACATCATAGAAGTGCTGATGAAGTAAGTAGTGAATGGTATTGGCAAAATAGTGTTTTTAAAAAAGTAAAACAGCACTCCATTGAACTTGCAAAAAAGTTTCAGTTTCAAAAACCTCGTTTTCATTCCTCAAATTCAGCCTCTCTTTTTAGATTTAATAATTTTGATGAAGATATGGCACGAGTAGGTATCGCTGTTTATGGTTGTTTAGATATGCCAAAACTATTTTCGATAGATAGATTTAAACCTGTACTATCACTTTATGCCTCAAAAATATCCTCTCGAAAACTTAAAAATGGTTCAAAAGTCGGATATGGTGCAACGTATAAAGTAAAAAAAGAGTGTATAGTCACTAACTACGATTTTGGTTATGGAAGTGGGTTTTTAAGAGTAAACTCTAATAATTATATTACTCCTCAAGGATATAAAATTATAGGAAGAGTCTCTATGGACAATAGCTCTTTTCTATCTGAATGTGATGAGTTATTAATTTTTAATAATGCAATTAAAGCTTCTAAATTTGCCAAAACTATCAGTTATGAAGTTTTGACATCTTTAAAAACAGATATTTCACGTAAAATTATAACTGATAGAAAATTACCCTAAAAATGAAGAGATTTTTTCAGCGATAGCATATTGAGTTCCTTCAGGTAAAATAAGTTGCATCGCTTTATTTGAATCTGTATTAAAAAGTATTGGCCCTATAAAGTTTACAATAGAGTCCTCAATAGGTGTCTGTAATAACACTATATTTAAAACTAATATATTTGAATTATCATCTATCTCTAATAGCTCTTGTACACTATCAGGTACCTCAAAATCATACTCTCTCAATATAAATGGGTCGATAAGTGTAAAAGATATATGTTCATTATTTATATCTTGCATCTTCATAAAAACATCATCAATTTTCTCTAACTCTACCTGCTTTAAATTTTCAAATCCTAAGAGGGGCGTACATATATCAAATTTCATAAAAAACCTTTATTATTTATTTTAAATAATGTAAAGCATAAAATGTACCTACATTTAATTATTGTTATATATCTTTTAGCTAAAATTGCAATCTACATCAAATTAGGATATATAACTATATGAAAATCAAAACAATTTTTTCTTTTTTTACTCTTCTTTCATTCATACTTTTTAGTGGATGTTCTAAAGAGCTTGAAGAGTATAACAAACCAGCTATCTATTGGTATTCAAAGATGATTCAATCAGCATCTCAAAACAACTTAGAAAAAGCAGATGATTATTATAGTTCTCTACAAGGAGAACATATAGGTTCTCCTCTTCTTCCAGAAGCTACGATGATAATGGCGATAGCTCATATGGAAAATGAGGAGTATCTTTTAGCTCAATACTTTTTTGATGAATATATCAAAAGATATGCAAACTCAAATGAAAAAGAGTTTGCTGAATTTATGAAAATAAAGGCAAAGTATATGTCTTTACCAAACCCTAGACGAGACCAAGTTCTTATAAATACAACTATTAAAGAGGGAGAAAAATTTAAATATAGTTATCCCTATTCCGATTATTTTAGCCCAGTAGATTCAATGCTCACAAATCTTTATCTAGCTGATGCTTCATTAAATAAAACTATCACTGACCTATACCAACGTTTAGATAAACCACGAGCTTCAAAATATTACCAACATGTAAATCCTCAACCTTGGATTAGATGGCAAGAGATAGATAGAGCCACAGCTCCATGGTATAGAGCTTGGTTTGAGGGAGATGGTAGTGAAAGTTGGTATGGATTTTTAGTTCCAGATACTCAAAGTGTTGTTTCTCGAAACTCAGTAAAATTTGATAACAATATTAGTACAAATACAAAATAGGATAGATTTATGAAACTTAGCGATTATGGAACATTACCCGCAGATATACCTCTCTTAGTTGAAGATAGTATCTTTTTATACCCATTTATGATTGCACCCATATTTTTAGATGATGCAAAAAATATAGAATCGGTAACAAAAGCGATAGATGAAAATTCGTTGGTGATTATATGTGCTTCAAAATATGATGCAGAGGGAGAAAGAGATTTTAACTCTATCTATAAAACAGGTGTAATTGGTTCTATTATGAGAAAAGTTTTACTTCCTGATGGAAGAGTTAAAATTCTTTTTCAAGGTTTAGCACGAGGAGAGATTATAGATGAAATCTCAACATCTCCATTTATGGCTAGAGTAGATATTGTAGAAGTTACAAATGGAAATAGTGCATCAATAGAAGCTATAAAAGAGATAGCAGTAGAAAAAGTAAAAGCACTCTCTAGTGTAAGTAAATATTTTCCACCTGATTTATTAAGAACGATTGAGGATAATTCAGATTACAATAGAACTATCGACCTTATCGCATCGAGTTTAAAACTAAAAAAAGAGCAATCATATAAACTTTTAGCAGAAGCAGATACAGAACAAAGATTTTTAGATTTAATCGAATATCTTATAGATGAGATAGAAACAAATAAGCTTCAAAAAGAGATACGTTCTAAAGTAAACTCTCATATAGAAGAGGTAAATAGAGAGTATTTTTTAAAAGAGCAACTCAAAGAGATTCAAAAAGAGTTAGGTGTTGATACCTCTCGTGATGAAGAGATAGAGGAGTATCAAAGAAAACTTGACCTTAAAAAAGAGAAGATGGGGGAAGATGCTTATAAAGAGATAAAAAAACAGTTAGAGCGTTATGCACGTATGCACCCAGATTCTTCTGATGCTTCTATGACACAAACATATCTTGAATGGGTTTTAGAGATACCTTTTGGTGATGAAGCTAAAAAATCTTTGAAAATCGATGATGTTGAAAAACAGCTCAATAAAGACCATTTCTCTTTAGAGAAACCTAAAGCGCGTATAGTAGAATATTTTGCAGTACGTGAACTTTTAGAACTTCGTGGTATCTCTCAAAAGAAAAGTTCTGGAGCAATTCTCTGTTTTTATGGACCTCCTGGGGTTGGTAAAACATCTTTAGCAAACTCAATAGCCAAAGCACTCAAACGTCCACTTGTAAGAATAGCTCTTGGTGGACTTGAAGATGTGAATGAGTTACGAGGGCATAGACGTACCTATGTTGGAGCGATGCCAGGGCGTTTAACACAAGGCTTAATAGATGCTAAAAAGATGAATCCTGTTATGGTCTTAGATGAGATAGATAAGATAGGAAGAAATGGAAGAGGTGACCCTACGTCAGCACTACTAGAGATACTTGACCCTGAACAAAACAGTGATTTTAGAGATTATTATCTTAATTTCAATCTTGATTTGAGTAATATTATATTTATAGCTACTGCGAACGATGTTGGCAATATTCCTGCACCTCTTCGTGATAGAATGGAGTTCATTTCAGTCAGTTCCTATACACCTCAAGAGAAGTTTGAGATAGCAAAACGCTACCTTATCCCTCAAGAGCTAAAAAAACATGGTCTAAAAAATGCTGAACTTAATGTTTCTAAACCAGCTTTAAAAGAGCTAATTCATAGTTATACTCGTGAAGCTGGTGTTCGTAATCTTCGTCGTCGTATCGCTGAGATGAGTCGAAAAGTAGCAAAAGATATACTTCAAAATCCTGAACTGAACAAAGTATCTGTAAGCCTTAAAAATTTAAAAGATTTTTTTGATAAAAGTGTATTTGAGATAGAAAAAACAGATAAAGTTCCAGTAGTTGGTGTGGTAAATGGTTTAGCATGGACAGCTGTTGGTGGAGATGTTTTAAAGATAGAGAGTATTCGTATAAAAGGAAAAGGTTCTTTAGAGCTTACTGGTAGTCTTGGTAATGTTATGAAAGAGTCTGCAAGAATTGCTATGAGTGTTGTAAAAACTCTTATAGATACAGATAAACTTACTATTAGCGAAAGAAATATCCCTTTATCTCCTAAAGAGAGAGAGGATAAAATAAAAGTGGATGCTAGTGAGGTATATAAACGCTATGACCTTCATATTCATGTTCCAGATGGTGCAACTCCAAAAGATGGTCCTAGCGCTGGTATAGCTATGGTGAGTGTTATATCTTCTATACTTAGTAGTAAAAGAATTCACTCTGAGATAGCTATGACAGGTGAAGTTTCATTAAGTGGAGATGTTTTACCGATAGGGGGACTCAAAGAGAAACTTATAGCAGCACATAAAGCTGGAATGACAAAAGTACTTATTCCTATGAAAAATTATGAGAGAGATTTAGAAGATATACCTCAAGAGGTGCAAGATAATCTTGAAATAGTTGGTGTTACAAGAGTAGAAGAGGTTTTAAAACATGTACTTTATGAGGATAAAAAATAATGAGACAGTTTAGAAAATGGATATATTTAGCTATTGTACTTTTTATAATCTACTTTATTCTTGATAATATAATCAATATTATTGCCACAATTATTGCTTTAGTTATCGCGTTTAAACTCTATAAAGTTTACTCAAAATATAAACTAGGAAAACTCTTAAACTCTAAGGAGTTATTTAAAAAGAGTGAGTTAGGTCTTTTTGTATCTCTCTCAGCAAAAGTTGCTAAAGCAAATGGACGTATTCATGAACTTGAAGCACAATTAATAGGTATTATGTTTGATGATATATCTAAAATATTTCCAGATAAAGAGAGAGCTAGAGTATTATTGAAAGAGGTTTTCAATGATGAGAAAGATAAAATTGATAACACTAAAGAGATAGCACAAGCACTTAATATAGCTCTTGGTAGAAGTAAAATCAAACGTAAACAGTTTATGAGTTTTTTAATCCAACTCGCCCTTGTAGATGGTGGGATAAGTTCTGATGAAGATAGAGTTCTTCAAGAGATTGCAACAGAGTTAAACATTAGTTCAACTGAGTATAGTGCTATCATCTCTAATTTTGAAAATATGATGAACAACAAGCAACCAACTATCAGTATAGCCGAAGCATGTAAAATACTTGGTGTAAATGAGAGTGATGATATGAGTACGATTAAAAAGACTTACAGAAAACTTGTACGTAAATACCATCCAGATATTATAAAATCACAAGATAAGGGTGATGCTTATATGGAAGAGGCAACAGCTAAAACTCAAGAGATAAATCAAGCTTATGAGATTATTAAGGAGGCTAAGAAGTAATTAATCTATGATTTTAGAAAATAAATTAAAAATAGATGATAGTTCTATCTATGAAGGATATACACTTTATGAAACTCAAAATATATATAACAAAGAGCATAAATAAAAACTTTTTGTTTCTAAAGATAAATTTGATATTAATCAAATTTATTGTATCCTCTCAATATTAATTATTTAATCTTAACTCCCCCTATAAAGGTATTCTAAATGAAAAACGTTAGTATTATTGTATTGGATTTTGGTTCTCAATACACACAACTTATAGCTCGTCGTCTTCGTGAAGATAAAATCTATTGTGAGATTTTACCTTACCACACTTCAGTAGATGAGATAAAAGCAAAAAATCCTAAAGGTGTTATCCTAAGTGGTGGTCCATCTTCAGTTTATAATGAAGATGCTTATACTGTTGACCAAGGTGTTTATGCTATGGGTATTCCAGTTCTTGGTATCTGTTATGGTATGCAACGTATCGCTGTTGATTTTGGTGGTAGTGTTGTACGCTCAAATCACCACGAATATGGTAAAGCTGAACTTAAACTTGAAACGGCATCTCCATTATTAGCTGATTGTGATGATAATCGTATCGTTTGGATGAGTCACTCAGATAAAGTAGATCTTCTTCCAGAGGGTTTTGCTCCTATCGCTACATCTGCTAACTCTCCTTATGCAGCTATTGCAAATGAAGAGAAACGTGTATATGCTATGCAATTTCATCCAGAAGTACAACACTCAGAAGAGGGTTACCTAATGCTTCGTAACTTTGCAAAAAATATCTGTGGTGTAACTGAAAAATGGAAAATGGAACACTTCTTAAAACAACAAATTGAACTTATTCGTGAAAAAGTTGGTGATGGAAAAGTTCTTTGTGGTCTAAGTGGTGGAGTTGATAGCTCTGTTGTTGCTGCTATGCTTTATGAAGCGATAGGTGACCAACTTGTTCCTGTATTTGTAGATAATGGACTTTTACGTAAAGGTGAGCGTGAGCAAGTTGAAGAGGTTTTCAAAATCAACTTAAAAACTCCACTTATTACTGTTGATGCTGTTGATAACTTTCTTGGTAAACTTGAAGGTATCTCAGACCCTGAACAAAAACGTAAAATTATCGGTCATACTTTTATAGAAGAGTTTGAAAAAGAAGCTAAAAAACATGATGGTATCAAGTTTTTAGCACAAGGTACACTTTACCCTGATGTTATCGAGTCTATCTCTGTAAATGGTCCATCTGAAGTTATAAAATCACACCATAATGTTGGTGGTTTACCTGATTGGATGGATTTTGAGTTAATTGAGCCTTTAAGAGAACTATTTAAAGATGAGGTTCGTAAAATTGGTTTAGAACTTGGACTTCCAGCAGATATGATTAACCGTCATCCATTTCCTGGACCGGGTTTAGCGATAAGAATTATGGGTGATGTAAATGTTCCAGATTTAACTATCTTACGTGAAGCAGATGTAATTCTTTTAGATGAGTTAAAAGCAAGTGGATACTATGCAAAAACTTGGCAAGCATTTGCAGTTCTTTTAAATGTAAAATCTGTTGGTGTTATGGGCGATAACCGTACTTATGATAACACAGTTGCAGTAAGAGTTGTTGAAGCAGTTGATGGCATGACAGCTACTTTTGCACATCTTCCTCATGATTTACTTGAGAGAATTTCTCGTAGAATTATTAACGAAGTTGATGGCATTAATAGAGTTGTTTATGACATCTCTTCTAAACCACCTGCTACTATTGAGTGGGAATAATTCTATAAAACCTATCTACTCCGTGTTTATCACGGAGTACTATCTCTTCAATCCTCATTCTTTAAAAACTTCTTCAGATAATTATTAACATCTATATAATATATTTAATTATATAATAAAAATATTTTTATTATTTTAAGGATTTTTATGAGATATCTACCTATACTTACAATTTTAATCTTTTTTTCGACAATTTTAGATGCTTCGTATGCTAGAAGTATTAGAGTTGGCTCTTTTTTAAAAGAGAAACATGCTGAAAAAGAGTTAATAAAACTTGAAAACTTTGTTGAGTCAAATCATCGACTAAGTCAATTAAAAGATAAATATCACTTTGAAGTTAAACTTTTAATAAGAGGTAAATATTATTTAAATGTTATTGAACCTTTAATGAAAAAAACAGTGGTTCAAGAGATACTAGATATTTTACGTACAAAATACTCCTATGTTTATCCGAAAAAGATTAGATACCTTCCAGAATATGCACATTATGGAGAGAAAAAAGAGGTTATTGTCAAAGAGGAAGAGGAGGAAGTTATCGATGATTCTGAATTGATGGAAAAAGTTGACCAAATCTTACAAAATGGAAAAATTGAAGAGAATGAAACTCCAACAAGAACTATTCATAAAACAAACCATCTTCAAAAAATGGCACCGATAGAGGAAGAGGAATCAAGTTTTTTTGATATGTTTAGCTTTGAATTACCTAATTTCTTTGGTGATGATGAAGTTCAAGAAGAGAAAGAGATACCTAAGCCAGAGGTTATAAAAGTTGTAGAGGTTCAAAAACATCAAGATTCTAGTAATAGTCCTTTGACAGTTTTAACAAACCATACATTAGAAACACTTTTAGCAATAGCAATTTTAATTTTATTAGTCTTATTAAGATTTTATATTAAATATAAAAAAGAGAGTAAAAATAAAATTTCAATGCAAGATATCTATAGTTAATAGATATGATATTTATAAATAAATTTTAAGGATTTCCATGAGATATTTATCTATTATAATGGTTTTAGTTTTTTTTACAACACTCCTAAATGCGTCTCATTTTCGTAGTATTCGGGTAGGCTCTTTTTTAAATAAAGTGGATGCAGATAAATCACTAATAAAACTTAACAAATATATGAAAACACAACGAAATATAATACATTTTCAAAAAAAATTGTTCTTTCGAGCAAAAGCTATTAAAGTTGGTCGTTACTATATGAATGTTATTGAACCATTTGGAGATAATCAAAAAGAGCTACAAGAGATTGTAGATACAATAAGAAAAAAATATCCTCATGCCTATATAAAAAAGGTGAAGGGAAAAATGCCAAAAGTTAAGCATTCTAAACCTGTTAGTAAACCTAAGATAAAAGAAGTTATAAAAAAAGAACCAAAAAAAATCATACAACCGATTGTTGAAAAAGTAGCAGAACCTATTGTTATCACTCCAATAGTTATTCCAAAACCTATTATTGAGAAAAAAATAGTACCTATTATTATTGAAGAGATTGTTGAACCAATTATTATTCAAGAAAAGAATGAGACTTTGCCAGTAGTTGTTCAAGAAAAAAATGAGACTATAATCGAAGAAAATATATCGGAACCAATTATTATTCAAGAGAAGAATGAAACTATAATTGAAGAAAACATCTCTGAACCAATTATAGAGGAGACTCTTGTAGAAGAGGTTGTTATTTCAGATTTACAAGATGTAAAAGTTATAGAAAAAGAGAATAAAGAGAGTGAAATAGCTGTTGTTGAAGTTGAAGAACAACAAGAAAAAGAGGTTGAAGTAGCCGTTGTTGAAATTGAAGAACAACAAGAAAAAGAGATTGAAGTAGCTGTTGTTGAAGTTAAAGAAGAACAAGAGAAAGAGGTTGAAGTAGCTGTTGTTGAAGTTGAAGAACAACAAGAGAAAGAGGTTGAAGTAGCTATTGTTGAAGTTAAAGAAAATAAAATTTTACATATTTTGAATACAGTTCCTAAAGAGATTAAATTCTTATTAATAGCGCTCATTAGTGTTATCTTTTTTCTATTTGTAATACTACTCGTTTTATTAAAAAAAGTATCAAACCTTAAAAAAGAAAAAATCTCTTCTATCGATAGTGTTGAAATAGAACAAACAGAAAAATTATCTGCTCTTGAAAAACAATTAGAATTAGTAAATACAACTCATGAAAATAGTATGATGCAGTTAAATAGTAAACATAAAGAGGAGATATCAACTCTTGAGGATAGTTATAATCGTAAAATAGGAACTATTAATCTAAATAATGAAAATAGTCTTAGTGAACTACTCTTAAATCATCAAAATGATATGGATGAATTAATAGTATCAAATAAAGATAAAATTCAAAAGATAGAGGATGAAAATTTAAAACAGATAGAAGTTTTAAGAGTAGAACTTTCAAATTCTAAAACAAAAGAGATTCAAACAGAGCCATTATTAGAAACTCCTACACCTATCCAAGAGTTAAAAGAACCTGAAGTTGTTCCAGTAATAATAGAGGAAGCAGAAACAGAAGAGTTAACTAGTGCTATCGGTCTTGGAAATTGTGATGGTGATGAACAGTTTTATAATACTATATTAGCTGAGTTTAAAACAAGTTATAAAGAGTCTCCTTTAACTTTTGAAAAATTATGTATTGAAAATAATTTCGAGGATGCTAGACATCTAGCTGGAGATATAAAAGATTTAGCTGTAAATATAGGTGCATATAACTTATGTGAAAGTGTTGCTTCTATGGAGTATGATTTTGAGAAAGGTTCTACTACAAATTGGAAAAAACGGGTAGAGAACTATAAAGAAAAATTAGAAAAACTGATAATTGAAATTGATGATTATACAAATAAAAATTAGAGTATAATTTCACTGATAATCTGAGTAGTTCGTGTCTTCGCAATATGAGGGTTCTACATTTTCAAACTGAGAATTAGTAGAACTTTTGTGTGCCGACATTTTCGTTTGAGGTATGTTTATTCAGCCGAGAAATTGCCGCCGATATAGAGTTCTCTCTTCTCCCAAATTAGGCTTTTTAGAACCAAGCCAATAGCGTGACGGCTACTCGGGTTATCTTTAAAATATTTAATTAAATAATAATCAATTTTTTAATTAAGTATTTTATAATTTATGGAGCGTATATAATGAAAATTTTAATTTTAGGTGCTGGTGGTAGAGAGTACTCTATCGCAAGAGCGATGTTAAATGAAGAGGAAACACACGAACTATTTTTTCAACCTGGTAATGGTGCTACAAATGCACTAGGAACAAACCTAAATATTAAAGATTATAATGAATTAGCAGATTTTGCAACTGAGAACAATATAGAACTTACTATCGTAGGTCCAGAAGCTCCACTTGTTGATGGTGTAGTAGATATTTTTAAAGCAAGAGATTTAGTTATATTTGGTCCAAGTAAAGAGGCTGCTCAACTTGAGGGTTCAAAAGTTTATATGAAAAACTTTTTAGCAAAATATAATATCCCAACTGCTAAGTATATTGAAACTGCTTCTATTGAAGATGCGTTTAAATTTACAGATACTCTAACAGCTCCTATCGTAGTAAAAGCAGATGGTCTTTGTGGTGGAAAGGGTGTTATTATCGCTCAAAATCACGATGAAGCTAAAGTTGCTATTTCAGAGATGTTAAGTGGTAAGTCTTTTGGTGATGCTGGTCTTAAAGTGATAGTAGAAGAGTTTTTAGATGGTTTTGAACTTTCAATGTTTGCTATTTGTGATGGTGATGATTATATATTACTTCAAGCAGCACAAGACCATAAACGTTTATTAGATGGTGATGAGGGTCCAAATACTGGTGGAATGGGTGCTTATGCTCCAACTCCTTTAGTAGACGAGGAGTTATACCAAAAAGTAAAAGATAGAGTTATAAAACCAACATTAGAGGGTATGAAAAAAGAGGGAGCACCTTTTGAAGGTGTACTTTTTATAGGTATAATGGTTGTAAATGGTGAGCCAATTACACTAGAGTTTAATGTACGTTTTGGTGACCCAGAGTGTGAGATACTTATGCCACTTATGACATCAAGTGTAAGCGAGATGTTCTTAAAAGCTTCTACAAATAGGCTTTCAGAGATTAATGTAGAGTTCTCAAAACAGTATGCAGTAGGTGTAGTTATGGCAAGTGAAAATTATCCATATAAAAGTTCAAAGCCTGCTGAAATTATTTTAGACACTGTTCTACATGAAGAGATAGAGAAAAATACTCATATCTCTTATGCTGGTGTGAGTATGGAAGATGATACTCTTTATGCTGATGGTGGACGTGTTTTAGTTTGTGTTGGTTTAGGTGACTCTATAAAAGAAGCACGTGATAGAGCCTATGCAAGATGTGGACAAGTTCACTTTGCAGGTAAAAAAATCCGTACAGATATAGCATATCAGGCACTTTAATAGATGGATAAAGAGTTAGAAAATACTCTTCTCCGTGAAGATTTAACTTTAGCTGATACAAAAAAAAGAAGTATGGCATTTTTTATAGATGAGATGCTACTCTCTTTTTTACTTATATTTGCTTTATGGGACTCCTTTGCAGATGCTAAAACAGTAGAGGAGGTTATATATGTTAGTAACCTTTTTGCTTTAGAGTATATGACAATGAAAATCTTTTATCAAGCATTTTTTACTATGAAATATGGAGCTTCCATAGGTAAAATAGTTATGAAAATAAAAGTTATAGAGATTAAAACTTTAGATAATCCCAATGTTCTTAGTGCTTTAAATAGAGCGATATTTCGTATAGTAAGTGAGATGTTTCTCTATCTTGGATTTTTATGGGGTATACTTAACCCTTCCAAACAAACATGGCATGATAAAACAGCTAAAACTTTAGTGATAAATGCTTAAATATTTTTTACCTCTCTTATCTCTCTTTTCAATAGCTATTTTTGCTAGTGATAAAGTAGAGATATATGCAAATTCCCTCTCCTCTCAAAATAATATTGTTAAAGTCTCCGGTGGAGTTACTGTTGTTTATAAAGATTATTTTTTAACAGCTAAAGAAGCCATTTATAATAAAAATATAGGTGATTTAGAACTTATCGACAATATTAGAGTTAATTTTAAAGAAAATTATCGTATTTTAGGTAACTATGCCAAACTAAATATTCAAAAAAAAGAGAAACTATTTAAACCATTTTATATGCTAGATAGCTCTTCAAATGTTTGGATGAGTGGTATAGAGGGAAGTGCAAAAGATAAAGATATAAAAATTAAAACTGGTGTAATTAGTGGTTGTGACCAAATCAATCCTCTTTGGAAGATGGAGTTCTCCTCTTCAGATTATAATGCTGATTCGAAATGGATAAATCTTTATAATACAACTCTTTATATTTATGATATTCCTATTTTATATGCTCCCTATTTTGGATACTCTTTAGATACACAACGACGGACAGGATTACTTGTCCCAACATTAGGTGTTTCAGGTAATGAAGGTTTTTATTATCAACAACCGATATATATCGCTCCTCAAGATTCTTGGGATATGGAATTAAAACCTCAAATTCGTACAATGCGTGGTTATGGAATATACTCTACTCTTAGATTTGTAGATACTCAAACATCAGGTGGAACATTTAAGTCTGGTTATTTTAAAGAGAATCGTAGTTATATAGAAGAGGAACAACTTATAAATAGTTCCCATTATGGTTTTAACTTTAAATATCAAAATGCAGACCTATTAAATCAGTGGATAGATGCAGATTATAAATCTCAAACAGGGCTTTATATGGATATTAACTATATGAATGATGTTGATTATATCAATCTTGCTACAAATGACAATCTTGAAACAAATACAGCAACAAAAGTACCCTCAAAAATAAATCTTTTTTATAATATAGATACTAACTATCTTGCAACCTATTTTAAATATTATCAAGATTTAACGAAAAAAAGTAACAAAGATACTTTACAAAAAGTACCAACTTTTCATTATCACCACTACTTAAACTCTTTGCTAGATAGGTATATTTTATATAATATAGATATAAAAAGTACAAATATTGAACGTATTATCAATAAAAAAGTGATTCAAACAGATATAGATATTCCTTTGACATTTAGAAAATCTCTTTTTGATGAACTTGTTAATATATCTTATAAATCAAATTTTTATGGTCAGCACTCTCGTTTTAGTGGTGTTGAAGAGGATAATTTAGATAAATTTAACGAATATAATAATGGTTATTTTATAAGAAACTATCACACATTTTCTGCATCAACGGAACTTACAAAAAACTTTGATGATTTTATTCATGTTATATCTCTCTCTTCAAAATATATTTTAGGTGGAGAGGAGAAACGAACTGGATATTATCTTGATCAAAAAGAGTTTTGTGCAAATCCACAAAATATAAATGCAAAAGCCTGTGAATTTTATACAATAACCGATATAGATGAAGTTTTAGAGTTTGATTTTCAACAATATCTCTATAACCTTTCAGGAGAGGAGATACTTTATCATCGTTTAGCACAAAGAATATCCTATACTAAAGATAAAAATCAATATGGAGAACTTGAAAATGAAGTTAATTATAAAATTTCAACATATCTATCTCTTTATAATAATATGTTTTTTAATTTTGATAAAAATCGTTTTTCAAAAGTCTCCAATCAATTGAGTTTAGATTTTGATGTACTTCATCTAAGGTTATCCCATCTTTATGAAAATTCGTTTATTAAAGATGATAGTGAACAATATACAAGTTATATAACATCTAATGCAAAATATATATACAATGAACACTATTCTTATAATTTTAGATATGATTATGACTTAGAAATGGATATTACAAAGAGTCGAGAGATAGGTTTTTTATATAAAAAAAGATGTTGGAACTTTGGATTAAAATATGTTGAATATAATAGACCAAAATTAACATCAGATGAAATCTCATCTGTATATGATAAATATATATACTTAACAGTAATATTAAAACCGATTATGTCCTCTGATTCCGAATCAGCATATGGTATCAATATCCCTGATAAATGGTAAGGAGTAGAGTATTAAAAAATATAAAAATATTCTAAAAAATCGTCAAGATGCAGCCTATAAACTTCGAGATGTTATCCCTATGCAAAAACTTAAAGAGGAATCATGGAGTCTTATCGCTATCTCTAAAGGTGGTTTAGATTTAGCATTTGAGATAAAAGGTAAATTTCACAATAATATAGATTTTCTTTTTTCAGAAACTATTGTAGCACCCTGCAATGCAGAATGTGAGATAGCCAGAGTAAGTGAAAGTGAAGAGATTGTTATAAATGAAGCATTAGTTTCAGCATTTGAGATACAATACGATTATATTTATGGTGAAGCACGTCGTAAACATGAAGAAAATATTTTAAGCTATATATATCAGTATAGAAAAGGTCGTCAGTTCTCATCTATAAAAGATAAAGTAATTCTTTTAGTTGATGAGGGAAGTGAAACTGGTCTGAAATTTATGACGGCACTTAAAACAATTTTAATGCAAAAGCCAAAAGCAGTTTATATTGCCGTTCCTGTTTTACCAACAGATGTATTAGAACTATTAGAACCCTATGCAGATAATATCTTTTTTCTTCATGGTATAGATGATTATGTAGAAACACAACTTTACTATGAAGAGTTTGAAAATATAGATGAAGATAGAGTAGAAAAATTATTAGAGGAAAAAAAATGAAATATGATGTAAGTTTAGAGTTAGAAAATAGAGAAGAGTCATACTCTTTTGGAGATGTTGCAAAACAAGCAAATGGTTCTTGTTGGTTAAAATCAGGTAAAAGTGTAGTTCTTGCAACAGTTGTTATAGATGAAACAGAGATAGTAAAAGATGATTTTTTACCATTAACAGTTCAGTATATTGAAAAAACTTATGCAGCAGGTAAAATCCCTGGTGGTTTCTTTAAACGTGAAACAAAACCAAGTGATTTTGAGACATTAACTTCTCGTATCGTTGATAGAAGTCTTCGTCCACTTTTTCCAAAAGGTTTTGGTCATCCAACACAGATAACTATTATGGTTTTTTCAGCAGATGAAGAGTCAGATTTACAAGTTCTTGCACTTAATGCTGCATCAGCTGCACTTTATACTTCAGATATAGATATTAACACTTCAGTGTCAGCTGTTCGTGCTGCAAAAGTTGAGGGTGAACTAGTGTTAAATCCAACACTTTCACAACTTAAAAGTTCAACTTTAGACCTTTATTTATCAGGGACAAAAGATGACCTTCTTATGATAGAGATGCGTTCATTTGGTGGGGAAAAAGTAGAAGTAGATGCTATGCTTGACCCAACTGTTGGAGCGATAGTTACTCATACATCAAATGCGATGGCAGAAGATGAATTAATAGAAGTATTTGAGAAAACTCAAGCAGAACTTTTTGCATCAAATGCTAAATATGAAGAGGCTTTTGCATCATCTAAAAAAGAGACTGTTGAGATTGATTTAAAAGCGAGTGAGTTAAACACTGAGATGGTTGAGTATGTTACAACAAACCATATGAGTGATATTAAAAATGCTATGAACCAAATGGCAAAATCAGAACGTTCAACTGCATTAAGAACACTAAGAAAAAATATTATCGCGACTAAAGAAGACTGGATAGAAGCAGAACTTAAAGATGCTATTGAAAGTGTTAAAAAAGTACAAGTAAGAACTCAAATTTTAACTGAAAAAGTTCGTGCAGATGGTCGTGCTTTAACAGAAGTTAGACCTATTACAATAGATACAAATGTACTTCCAAATGCACATTCATCTTGTTTATTTACTCGTGGTCAAACACAAGCTTTAGTTGTTCTTACAATGGGTGGACCAAAAGATGCTCAGATGTTTGAAAGTTTAACAGATAGCCAAACTCAAAATGAAAACTTTATGGTTCATTACAATTTCCCTGGTTTTTCAGTAGGTGAAGCATCCCCAGTTATGGGTACAAAACGTCGTGAATTAGGTCATGGTAACTTAGCAAAACGTGCATTAGAGCCTGTTACAAACCTTGATGGTCAAACTGTACGTTTAGTTTCAGAGATTTTAGAATCAAATGGTTCATCTTCTATGGCTACTGTATGTGGTGGTTATATGGCTCTTCGTGCAGCAGATATTGAAACATCTGATACTATCGCTGGTATCGCTATGGGTATGGTGAGTGAGGGTGAGAACTATGCTATTCTTTCAGATATTATGGGACTTGAAGACCATGATGGAGATATGGACTTTAAAGTAACTGGTTCTAAAGATGGTATCACTGCTATGCAGATGGATATTAAACTTGGTGGAATTAGTTTAGATGTTCTTAAAGAAGCACTGTATCAAGCTAAAGAGGGACGTTCACATATTATCGATATTATGTTAGAAGCTGAAGCTAAGATAGAGTTTAATGATGGTGTTCTTCCTAGTGTAGATGTTTTTCATATAGATACATCTTTTATTGGTGATATTATCGGTCAAGCTGGTAAAACTATTCGTGAGATGATAGAGAAGTTTGAAGTAGCTATTGACATCGATAAAAAAGATGGAAAAGTGAAAATTACTGGTAAAAATAAAGAGGGTGTAGCTGGTGCTAAAGCACATATAGATACTATTGTAAACACTCCTAAAATCGCTAAAATCAAATATGAAGTTGGTGATAAGCATGAGGGAACAGTAAAGAAAATAGTTGACTTTGGTGCATTTATAGAGCTTCCAGATGGAACAGATGGTCTTTTACATATCTCTAAAATCTCTGATAAAAGAGTAGAGAAAGTAAGTGATGTATTAACTGAAGGTGAAAAAATCACTATTGAAATTCTTGAGTTTAAAGGGAATAAAATCTCTCTTGGTCGTGCTTAAAACTATTTTTTAAATATATGAAGACCCACAAAGTGGGTCTCTCTTTTTTCCTCCAATATTAAGAACATATTCATTTTTTTTTATGTACAATGAACTATATTTCAATAGACTTTTCCTAAAACAAACAGTTATAAATTCCGTAACTACTCAGCCTATCTGAAACCCCTTATTTAGGGCTTTTAATGATTAAGAAAACTTTTATATTTTTTATTGCATAGCCTAAAATAGGGAATTCTTAAAAAAAT
>Ga0256837_1000331_pt1 | contig 41872 bp, 44 predicted proteins | sample 4562384metaG_FD_185976 | JGI IMG/M metagenome (GOLD analysis project Ga0256837, IMG submission 185976) | Hydrothermal vent microbial communities from Guaymas Basin, Mexico - 4561-384 | ecosystem: Environmental > Aquatic > Marine > Hydrothermal vents | place: Mexico: Guaymas Basin | collected... | reverse complement strand
TTAGGTCTAAAAGCTTTTATAACTTCTTCATTTGTTTCAATATATGCACCACCTATCAAATCTATACAGTATGGGATTGCGGGAAAAACAGCATCTAAACACTCTCTTATAGACTTTGGTTTCCCTGGTAGATTTACTATAAGACTTTTACCTCTTATACCAGCTGTTTGTCTTGAAAGTATAGCTGTTGGTACATACTTTAAACTAACTTGTCTCATAAGCTCACCAAAACCTGGCATCATCTTTTGACATACATTTTCAGTAGCTTCTGGAGTTACATCTCTTAGTGCTGGCCCTGTTCCACCTGTAGTTACAACCAAACAACACCCTGCTTTATCACAAAGCTCTATCATAGTTTGTTCAAGCATATCTTGCTCATCAGGGATGCATCTATATACTATCTCAAATTCACTCTTTAGATAATCTTTCATAGTATCTTGTATCGCTACACCTGATATATCTTCATATATACCCTTACTTGCTCTATCACTTGCTGTTATCACGCCTATCTTTATATCTGCCATTATATATTCTCCTATATTTATAAAAGTATTTTAACTAAATAATTTTAAACTATAAACTGATATAACAGTTTAAAAGCTAAAAGATAGAGTATAACCCCCATCAATTTTTTAATCTGACTCTGTTGCAATTTAAAGTGCATAAGATAATTTCCAACATATCCACCAACTATAGAACTAAATGCTACACAAGCTAAAAGTAGATAGTCTATATCTACAAAGTTCAAGTATGTAAAAAATGAACCCAAAGTTGAAAACGGCACTACAAAACTAACTGATACTGCAACTTTTTTAGGCTCAAACCCTAAAAGTATAAGAAGTGGTATAAGTATATTTCCACCACCTACTCCTAAAACTCCAGCTAAAAAACCTACAGATGAACCTATAGCAAACATAACAACTTTTCCATCTACTTTCAATATAGACTTCTTCTTACCAAAAAGCATCATTGAAGCACTATAAAAAAGCATAAGCATAAAAAAGAACTTAACTATATTTTCATCTATAAACATACTAGCATAAGCACCAACAGGTGCAAAACTCATCATACCTACAGCGATAGGTATAACAAAAGCAAAATCTATAACTTTTCTTTTTAGATTCATAACACTTGATGTTATAGTTGTACTAGCTCCAGCAAAAAGCCCAACAGCTTTTGCCATAGTAAAATCCAACCCTAAAAAGTTAAATATAGGAACAAGAGCTATCCCAGCCCCTGCTCCACCCATAGAAAAGATAATAGAAAGAAAAAAAGTTATAATACTAAATAATATATAATCGCTCATAAATTATCTTTTAAGGTATAGTAGGTGGAGTTATCTCATCTCCTAAGAAAGCATAACTTTTACCAATCCTTGCTACTGGATTAAACTCTATAGTTAACCTCTCTTTATCTGTTATATTTTCATCATCAACAAATATCTCTTTTACATTTAAAACCAAAGGTATAGTTGAACCACCACCTAAATCTATCTCTTGATTGAAATCACAAAAGTAAGCACAAGAAACACCATCTATCATAGGTGGATAGTTAGCATTTATCTTTGTTGTTTTTATACTGAATATTTCAGCTTCACTTATATCTTTATCTAAAGACTTTGAACTAAAATGCATCTTTTGTAAGTTTTTCTCATCTACCATACAAATAGTACATTTTTTATGTTTTCGTATATTTGAAAGGGTATCTTTTGGTGTTGCATCAGCTTTATGTCCAACCGAGATTAAAACACTAGCAGGTTCAGAAGAGAGACCTATAAAGTAACTAAATGGAGCTATATTTACTACACCCTCATCTTCAGTAACAACCCATGCTATAGGTCTAGGGATAATGGTTTGAGCCATTAACTTATAAGTTTCATTTAAACTTTTATCTTTTTGTAAATCAAATATCATTTTATTTCCTTATCTACTTTTTATATTTATCGCTTTTTGATTTAGAAGTGCATCTGCTATTTTTAATCTTGCAGATTCAACCACTCTTGAAAATGTCGTTCTTGAGATACCCATCTTTTGAGATGCTTCTTGTTGATAAAGACCCTCATAATCAGCAAGTCTTATAGCTTCCATCTCATCTTCATAGATAACAATTTTTTCCAAATCGATACCTCTTATTCCACATGGTTTAAAACAAACCTTACTATGGTCAGCATCGACTTTTCTATCTTTTATCTTCCTACCTATACTCATAATCTAACTGTATCTAAATATTTCCAACTAAAAAGTTTTTGACAACTTCATCTGAAGTTAAACCATCTTTTTGTCTTATCTTTTTTATATCTAATCCTATGGAATTTATAGTTTCTTTCATATTCTCACCAATAGCCTGAACTAAAAATACATCACACCCTTTTAATGGTTCAACATCCTTTTTATGCTCATTTTCATCCATATCTTTATGGTTATGATGGTGTGAGTTTTCTATATATTTTACAATCTTATCATCTTCATATATAACAAAAAAAGGTGCTTGACCTGTTCTTTTTACGATAGTTTGTTTATCTTTATCTACTGCTAAAACTATTTTCATTTTATCTCCTTTAAATTTTTAATTGTTTGATTCTCTTCTACTGTATCTGGATTAAATTCACAACATTCACTTATGGTTTTTTGAGGGTACTTTATATAGTAATAACCATTTCTTAAAGTAAAAAGTCCAAATATAATAACACTTATAGAAGCTAACTTCATCATCATATTTCTAAATTTTCCATTTTTATATAAACCTACAAAAAAACCTAAACTAAAAAGTGCTGGTATGGTACTAACACCAAATATAAACATAACCAATGCTCCATAAACTGGACTTGCTGTACTAGCAGCTGTAACTGCAAAAAAGTAAACTAAACCACATGGTAAAAGTCCATTTAGCATACCAAGTACAAAAAAACTAAACAATGATTTTGTTTTAAGAAGTTCTCTAAAAGTTTTTGTATAAAAAGAGTTTGAAGAAAAAGAGTGTTCTATAAGTGTTAAAAATTTAATTTTACCACTTAAAGAAAGTCCTGCTAAAATCATAAATATCCCAGCCACTATAAGTAAAATACCATTTGCTAAGTTGTTAAACATAGCAACACCACCTAAGAAACCAAAAATACCACCTAAAAGTGTATAAGTAAATATCCTACCAAAAGAGTAAAATATATGAGCTATAGTTTGCTTAGTCTTATTCCACTTATCATCTATCTTAGTTGAACTATATGCAACTATAATCCCACCACACATACCGATGCAGTGACCAAAAGAACCTAAAAAAGCTATGGTTATAATGGAGTAAATATTTATTGATTCCAAATTAAATCCTAATTGACATTTTAGAACATATGTTCAGATACAAATTATATCGAACATATGTTCTTTAGTCAAGATAGGAATATGGATTTTTTAAAATTGTGGTTGAACAAACGGTATAACTTGTTTTTTACGGCTAAGAACTCCATCTAACCAAACTTTATTATTTTCTAGTTTTGTATCAAAAGCTTTTTCTATCTTAGAAGCATCATCACTTACACATAGAAGTAAAGAACCCTCTTTCATAATATCTGTTAAAAGAACAAGTATAGTATGAAGCCCCTCTTCCTCTTTCATCTTTTTCATATCTTCTAGTATTTCATCGTGTCGTGGTTCAAGTACAGATATATCTACCATCTCTAGTTGATTTACCCCTATTTTTGTACCATTCATCTCAAACTGTTTATAATCTCTTGTGTTTAAGTCTCTAGCACTTGCACCATCTACTGCTGATTTTACTATAAACATATCCATCGCTAATTTTTTATAATCTTCAATACCAGCAATTTTTGCTAACTCTTTTACAGCTTTTGTATCTACTTTTGTGCAAGTTGGTGATTTAAAGATTACTGTATCGCTTAATATTGCACACATCATCATACCAGCTAAATCTTTTGGTATCTCAACACCATAAGAGTCAAACATCTCTTTTATAACTGTGTTTGAGCATCCTATAGGTCTTATCCAACACTCTAGTGGTGTAGAAGTTGTTAAGTCTCCTAGTTTATGGTGATCAACTATACCAAGTATAGTAGCTTCCATGATGTCTTTTGGAGCTTGAGCTTTATCTGAAAAATCTACAAGATATACTTTTTCCCCTGCTACACTAGTTTTTAACTCTGGAACTTTTCCACCAAACTTATTTAGTATAAACTCTGTCTCTGCTGAAATTTCACCTTGACGAGTAGGGATAGTATCTTCACCTAGTTGATTTTTAAGATATGAAAGAGATATAGCCCCTATGATAGAGTCGCTATCTGGACTTGTGTGACCAAAAATATATGTTGACATTTTTTACCTTTATTTTTTTGACATAATTATACCAAATTGGTACTTGATTTGCTACAATACGATTATGAATAGAAGAGATTTTTTAACAACAACTACAACTGCATCTGCTATATTGGCATTTGCTGGATGTAATGACAGTAACAGACAGGCTATAGACTACTCAAAACATCCACAAAAAAGTGCTGATGATAAAAAACGAGTAAATATAAACCGAAATAAAAAAACAACTATAAAACTAGCTACAAGTTGGCCTGCACATTTTCCTATCATGGGAACTGGTGTTGATGATTTTGCAAAACGGGTAAAAGATATAAGTGGGGGTTCATTAGAGATAAAAATATATCCTAAAAATATTCTAGTCCCTGCCCTTGCTGTTTTTGATGCAACAAGTAGTGGACAGATAGATGCATTTCACTCAGGTCCATACTACTGGAAAGGTAAAAACTCTGCTTTTTCACTTTATAGTGGTATCCCGTTTGGTTTTACAGCTGAAGAGATAAACTCATGGATGCTTTATGGTGGTGGGCTTGAACTTTGGAGAGAACAATATGCAAAATACAACTTGCATCCATTTTTAGGTGGAAATACCAATATTCAGATGGGTGGATGGTTTAGAAAACCGATAAACTCTTTAGCTGATATGCAAGGGTTAAAGATGCGTATCCCTGGTCTTGGTGGTGAGGTAATGGCTAAGATGGGAGTAAATCCTATCCTTTTACCAGCTGGAGAGATATACACTTCACTTGAAAGAGGTGTTATAGATGCAACTGAGTGGGTAGGACCTGCACTTGATATAAAAATGGGCTTTTATAAAGTTGCACCATACTACTACTCTGGTTGGCATGAACCAGGGTCTATACTTGAGCTTACATTTAACAAACATTCATGGAATAAACTTGCATTTGAACATCAAGCTATGATAGAGGTTGCTTCTAGTGAGATGAATGCAAATATGACTTATAAGTTTCACTCACAAAACATTCAAGCACTTCAAAAACTAAAAGAGTTAAATGTTACCCTTTCACAGTTTCCAGATGATGTTACACAAGCTGGTAAAAAAGCACTTAAAGAAGTTATATCTGAATTAAGTTCTAAAAATAAAGATTTTGAAAAAGTATATGCTTCTATAGATAACTATCTAAATCTTTCAAAAGAGTGGAGCGATGCTAGTTTGAGGTACTTTTTAAATGAAAGGTAGATTATTTTTACTAAGTTTATTTATCCCTTTGAGTATATTTGCTTTTAGTGCTAAAGTGATAGATGCAAAAACTTTAAAACCTCTAAAAGGTGCTATGATAAATGATGAAATAAAAACTATATATTCAGATATAAATGGTACATTTAGTGTAGATAACAATAAGACTTTTCATATAAAAGCTTATGGTTATAAAAGATTTTCTTTTGATGCAAATACAACTCAAAAAGAGTTTAAACTACAACCTATAACGGTAAAAGCACTATATCTTACATTTTGGGGAGCAAATACAAACTCAAAAACTATAAAAAATATTTTAAATATAGTAAAAAAAACAGAGATAAATGCTATCGTAGTTGATGTAAAAAATGCTTATGGTTTAACATCATTTAAAACAAATTTTAAACAAGCAAATAGTTATGGAGCTTCAAGACAAAGAACTATAAAAGATATAACTAAGTTTATAAAACTTATGAAAGAGAATGATATCTATACAATAGCTAGAATTGTAGTTTTTAAAGATGAGATTCAAGCCTCTCACAACCCAGACTATGCTATAAAAAAATTAAATGGCAAGATTTGGAGAAATGGCGATAAGATGGCTTGGGTAAACCCTTATGATAAAAGAAGTCATACCTATACTATAAAAATAGCCGAGGAAGTTGCAAAAGCTGGATTTGATGAGGTTAATTTTGATTATATAAGATTTCCTGCAAAAAAAGGGTTGAAATTTTGCAAAGAAAATACACAAAAAAACCGTACAGAAGCTATAAGCAACTTTTTAAACCTAGCACAAAAAAAACTAAAAAAATATGGTACTTTTATATCTGTAGATACTTATGGTAATGTATGTTGGGAAAAAGGTGATGTTGGCATCGGTCAAACTATAAAATCATTGGCAAAACATGCTGATTATATCTGCCCTATGCTTTATCCATCAGGATTTTCAAAAGGTTCTTTTAATGTAAAACATCCATCTGAACATCCATATATAGTTATATATAGAAGTTTAAAACACAATGAAAAAATAATATCTATGAAAAGAATGCGACCATGGTTACAATCTTTTAGAGACTATGCACATAAAAAAAGATCCTATAAAAAGGTTGAGATACAACAACAAATAAAAGCAACACAAGATGTAAATACAAGTGGTTGGATGATGTGGTCACCATCTAGTAGATACAATATAAACTATTTTAAAAAAGAAGATTGATTTTTTTTAACTTCTCTCTTCTTAACTTTTCATCATTTATATAACATCTAACTAGATGATGAAAATCTTTTGAATGGTTCATATACTTTAAATGAGCTAACTCATGAACAACAACATAATCTATAAGCTCTTTATCAATTTTTAAAAGTTGAGTATTTAATGTTATCACTTTTTTACTACTACAACTACCCCATCTTCTTTTTAGTTTTTTATATCTAACTTCACTGTATGCTAAATCCATCTTTTTTGAAAAATAATCAAGCCTTGAAGTTAGATAAGTTTGAGCTAGATTTTTATAAAAGTTGTTATAACATTTTGATATATTTATTTCATTTAGAACTCTTACTCTTTTTAGTGCTTCTTTTAAAAAACTTACCTCTTGATGATTTATACCATAAACCTCTCCAAAAAGTAAAACTTCCTCTTTTAGTTTTATATCTATGGGTTTGTTGTTTTCTAATTCTTTAAGCTGTTTTTTTATCCAACTTTCTTTTGATTTTAGAAGATTATCTATATAGAGTTTAGATACTTGTGGTGTTTTTAGTACCACTTTAGCATCTTTTGAGATGCTAATATAACTATGCTTTAAACTTTTTTTACAGATATAATCTATCTCTATACCGTTAAAAAAGATTTTACTCATAATGGATGGGGTCTTTTACTCCAGCTTGATTAAAGCCATTTAGTCTTAATCTGCAACTATCACACACTCCACAAGCTTTATCTTCATTTTTGTAACAACTCCAAGTGTGTTTTAGTGGCACTTCTAACTCTAATGCTTTTTGAACTATTTGTGATTTTTTTAAACTTACAAGTGGCATACTTATAGTTATATTTGTTTCATCTTTTGTACCGAGATTTATACTCTCTTGCATACTTTTTATATAACTCTCTCTACAATCAGGATAACCACTACTATCTTCCTCAACAACACCTATACTTATAACACTAGCACCCTCTTTTTCAGCAATAGCCCCAGCCATAGATAAAAATATACCATTTCTAAAAGGGACATAAGTAACAGGAACACCCTCTTTTATACCACCTGTTGGTACTTCTATACTTTTATCTGTAAGTGCCGATGCTCCAAGTTGTTTAAAAAAGTTCAAATCAAGAACATACTTCTCTTTTACATCCAAATCATTACATATCTGGTAAAAACATTCTAACTCTTTTTTTTGAGTTCTTTGATCATAGTTAAAATGAACACCTATTATCTCATAACCATCATTTTTCATCATATAAGCACTAAGTGTAGAGTCCATACCACCACTCATAATACAAACTGCTTTTTTATTTTTAATATTTTTCATAAGGTTATTATAACAAATATAGGTATATAATAGTTTCATATTAAAAATTAAGGAGTTAATTATGGATATTTCATCTGCAACTGCAACATCGTCTGTAGCAAATACAACGTCGCCTTCACAACTACAAACTGAGGTATTAAAAAAAGCTCAAGATACAGAAGTTATACAAGGTCAACAAGATTTAAAAATTATGGAGAGTGCTTCGGCTAAATCTCAAGAGATAACAGCTCAAAAAACTGGTGTTGGTGGAAACTTAAACATAACAGGTTAAAAGACTATGACTATAAAAACTCAACCTATGGGTCAGTACCAAACAAACTGTTATATAGTTAGTATAGATAATAAAGATTTTATAATAGATCCTGGTGTTGGTGCTACTGAGTGGGTATTGCAAAATGTAACTAACCCTGTAGCTATACTAAACACTCACGGTCACTTTGATCATGTATGGTCAAACGATGAACTACAAAAAAAGCTAAATATTCCACTTTATACACCAAAAGGTGATATTATGCTTTTGAGTGAAAGTTCATGGATGCCAGATTTACCACCATCTAAACCAGATATAGAGGTTGAACCAAACCAAGAGTTTGATTTTGATGGTACGAAAGTGAAATTTCGCCATTTTCCAGGTCATTGTCCAGGGTGTTCTACTATAGAGATAGGAGATGCTATGTTTAGTGGTGATTTTATCTTTGAACGCTCTATTGGTCGATGTGATTTTCCATATTCATCTGCTGATGATATGAAAGAGTCACTAAGAAGATTTAAACAACTAGACTATGACAAAACAATATATCCAGGTCATGGTGGAAGTACAACTATAAAACAAGAACAACAGTACTCTGACTATTGGATAGCTAACATTTAGCTATCCTCTTTTCTTTTTTGTACCAACTGCTGTTTCTTTATTTTCATCAAGAAGCTTTAATTTTAATACATGTTTATCTAATATAACAGTTTTAAATTCACCCTCAAAAACTTTTATATCATGCACAAAAGCAACAACATTTACATTTCTTTTTCTACCCTCTTTATGACGAACTCTTGCTATTATATTTACTTCATCATGAAGTTTTACTGGAGATAAAAACTGACATTCACTAGCAACTAAAACAACATTTGTTTCATTTACAGCTGCCATAGCTGCATAATCAGCAGATGAAAATATAAAACCACCATGAATTAAACCTTGTTTATCTGCTACCATCTCAGGTGTAGTTCTAAGTCTTACTTCTACATACCCATGCTCTATAACAAGTAGTTCACCATTTAAATCCTGATTTATTTCATTGTGAGTTGTTAGTATGACTTCCTCTTTTTTTGTTCCTAAATCTAACTCTTCTATCTCTTGCGATGTCATATATCTAGCCTTTATTTTTTATCTTTAATCAATCTTACATAAACTCTAGCAGGGGCAGGATACCCTTCAACTGTTTTCGTACTATCCTCTGGGTCTAAAAAGTCTTCTAAACTCTGTCCCTCTATCCAGTCTGTTTTTCTTTGCTCACTTGCATCTGTTTTTGACACTTCTAAAACTTCAAACTCACTAAATCCAGCTCTTAAACACCAATGTTTTAATGCTTTTATAGTTGGCACAAAGTAGATATTTGGTATCTTTGAATACGATGATGCTGGACATAAACACATCTCATCATCACCCTCTATATAAAAAGTATCAAGTATAACTTCACCCTTTTTATCTAGCCCTTTAAAAAGTTGTTTAAGCATTGCTACAGGGTCACTTCTATGATACAAAACACCAAGACAAAATATAGTATCAAACTTTTCTTCATAAAACTCAAGATGCTCAACACCTAAGAGTTCATAAACTATATCACTTTTTACAAAATGATTTATAAAATCAAACTGTGTTTTATAAAGTGGAGATGGGTCAAATCCAACAAGTGATTTAGGACTATCTTCTTGCATTCTAAAAAGATAATAACCATTGTTACACCCTATATCTGCGACTCTTTTATCTTTTAGATTAAAATATGGTCTTAAAAGATTATACTTGATATTGCTTTTCCACTCAGTATCGATAAAAGTATCAAAAATCTGAAATGGACCTTTCCTCCATGGCATCATCATCCTTGCTGTATCTTCAACATCATAAGCATCTTCTGAAGTTATCTTAACAACATCACCTAGCTCAACACTGCACTCTATCTCTTGTAGTTTATCTAAAGCATCTCTTAATGGCTTGATATTTTTCCAAGTCATCCATTTTTGTCTATCTTCTCTTAATTGTTCAATATTCATAAAACTCTTTTTTGATACAATTATATCAAAACAATCTATACTTTTTAAAGGTTCTAATATGCGTTTAGAAAAAAAAGCAACTTTAGTTTCTACATCTGTAGCTGGTTTACTTGTACTTATAAAGATGACGATAGGTGTCTTTAGTGGTTCTATTGCTATTTTAGCATCTGCTATTGATAGTTTTTTAGACTTAACTGTATCATTATTTAACTATTTTGCATTAAGTCGTTCTGAAAAATCAGCTGATAAAGATTTTAACTTTGGTCATTCAAAGATAGAACCTCTTGCAGCTGTTATAGAGGGGGTTGTTATATCTATATCTGCCCTTTTTATCCTATATGAAGCACTTAGTAAAATTGCAAATCCTAAAGATATAGCATATATGAGTGAAAGTATATATGTGATGCTTCTATCTATAGTTATAACTGCTTTCTTAGTTGCATTTTTAAACTATGTGGCAAAAAAAACAAAAAATATGGTCATAAAAGCAGATGCACTACACTATAAAACAGACTTATTTTCAAATGGTGCTGTTTTAATCGCTTTAGCTTTGGTATCTTTTACAGGTGAACAATTAATCGACCCTATATTGGGTATAGGTATAGCTATCTATATGATATACTCAGCATACCCTATCATTAAAGAGGGTATATTAATGTTACTAGATGCTTCTTTAGCAGAAGAAGAGATGAATAAAATAGAAGAAATTATATCCAACCACAAAACAGTTACTAGCTTCCATCATCTAAAAGCTAGAGAATCTGGCTCACATATATTTATATCTGTTCATACTGTTTTTAATATGGATATTTCACTATATGATGCACATCTCGTAACTGACAAAATTGAAGAAGAATTAAAAAAACTTTTTAAAGATAAGAAAGTATATGTCGTTATACATATGGATCCATACGACGACTCTGAAATGAATGACATAGAGGGGGTATAAAAGACTAAATTTAGTCTTTTATAAGTTCAGATTCATCTGTTATATCTTCATTTAGATACTTAAAAACTTCAAACTCTTGTTTTGAATTTTCAACTACCTCTAATGAAGCACGAGACTTTGAACATCTTGGATTATGCCATATCTTAATCATAAAAACTCCTTATATTTGCGAAATTATAACCTCTAAAATTAATTAACCATCTTAAGAAGAGAGGCTATTTTGCAAAAACTATAGCTCTATTTTCTCTTATAACATTTACTTTTATCTCACCTGGATAAGAAACTTTTTCCTCTATCTCTTTTGCTATCTCATTAGCCATAAGTACTGCTTCATCATCATTTATAAGTGTTGCATTTACCATAACTCTAACTTCACGACCTGCATTTATAGCATAAGCTTGTTTTACACCATTTTTTGAAGATGCTATCTCTTCTATCTCACTTACCCTTTTTAAGAAACTCTCTAAAACCTCTCGTCTTGCACCTGGTCTTGCAGCTGAGAGTGCATCTGCTGCACAAACAGCCCCACATTCAACACTCTCTATATCTTCATGACCATGATGTGCATATATAGCATTTATAACTACAGAATTTTCATTGTATCTATTACATATATCTGCACCCAAATCAATATGATTACCTTCTAAATCATGAGTAAGTGCTTTACCTATATCGTGAAGTAACCCAGCACGACGAGCAAGTCTTGCATCTCCACCCATCTCAGCAGCCATAATTCCAGCTAAATGAGCAACCTCTAAAGTATGTGCTAGTGCATTTTGTCCATAAGATGCACGATAACGAAGTTTACCTAGTAACTTCATCAGTTCTGGATGCATTACACCTATATCTAAATCAGCAACCAACTCTTCACCTTCAGCTAATATACCAGCTTCAAATTCATCTGTTACTTTTTCAAAAATCTCCTCTATACGAGCAGGTTGTATTCTACCATCCTCTATAAGAAGTTTTAGTGTTTTTGTAGCTATCGCTCTACGATAAAGATTAAAACTACTTACAAGTATAGCATTTGGGGTATCATCTATAACTATATCAACACCTAACACTGCTTCTAGTGCTTTTATATTTCTACCCTCTTTACCAATAATTCTACCTTTTAGTTCATCATTATTTAGTTGAACTAAACTAATTAATCTCTCAGATGCAAAGTCTCCAGCATAACGACTAGTAGCTTGTGCTAAGATATAATTTGCTTTTTTTCTACCCTGCTCTTTTGCTTCGTTTTCATACTTTCTAACTATATGAGCTATCTCTGCACGAGATTTATCTTCCATCTTTTCTAAAAGAACTTTTTTAGCTTCCTCTTTTGTCATACCTGCACTATGTTCTATAGCATGAAGTGCCTCATCTATCTTCTTTTCATAACTCTCTTTTAATAACTCTAATGACTTTTCATTTCTTTGAAGATTAACCTTTTTAGCTTTTAAAGCTATCCTTTCGTTTGAAAGTTTATCCTCTTCTGATTGTTTATATCTTTTAAAATCTTTCTCTTTTTTTAATATCGCTTCTTCTCTTTTAGATAAATCAGCTTTAGCTCTTTGTTTTGCACTATCAAAAAGCTTTTGAGCTTCTAACTCTATCTCTTTAGACTTTAAAGTTGATTTTTGTAAAAGATTTTGTGCTTCATTTTCGATGGCACTTGCCTTTGCTTTTGCTTGAGCTATATAAATATCAAAATTTGCACTCGTTATTTTTTTAGAAATGAAAAAGCCAATCAATCCGCTTATCAATGATACAAAACCACCTATGATTATTTCATTTAACATATTTTTCCTATTTTCTAGCTACTATCTTTACCTTTGATGTAAGCATCAAATCACAATTTACATCATAATCATCACATACCTTTTCTTTACTAAAGCAAAGTTCAGGTTGTATAAAAATTGTATATGGTTTTTTTTTCAATCTTGAAAAAAAGCGATCATACATCCCTTTTCCAAAACCTACTCGTTGTAAATTTGAATCAATACCAACTACAGGTACAATAGCTATGTCTATATTTTGAATTTTTTTTATTGAATTTTTTGCTTCAAATATACCAAATCTACTTGCATAAATGGGCAACCTATATGGTACTACTTTAAAACTTTTACCTACCATAAATGGTAACAAGATATTGTTAGTTTGTCTAAGTTTTTTTAATACTTTTAATATATTTACCTCATTTGCCATTGGATAATAAAATAATATGTTTTTACCCTTAGTATTTTTCAATTCATCCATTAACTTTTTATTGACTAAATAATCTTTATAAATTTTATTATGTTTTGTTGAATATCTAAGTTTTTTTAAACAAGTTTCTCTAAATATTTTTTTTATAAGAGGCATCTCAAATCTTTATGGTAAAATTTTATCTTACAAAATAATATCTTATGAGGATAAACAGATGAGAAAAACAACAATTTTATCAAGTTTTTTAGTTATGTCACTATTTTTAAGTGGTTGCAACAGCGATAAAAAACAGTTGCAAGAGATTAAAACTATAGTTCCTGAACAAACTATACCAAAAAATGAATACCCGCTAAAAAATTTAGATGGTAAAACTTACAATATAAAAAAAGTAGATACAGGATTTACTCTTGAAAATGCAAAAGGCAAAGTGATCATACTAGATATATATGCAACTTGGTGTCCACCTTGTAGAATAGCTACAAAACATCTTAGTTCATTAAAATCAAAATACAAAGATAATCTAGTTATCATAGGGCTTACTGTAGAAGACCCTATAAGTAATGAAAAACTAAAAGACTTTAAGAAACAATACAATATCAATTATACTTTAGTTAATTCAAATCAAAATCAAAAACTTATAAAAGCTATTGCTAACTCTTTAGATGTTGGAAAAAACTTTCCTATACCATTTATAGTTATATATAAAGATGGTAAACTTATCAACAACTATGTAGGTTCTGTAGAGGAAGAATTTATAGAAAGTGATATCAAAAGAGCATTAGGAAGATAATAATATGTTTGGATTTATAAAAAAGTCATTACAAAAAACAACAGAAGCTATAAAATCTGTAGTTCCTAAAAAAAAGATTGTATTTACAAAAGATGAGATAGAAGATATCTTACTAGAAGCTGATGTTGAATATGATTTGGTAGAAATTATACTTAAACAAACTTATCAAGATAAAATTACAAGAGAGGTACTTAGATCAAAACTCTTAGCTACACTTTCACACACATCATATCAAGAACCAGAGTATGAAGCACCATTTGTTGAGCTGATAGTTGGTGTAAACGGAGCTGGAAAAACTACTACTATATCTAAACTAGCACAAAGATATAAAAATGAAGGAAAACAAGTTATACTAGGTGCTGGAGATACATTTCGTGCTGCTGCTATTGAGCAACTAACACTTTGGTCTAAAAAACTAGATATCCCTATAGTTTCTTCAAAACAAGGTCATGATAGTTCTGCTGTTGCTTATGATACTATAGACTCAGCAAAAGCAAAAGGTTTTGATAATGTTATCATAGATACAGCTGGTCGCCTTCACACTCAAAAAAATCTAGCCAATGAATTAAAAAAGATAAATCGTATATGTGAAAAAGCACATAGTGGAGCACCACATAGAACGGTTCTTATACTAGATGGAACACAAGGTAACTCAGCTATAGCTCAAGCAAAAGCATTCAATGAGATGATAGGGATAGATGGTATTATTATAACAAAACTAGATGGAACAGCTAAAGGCGGTAGTGTATTTAGTATAGCTTATGAGCTTGAACTTCCTATCTTATATATAGGTACAGGGGAACAACCTGAAAACTTAACACCTTTTGATAAATACGAATTTGTAGATGGCTTACTAGATGCAATATTTGTAGATAATGAAGGAAGTGAAGAAGAATAGTTTTTAAACTATCTCCTCTTCAATCTCAAAAGGTGGTTTTTGGGGTACTCTTTGAATCTGAATTTTTTGAGTTGGATATGCTATAGTTATATCATCTTCAAGATTAAAAGCACTAACTATCTCTATAGAGATAACACTTCTTAAAGTTAAAGTGCCATAAGCATTTGTAAGATACCAAGAATCTATAGATATACCATTATCTCTTATAAATGAAAAAATTCTAGGCTCTACATTTGTATTTTTAAGATTATAGTGGTGTCTTAGTTTATTTAACTGTTTTCTTGTTATCTCCGTATAACCTTTTGAATACTTTTTAGTTATATCTTTAGCTATTTTCATAGCCTTTTTATGGTTTGAATCAAAAGTTATAGTTACGCTAACTCCATCCCAAACTGTTTTTAAAGAACTATGTGTATAGTTAGCTATAAGTCTTGTAAAGATATAGTTATTTGGTACAAATACAATCCTACCAGCTCTTCTGTTTTGTTCAATAGCTGTTAAAGTTATATCTTCTAAAACAGTCATACGAAGCAAAGATATATCTAAAACATCACCAACATACTTCATCCCATCCATATCTACACGGATTCTATCTCCAACATGGATGCTACCACCAAAAACTATAACAAGCCAACCCAATATACTCATAAACCAGTCTTTCATAGCGATAGCGATACCAGCAGAAGCAAATCCAAGTATAGTTACTAAATAACTTGCATTTTCCATATAACTTACAAAAAGTATAAGAAGAATTATTGTATAGCTTATAAAAGATATGATTTTATTTGCCATATAAAATCGTTCATTGTCCATTATGTATTTTTTAGCTATCTGTTTAAATATAAAAAATACAAATAAAACAATAAATATAATAATACCTATCTTACCTAATCTATAAACTTGTTGTTCTATACCTTTGTTTATCTTAGCTTCTAATGCTTCTAATCTTTTTTCATATACCTCTAAAGTTATACTAATCGTATCATAAGCTGTCTCAAACCTTTCAAGTTGAGTCTCTACCTCTTTAGCACTTTTAAGATACTTTTTTTCTTTATCTAATGCTAAAATAGCTTTGTATATATCTCTTTCTTTTTTAAGAAGTCTAATTAAGTCTTTTAGTTTTTCCTCTTTTGTTTTATAACTTTCAAAATCAGCATCCAATGTTTTTATAAGAGATATACCTGTAAATATCTCAAAAGGGTTATCAACCGTTATATCATCTGGAATTTTTGGTGGTGTTAAAAGTTCTGAAAATGGGGCACTCTCTTTTTCTTGAAGTTTATCAACCTGTATATCTAAAATCTTCTCTTTAGAAATTAAAGAACTTAACTCCTCTTTCTCTTTATCTGTTTTTTTATGAGTTTTTAGATACTTTATCCTTTTTTTTATCTTCTCTAACGAATTTCTTACATCTAAAGAGGTAAGATAAGAAGCATAACTTTTAGTCCAAACCTGCTCTACAGATATTTTAGATTCTATCTTTTTTAACTGTCTTAGATAGTTATCTATCTTCTCTTTTCTAAGTAATTCCTTCTTTGACTCTTCCTCTTTAAGCCTTTCTTGTTTGATTAGCTCTATATCTTCATCTATAGTTATCTGTGTAGAGTTTATATCTTCCGATGAAAAAAGGCTTATTGTTAAAAATAAAAAGATAAAGATAAACTTTTTCATCAAATAGCCTCAAATTTATTTAAAACACACATAATCGTACCCAATGGTATATCATCCGTAATCTTAACTCCACCAATACCAACTGGCAATATAAAAGTTATCTTATCATCAGAACTTTTTTTATCTAAAAAAAATGTTTCATAAAATGAACGAATATCTTTTATCTTGTAAGTTGTTGGTAAATCATACTTTTTAAGTAAACTAATAACTCTTGAAGCCTCTTTTTCATCCATCAAATTCATTTTTATAGCTGTTTCATTCGCCATAACCATACCTATAGCTACTGCTTCACCATGGAGATATTGTTTATACTGTGTTTCATTTTCTATCACATGACCAAATGTGTGTCCATAGTTTAATGCAGCTCTTAACCCATGTTCTTTTTCATCTTGAGCAACCACACTAGCTTTAGTTTGAACAGCTTGTTTTATAGCCTCTTGTAAAACTTTAGGGTCTTTTAAATCAGCTTTTTCTAAAAATTCAAAAAAATCTTTATTAAAAGTTACTGCCATCTTCACTATCTCAGCAACACCTGCTCCAAACTCTCTAGTTGGTAATGTAGTTAAAAAATATGGGTCTATGTAAACAGCACGAGGTTGGTGAAATGCACCGATAAGATTTTTACCATAAGAGTTATTCATACCTGTTTTTCCACCAACACTAGCATCTACTTGAGAAAGTAAAGTAGTTGGAATCTGTATAAAATCAATCCCTCTTTGATAGATGCTAGAAACATAACCTGTCATATCTCCAATAACCCCACCACCAAAAGCGATAAGCATAGATTTACGGTTAAAACGGTGGTTAAATAATGATTCTAAGATGGTATCAACACTTTGTTGATTCTTATACTCCTCACCATCTGGTACAGTTATGATATATAACTCTTTTGCAGATATACGACTAAGTAGATAACCTAGATGCAATCCAGCAACTTTAGGGTTTGTTACTATTGCTACTTTTGTATCAAAATGTATCTTTGGTATCTCATCTATAACTATACTATATGAATTATCTACTGTCTTTTTTAATGTTATATCTACTTGCATTGTCACTTCCAAATTTTTAAATGTGTTAGATATTACTTTAATTTTACTAAAAAAATGCTAAATTGTTTTAAAGGCATCGTAATATTTAAAAAAATATTCTATAATATAACATTGTAAATAGATTGATAGGATTGAAAAATGTACTCTGAAGATATTAATAAATATTTAAAAAACTTATCAGCACATTTAAAGAAACAACAAACTATTCATCTTCACACTGAAACATCTTTACTTTCAAGTTCAGAAGGTGATAGTATAGATATAAAATTAAGTGATACTTATGAATCATTAGATATAAATATACAAATTCCAAGTGAAAGATCAAAGCCAGCAACGATAGATATTAAAGATGATGAGCAAAAAAATATACATGCAAATATAGGAAATTCAAGAAATGTATCTCTAGAACATGATATTAGCTTTATAGCTCAAGTTATAGAAGAAGCTAGTAAAAAAGAAGAAGCTGTAAGTTATGTAAAGAAAAAATTAGTTGAAGTTTTTAAAAAATCAAATAAACCAAAAGAAGATGAAGAATACAAACCATCTAAAAAGAAAGTTACAAAAAAAGTAAAAATATCATTAGATAAAGATAAACTAAATGATATTATACAAAGAGCCAATTTTAAAGGTGCAAATATTTTATCTTGGCATAAAACACCAAACAATAAAATAGTGTTGGTATTTAAAAATAAAGATAATGAAAATTATGGTTCAGAAGTTGAAACAAATGTCCATCTCTACCATGCTTACCTTCTAAAAAATAAAAACCCTTCTACAAGGGTTTTTTAACTAGACTGGTATAAATATCTGATGATAACTATCAAGTTTATAGTATAGTTTCTCACTATCATCTGAGAAGATAGAAAATATTCTCCTAGAGACCAACTTATCAGTAAAAGGTAAGATATGAATAAAATCATCTTTTTGCTTAAGCACTCTTATAGGGTTTCTTTTCTCTTTAATAACCTTAATACTTTTTGAAAAAATTGTAGATAAATTATAAAAATGCTCTATAACTTGTTCTTTATTTTCTTGATGTTCATTTAGATAATTGTATAATTCTATGTTATAGCCTAATTGTTCAGATATATCATATATAGTAGATGCAACTTTTTCTAAATCTCTATTGTCTGACAATATAATAGAAACATCTTTAACTGACTTTAGTGTCTTATCGGATAATTTTAAAACAGGTATTCTGCTTTCATATAATCTTATACGAATATCATAACTGCTAAACATATCTTTTGAAACAATAACCAATCCAACATGATACTGCTTAATGTCATTTAAAAAAAGTTCATTAAAATCTGAATATTTATAAGATATATCCAACAAAACATTGTCATCTAAATAATCTTTTATATATCTAAGAGTATCAAAACTATTTGGATTTATAACTCTTACAATAAGTTCATGTTTAAACTTTTGATGTAAAAAAACAGCTTGTCTTACAAGTTTTTTAATATTTTCATCATCATCTAATTTCATATCTATATAAAGATAGATATTTGAACCAAATGGTTCAGGAAACTGACCTAATTCTTGTTTAATAGAACGATAAACAGATTTTAAAACAGATGGTTCACCAACAAGTACCAACAAATCGTTAGGGTGTATCATCCTTCTTCTTGTTGGCAATAAAAGCTTTTTACTTCTATATATAGCTACTATCTTCCAGTTTTTTTGCTCTATAACCCCTATATGTTTATATACAAAAGAACTACCAAATGGAACTAAAACTTCCATTATTTCACCCTCACCCAACCCTATATTTTGAGCGATTACAGGGACATTTGGTAGATGGTCTAAAAGTTTAGATGAGAGTATCTCATTTGCATTTATCAAAACAACATTTGGATCTTCATTGAGTAAATCAAAACTATCTAGTACAACTACTGGTAATTTTTTCTTAACCATTCTTATATTTTTTATAGTATTTTCTATATCTATTTGAGTTTGCATAGTTATGATAACTTGAACAAAATCCATTTTTAAAAGATTTGCCAACTTGTAAAAGCTTGTAGAATCAAACTCATAAAACTTAAATCTAGCACTATTTACATTTTCATACTCTACTTTTTTAGGTTGAACAACATAATAAATATTTTCACTTGTATAAGTAGCTATAATTCTTCTTATAAAGTGCTCACCAATATCACCATCAGCTATTATTAAGATTTTCTTCATCTATTTTCTTTTTAAAACTCTATCAGCTTCTATCCACATATCTTCTTGTGCCTTTGTCCATCTACGATTTACAAAATATCCAGTTATTTTGACCCAATCATCAGTTCTTATATTTGTTGTAAAAGTCCTGTTTTTAAGCCATTTAAACATCTTTTTACCATTAGGTTTATTATAAATAAAACTATCTTGTTTTAAACGAAAATTAGAAGGTTTTATATGCTTTACTTTTTGTGGTGCTTTTTTTGTTAGTTTTTTAGATTTAACAATTTTAATAACTTCTTTCTCTTTTTTATAGCTTTTTAACTTTTCTATCTCTTGTTTTTTTTGATTTAATGAAGTCTCAAGAGTCTCAATAATTTGAGCGTACCACTCCATATCTTTAAGCATCTTCACATTTTTCTCTTTCTCTTTTTTAAGTAAAAGTTTATATTTTTCTAGCTCTTTATAATCAGTTTTTACAAAACGGTTATTTAAATCTTGTTGACACTCTTTGTAATCTTTTTTAAGTTTAGATATATCATCAACAACAGCTTCCATAATACCTATCTCACTACTACTTGCATACAAAAATGAAGATAGAACAAAAACACTAAATAAAACTTTTTTCACTATAAACTCCTCTTTTTCAACTTAACACCCATCTCAACATGATGTGTATATGGGAACTGATCAAACAATGTCATATCTACGACCTTATGAGTATCATTTAAAATCTCTAAATCTCTTTTTAAACTCTCTGGATTACAAGATATATAAAGTATAGTATCATATCTAGCACAAAATCTACAAGAATTTTCATCCATACCACTTCTAGGTGGGTCAACAAAAATCGTATTTATATTGTAACTATCTATATCTATATCAGACATCCGTCTAAACTCTCTTATACCATCTAATGCATCTGTAAACTCTTCAACACTCATACGAACAAACTCTATATTTTTAACACCGTTTAAAGTCATATTTGTTTTTGCTGCATTTATAGAAGATTTTGATATCTCAGTTGCTAAAACTTTATTAAATATTTTAGCAAATGGTATAGTAAAGTTACCAGCACCACAATAAAGTTCAAGTAAATCATCATTACTACCATTTAACTTTTTCATAGCCCATGACAACATCTTCTCATTTACTCTTGAGTTTGGTTGAGTAAAACTGTTTTCTATATAATTAAATCTATATAAAGAACCATCAACATTTAACTTTTCCGTTATATAGTCCTGCCCTATTACAACTTTTTGTTTACGACTTCTACCTATGATATATATATCCAAATCATTAGCTATCTTTGTAGCCAATTCCTGCCATTTATCATCTAATCTTTTATGATATATAAGAGAAACAACTATCTCACCATCTGAAGAACTCAAAAAATCAACACCAAAAAGTTTAAATCCAATATCAAACTCTTTTATAGCTTTTAGAAGTTTAGGCATTAAGTCCATTATATGAGTACAAACCTGAGGACATTCATCAACTAAAACTACACCTTTTTTCTCTATATGGTTCATCCCGTAATGTATCTCATCTTCTATATGCCAGATTTTAAACTCACTTCTAAAACGGTAGTTTTTCTCAGGTGATTTAAAAACTGTTATATCATCTTGATAAAACTCTTTAAATCTTTTTTTATTTAACTCTAGTTTTTGACTTAATTGTGCTTCATAACCATTTTCATAAACTCTACAAGCACCACACTCTCCAAAATATTTACATTCCATTATCATCCCTATTTTATACTTGCTATTAAATTACCTATAAGCAAACTCCACCCATCTATAAGAACAAAAACAAGTATCTTAAACGGTAGTGAAATCATAACAGGTGGTAACATCATCATACCCATAGACATAAGTATAGATGCAACAACCATATCTATAACTAAAAATGGTAAAAAGATTAAAAAACCTATCTCAAAAGCTGTCTTTAACTCACTTATAACAAAAGCTGGTATTATTATAGAAAGTGGTACATCAGCTACACTTTTAGGATTTTGCATCTTTCTTATCCTAAAAAAAAGTGCTAAATCTTTTTCCCTTGTATTTCTAATCATAAAGTTTTTAAAAGGTAGTGCAGTTTTATCGAATGCTTCTTCATAACCTATCTCTTCTGCCATATATGGTTTTATACCAGCTTCATAAGCTTTAGTTCCAACTGGTTCCATCACAAAAAAAGTAAGAACCATAGCCAACATCACTAAAAGTTGAGTTGGTGGAACTTGCTGAGTTCCTAATGCTTGTCTTAAAAAACCAAACACTATGATAAAACGAGTAAAAGTAGTCATAACAAGCACCATACTAGGTGCTAAAAATAGAAGTGTTAAAACTACTAAAACATTTAGTGAACTAACTAGCTGTTTAGGTGTATCTGGAGCTGAAAGTGCAAAGTTCATAGTAGGAATTTGTACTGTTTCAGCCCCTATTATAGTAACTATACCTAGTAGTACAATTAGTATTCTTAACATTATTTAGCTGATACCTTATCTAAGATAGACTGTTTTACTTTTGATTCCTCTTCTGACTTTGTACCCATAAAATGAAGCTCAACCCTACGGTTTTTTGCTCTTCCACTTTTTGTAGCATTAGTTGCTTTTGGTTGATACTCACCACAACCAGTAGCTACAATACGACTAGCATCAACCCCATCTAGTACCAACTCATGTAAAACAGATATAGCTCTTGCTGAAGATAATTCCCAATTATCTTTATATGGAGAGTCTTTACTAGGTGGAACATTATCTGTATGACCTTGAACATCGACCCTTAAGTTGTTTGGTAACTCATCTATAATAAGTGCTATCCTTTTTAAAAAAAGCAAAGCATCTTCGTTGTCTATAGTAGCACTATCTGGTTTAAACAACAAAGAAGCAGGTAGCTCTATAACAAACCCCTCTACAGCTTCTTCTACAGATATAGTTGGTCCATGACCTTTTTCCATCATCTCATTTGCATCTATTGAAGCTTGAGTAATTCTATTTACCATCTCTGATGTTTCAGGCTGAGAATCAATAGGAGTAGCTTTTAGTCGTCTTTCCATAGATACTTCTGTTTGTGTACTACCATCTAGTACACTCATAGCACCAGAAAGTGAACCTATAGCTTCTGAAACTTTTTTAGCATCCATTGTTGCCATAGAAAGAAGTAAAACGAAAAAACACAAAAGTAGAGACATCAAGTCCCCAAAGGCAGCAAGCCACTCTGGCATACATTCTGGACATTCTGGACATTTATCTTTAGCCATTATATCTCCTAGTCAAATTGACTTACACGGTCAGCTGGTGGTAAAAACACAAGAAGTTTTGCTTCTAAGACCCTAGGGGCATCTCCACTTTGTATAGACATAATCCCTGTTAAAATCATCTCTTTTACCAAAGTCTCTTCATCATTTCTTATACCTAGTATATTTGATATAGGTCCACCAAAGATATTACCAATCATCGCACCATACATGGTAGTAAGAAGTGCAACTGCCATAGATGGACCAATAGCTGCAGGGTCTGCCATATTTAAAAGCATCGCAACTAGACCAATAAGTGTACCAATCATCCCCATCGCTCCAGCTAGACCTGACCACTGGGAAAAGATAGAACCATGTACACTATGTCTTGTACTTGTTTGCTCCATATCTATCTCTAAAAGCTCACGAATGGTATCTGGTTCATTACCATCAATAGCCATAGACAAACCTTTTTTCAAAAACTCATTTTCCTCATTGTTTACATCACCCTCAAGTGCTAAGATACCATCTTTTCTAGCTTTTGTTGCAAATTCCACAAGTTTTTTTATAAGTTCGGGCTTATCTGTTTGTGGTGGCTTTATAGCAATCATAAATATCTTAGTAAATTGCTTCATCTGTTCAGGTTTAAAAGAAACCATCAATGCACCAATAGATCCACCAATAACGATTAGAGCTGATGGTACATCTATATAAGCACCTATACCAACACCCATAGCCATCGAACCAAATAACAGAGCAAGAATTAAAACCAAACCTATGACTGTACCTAAATCCATCCAATTACCTTATATTTTATAAAAATTATAAGCTTATAATACCACAATTTTGCTATAATCTCATAAAAACGATAAGATATAAGGTCAGATATGGACAAAAATAATATAAGTATAGTGATTTTAGCTGCTGGTAAAGGTAGCCGTATGAAATCGACAAAAGCAAAAGTGCTTCATCCTATAAGTGGTAAAGAGATGCTTTATCATATCATAAAAACCTCTAAAGAGATATCAAACGATATATCAGTGGTTGTAGCCCACCAAAAAGATGATGTTATAAAAGCTATGCAAAAATACTTCGATGATATAAACTTCATAACTCAAGATGCAGATAACTTCCCTGGTACTGGTGGAGCTATGAAAAATATATCTCCAAAAAATGAAAAAGTTTTAGTTCTAAATGGAGATATGCCACTTATAACACCAGATGCATTAAAGGGATTTTTAGATATAGACAGTGATATCATTATGTCTATATTTGAGCTTGATAATCCTAATGGTTATGGTCGTGTTATCATTGAAAATAATCAAGTTTTATCTATAGTTGAACAAAAAGATGCTTCTGAAGATGAATTAAAAGTAAAAACGGTAAATGCTGGTATATATGCTTTTTCAAAAAATGTTATAGACAAATATATACCTCTACTAAGCAATGAAAATGCACAAAAAGAATACTATCTAACTGATGTTATATCTATGGCTAAAAAAGATGGACTAAAAATAACCCCTCTTTTAGTTGATGAAGAAAAATTCAAAGGGGTAAACTCTAAAAAAGACCTCTCAGATGCAGAGGTAATTATGCAAGATAAAATAAAAACAAATTGGATGGATAAAGGTGTAACAATGCAACTTCCATCAACTATATATATAGAAGATGGTGTAAAGTTTGAGGGGGAGTGTATAGTTGAAAATGGATGTAAGATTACAGGTGATAGCATCATAAAAGACTCACATATCAAATCTGGAACAATTATAGAGGACTCACATATCATAAACTCAGATATAGGACCTTTAGCACACATCCGTCCAGCTTCTATCATAGAAGATACACATATCGGAAACTTTGTAGAGGTTAAAAAAAGTCATCTAAAAGGTGTAAAAGCTGGTCATCTTAGCTACTTAGGAGATGCAAGTATAGATGAGGGAACAAATGTAGGAGCAGGAACTATAACTTGTAACTATGATGGTAAAAACAAATACAAAACTATCATAGGTAAAAATGTATTTATCGGTAGTGATACACAACTTGTAGCACCAGTAACTGTTGAAGATGATGTTATGATAGCAGCAGGAACAACTCTAACAAGCACAACGGTAAAAAAAGGCTCACTAGCATTAACTAGAGTAAAATTAAGAATTGTTAAAGATTTTTACTATAAATTTTTTGGTAAATAAAAAGAGTAACTTCTACTCTTTTTACTCATTTCTTAAAACTGTAAGTATATCTACTTCACTAGCTTTTTTAGCTGGATAATATGCAGATGCTATAACTATACCAAATGCACCAACCACTATAAGTGTAAAATCTTTTAAACTTAAATCAAGTGGTAAAGTCGTTGTTGGATAAACATCCTTTGGTAAAGATACTATATCAAATGTACTTAGTATCCAGATACTACTCATACCAAAAAACACTCCAGCAATGATGCCAGATATACCAATAACCATACCAAGATATAAAAACACCTTTTTTATCTCTGATGTAGTACTACCTAGTGATAGTAAAAGTGCTATCTCACTTCTTCTGTTCATAACTGTCATCAAAAGAGATGATATGATATTTATAGATGCTATAAGGATTATCAGCATCAAAACTATAAAAAGTGATGTTTTTTCCATCTCTAATGCTGCAAAAAAGTTTAGGTTATCTTCCCACCAACCTTTTACTACAACATTTAAAGGTAGAAAAGATTTTATCTTTAGTATATCCTCTTGTGGATTTTTAGAAAATATATGTATCCCATCATATTGGTTTGTAGGTATGTGCATTATCGCTTGCAACGATGCCATAGTAGTATAACTATATGCTTTATCATAAGCAGATAATCCAGAATCAAAAATACCCTTGACTTTAAACCTTTTTATCTTAGGAGTTACAGAAAATCCACCTGGTTCAACATCTGTAAATATATACATAAGTTTATCTTTTTTAAAAATGTCAAACTCATCTTTTAGGCTTTTCCCTATAATAACCCCAAATTTGCCTACATCAATACCATCTATAGCTTTTGCAAGAATACTATTTACCTTAGCTTCATCTTCAAAGTTGATACCAAAGATATAACCACCCTCTATGCTATCTCCACTTCTTGTCATAACAGATGATTCAACATAGGGACTAAACTTAAGATTTGGAAATTTATTTTCCAAATCTAGTAACAAACTCTCATTTGTAGCTCCGTAAAATTTAGGTAAAACTGTCAATGGATAGTTCATAATAGTCAGTTTGTTTTTAAACTCTTTATCAAAACCATTCATAAGTGCCATAGCTACTAAAAGAACCATAACACCTAAAGATATACCCAAAAAAGCTAGTAATGCCGATAAAAAGATAAAAGGTTGATCTTTATCAAACCTTAAAAATCTTTTTACAAGATATAGAACTATTGACCTACTCAAGATGCAAACACACCTTTTTTAGGTCCACTTTTACCACAACATTGTTTATACTTTTTACCACTTCCACATGGGCAAGGTTCATTTCTAGCTGGTTTTTTAACTGTGTTGCTGTTTTCATCCTCTTGAGCTTCTGTATGGTTAAGACTTATAGCTGTTTCATCAAGTTTTCTTTGCATTTCAAACTCTTCAGCCATCCTTTTTGCTTCCTCTTCTGGAGACTCTAATTGAAACTGTATAACTTGAAGAGTTCTTATAGTGTTGAATTTTATATCATTTATAAGTTCACTAAAAAGGTTAAAACTCTCTTTTTTATACTCAACTAATGGGTCTTTTTGATTATATGCACGAAGTCTTATACCTGTTTTCATATTGTCCATAGCATAAAGATGCTCTCTCCATGCATTGTCTAACTCTTTTAGATATAGTTCAGACTCTATATTTCTTTTTATCTCATCATCTAAGACACTCATCTTTTCATCATAAGATGCTTTTATACTAGATACTATACTATCTAACAACTCTTCATACTCTAACTCAGATAAAGCTTCTATATCCAAATCAAAATTTATCTCCTCTTTTAGTATATCTTTTACCTTTTTAAGATTAAAGTCTTCTCTTGCTCCACCCTCAAATATACCTGCTTCACTCAATATATGCTCTATATACTCTCTACGAATCTCATCTATCTTGGCATCTATATCATAGTTAGGGTCTAAAAGTTGGTTTCTAAATCTATAAACAATTTTTCTTTGTTCGTTTGCTACATCATCATACTCTACAATTTGCTTACGACCCTCATAGTGCATATTTTCAACTTTTTTCTGAGCTTTTTCAACTGCACGAGTAACCATTTTTGACTCTATATACTCACCATCTTCAACACCTAATTTTTCCATAATAGACTTAATCTTATCACTACCAAAGATGCGAAGAAGTGTATCTTCAAGACTTAGGTAAAACTGAGTAGTACCTGCATCACCTTGACGACCACTTCTACCACGAAGTTGGTTATCTATACGACGGTTTTCGTGTCTTTCTGTACCTATAATATATAGTCCACCCAAAGCTTTTACTTCATCACTTACTTTTATATCTACCCCACGACCAGCCATATTTGTAGCTATCGTTACAGCACCTTTAGCTCCTGCATGTTTGATTATTTCACCCTCTTGTTCGTGGTTTTTAGCATTTAGTACAGTATGTGCTATCTTCTCTTTTTTCAATACCTCATGTAATAATTCAGATTTTTCTATAGAAGCTGTACCTATAAGAACTGGTTGACCAGTTTTTGCAAGTTTTTTAACTGTTTTTATAACAGCATCAAACTTCTCAGCTTCTGTTTTATAGATAAGGTCATTTAAATCTTTTCTTGATATAGGTATATTTGTAGGTATAGATATAACATCAAGACCATAAATCTGAGCAAATTCTGTAGCTTCTGTTTCAGCTGTACCAGTCATACCTGCTAGTTTATCATACATTCTAAAATAGTTTTGAAATGTTATATCTGCTAGAGTTTGAGTCTCCTCTTTTATCTCTACACCCTCTTTTGCTTCTAGTGCTTGATGAAGACCCTCAGAGAAACGACGACCCTCACTCAAACGACCAGTAAACTCATCAACAATAACAACTTCACCATCATTTACAACATAATCAACATCTTTTTCAAAAAGATAGTTAGCTTTTAATGCTTGGTCAAGTAAGTGTGGTAACGATGAATTTTCAGCACTATAAAGGTTATCAACACCAAATAACTCTTCAGCTTTTGTTATACCCTCTTCTGTTATAAGGATGATTTTATCTTTCTCATCAACTGTAAAATGTTTATCTTTTTCAAGTTGTAAAGCTATAGAATTTGCTCTTATAAAATCTTGCATCTTTCTGTTTGTAGGTCCAGATATGATAAGTGGTGTACGAGCTTCATCAATCAAGATAGAATCAACTTCATCAACTATAACAAAGTTATGCCCTCTTTGCACCATCTGGTCTGCTGAATAACTCATATTGTCTCTTAGATAATCAAAACCAAACTCGTTATTTGTACCATAAGTTATATCACAATTATATGCTTCTTTCTTGGCTTCTATATCGTGTGAATCTTCCAAGATAGTACCAACACTAAGACCTAAAAAGTTATATAAAACACCCATCTCTTTAGCATCACGACTTGCAAGGTAATCATTTACTGTTACAAGATGAACACCTTTTCCTGTCATAGCATTTAAAACAATAGCCAAAGTTGCAACAAGTGTTTTACCCTCACCTGTTTTCATCTCAGCAATTCTACCATCATGAAGAACCATACCACCTATAAGTTGAACATCAAAATGTCTCATATTCATAACACGACTAGATGCTTCTCTTGTGATAGCAAATGAATCATTTAAAACTTCATCTAAAGTTTTTTCCTCAGCTAAAACAGCTTTTTTTAACTTAGAAAAACTACTTTTTAACTCATCATCACTTAGTGCTTTATACTTATCTTCTAAAGCATTTATCTTTTTTACTCTTTTAAAATATTTTTTTAATTCTCGATCATTGGATGTACCAAAAATCTTACCCATAAATGTTTGTAGCATAATTAACCTTACTTTGCAAAATTGTTTGCATTTTAGCATAGTTATAATTAATTAATCTACATAAACAAAAAGTTTGTTATAATTTTGCATTATTAAGGATTGAGATGAAACATATATTATTAACATTTTTATTGGCTTTTAGGATTTTTGCTTCGGATATAGATATATCTTCATTTAAAGCAGATTTTACACAAAGTATCACAGATGATAAAAATAAGACCATAACATACAAAGGTAATGTTATAGCTTCAAATACACAAGATGCATTGTGGAACTATAAAACCCCTGTTGTAAAGTCAGTATATCTAAACGGTAGTAAAGTAACTATCATAGAACCTGAACTAGAACAAGTTATCATAAAATACATAAAGTCAAATTTTAACTTTTTCAATATGATTAAAAATGCCAAAAAGATAAATAACAACACATATATAGCAACTTTTAATGATGCAAAGTTTACTATAAAGACAGAAGATAAAAAGATAAAATCTATAAGTTATCTTGATGAGTTTGAAAACAAAGTTGTTATAACATTTTCAAATCAACAACAAAATATCAACATAAACAAAGATATATTTATACCACACTATAGTATAAACTTTGATATCGTAAGAGATTAGATATATGGATTTTAGTACAAAAACTACATTAGAGATTTTAGAAATTTTAGAAAAAAAGCTAAAAACTAAAAAAGCAAAAGAGATTGTAGAGTTCAAAGTTCTAAACCCAGATATAGCAACCTCTACATATTCTGGAAATATTATAGAAGTAGATAATCAAAAATGTATCTATAGAGGATACAAAGCTTTTGTTGATTTGGCTCAGATAGTATATGCCAAAATGCTAACTCCCATAGTTATATCAGATAAGTTTATAAAAATAAGATTTGAAAAACTATCTTCAGACTCTTTTCATCATATAGATGCCTCTAAAGAGGAAAAATATGGTGTTGAGTCTATATTTTCAGAGATACATAAGATGCAAGAACCTAGTTTTATAGCACACTATATAAAAGCTCTTCAAAATGTAGATATAAACAAAAGAGTAAGAGTTTTAAACTTAGGTATAAATAGTGGGGATGAGTTTGAAGTTATAAAACAGTATGCTACTAATTTTTCTAACTTAGAATTAATTGGGATAGATTACTGTTACTCAGCTATACAAAAAGCAAAAGAAAAACTAAATGATAAAAATATAACATTTTATACACACGATATAACTGACTTATCCTCTCTAAATCTAGGTCAATTTGACCTTATCATATCTATAGGAACTCTACAAAGTTCAAACTTAGAATTTAACCCACTTTTTATGTCTATAGTTCAAAACTATCTTAAAAAAGATGGTGCTATGATATTAGGTTTTCCAAACTGTAGATGGATAGATGGGGAAACCATCTATGGAGCAAGGGTAAAAAACTACCCTTTCTCTGAGATGGGACTTTTATATAAAGATGTAATCTTTTGTAAAAAGTATCTTCAACAAAAAAAGTTTAGAGTTACCATAACTGGTAAAGATTATATATTTTTAACAGCAACTTCTATAAGGAAGTAAATTCTAAATATTTTTTTGCATAATGCTTGATTATGGGATTCATAAAATCAAGAGATACAAAGTCAACTTTATCTACATTAAGTTCCTTTGCTAATACATCACTTTTTTATTTTTTAGATGATTTATAATAACTCCTAGTAATCTGAGTTCGACAATAAAAACACCCAAATATAGGGCAACTAAACTAAATATTTATAGCAATATTACAGTAGCCAATCCTAAGAAACTAAAAAATCCAACAACATCAGTAACAGTTGTTAAAACTACTGTACTTCCTATAGCTGGGTCTATATTTAGTTTTTTTAACAAAAGTGGTATAGTTGCTCCAAAGAAACCTGCCATAAATAGATTTATAATCATACTCAGACCTATAACTACACCTAGCATCTTCATATTGAACCATATAGCAGCTATAACACCTATAACTATAGCAAACAATGCTCCATTTAAAAGACCTATAATAACCTCTTTTTTTATGATGCGAATGGCATCACTTGAATCTATATCTCCCAAAGCTAACTGTCTTACAACAACTGTTAAACTTTGAGTTCCTGCATTTCCACCCATAGAAGCAACTATCGGCATAAGGATAGCAAGAGCTACCATAGAATCTAGTGTATTTGAAAAAAGACCTATAACTATAGAAGCAGCAATAGCTGTAAAAAGGTTTATACCTAACCATATAGCCCTTGTTTTACCAGCTTTTAATATCTCTTCATCCTCTTCGGCTTCATCATCAACCCCAGCAAGGTTATACATTTGTTCTGTTGCATGTTCGTTGATGATATCATAGATATCATCAGAAGTGATACGACCAACTAGTACACCATCTTTATTTACAACTGGCATAACAGATAAATCATACTCTTCAAAGTAATGAACAACATCTTTTATATCTTCTGTATCTATAGCTTTTCTAGGTTCAAAACTTTTCCCAGATGCTTTTATGTTTTCTATAAGAGATTTATCTCTATCAAAAACAAGTAAATCATCTAAGCCTATGGTGTATTTTAGTTTATTTTCTTTGTCTGTTATAAAAAGGTTTTGAATATTTTCAAGCTCATTTTCATTTCTTAACTTTGCAAATCTTTTTATAACATCATTAACTATCTCATCTTTTGTAGCAACAAAAACTTCAAGTTGCATATGAGCACCAGCTTCATTCTCATCATAAGTTTGAAGTTTTTGTATCTCTTGCTTATCATCTTCATGAAGTTTTTCAAAAACTTTACCAGCTATATTTTCATCTACATCCTCAAGTTCTTGCATAAACTCTAGTTGGTCATCAGATTCCAACTCACTTATAGCTACGCCTAACTCTTCAACACTAAGATTCTCAACAACATCATCAAAGTATCTATCTGGTAAAGATAAAGTAACATCACCAACCAAATCGGATGGAACAAGTTTTATAGCCTCTGCAAATTCATCATCATTTAACTCTTTTAAAATTTTTGCTATATCTGATGGGTGAAGTTCACTAGCTTCATGGGAGTTTAAATATTCTTCTAATTTATTCATTTTTCATCCTCCTTCTCAATAAAAAACAGCTAACCAAATAGTATGTACTTCTGGTTTTGTCCATAAAACTTTATGTTTCTTGTGTGCTGGTATATTTAAGTATTGACCAGACTTTAATTCTACTTTTTCTTTATCTTCAAACAATAATATTGCCTCTCCTTCTATCACTATAATCCATTCATTTTTATCTTGATCATACCATCCTATCTCTGGAGATGTATGACCTTTTGATACTATCTTTTCTATCTTTACATTATCAGACACAACTATATCTTCAAAAAACTCAGTTGTTAAATCTTTTGGAATGTTATGAAATATATCTGATTTTTGCATAGATAGACCCTAAATAAATAATTATTTTGGTATTATAACCTAAAAAAGGATTTATAATGTCAAAACTCATAACATTTATAGGCAATGGAAATATGGCTCTTAGTATAGCTAAAGGTTTAAAAGAAAACTATGAGATTGAAGTTGTTGGAAGAGATTTAAAAAAATTAGAAAAATTTGAACAAGAATTAGGTATAGAGATACAAAAACATCTTCTAAATGGATTTGATATAACAGATAAAACATTGATGCTTTGTGTAAAACCTGCAAATATAGAGAGTGTTGGATCTATCTTAAGTGGTAAGGCTAAAGTTGTTTACTCTGTATTGGCTGGAACAAGTGTTGAAAAACTTCGTTCAAACATACAAACAAATGCAGTAGTTAGAACGATGCCAAATCTAGGAGCTTCTATAAACCGTTCACATACAACCCTAACAGGTGATATAGAGTTTAAAGATGAAGCACAAGAGTTACTAAGTGCTATAGGAACTACAACATGGTTAAGTAGCGATAAAGAGATAGATATAGCAACAGCACTCGCTGGAAGTGGTCCAGCTTATCTTTGTCTTATAGCAGAAGCTTTTGCTGATGGAGCAGTAAAACAAGGTTTAAAAAGAGATGATGCTATGGAGATTATGAGGGGTTTATTTGGTGGATTTGGAGAACTTATACAAGATATCCATCCTGCTGTATTAAAAGATGCTGTAATGAGTCCAGGTGGAACAACAGCATCAGGATACTCAGCATTAGAAGAAAATAATGTAAGATATGGTTGTATAAGTGCCATAGAAAAAGCTTACAATAAAGCTTGTGAATTATAAAAAATCAAGTATCTCTTTAGCGATATCTTCTTTTTCTATCACAGTTTTTTGTACTACTTCTTTTGTAAATAACTCTTTTATCATAGTAGGGATTTCTAGTTTTGCAACATTTGATATAGAAGTAAGTGCATCTAAATCTTTTGCATCCTCTTCACCTGTAAGTGCATTTGCTATAACTGGAGAGAACTTTGTCCACTCTGCTGTTGAGTAGATTATAGACTTTATCTCTGGTTTTGAGCAACTCTCATACGATTTGAAACAAGTTGCAGTATGTGGATCCATAAGGTAACCATCTTTTTCAAAAGTCTCTTTTATATACTTTTTACCCTCATCACCATTACAAAAATCTGCATCAAAACATTTTTGAAGTGTTACTAACTCAACACCTGTTAACTCATAACATTTTTTCTCTTCTAAATCATTCATAAGCTCTTTAGTTCTCTCTGCTCCAAAAAGGTCAAACAAAACTCTTTCAACATTTGAAGATTTTAGTATATCCATAGCAGGTGAAGTTGTACTTACCACTTCTGAATCTCTTAAGTCGTATTTACCCTCTTTTATAAGTCTTGTTAAAACATTGTTCTCGTTTGATGAGATGATGATTTTTTCAACTGGTAGCCCCATCTTCCAAGCATAGTATCCACCAAGTGCATTACCAAAGTTTCCACTAGGAACATTTAAGTAAACTTTTTCACCCATAGTTATCGCATCTTGACGAACTAACTCTAAGTAAGAATGTATATGATAGATGATTTGAAAGATAATACGACCAAAGTTTACAGAGTTTGCAGCTGAAAGAGATACATTTTTCTCTTTTAGGGCATCGTTGAACTCTTTTGAAGCTAGTAGTGTTTTTAGTGCATTTTGAGCATCATCAAACACACCATTTATACCGATAACTTTTAAGTTTTTAGCATCTTCTGTTACCATTTGAAGTCTTTGAACATCACTTGTTCCACCATCTGGGTAAAGACAAGCTACTTGAACATTTGCACGGTTTTTAAAAGTCTCTAGTGCTGCTGGACCAGTATCGCCACTTGTTGCAGCCATGATGATATAGTTTTCATCTCTTTTTTGAGCGATAGAAGATAAAACCATACCAAAAGGTTGAAGTGCCATATCTTTAAAAGCACGAGTTGGACCATGATAAAGTTCACTCACATATAGATTTTCTTTTACTTTTACAACTGGAACAGGGTTTTTAGCATCATCAAATTTATCGTATAAATCTAGTGCTTTTTGTATAGTTTCATTGTCTATATCTATCTCAAAACGGCTAAGCATATCTGATGCTAACTCTTTATATGATGAGTTTAAATGTTTGTTTAAAAACTCTAACCCTAACTCTGGTAAAGTCTCAGGCACATAAAGCCCACCAAAAGAAGCTATCGGGCTTAAAATAGCTTCAGAAAAAGTTACAGTTTCAGGTTTGTTTGCATCGCATCCACGAGTTTGTATAAAGTTCATAATCAATTCTCTTTAATTTTTTTCAGTATTATACCAAATTTGCTATAATTATCATAACAATTTAATTAAGGCTAAAAATGACTGAAACAGAGTACAAAATATATATAGATGATGTGATAAGAAGAGTTGAAAGTGCAAGACTAAAAGTAAATGCTCATCACATAGTAAAGATAGTAGCAATTAGCAAATACTCAACAAGTGATGAGATAAAAAACCTATATAACATTGGTCAAAGAGCATTTGGCGAAAACAAAGTGCAAGACTTAAAAACAAAATCATCTGAGTTAGAAGAGTTACCCTTAGAGTGGCATTTTGTTGGAAACTTACAAAAAAACAAGATTAACAACCTACTAGACTTAAACCCTACTCTATTTCATTCCCTTGACTCACTAGAGTTGGCAAAAGAGATACAAAAAAAATGTGAAGCAAAAAACACAACATTAGATGCCCTACTTCAAATCAACTCAGCTTATGAAGATACAAAACACGGTGTATCACCAGAAGATGCAAAAGAGATTTATAACACTATAAAAAAAGAGTGTCCAGCTATAAACCTAAAAGGTGTAATGTGTATCGGTGCAAAATCTGAAGATAAAGAGTTAGTAAGAAAAAGTTTTGAGATAACTCATAACATTTATAAAGAGTTAGAAGATGCTACTATCTGTTCGATGGGTATGAGTTCAGATTTTGAACTAGCAATAGAGTGTGGCTCAAATATGGTTCGCCTTGGTTCTATAATGTTTAACTTTCAACTTAGCTAAGGCTAAGTTTTTGATTATTTGCCCTATATTTGGGCATTATATTTAAGTAAAATTTTAAACTCTGCTCCATCTTTTGTATTTCCAACTTGAAGAGAACCAGTACAATGTTCCTCAACTATTATTTTACTCATATAAAGTCCTAAACCTGTACCATTTTTCTTTGTTTTTGTTGAAAAGTATGGATCAAAAATCTTTTCCATAACATCTTCAGAAATCCCACCACCATTATCACTAATAGCCAATATACTATGCAACTCTTCATCATAAGTTGTTATCTTTATATATGGATTTTGAACTTTATTTTCTAAAAGAATATCTTCTGCATTTTTAATAATATTTATAACAACATGTTTCAATTCATTTGAATATGTCGTAAAAGTATTTTTAGATTTTAAATCCTTTATAATGGTTATACCTTTTGATTCTATAGATTCCCCTATAATATTTAAAACACTATCTATTAATTCACTATAAGATATATCCTCAACACCTGTATCATTTCTAAAAAAGTTTCTAAAGTCATCTATCGTATCACTTAAGTATTGAGATTGTTTTGCAATATTGTCTGTATGTTTTAAAAGTTCATCTTTATCTAGTTTATTAAAAAATATATCAAACTGTATAGCAGCTGTTGTAGTACCTATAAAGTTTAAAGGTTGTCTCCATTGATGAGCTATCATACTTATCATCTCACCCATCTGTGCAAAACGGGATTGTTGAAACATAAGCTTATCTTTCTTCTCAACCTCTTTATGAGCAACTTCTAACTCATCTACAGCTTCTCTCATCTCTTGAGAAAATATATCCAATGAATACTCCATCATCCGTCTTGTATCATTATTTTCAGTATATGAATTTTCAACCAAACTTAAAAACTTTTCAAAAGATTCTTTATCTGGTGCAGTTCCAAGCTTAATACCAGCTTTTTTAAGTTGTCTTTTTAATAATTTATTTGTTATTGTCATTTTTTAATCCTTTTAAGATTCATATATAAGTGTTAATGTCATAGTTTGATTATGAAAACTACAATTTCCAGATTTTGATTTGGAAAATTCACCATACGAATAAAAACCAACCATAGACACTTTATCTCCCATGGTATCTACAACTACTTCCAACTCATCCTCAATATGTTGTTTTAAAACAACCCTTCTAGCTACACAACTTATACCTATACATAATGCCTCTTTATCATTTTGCAAATCATTACATAACTCTTCAGCTGCTATTTGAGCACCATCTATAATATCATCAAAATTAGCAACAGCAAAAGAGACTAAAGAGTTTTGAGGTATATTTCCAGCCAAAGTTATAGAATTACTAACCTCATCTACAGCTTTTACTGCTCTAAATTTTGGTTCTAAAAACCCCTCTTCTATAAGCATAATTGGAAAATTAAGTGCAGATGATGGCAAAGACTTAGCTTTTTCACCTAAAAATCTTTTATAAATTTCCAATGCTGGTTTATTGTTTAGAGTGTATAAAACATTATCGCAAGAGTGTGTTACTTTTCTGTCTATACCAAATCTTCTCCATCCACATTTACAACCGTACTCTATATGTAAAGAATCACCATATAAACCAACAGCACAAATATAGTCTTCAACTAGTTTACCATCAACAATAATCCAAGTCCTGTTAAATTCTACTCCGTTACCAGCCAAACCACCACTTACAGAACAACTATCTGGTAAATTTACATTTATACCCTTAGTAAGTTCTGAACCATTTATACTTAAAACATTAGATAAAATAAAAATAGATTTTAAATCATCCTCAATTAGCTCATGAACTATCTCTTTTCCTAATTCATACGAATAATCTTCTTTTGCTTTTTTAGATATAACTTTAAATCTACTTTTTTCAAGTTTTATAACAGATATGCTAATTGAATTATCAAATACTTCTGTATTATATATCTCACCCGCGGTTGAACAGCCAACTATTGTAGCCTTTTTAAACAAGTTAAAGATATCATCCAAACCAGTTTGTATATCATCTATATGGATACTTCCAAATACAAATACCAATGTTGATTTAGAATCCAGACTAAAGTCTAACTCTCTATCCCAACTACCATCACTAAAAAGATATGTTTCTAACTTCATAATTTACTAACTTTTATTTTTTGGTTTAAATCTAACAGCATTACTTAAAGGGTTTTGTATTAACCTTTGTTGGTATTTTATCATATTTATAAATGGATTTAGAAAACTATCTAAATTTTCCTGTTTTATCTCTTCTATATTTAGATAATTTAACTCTTCTAAAACAACCAATGTTGATTCTATGGTCGAGAGATAATTATCTTGTGGTTGTTGTTTTATTTGGTATTGAGAAACTCTTTTTGTTTCAAAACTTATATGTTTTAACTTTTGTAAGTTTTTACTTTGTGTAAACATTTTTTTAGTACAAGCCCAAGTAGAATCTATGATAAATACAGCTATACTTTTTTCATCTGAGATTTTTATCTTCTCTTTTGTTGTGTTGCTTAAGTTGATAGCATCTTCACTAGGAAAAAGTATATAACTTTGGTGTGTTTTTATTATCTCATTTATTCTTTTGTTATCTGAAAAATCAACCCCTATAAAAAGCTCTGAATTTTTCAAACTTTGGTGTGTAAAATGCCCTGTGTTGTTTTTTACTTTTTTGAACTCTTTTGGATGCATAAGGATTATAAACTTTGTATCTGTATCAAATGGTTTTATATATCCACACATACAAGAACTCATAGGTCTATAACACTTATAACATTTTTTTCTATCGCCATATAATGTTTTCATAAAATTATTATACTATAATCCTAAAATGATTTATGACTTAATAGTAATTGGTTCTGGTGCTGGTGGTATTATGGGTGCTATAACTGCTGGACAAAACGCTAAAAGAGTGTTGCTACTTGAAAAACTACCAACAATAGCTTCTAAACTTAAAGCAACAGGTGGTGGTAAATGCAATATTACAAATACCCTTTCAAATGAAGAGTTTATGAGCCGTTTTGGTAAAAATGGCAGATTTATGCAAGATGCATTAAACTCTTTTGATAATAACCAACTTATAGAGTTTTTAAAAAGTATAGGTGTAGATACTCATGCACCTGATGGATTTAGAGTATTTCCAACATCTCATAATTCAAAAACTATCGTATCTGCATTGGAAAAAAAGATGCAAGAGTTAAATATAGAGTTAAAATGTTCTCAAAAAGTTATACAACTACTAAAAGAGGATAATACTATAGTAGGTGTAAAAACACAAGACAATAGATACAAAACTAAAAATGTACTCTTAGCAACTGGTGGTCTTGGATTTTCCACTTTAGGAGCTGAGGGAGATGGATATAAACTATCAGAAGAAGTTGGACATAAAGTAACTGAGTTATATCCAGCTATGTTACCACTTCATACAAAAGAGAGATGGGTTGAGAATTGTCGTGCAGATACTATAGCTAAAGTCAAAATAAAAGTAGATATGAAAAAACACAAAAAACTTCAAGCTAGTGGAGATTTAATCTTTACAAAAAAAGGTATTCGTGGTCCTGTGGTTTTGGACTTTGCACGAGAAGTTACCCCACTTATCTCAAAGTATGGCGAAGTACCCATAGTTATAAATATGACAAATGGAAAAAATGAAGATGATTTACAAAACTATCTAAAAACACAAAAAACAGATATTTTAGATGCACTATCTATGCTTATACCAACCTCTTTAGCTTTAGAGATATGTAAATTAGTAGATATAAAAACCGATATAACATTTTCAAAAATAGATGGTGCTAAAAGGGAAAAATTACTAAAAATACTTGCATGGACACCACTAACACTTATAGGAAGTGATGGTTTTAAAATGGCTATGATTACAAAAGGTGGAATAAGCTTAAAAGAGATAAACCCTAAAACAATGCAAAGTAAAATCATAAATGGATTATACTTCTGTGGAGAAGTGATAGATATAGATGGCCCTTGTGGTGGATATAATTTACAATGGTCTTTTAGTAGTGGCTATTTAGCTGGGTTGTTAAAAAAAGGATAAAATAAAAATGTATACTATAGACAGATGTTTAACATTAGATACAAATATAAAAAATCTTGAAGCACTAGATAACAAATACATAGCATTATCAACAGAATCTGCTCAAGCGAGAATCAACTCATGTATAAACTATGATAATCAACTTATCATAGAGTCTGAAAAACTAACACCAGATGTTAAAGCTATGTCATTTAGTCCAAATGTTGAACTTTTAGCCTTTGGAGTAAAGTCTAGTTTATATGTTTTAGATACAAGAATTGGTGAAATTCTAAATGAAATACCTATAAATGCTAAAGAGATAAATATACTAACATTTGATACATCATCAAAATACCTTATAGTTGGAACAAAATATGGAAGAGTATTTCAATACAGATATAACAATCCATCTTTATTAGCAAGACTAGCCTCTTTTCCGTATGACAGAACAATTCCCCAACCTAAAAACTTTACAAACTTTGTCAGTGCTATAACATTTTCAGGTTCAAAGATAGCTTGTAGTGGATATGGTGGTGCTATACTTATCACCGACTTACATGTAAATGCACATAAAGAGGTTATAACCAACTCAACCATAAAAACCAACTGTTTATCTTTTGCAGATGCAAATACCCTTATAAGTGGCAAAGATAATGGGGATATAGATATTATACATCTAAATGCAACTATCAATATAGACAATATAAAAACAAACTTCTCAACTATAAAACATATCATCCCTATACCAAATACAAATTATATATTTGTCAATTCGCAACAAAACTTTTTATCTATCATAGATATAAAAGAGAATAAAGTGATAAATGAGAAATATGCTACATTTGATGATGTAATTATAAATATGGTTTTATTAGATAATGATACTATAGTTTTAGCACTTAAAAATTCTAATGTTATAAAACTAAATTTACCTACACAAGAGATACTAGATAGACTTATAAAAACTTTACCTTTACATAAAGTTTTTGAAAAAACTGAAAATGCAACTATTATACAAAACTACAAAAGCTATAAACAACTAGAAAAAAAATATGAAAACATATATAAAATGGCTACAAAAGCATTGATAAACAATGATAAACAATTAGCTATTAAACTGTTAAAAAACTATATCTCACTAAAATCAAAACAAAAAGATATAAAACTTCTGTTTAAAACATTTCAATACTACGATAAGTTTAAACTACTTGTGCAATCAAGAAGATATGTAGATGCTTATAAGCTATGTGATAAATTTCCACCTCTTAAAGAGACAGATGAGTTTAAAGAGATGGAAGCTCTATGGAAAAATGCATTTTTAAATGCTCAAAAAGAGTTACTTGCAGGAAACTTATCTAAAGCCAAACAACTTATAAGTATATATAAAAATATACCATCAAAAAAAGAGATGTGTTCTTTTATATATGACTATCCAAATGAGTTTGTAAAATTTTTAAAAGCACTGATAAAAAAAGATTTTAAAACAACTGATAAAATAGTTGAAAAATTTAGTGCTTTTACACATATACCAACCTATGTAAATCTTACAAAAAAGATAGAAGGTACTATAAAACTAGTTGAAAACTGCATCTTAAAATCAAATACAAAACTTGCAAGAAAACATTTACAACGGTTAAAAAATATACCACATATAGAATCTAAAGTTAAAGAGTTAAGTTTACAGTGCTACCATATAGAACAACTACAATCAGCTTATGAACTAAATGACTTAGAAACATGTTATAAACTACTAGATACTAAAAAGATTTTACACCATATAGAGTTAGGTAAAAAACTAGAACAAGAGTGGGCAAAAATCATCTCAAAATGTGAAGAGTATGCACTTCAAGGTGATGTTGAAAATGTAAAAAACACTCTAAAAGAGCTTATAAATATGGAAAGTAGAAAAAATCGTCTAGGAGATTTACTTAGAGTTGCCTACCATACAAAGATAAAACAATCGATATCTAATCAAGAGGAGAAAAAAGCTAAAGATAAAATATTTTCTTATCTAAAGATATTTGGTATCGATCAAGAGATAGAAGATATAACAGATATGTTTAATAAAAAATTCTCAGATAAAATAGAGTTAGATGATAAAAAGTATAAACGGGGATTTAGAGATAACTGGAGAATATCTATAGATGATATATAAGT
>Ga0256837_1000329_pt1 | contig 42019 bp, 59 predicted proteins | sample 4562384metaG_FD_185976 | JGI IMG/M metagenome (GOLD analysis project Ga0256837, IMG submission 185976) | Hydrothermal vent microbial communities from Guaymas Basin, Mexico - 4561-384 | ecosystem: Environmental > Aquatic > Marine > Hydrothermal vents | place: Mexico: Guaymas Basin | collected... | reverse complement strand
AGCCGTAAAGCCATTGAGATGTTTAGAAAAAAATACGGCTACGACAGCGATGTTTATCGTGTAAGGGTGCTTGGCGAATTTCCGAGAGGGTCTGACGACGCAGTATTTCCTGTCGATTTAATTGAGACTGCGATATACAGAGACATCTGGGATAAAACAGGCGTAGAAGTATGGGCATTAGATGTTGCCGATTACGGAGCTGACAGGAGCGTTATAGCTAAAAGATACGGAAAACACCTGTATGAATATAAGGCAGTTAGGAACTATGACGCTTCTGATTTAGTCGGTTGGCTTGTGAGAGAATACAAGCAGGCTAAAAGAAAGCCGAAAATCATTTTTGTGGATACTATCGGCTCTGGTGCTTCAATTCCGTCTATGTGTCAAAAAGTAGGACTAAAAAATGTGATAGGCGTAAAAGCCTCACATAAGCCCTTTAACACTGACGAATACCAGAACGCAAGAGCCGAGTGGTTTTTTAAAATGCGTGACGCATTGAGAGAAGAGGGCAAACTTATGCACGATGACGACCTCATAGGTGAGCTTGGAGCAATAACATATTTTATCAACGAGCAGACAGGCAAACTTCAAATAGAAGCCAAAAAGAAAATACGTGACAGACTTGGTCGTTCGCCAGATATTGCGGACGCATTCGCTATGACTTTTGCTGACGAGGCTTTGGTTGAATTTGAAACTGAAAGCGAAGAGGAGTTTGAAATGTTGGACAATATTCCTTTAACCTATTCATACGGCGGTGGATTATGGTAAGTGAAATACAGTTTACAAAAGAGATAAACAAAGATATACACAGAGAGCTTATGCGTGAAGATATGGACAGGTTTGTCAAGCTGTGGAAAGAAAAGAAAATAATCCCCGTGCTTTTTAGCAAGAAAGCTATGGAAGCGTGGATACTTAAAAAGATTTGGCACTTGCTTGGCAATAAAAAGCCGATATGCAACAAGATGGGATTGAGTTTAGACAACTGCAAAAAGAAGCTGAAGAGAAAGACATTTCCAAAAAGTGTGACAAATTTAATAGATTTTTACGGCGAAACTCTTGCATATCAAAAAAGTTTGCGGTATAATTCATTAAAGATAGATTTGAGTTGGAAAATCGTGGAGCTGATTTTAGCAGAAGAGCTGTTTAAAGCTGGATACTCTGCAAGCAAAGTTTCTAAAATGCTTGGTATCCACATAAGAAAAGCATTCAGAATAAAAAAAAGGTTGAAAGAAAATGGCGAAATCTAAAAAAGAACAGATAGTAGCTCTCTTTGAAGAGGCAAGAAAAGGTTACGAGTTAGTCAAACAAGACTTTTTAGTCCTTGAATACGGATACTTAAACAAGTTGCCAGATGAAAAACTTGAAGAGCTTAAACGCAGAGGCAAATCAGTTATCACGCCTAAAAAGATTTATGCTAAAATCAGAAGAATACTCATATCAATAATGAAGACTTACTTTGAAAATAACGAGTTTGCGAAACTTACACCCATATTTGACACTGACACAAACAAGCAACAAATTCAAAAACTCCAAATGGCTTTTGATAATTGGATAAACAGAAGAGTTAATTTTTACACAAGGATAAGACCTATCGTAAGAGACAGTCTTGTTTACGGAACTTGCTGTGCGAAAATTTATTGGAATAACGGACTTCACCTTGAGAGAATTAAGCCACACGATTTCTGGCTTGACCCTAACGCCGAAAACATATTCGACATTCAGTATGTAGTCAACAGAGTTTACACTACAATCTCTCTTCTTAAAAAACAATTTGGGAACAAAAAGATTTTTAGAAAATACATCGGCTCACAGATAGAAAGCAGTGAGATACCTTTTTCACAGGACGACTTGGGGGATACCTCAAGAATTGAAGTGTATGACATTTACAGGCTGATTAACGGGAAATGGTATGTTTCAACTATGTTGCCAGACTATTCTTTCGTAAGAGTTGACGAGCCTTTGAAAGACGGGCTTCCTTTTGTGTTCGGCATTGTGGAAAATCAATTCACATACACAGGTGAAAAAACAATTAAAGCTCTTGGGTATCCTATCGTTGACTTGATGATACCTTTACAGGAGCAATACACAATCACAATCAATCAGCAGTTTGACGCAATAGACAAACAGTTAAACCCTCAATTCCTTGCTACAAAACAGGCTGGGTTAAGTGAGAAAACTTTACGCTCAAACAAAAAGCTCTTACAGGTTACAGACCTCAACAATGTCAGGGAACTCCCTCAACCTAATGTAAATCAATCATTCCTTACAACCGACAGGGTTGAACTTGATTTACAGGAAGTATCAGGTATTACAAAACTGTCACAAGGTATTATCGACAAACATCAAAATACAACCGCTACGGGTATGACTATTCTTACACAGGAAGCCAACGAAGTTGTGGCTGATATTATACGCTCATTGAATGAGAGCTTTTTCGAGCCTTTAATCAAGAGAATAGTAAAACTGATTTACAAATATGACGAAAATCCTTTGCTCTACGGACTAAACAGAACCCAGAATATAGACTTTAAAGTGCAGATTAATACAGGTGTAGGGGCGACAAACAAAGAAGTTCAGTTACAGGCTATCACAACAGCAGAGCAGACTGCTATGCAGAATTTACAAATTGCTATGCAGATGGGAGACGCTGAAACGGCAAAAATGTATAGGGATATATTAAACAAACTTTACGTTGAGAAACTTGCGACAATAGGCTTGAAAAACATTCAACACGATATGAAAGGAGTAATGGACAATGGAGAACAGCAATCAGACGCTGGAGCAGGAGCAACTTTACAATCAGAAGTTGCAGGAAATCAAATTAATCAAGCAGACTTCAGTATGGCAGGAAATGCAGAATGAGCTTGAAAATCAATATCAGGCTCATTTTAAAAACGCAATGAATACTGCCCTATCCGATAGCAACAGAGTTCATCATCTTGAATTTATGAGGGCTATCGGGATAGCGAAGTCAATGCTTGATTTTATTGAAGAACAAATCTTGGAAGAAATGAAAGGAGACGAAGATGGCGAAAGCTAAAAATCAACAAGCACAAGAGGTTAATGAAGAGGTAGAAAATGAGAAAGTTGAAAATAATGTGGAACAGAATAAAGACGTGGTGGGAAGCTCAAATGCTGACGCTGACAATCAAGAGAGCGCTGGCAGAGGAAAAACTGAAAAAGCTGTGGAAAAAGATAAGGTCGAGTATTTAACTCTTTCCGAAGCGTATGAGATTATGCTTAAAGGCGGAGTATTTAGATTTAGAGAGTGGGATAAACGCAAAATCGGTTTTGTAGCATTTGTTCCACGAGGAATGACAACTATTATGCTTGCAGTATCTGAAACACATAACACAAGAACACCATACAGACCGTCTCAAGAAGAGGCGATTAAAAAACTTTGGTATCAAGTAAAATAAAAAAGGAGTGAATAATGCCAGATTTTAACGCACCGAATTTAACACCAGAAGACATTAATGCTATTCAGCAGGCACAAGCACAAGCACAAGGCGGTATGCCACAAGAGCCACAGGTAGCACCACAGGAAATGCCACCACAGGGTATGCCTCAAAATATGCCGCAAGAGCCACAGGGAATGCCACAAGGACAGCCTGCGCCAGCTGGTCAGCCTACGCCAGAAGAGCTTGAAATGGCTAAAAAACTTTTAGGTATTGAAGACATACAGAAACAGGCACAGGAAGCACAGGAAAAACTTAAACAAATCGAAATGGAAAGAACTAAATCCGTTGTGATGAGTAAATATCCAAATGTGCCTATCGACCTTGTAGAGCAGGAAATCGCAAAAGTTGAACAAACAAATCCTCAACTTGCCGAAGCTATGAAGCTAAATCCTGACCTAATGGAAATGGCAGTGAAAGCTGTTTTGGCAAGCGTAAAGCCAAACGAAGAGCCAGATAAGATTACACAAGGTGCTGGAGCTTCAGATACTACACCTGAAGATGAAATTACAGACAAAGTAAAAAAAGGTCAGGCAGACCAGATAACTCTTGGAGATTATATACTAAATATTTCTTCTAAAAAATAAGGTGACAAATCCATCTTGTTTTTTCTTTCCTTTTTTATTCATAATTGTGTTGTAAAATAAAATGAAATAAAAAGGAGCTATTATGCCTTTAACTTCGTATAATAATACGGTTAACCAAAAGCCGTCCGTTTTAGACGCAATACTTTTACAAGGTGCGACATCTACGCCGTTCCTGCAATGGTTTGGAAGAGGGCAAAAAATATCTGCCCCAAAACATAGTTGGATTTTGGACAGATACAGAAAAGCTGATGAGAATGCACAGCTTGAAGTAACAGACCTTGAAGAGAACACAACTGACACTAAATATATGAAAGATAATGTCGTCCAAATTATCAAGAATGAATTTGGATTATCTTGGGAAGAAGACGACAACGCAAAATATGGTCAGAAAGAGTGGGCTTACAGGGTAGCAAAAGTTGGAAAAGAACATACAATGGATATTGAATATGCGTTACTTGGATTACACAATGCAAGTGTTGAAGACGGATATACTGAAATGTCTGATACCACACCTGCTAAAATGGCTGGTATTTTCCATTACATCGAAAATAAAAAAGATTACTCTGATGGCGGTAATGCTACCGAATTAACATACGACAGGCTAAATGAAATTATTGAGATGGTATGGAACAACGCAGACATTGATAACGAAACATTTACGCTTGTATGCGGCACAGGTATTAAAAGAACAATCAATGGATTTGCTAAAGATTATTTCAGATGGCAACAAAATCCTAACGGAAAATTCGACCCGACATTGTATGTAGTTACAACTGATTTTGGAGACATCAAAGTTAAAATCCACAGATTGTTTAACAATGCAAAACTAAAAGACAAAATCCTTGTAGGTCAGTTAGACAGTGCGGACATCAGATTTAAAATCCCTACTAAATTCAGTGAAGTGCCTACAAGTAAAACTGCTAAATTCGGAAGATACTATACATCTTTAACTCTTGAAGTTAAAGAGCCTGATATGTTTGCGTTCGCAAAAGGGCTTAAATAGTGACTTACGGACAGGCTAAAACTCTCGTCAAGCAATTCCTGCTTGGCGATAATTCTAACACCGAAGTAACAGAGCTTGTCGCTCAACAGGCTTTACAGGAGATAGCCACGCTGTGTGAGCCTATCCATCTTTTAAAAGAATATACAACTTCTATCCCTAATGATGTTTTTAGAGTTGTGGATAAATATGAGGACAGCAAGGGCGTAGTTCACACAAGATACATAAGAACTCCGCAAGTGTTGTCAGACAGTGAAGAAATAGATTTGGACATTGACCTACATACTGCATTTGTTTTTATGTGTTGTGCTTACTTATCGTTTAAACAAAAAGATTACTATGAGCAAAAAGCAAGCGGTGTTATTTCCATCTACAAATCAAATCACAGCTTTGAGGTAGATGACACTTATTAATTGTTTTTTCAAAAACAAAATACTATCATTATTTACGCCGTAAGGTAAAAACTAAAAGGAGATAAAATGGCACAGAACAATTTACAGCAAATTTTAGGACAAGTAGCCCAACATTTTGGTTATACCGTTGGTGCGAAAGTAAAATCTGAAATTGAGAAAGTTATTCAAGCTGAAAATGTTGACATTAACAAACTACAATCAGCTATTGAAACAATACAAGGACTGTTAGACGCAGACCCAGATACACCAGAATTTGATGTCGGTCAAAATATAGTAACCCAACTGACTGACCATCTAAACAGAATTGTTGCTCTTGAAAATGCAGTAAACACTCTTAACGGAGATGAAAGCACTGCTGGGTCAGTTGACTATAAAGTAAAACAAGCAAAAGACGACCTGCAAGCTCAAATTGACGCTTTAAAAGGTGACAGCGACGAGAGCGTTGCTAATCTTAAAGACGAAATTGACGCTATTGAAGCTGGGGCTGGGCTTGATGAAAACGGAAACTATGTAGCCGACACTAACGCAAATTATATTAAGGACGCTACAAGTCTTCATAATGCAACTCAAATTCTTGACACAGAATTAAAAAATGTTAACGACAAAGTTGACGCAACTAAAACTGAACTTGAAAGTGAAATAGCAGACGCTAAAGCTGGGGCTGTTGACGAAGCTAAACAATATGTTGATGAAAAAATCGACAATGTTGATGTTTGTGTTATTGCTTCAATGTTCGCACAGGCGCTTGATTGCGGTCTTCAAGGCAAATCTGAAAGTGAATGTTGCGATACTGCGTGTAACGCAAGTGGTAGTGGCTCTGCTTCTGGCTCTGCGAGTGGTAGCGCTTCAGGCAGTGGTAGTGCAAGCGGCGATGGGGCAGTCCTATAATGGACGCCTCTCATCTTACTAAAAGGAGATACAATGGCTCTATATAAAAAAGAGGTGCTTGTCAGACCAAATTCAACAATAAGCGAAACAGACGCTTTAAAATGGACGCAGAATTGGTTAAATAAGTTTCAGGACGCTGATGAAAATAAAGATGAAGATGGAAACTACATTAACTATTTTTTCGGTGATGTGTTCTTTGCAAAGAATAGAAAAATCTGGCGTGTGTTTTCAGACGCCTGTGAAACAAAATACAGTATGAAGAAAGACCCAAATCTCAATATGATTGCGTTTACAATTCTTGACGCTCAAAATCTTGAAAACAGGATTGAAGCGTTAGAAGCGACAGACGGAGATATTGAGGTTGGAGTAATTTAAAACTAAAAAAAAGGAGAACAAAATGGATTTACCTGTAATTAATATTACGTATAGAAGTTCGCAAGAAACGCCTTTAACAAAAGAGCAGATTGACGAGAATTTTAAAAACATTGAAACTATCAATACTTGGATTAAAAATTTTTATGAGGGTGATTTTTCAGACATTCAAAGCGATTTGGAAAATGTCAATAAAAAAGTTACTGCAAATTCAACTAAAATTTCAGAGTTAAAAGACAATGTTTCAGGACTGCAAAACGACCTTTCTTCTTTGGGAGAAGATTTTGAAAACCTTTCAGGTAAAGTTGACAATAATGCGACAACTATTGAGAATATTAAAACTCAACTAAACACATTTAATGAATATGTAACTGTTGACGCTGACAACAAAAGAATGATTGATTGGGACAAGATTTCATTATATGTTGCTGGTGCTATTCTTAAAAACATTACTGATGACCAACTTACTGTTTTAGCGGATAAATTAAAACCGTTAATTCTTTCAGAAAGCGGTAGCGGAAGTGCAAGTGGCTCTGCAACAGGCAGTGGCTCTGCAAGTGCAAGTGCGACAGGTAACGGTAGCTCAACAGGTAGCGCCTCAAGTTCAGCAAGTGCTTCTGGGTCTGCTTCTGCGTCAGGTGAAGCAAGTGCTTCAGGTAGCAGTTCTGCAAGCGCAAGCGGTGAAGCAAGTGAAAGCGCAAGCGCAAGCGGTGAAGCAAGTGCTTCTGGCTCTGCAAGTGCAAGTGGAAGTGCTGGCGGAGAGGGATAATGGACAAAGTCCATATCCTATACCCTCTTATCAAATCATCTATCGGTGATTGTGAAGAACTTAAATATTCTTTACGCTCTCTTGAAACTCATTTAAAAACTGACTTTGATGTCACGATTGTTGGATACAGACCTAAATGGCTTAACATCTCAAAGGTGAGATATATCTATTATGGTCAATGCGACAAAAGGTATAGAAACTCTTTGCACGCAGTCGATATTATGTGTAACATTGTTGATGAGTTTGTGCTTTTCAATGATGACTTTTTTTTAATTAAAGATATTACAGCTGATGACTTGAAACAAATCTATTATCTGCAAGACCTCAATAAGATTAAAAATTGGGGAACTCGTTTTTATCAAAAAAAACTTAAAGTCGGATTTGAAGAAATTAAGAAAAAAGGTTTCTACGGGCTTTCTTACGCAACCCACACTCCTCAATTTTACAAATCAGACATTGTTAAAAAAGTTATTTATGAGGTGTTTAAGCTGTTTGAAAAAGACGAATTTGTTGCTTTTGAAAATTATTATTACAACTACGTAGGTGCAGAAAAGGAAGCTAAACAGGTTTATGATGTAAGAGTTGCAAGATATGACAAAACTTCATTCAAAGAGAGTGAAGCTGATGGTAAGATATATTTGAACTTTGACGAAAGCGGAGCAAAATCAGGTATATTTGATTTTGTGAAAAATCGTTTTACAAAAAAATCCAAATTTGAAATTTAAAAAAAGGAGATAAAATGGCACAGGACAATCTACAAACAGGACTAATCTTAAGAGAATATAAAGATGAGCCTCTTACTATTGAAGAAATGGATATGAATTTAAGAATGCTGGCGGTTTCTGCTTCAGGGGCGAGAGCTGTGAGAAACGATATGCTTGCTAACATAATAGCACTTATGCCAAAAGCGCCAACTATATCACAAGTTATCAATGAACTTTCTAATAAAGGGGAAGCGTCGTTAGAAGATTTATTTAAAGCTATACCATCTTACTATTATGACGAACGTATAAAGTGCTATATATTTGTAATTATTGCAGAAAAAGGAGATACAAAAGGTATTAGTTCTTATATAGATAAAGAAAGAGTTGATATTTATGCAGTGTTAACAATTTACAATAACTTGTTGTTTACCAATAAAGAAATAGATGGCTCAAGATGTCCAATACTGACTGTTTATGCATTAAAAGAGAAACAAACATCAAACTCTGGTAATGCGGAAGAATAAATAAGCCCAAATTAGGAGATAAAAATGAACAATAAATATGTGCAAGATGGATATGTTGAGCAAGGGTATATAGAGGGAAACGCTGGCGTTTCCCTCCCAACTGCAATTAACTACATAGTTGACAAAAGGGTTTTTGAAAAGGATTATGGAGAATGCGATTATGCTGTTGGTTATGTAGGCACTTGTGAGATAAGTGCAGGGTCTATGAAAATGTATATAAGTGACGGCACAGGAAAAGATATTGATGATGTTGTAGCAAAAGCAAAAGCTAACGCTAATGGAGACAAGTTTATGGTGTTTGCGCCAGAGTTTGGTGCTTTAATTGTAGGTGATGATAACTTTACAACACAGTTTGTTTCTTTTGAGAATTTTACTGACGCAGTAAAAGAACAAGCGATAACGGCTGTTCAAAATTTTGCAAGAATGCATGTCGCTCAATTTGTAAAAAGACAAATGTCAAATATACAGTTTACTGCGGAATTTGTACTTGATGGAAACGTTTTATTAGAAACTTCATTCACCCCAATGGACAATGGCGTTAGGCTAAAAGTTCCTGATGAAATAAAATGTGCGGATTATGAAGTAAGAATTAAACCCTTATAAAAGGCGGAACAATGTATAAGATGGTTAAAGCAAAGAACGACCCAGAAAAAAAATGGTTAGATAAGTTTGTTGGAGTTGTGGATTGCGACACAAACACATTTTATCTTGCAAAAGGTGCTAAAGGCTCTGGCGTAAAATTACTTCCGTCAGCTAAAAACATAGTCGCCGAATTTTCTAACTATAAACAATTAAACATTAAAGATGGAGCGTTCAGGATTTGTTACGGTGGGATAGATAGATATCAATTATGTGTGGATTATGACAGCTTTGAAGATAAGGATAAAGCCGTAGAAATATTTGCTTTTTTACAAAAACAAAAAGATGAGATAGCTCCACTTATTCCTGCTATTCACGTGAAAATAGAAAATTTCGAGGAACTATATTTCAAACTAAAAGAAAAAGGGATAGAAAAGTATAATATAGTAAATGACGGAAAAGACACAGGTTGTTCGATTTTTATTAATCCCGAGCCTCTTAAATATTGTGATTGCGAAGTTGTCTCTATTTTGGAGAGAAACAGGGAACAATTAAGTATATATTTTTTTACTATTCTTTATTTTAAAAAAGTAATGGCAGATATTAGAGATGATGGTGGATATACATCTATTGGGCAGGTTTGTGTTTACGGCTCTAAATCAGACCCTACTTTTTTTCAGAAATCTGGGGAAAAGCAAATTTTGTTGGTTTTACAAGAAGACGCCGAAAAAAATGATATTTTTAAAGTTATTAATTCAGACAAAAATCTTGATAGTTTTTATACATCTACGAATATTTATGTTAAGTCTTTATCTGATAACAATTATGAATTATACATTTTTTCTTCTTACAAAAATCAAAAAGTTTACCTCAACACTGACAGCGTTAACAGACTTTATTTAGCTAATTTATACAACTGCAACATAAAAACTTCAACTCCTGTTTTATGTTTTAAATATAAACACATAAATATGTATGACGAAAATGGAAGAATTAAAGTAGTTAATTATCTTGACCAACATCCGGTGGAGGTTATTGGTAACACTGATGAGGATGGTATTGAGTTTCTTTTGACAAGGGATAGAAAAGAAATAAAATATACAACAAACACACAATATGTGACAAGTCAAGATTCACAACAAACGGCTTTAAAAATAATAGACCGTTTTATTAGCGGTGCAGAAAAAGTAACTCTAAATGGTGGTCACCATTATTTAGCGATAAATAATGGGGAATTATCTTTTGAATATCGTATTAATCCAAAGTATTTAGATTGTTATAAGATTAATCCTGAAATTGCCTCTGGGTGTCTTATCTCTTTTAATTTAAAGAAAACATTTACTGAAGATAGACGCTTTTTCTTTAACATCTTTAGAGGGAGTGCTGATTATCTGAAATACAACGCTGTTGATATATTCAGTAAATATTATAGCGTAATGGACAACTCTTATATTTATGGTGTTAAAAAAGAGGGTAGCACTTTATCGGTCGCGCCAATATATGATGGTTACGTCACACCAAAGGTCAACGAAATTGCAGAAAAGATGAAAAAACATTTTTTAAACGGAGAAATAACAAAGTTTGTAGTCGATAATGAAACAGAATTAATAGAAATTAAAAAAGGTGAGGCATTAGATAAAGACATTTGTTATTCACGCTATTTCTATATAAGAACGAGTATTTTAAAAATAATGAGTTATCTTGGTGTAAAATTAGCCGACAATGCTTGTAATTGTGGGTCAAGCTCAATAAGCTGTATAGACGATTTGTTAAAATATGACGTATTAACCTGTAATACAAAACAACGACTTTTCAATCTAATAGGAACTAAATGCCCAATTCGACAAAGAGATAAACAAATTACTCTTTATGGCGAAGTCAACAATTGTTCATACCTAAAGCCACATCTTGATGTTTATTTGGACGCTTTAAACAAATTTGTTGACAAATATGTAGCACAAATAAGTAAAAGATATGGAATTACAAAAGAGGTTGATAGGAGTGCTGTAAATGAGGCAATAATTAAAAGTGGAGTTGAAAACGGGTTTAAGTTTAAAGTTGATAACTTATTTCATTTGTTTTACCCTGAACAAAATGCTGACGGACGTCCTTTAAAGTTTAAAAACAATGAAGTATATGAGTTTAATCCAGCAACAGTTGTAGATTGTGAGAGTGTAGCAGTTGGAGATTTACCAGAGTTTGGTGATGTATATTATCACGATGAGTATTACAACTCTGACGCTGACGTAACTATCAATGTTAGCTTTGATGTAACAAAAAACGGAACAACATCGTCTAAATATGTTACTATATCAAACGGAGTTGCGACATTTGAGTTCTTTGGTGATTGCCCTGACGATAGTTCTGACGATAGTTCTGACGATAGTTCTGATGATAAATCTTATCATTTTATAAGAAAAATAGATTTATTGACAGGTAAGACGATATATGAAAAATTTGATGGTTGTGATTGTCAACACGAAATAAGCGCCTCTGTTGTTTTACCAAAAACAGATGGTAACAATGCTTATAAAGAGGGGTATAACATTGTTTTAAAAGAGATGTCTTTAACAGAAAAAGATGAATACGACGAAGCCGAATATGAGTTACGAGTTATCGAAAAATATAAAGATGGCGATAAATGGAAAACAAGGGATGTTACTGATACAGACATAGGAAAAAAAATATTATCTAACGCTACAATAGACGGGTTTAACATCATCCCTAAAGGAGAGTAAATGGCAACAACAATTAAAAGCGGAATTTATAAATACGAGTATGACAAAGCCTCTCACAGACTGAAAGTGTCTGTTTTAAGAGGCAGGTCTATGCCTGTCTTTAAATTGGGAGACTTTGAGGTAAAACTCTCAACAAGAAGAACAAAAAGACCAAAAGAGTATGTTGGCGCTGTAACAGGTAAAGCTAACGCTGTAAAAGGGTTTATGCCTACAAAAATTCCTGCTGTTTGCGATTATGTTGTCAGGTATAACACTTTTAACCCAAAAGAAGAGGCTACCATCTTTCTCCCGAACGGAAAAGATGAAAACGGCGTTATTCAATTTGAAACTTATCACTTAACAATACCTGAAACTGATAACGCAGAGTTTTATTCATTGCGAAAAACAAAAACAAAACTTGTTACACCTGCTGTTTTAATTGACGGTGTTCTTACAAAAATTTTTTGGTAAAGGATAGAATATGGGATACTTTAAAATACTTACACCGAACGACACAAAAGAGATAAGCAATCAATTTGCGTTATCCAAAAACCCCTCTGGCTTTGTATATGGAGCATATACTGATGGAAGAGATTTGCATATAGCAAAAATAACTGCTGACGGCACTATTGTTGAAGCCAAAAAATATACAGGAGAGGATATAACAGGAACTCCTACAAGAATAGTATGCGTTAAAAATTATTTTAACGGCTTAAAAAAACTAAACGGAACACACTCTATAACAGAGTATTATTGGAGTGCAGAATATGATTATAAAGTCCTCACTTTTACAAGAGAAGCTTGGGGAATAAAAGTGTATAGAGATGGAAGTATTCGCACAACGAAGTTAAGTAGCAAAGGGGAAGTAATTAAAATTACAGAATACGGTGAGTATCTTGCTAATTTAGAAAAACTTGTTAAGTTTGGTAGTGGAACTTCGCCTGTTTTGCCGTTGATGACTAATAACAAAGATGATGATATTGTAAACGTTTTCACAACATTATACGGAGACGCTCTTGAGATTTTAAACATCGAAGAAGATAAGTCAGCAAACTCTGCAAGTATTAAATACGGAGACAAAATAGTTAGCAGAAGGCAGGATAGCGTATTATTAGACGTTGTTGTATATAATGGCGATATATACGCTTTGTATGATGATGGTGCTTTAGAGAAAAACGGCTTTTTGTTTGCAACTGACGTCACATTGTTGAATGCTTTTTTAGTAAACATTAACAAGCCGACAGAGGGTTGCTTTGTTCCACAAGGAAAACAGGCGCAATATTTGCATACAACGGGCGTTGCAAAAGGTCTTGCTAAATTTGGATGTAGTAGCAGTGGCTGGGGCGGAGTTGGCTCTGGTGATACTCCTGCCACAGATGTTAAACCAAGCAACAATGGGCAGATGTATGTTAAAGCTGGTAAACACCCCCCTATTTTTACAGAATGTGCTTATTATGTTAGAGACAATCAGGTAGTTCCTATAAGCGACCACACTTTTGAGATAACAGATGATGTAAACAAAATATTTGATGTGTTGTATTTCGATAGCACAAGTAAAATAATTATGTCAACCGACGCTTTAACTAAAAAAATTGCCCCTATTCCTTATAACGCAATACTTGGCTCTTTCGGGCATGAGGTAACAAAAGACAAAATAACCATCTGACACATCTTCATTGCTTCCTCTTTTCTTCTCTTATATGATATAATTTGAAATCTATAAAAAGGAGAAGCTATGTTTCAAAAAGCAGTTAATCAAGTGTTTAACCTTGATGTAACAACAAAAGGAACTTTGTTTGGTGCTTCTGCTGATGAATTTTCAGTATCGTATGCGCCTGCTAATGACCTTACGCAAGTAACGGAAGTGTCTGGCGGTTGTTCAGAATTTGTGAAAACAATCGACAATCCAAGACAAATTAAAGTATCACAATATGCTCCAGCTGGAAGCAGAGTGTTGTATTTTGACCCGACAGACAAGGACGCAGATGACAATCCTACAACAACTATTGAAGCAGGAGATGTTATTGAATACGCAACAGGCAAGTATGTGATGGTGCTTAAAGTTATCAATGGAAAAGCGTATTTGAAAAGACCGATTAAGGTTGCTGTAAGTGCTGGAACAACATTGCAACAAGCTGGTAACACAGGTATTTACAAAACGCCTGATATGTCTATGACAACCGCTGGCGACTATATCGTAATGATTTATGCGCCTGAACACAATGTCTTCATTGAAGAAAGGGTGACTATTGTAGATACTCAAACTCATTATGACGGAGACGCACCTGACAATACAACTGCTGTGGCGGTGTAATCAATGTTAACTCTTCGGGTTGATACTACAAATTTAGCAAGGGGGAGACAATTCTCTCTCTACGCTTTAACAAATGAAATTAAATCAATAGAGGTATATGCTTTTAATTATTTAACAAAAGAATATATCCCTATTGATGTTGAAATAGACAGCCGAACTCCGTTTCACATAATAAAAGGAATAGCTCCGCAGTTTAACGGCTTCTTGCTTGCCACAATTAACAATGTTCCCGTAATAAAGAAGATAGGTTATGTTTACGGATATGTTGTGGTCTCTTATAAAGAGGGATACGACCTGCCGTTTAAAATGTATGATGTAAATTATCAGCTTACAAAGCAAGGCAAGATGAAGCCGATAGTCAGCAAATTTTTTTATACTCAATACGATAAAAACGATATAGTTTTAGAGTTTAACAACAAACAAATAATTCTTCAGAAATGGGAATTTAAAATGGAATATGATATAATACAGACAAAAGAGGGTAGTTTTAGCACCACTATCGGCGATGTATCTCTTGGGGATACAGCATTGCCAGATGTTGAGTTGCCAGATACATCAATAGGCGATGTAACGATAGAAGCTACATTGCCTGAATATGAAATCAAGGAGCTATAATGGCGTTCAATAAACAGGATTTTTTGTCGCTTATTACTGACACGCTTGGAACGATAGCAATAAACGACAACTCTGTGCTGTCAGACGCAGAGAGTAAACTAAAAACTTTTCTTGAAACGAACACATCTATTTCTGATAATGAAAAAGCACAAGTCTATTCAAAATTTCTAACCGATGTAGTTACAAACTCAATCAACAGTGCTTTGCAGAGTGCTACAAATATTATGCTTCAACAAGCAAAAATAGAGCAGGAAATCGCTTCTATGCAAATTGAAGACCAGATAAAGCAAGAGCAGTCCACAAAAGATTTAGAGGTGAAAGCTCAACAGATAGCTTCTATGAAAGCGCAAGATGAAGTCAATAAAAACAAAGTAGCTGGAGAGTTGGCTAAAATCAAATATGAGGTAGAGCATTTAATGCCTGCACAGGTTGATAATATTATTAAAGACACTCAAATAAAGGATAAAGAGCTTGAGCTAAAACAAGAAGATATTGAACTTAAAAAGAAACAGGTAGAACTTGCAAACAAAGAGGTGACTGTAAAAGAGGCGGAAATACAGATTAAAAAAGCAGAAGTTGATATTTCAAGAAGTGAGCTTCAAATAAAACAAGCACAAATCCCGTTAGTTCAAGCACAGGCTGAAACTGAAAAAGCAAAAGCATTCCTTGTAGGTCAGCAGGGGATTACAGAACAATACAATCAAGACCTTGTAAAAGCAAATAAAGACCAGATACTTGAAAATATAAATAAACTCAAAAAAGAAGAAGATTTACTTGATTATCAAAAAGACTTAACTAACGCTGAAAGAAACTTGAAAGACCAACAGGCGGTTGCCGTATTAAGAGCGTTAGATGTTAACAAAGAAATTGAAATGTGTAAATGCAGAACACAGTTGGAAATAGCGTCTTTGCAAGTTCAATCATTATAATAAAAAGGAGATAAAATGTTAGTTTCAAAAGCGTTTGATATATGTAAAAAAATTATCGACAAAGAAGTTCAGGAGTATAAAGAAAATCCTGAAAATCAAATAAAAGACAGCGATGGCAATGTTACGGGATATAAATCAAGTCCGCTACTTCTTATAAATGATGATGATATTATATTCCAACTTGGGATTTCGCTTGTAAATGTAGCACTGCAAACTATTCCTATCACTCTTTTAGAAGATAGCAACACATCAACTGCTAACATATTAAAAATGGTATCGACCAAAAAATTTGTAAGAGTTCCTGCTACCCCTGTCGCAGTTACCGATGATAACAAAGACACCCAAAAACTTGACATTGACGACGCACTTGCTTATGCTGTTATATTTGACGCACTTGCTAATTTATATGACGGCTTTAGTGCGTATGCTCAAAAAGCAAGTTTGATTATTATGAACTTCAATAACGCTTATAAATCAATTATTCAAGATATATTAAATGGAACTACTGCAACTAATAACTCTTGGACTGCTATAAGATTTAGCTCTGATAATGAAAATTGGCACGACACATATCAAGACGGAGATATTTATATTTCGTTTAAAAGACCTGACACGGGAGAATGGACTGCTGGCGTGAGGTTTGTTGGTAAAGATGGAACTCCTTGCAGTGATACGGAGTTTATAGCTTTAAAAGATACGCCATCAGACTACACAGGAAACAAAGGAAAAATTGTGGTAGTCAAAGACACAGAGGACGGAGTTGAGTTTATCGACCCGCCAAGCGGTGGTGATGGAGGAGCTTCAAACTTCACAGACCTAAACGATACACCATCTAACTATAATGACAGCGCAAATAAATTTGTTAAAGTTAATGCAGACGCAAATGGTCTCGAATTTGTAGATGAAACTATACCTGCAAAATCAACTGATTTATCTGATATGCCTAACACTCTTACAGCTGGGAAAATGTTAAGCGTTAAATCTGACGCAAGCGGGTATGAGCTTGTTGACCCGCCATCAGGCAGTGGCAGTGGTAGCACTGCGCCATTTTACACAGAAGACGCAGGAACGATAACCCTTGACGGTTTTACATATACAACCTTTACTATATTTCCATCTGACGACGGAGATGTTACACTCGAATGGAAAGATGACGGTAATAAAAATTATGGAGTTAATGGGCAAGTTTATACATTAAATGTTATAATGTATGACAAAAACTCTGCTTCATTGTCTGACAGCGGGGGCAATATAACGTATGTAGGTGATACAAGCATTTCTGACGGAAGCGGGTCAAGTAACACGTCTCAAACTTTAACGACAATGAGATTGTTGTATTTAGACGGAGAATTTGTTATAATTGAAAATACAAAGGTGACTGATGTATAGGGATTTTACTATCCCCTATACCAACCCGTATCCTGATAAGGATTTAGAAATGAAAGAAATAGTAAACGGAACTTTTGCAGTAGCACTATCTTTAACTTTATTAAACGGACAGCCTCTGTCAAGCAGATATGTTGAATATACCAATGACAGCTACAACAATGTTGTAAACCATATAGCAAAAGGAGACACAAGCGTTCAGACGCTTACTCAAAATCAGGACGAAGTAGCTACAACATCTCAACAAATTAAACAAATGTGTTGGCTTCCTGTTAGAATTGAAGCGCCCCAAAACGACCCAAAATATATTTACTATCCCCCGTTTGTATATAGTAGATTTGAAAAGACTGAAAAAATGATTGCTGTTCTCGGAACTAAACATTTATATACAAACAATGAAAATATGTGCTTATCAAAAGGAAAAGAGGGCATTGTGGTTTACAATGAGGACGGAGAAGTGTTTTATGTTACGATTTACGGCGATGTTCATAAAATCAACTTACCTAAAAATGCGTATCTCTTAAGTGGCAGTTGGGGTAAAGATTTTGCTATATATAAAGACGATGATAACAATTACTACTTGCTTGACCTTAACACTTGGTCTGTGAGAGGTGTAACAACATTTTTAAAAGATAAAAAGTTTTTAGCAATGGGAAATTTTGCTCCGTATATAATAATGAAAGACGGTATCTATGACACAAACTTCAACAAGGTTGGAGAGAATAAATCGGGCTACGTTCCTGTAAGCACATTTATGGGGAAAGACAGCGGAAACAGAAACGCTGGAGCTGTAATTGATGGAATTTGGTATGGTTTTATAGGTAGCAATAAAGCGTGTGTTAGATTTCACAGAAAAACTAAAACCCTCACACTTGTAAAAAATGCTTATGGAATGTTCGCCTCAAAAACTAAATTTGGATATGCTCCTATGTATAGGGCTTATGATGATAATTCTTACTTTAAAAACTTTAAAGTTTTACGATATAATTACATAAAAAGAGGTGTGTTTTTTGTTACAAGGTTTCCTGAAAAGTTTAAAGCGCTTAAAACAAAGGAAAATATAGGCTGTCTTACAAACGAATGTGATTTTTTTGTAGATGACGACAAGCTGTATTATACATACGACTTTAATAATTGGATACAAATAGACCCAGCTTCATTTAATTTAGATGTAAGCGATTATATTTATAGAATATGGGGAGATTTTGGTAACGGGATAGTTGGATATATGGGGAAACTGACTATCGGAACTGACGCTGATGGAAATCAAGGTGTAAAATTTAAAGGAATTGAATTTTATAAATAGGAGAAGATTATGGCTATCAATTTAAACGATTTTATAAAAAAAGCAAATCAAAAAAGAAAAACGGGCTTTGGGTCACAAATTAACACATCTGGTCTATCTGCATATGGGACAAATCAACCTTTAACAAATGTATCATCAGATTTGCAAAATGCTGTATCATCTATTCCAGACCAAAGGCAAATACAACAAAACATTCAACAAATAGCTCCAAACCCTGCAAGAAAGACAACCGCATACAACGGAACTGCTCCCGTTCAGGGATACAATGGGGTTAATCAGGGGGGTAACGGATATTTGGGTATGATAAAATCTTTGGTAAGCAACAGACCTCAATTAAAACCTATTACAGCACAAGACCCATTAAGCAGTGATTGGTATAATCAAGTATTGGCAAACGTAAATGCAAGAAATCAGATGAAATATAATATGGCTCTATCTAATGTTCTTGGCAGTATTGTTAGAACTAATATGCAAACACAAGCGCAAAGAGATATAGCTAATCAAAAAATTCAATCACAAGAACAGATGAACGACAAACTGCTTCAGGTGAAACAACAATACAATAATATTATGGATAATTATTACAAAGGATTGCTGGATACGAGAAAAGCGGAAATTGAGTTAAAAAAACTTGGTATAAAAAATCCGCAAGACCATTTAGCGCAGATAGCATTTCAGGCAAGAGTGAAAAAATATCCTGACCCGCAGACTTGGTGGAATAGTATGTCTAACGCTTACACAGAGATGGGATATGACCTTGACATAAAAGACCCTAACGAAATTAATAAAGCGTATCAATATTATTTAAAGACAGGGAATTTACCGAAGCCAAAAGCAACACAAGAAGAGGGCAGTTTCTTTAATAGCCCTGAATATACAGGATTTGAATTACCGCAAGAACAAGCACAGAGGCAAATGCAAAACGCTCAACATATTGCCCAAAACGCAACATACAATGATGTTTTAGAGTTTGCAAGACAAAGAGGGTTAGAGCCAGAGGCAATTAAATATGACCCAAACAAAAAAGCATATCTGTTAATAGATACAAACCGCAAACAATATTGGATACGATAAGGATTTAAAATGGAATTAATCCCTGTTAACGAAAGTATAGACCACAAAAAGCTACAAAGCGTTTGGGAAAAACCCAAACAAAAATCGTTTAAAATAGAGTATGCTGGCGATGTTGCCACTAACAAAGACCTTGAAAAACTGCCTACGCTCTGGGTAAATCCTAATAAAGAAAGCGGAACTTTTGGCTCTTTCTTTAAAGGATGGACTAAAACTTTCGACAATTTAGCAAGCGGTGTGAATTGGGTTGGCGAAAAAGCTACGGGTGCTATCGGCTGGGATAGCGCTAAAAACTTTTTCCATCAGAATAGAACTTGGTGGAATGGTCAAGCTAAATTGAATGATATAGAAACTGAAAAACATAAGACCGCACATTTTGTTGGAGAGTTACTAAACCCTACGCTATTAATGCCTGCTGGGGTGTTTACAAAAGGAAAACTTGCTATTGATTTAGCTAAATCTGCTGGTGCTGGCGCTTTAATAAATGGTGGAGAACAAGCTCTTGAAGTTGCTGGAAGACAGGATTTAACTAACAAACAAAAGCTAAACAGAGTGGCTTTTGCCTCAACTATCGGAGCAATAGGTAACGGAATATTTGTGCCTATTATTAAAAAGATAGAGGGCAAAGCTCCAGAGGTTATGGCACAGCTTGATGAAGCGTATAAAAAAGGCGACACTACAAAAGTTAAAGAAGTGCTACAAACAATCAAAAGCAACCCAGAAGCGTTCGGAATTACACCAAATGAGGCTAAAAAATTTGAAATGATTGCTTATGAGAAGCCTATTGAGCCAGAATTAATAGATGAGAAACCGCCTATTGAAATGTATCCTAATTACGATAATGCTGTTTTACCGAACAATAAAAATGGAATGAAATTAATCCCTGTATCAGAAAAAGAGATAAACGACATTGATGAGAATAAACTACTTCCTGTTTATCAAAGTGGAAAGGTTGAGCCTAAACTTGTTGAAAACCTGTCGCCAGAGCCTGTTGACCATCCGCAAGAAATAAAAAATCTTATGGATTGGTCTGATAAATTTGCTAACAACTATGACAAACTTACTCTTGAAGAGTTGAAACAGCACCCTTATTTTGAGCATATAATAAACAGCTTAAAAGATGTAAGCGCAAAAGATAAAAGATACCCTCAAAAACTTGTTTCTAAAAGATATTACAATCAATACGAGGGAAGAGAAGACCCAGCTTTGTATGAGCCAAATTATCATTTTGAATACAAACTTTCAAAAGCTCCTATACAGAGGATTTTAAAAGGAAAGCCGACCGCAAAAGACCTTGAGAAATTAAAAGAGGACTTACAGTATGAGACTGAAAGAATTTTGCACGACTATAAGAACAACCCAGAGCTATATTTAAAAAACGGAGTTGATGAGAATGAATTGAAAGCCCAAATAATGCACGCTCTTGATAAGAAAGATTACGACACAATAGAGGAATTACTACCCCAAATAAAAGACGAGGAATTTGTTAGCGATGTAGCAAATAAGTTAAGCGTAGAGCCAGATGAAAGAGCAGGAAGTATAGCAGGGCAATATCTATTTGCTAACGCTAATCAAAGACTTGCTGGTGGTATGCTTGGCGGAACTTATAACGCAATAGAAAACCCAGACCAGAACAATGACGGCTACGTAACAGATGAGGAAAGAGCGTTAGCTTTTCTAAAAGGGTTTGGGATAGGCGCTTTATCACCAGAAGCGTTGAAGATATTACAAAAAACGTCGCCTAAAACTTACGAAAAAATAATGAGCCTTGCAAAGACTGAAACAAACGGACAGCCTGTCGCTGGCGCTTTCTTTAACGGAGCTAAAAAAGATGTTGAGAATGTAGCAGAAAACGCAGGCAAAGACACATACAAATACTTATCCGATTATGTAGAAAACAACGCTAAACACAGGGGTTGGGGTGATGTGAGCAAGGGCTGGTTTGGCGATGTCCAAAGATTGTTCACAAACACAAGAAGTGGTGAATATATGAGAGTGTTTAAAGAAATGAATATAGAAAAAAACAAATACAACGCCAAACTTGAAAACTTATTTAAAGTGCTTAACGAAATGCCTACACAGGCAAAAGCGGACTTGATTGATTATATAGAAAATGTTAAAAAAGACTATCCACAGGAAATAAAAGAGCTTGGTGAGCATATAAAAAATACTATCGGTCAGATACAGCAGGAGCTAAAAGACGCTGGATTTCCGCCAGAATATATTGACAAATACGGAGTAAACTATGTCGCAAGGCTTTACAAAGATAAACTTGGTGTTAAAAGGTTGAGCGATGTGTTGAAGCAAGCAACAAAAGGTATTTACCAACAGAAAGGCGTGAGAGGCAAGAGTGTCGTTGTATCTGAAGACGAGCTACAAAAAATGATAGAAAGCGGTGAACTTGACCCCGCAAAAGAGGGAGAAAAATTTATCAATGGCGGGTGGGAGAAAATCCCGATTGCCAATAAAGAGGGGTATTATAAAATCAGAAGAGATTGGACGCCAGAAGAAAGAGAAAGAATGGGGCAAATAAAAGACGCCGATATTGTAATCCCTCTAACTTTAATGAGATTGCAAAGTATGAAAGCAATGAAAGACTTTTTTGAAAAAGTTAAAGGAATTAACGGAGCAATAATCGACCCGAAAGAGTTTATGGAGAAAGCTGGTATAAAAGACCCTGCTAAAATAGACGCTGAATTAAAAGAGCAGGGCTTTGAAAAATTGCCAAAAAATGAAGCATACGGAGCGTTATCTGGGAAATATGTAAGAAGAGATATCGCCGATGACATTCATTACTTAAAAAAACAGGTATTTGAGCCGTCAGTTTTAGAGGATATGTGGAGAAAATATCTTACTGCTTGGAAAAAATCTAAAACGGTATATAACACTTCGGCTCATTTCAACAACTTTATGAACAACATCGCTTTAGCTTGGTATGCTGGAATGCCTATACACCAAATACCAAAATACTTTGCAAACGCTTTTAAAGATTTAAGAAAAGCGAAGCAGTTAGATGAGCTTGAAATGAAACTATACAAAGGAATAGCTACTGAAGATGACCTACAAAAGTTATCTAAACTCAAAAACGAACTTAAATATCTAAACGAAGCAAAAGAAGTCGGACTGCTTGACACATCTATGGTAAGAGACATATTAAGCTACGGGGGAATTGAAGACAGCGCAGAAAATTTAATCGGGGGTAAAGGCATTCTTGGAAAGACTGCCAAATTTGCCAACGATATGTATCAAGGTGAGGACAATGTAGCTAAACTTGCTATGTATAAGGTGTTAAGAGAAAAAGGATATAGCCCTCAAAAAGCAAGAGAGATGGTGACTGTATTTATGCCAGACTATTCAGAGCCTTTACCTATTGGATGGAGAGCATTGAGAGATACAGGATTTGCTCCGTTTATTTCGTGGACTTATTATGTAGTTCCTCATTTAATTAAATACACTTTGAAAGGCGGCATTAACTCACCTGCTACAAGAAAAATGCTGGCTCTTATAGCTACTATTGAGGGGCTACAATATTTACTCACAAACGGAAAGGTTGATTTGTTTGCTGACCTAAATCCATTTGATGAGACAAAGCCGACAAATACTAAATTTATCAGAATGGGAATTGGGGAACACAACGGGGTTATTGATACTTTAAAAATAGACAGACTGATACCGCAGACAATGTTGTTGCCTACACAATGGGTCGGTCAATTTAAACAAACATTCAGTGGAGTTACTCCGTCACTATGGAGTGCTTTTATGTTTGGGGCAAAGGCATACAATGGAAGACCCGTCACATACGAAAGCAGACCTGTTGCAAGGCAAGGGTATGATTGGCTTAAGTATTTAGTTGAAAGCTACGCGCCTGTTCCAGCGACAGCTACACAAGCGTGGGATACATTTGCAGACCCTTATGTGAAAAAAGCCTTGTATCCAAATCAGAAAAAAAGAGGGGTGCAACTATATTTAGACAGAACGCCTACACAGAATTGGCTAAAACTATTAACAGGCGTAAATACATTAAGCTACGACCAAAAAGAATTAAAAAGAGAAATACAAAGAAAGAAAAACAGAAAGTGACAAAAAATAATTCTTTTTGTTTTTCTTTTAAATTATAATCTTTTTAAAAAGGATTTGCTTTGGCTCTTGTAAATTTTTCACTCGGCGATGTAGGGAACTTGTTTAAAGATATAAGAGAGGCGATTACAGGCAAAGGCATAGAAGACCCTACAAAAAAAGCTGAAATAGAGCTAAAATTAAAAGAGCTTGAGCAGGCTCTTGATATGGGGCAGATAGAAATAAACAAAGCCGAAGCGTCTAATCCTAATTGGTTTGTAGCAGGGTGGCGTCCGTTTATCGGCTGGACGGGCGGATTTGCACTTGCGTATGTTTATATTTTAAGTCCGCTCATTGATTGGGGCTGTGCAATAGCAGGTATCCACGTTGCTACGCCACGTCCAGATATGGGTATGCTTTTTAATCTCATTCTTGCATTACTTGGTCTTGGCGGAATGAGAACATACGAAAAATCAAAAAACGTTCACAATCGACATTAAAGGGGAGTGATGGAACATATAGTTACAAAGGTTGAAAAACAGGAACTTGAGATACATTACATCAAAAAAACTCTTGACGAGCTGGTAGAGCAAAATAAAATTCAAAACGAGCAATTATCTAAAATAAGCGACAGCATTTCTAAACAGGAAGTCATATTAGAAAAAGTATCAAACCTTGATGATAAATATACTGAAGCGATTAAAAGAGTGCATTATAGAATTGATGAACAGTTAAGACTATGTGAAGAAAGAATTGCCGACAATAAAACAAAGATTGAGAAAATATTAAACCAAAAAAACGCAGTCTGCCCTAAACACGATGTTCTTGAAAAAGATATTGAAATTTTAAGAAAACAACAAGAGAAACACGCAAAGATATTCTGGTGGGTTTCTACGGCTATCATTGGGCTGGTTATTACAGCAGTTGTTAATTCAGTGCTAAAATAAAAGGAGCGTTATGAACAGTTTAAAAGTTGTGAGGGAATTAACTTCAGACGAGGGCTTTAAAGGAATGCCTTATACAGATACGAGAGGGTATCTTACCATAGGTTACGGAACAAAACTTCCTATCACTGAAGATGAAGCTAAAATGCTTTTAGAGCATAGACTGACTACACACTACAATGAATTACTGCTTGAAAAACCTATCGTAGCAAGGTTGCCAGAAGTGGCGCAAAATGTTTTAGCTAATATGGCATACCAGCTTGGAGTTCCAAAACTGCTTAAATTTAAAAAAATGTGGGAAGCAATAGAGAATGAAGATTGGTGCGGAATGGTAAGAGAAATGCTTGACAGCAAGTGGGCAAGAGAAGACAGCCCAGCGAGAGCTAATAGACTTGCTACGCAAATAAAAGAGGAGCTTTGTTAGCAAGTTCCTTACATTTTTTGTCGAAATCTTTTGGTTTTTTGATTAACCTGTAAACATAATCCTCACCTATTTTAACCCCGTTTTTTATTATCGGCTCATAATATGCCTCAAAGTCAAATCCATCTATTTTTAAGTTGTAAATAATAGCCGATAATCTGCTTATATAGTTTCTCAAGCATTCGTTTCTTGTTATTTTTCCGTATTTGCAGAGGCGTGAGAGAACAAACTCCCTCTGTGTTGTTGCCATTGCCCCTCCTTAATTGTTCTTTTCAAATTCAATCATATCTTTTCTTAATTGAATTTTTAGGTTGGCTATTTTATCAAGTCTTGCTCTAAATCTTTTAGCTCTTGCTTTAACATATTTTTTATCAAGCAAAACATTTGCGTCGTTTAATGCTTCCTCAAGTAAGTTTCTCATTTCTTCTAATCTTTCTTTCATTTTTCACTCCTTTTGTTGTTAGTTTTAAATTCAACAAATGCGACGGGTAACCCGTAAAAGTCCACTATCTTCACAAGATTAACAGGAACTTTTGATTTTAATTCCTGATATGCACCCCAATGAAATGGAGTGTAGCCCATATTATACAATTCTTGAAAATCTTTTGTCAAATACACTTTGCCCGTCATATTTTTTGACGGGTTAAATTTTCCGCTTTTTTCAAGGTGATACAGGTTTTGAGGGTTTTTAAACCCTAAAATCTGCGACAGCTTATTCATTGTTACTTTTTGGATTTCCATTTTTACCCCTTGTTAGACAACATCTCATTGATATCCACGCCACCATTTTGCTCTTGTGCTTTTTCTTCAATAGTTTGTGCCTCTATAATCACGCCACTTTTAGCAGTTTGTGCATAATCAATTCTTTTACCTATATCGTTAAGCTCATCAATCGCAACCGCTCTTGCCCCAAACTCGTTAAGAGGTAATGTTTTAGCAAGTTTTTTGATAGCGGTTTTAAGAGCCATCTCAATAGGAAAATCCGCCCATATATAAATAGGCTTGTCGCTTACTTCATATTTCTTTGTTTGACTGTTATACACCTTTTGAGACGCACTCATTCTACGGATTTTATCAATTTGTTTCTTATTCAAAACAAGTTTATGAATGTCACCCGTCTGCTTGTTTTTAGCAAGGGCTACCACATATTTTAAATGCTCCCACTCCCATTGAGGGTCGCCCTCATCTCTTTCATCGTAGTTAGGTTTAAAGTTAATAGTTTCTTCCCAGCCGTCTGGACTGATATCAATAGAAAACTCATCCACGTCATACACAGGATACGCTTTAACTGCATAACCGCTTCTGTCAAGAATACTGATATATCCTTTATATCCAACTTGTAGCTGTGCTATCTTCCCGTTTTTAGTTGAATACGGAACTACATACGCTTGACCCAAATTTTTATCTGGCGACAAATCAAGCATAGCAACGCCCGTTAAAGCCTCTATAATACTTAACTCGTCACACTCACTCAACTCTTTGCTTTGTGCGATAGCCAATGCCATCGCCGTAAACCTGTTTGCTTTTTTTTCGTCTGCTAAAATGCTTTTGATTTGTTTGTGTGTCTGCGCCAAAAGAGTTTTTATTTTTTGCTCTCTCGGTGCTACTGCTGTGCTTTGTGTTTTTCCTGCCATTATATTCTCCTTAATCTCTTCTTACCCAGAAAGGTAATTCTAATTTTTTAACAACATCTGCTACGCCAGATTGTAAATATCTTACATATCCGTTGATAACCTCTTCAACCTCTTGTTCTGCAACCTCAATCCAGCTGTCATCAAGTTCAACAACCCACGCCAAATGCTCTGGTGATTTACTGACTACCACAAACACGAATTTGTTTACAGGTTTACCAGCAAGTCTTAACACTTCTTGATACCAATATTGTTGCCAATGGTATTTAAAATTCCACACGGATTTCTGAAATTCATCGTCCGTTCTGGCGCTTGTAGTTTTTAAATCAACCACAAGTCCAATATCCTCTCTGTAATAATCAGGACGACACTTTCTAACTATTCCGTGTCTATCGGTAGCAAAGAAGCTCTGCTCTGCTTTACCGCCTTTAAAAAGAGGTGAAGCAAGTTTATCCACAACCGCTTTCATTTTTTGCAACTCTTCATATTCACTAACCGAAAGAATTTGTCTATCGCCTACACTCTCAAGCCATTTAGCTTTTGCCTCTTTGTAGGCTTTCGTGTTCTTGTTAAGGTTGCACCCCTCAAAATTCTCAACTACGAACTCTTTTTCAAATCTCTCTGGCTCTAACACAAGAGAGTGAAATGCGTCGCCAAAAGTAAAGTTTTGATTATCTACGCTAAACAATCCGTCTTTATAGGCTTCATAGTGTAGCGGACTTATAGCCATATATTTTAAGTCAGTGCTTGAAATTCCCGGTGACATTCTGTATTCTTTGTTAGTCATTTTCTTTCTCCTTTTGTTTTAGTTAAATAGCAAAATGTAGCTTGTTACATCGACTTCGTTTTCTATTTCCTCGTAGTGTTTCTTGCTTATCATATCAGTGTAAAATAACACTTCAACATCGCCAAAAGTAATTTCAATTTCATCGTTGTTTATTTGTGTATCCAAAATCTCACCGATTTTCTGCTTGTCTTCTTTGTTAAAATGCAGGTAAATGTTTTTCTCGATTGTGTAATCTGCCATCATTGTTTCCCCTTGTTTTGATATTTTGCAACTCTGGCTTTTTCTAACTCAAAAGCATAGTCAAGCGCTTCCTTTAATGTTTTAAATTCGGCAACTTTTCTATTGCTTCTTTCCCACCTGACCTCATATTTTCCGTTGACAGGAACTACTAACATAGCAACACCTTTTAAAAGAACACGCAGGTTAAAGCCTGCTATGTTGAAATTATAAAACTTTTTGAAATATTTGTCAAGAGCTTTCAGAAGTTTTTTTCAATTTTTTTTGAATAAATACATAGAAGAATGCTTTTGCGTATGCATACAACTCGCTTTTACTGCAAATTTTTGGTGTTTCATATTTGTTATTGCTTATCTGCAAACATATCTTTTCTTTCTCGTATATTGCTTTTATTTCAAACCCTGCGTCCACAATTCTATCTCTTATATATTCCACTACATCGTGCCTCGTAGCCATTATTGCTCCTTTTAAAATGGTATTTCCTCATCATTAGGCAAGTCGTCCGCAATTCTTTTTGCCTCTTCATATACACTTTTATCGTATCTCGGCTGTTGTTGTGCCTGTGTTTGCTGTTGTTGAGTTTGCTCCTCATTATTGTTACTGTTCTTACGTTGCAAGAACACAACCTTGTTGGCTTTAACAAAATGTCTTGACCTTTTATGCCCGTTATTATCTACCCATTGGTCGAAACCTAACTTTCCATCCACAAGCACACGCATTCCTCTCTTAATGTACTGATGAGCCATTTCAGCCGTTTTACCAAAGCAATTTATTTCAATAAACAATGTGTCCTCTCTTTTTTCTCCTGTGTTTTTGTCGTTATAATATTCATTACAAGCGACATTAAACTTTGCTATTGCTGTTCCGCTGGGTGAATATTTTAATTCAGGGTCTTGTGTAGCATTCCCTACAAGAGTTATATGATTAAACATTTTAAATCCTTTTTGTTAAATTTGTGGCATATCAACCTGTGGCTCAATCTCTTTGGCAGTCGTAAATTGTGACTGCGGGATAACCTCTTCTTTTGGAACATCGGTTGTGTAATGACCGCTTCCGTCCTCATCGTATCTATTTTTAAACATAATAAAACGCCTGTATGAATTGTCGAATTCTATCATCTCACCGCCTCTCGGCTTTTTAGCTATCGGCTTCAGCAAAAACCACACCATATCTGCGTCATAAATCTGGTCTCCGCTTTCCTTTAAGTTTGGAAGACCTGTCTTTTGGCTCTCTTCGCTTAACTGATTGATTAAAATTATCGTTACTTCGTTTATCTGACATATTCTGGCTAATTCGTTTGAAATTAAAGAGGCTTTTTCCGACCTTGAATTTCCTTGTGCTTTTATTTTCATACGGCTGTCAATAATAAAAAATTCTACGCCGTCCTGAATATGTAACAGTATTTCTCTTTTAAGGTCTTCCAAATCGTTAGATACACTATCTATCCTGTAATTGTTAAGCTGTGTTTCATTTGGAAGAAACATTTTAATCTTTTTAGCCAAAAGATTTTCATTCATCTCAAAGTTAAAATGGCAAACCTTTTTGTAGTTTGCTAACTTTAATGCAAGTGCTATGGTGAGGGTTGTTTTCCCTGCTTCACTTGAAGCACCAAATTGTATAAATGCACCCTTTGGTATCCCGCCTGCTCTGTCTATAAATTTAAAGCCCGTTTCCCAAAAAATAGGGGGCTTTTGTTTCCTTTGTAGCAATTCGTATGCGGTTACATACTGATTGCCTTTTTGAGAGTTTAATATCATATCGTAAATTTTTGTTTTAAGCTCTGCTATTTTCTTTTTAATTTTTATCTCTTCCTGAAAGTCGGCAGTGTTTCCTAATTTTATTTTTAATGACTGAATTTCGTCTTTTAATTCTTTTATTTTTTTATCCATAGCTCGTCCTTATCTTTGATGTAATTAACAAGAATGCCCTCTTTTATCCAGCCCTGTAATTTGTTTCTATATTTAATGCGTTTTGTTTTTTCGTCGTATTCCACGACATCTACATCAATACCTCTTCGCAGTTTACATATATGTGTCAATGCTTTTTCTTTCAAGAGAGCATTCTATAAGTTTACCTGTTAAAACTTTGTTTTGAGCCGACTGAAAATTTACTTCTTTTTTAAGGCGGTTAATTTCATCTCTTTGATTAAGTATTTCTTTTCGTAGTTCCAAAAGATAAGACAACTTTACATTTAACTCGTCCTCTGGCTTATAGTCGTAACTTGCTAAATTGATTGCCTGTAAGATTTTATCTACCATTTTATCCCCTTTTTGTTTTGAATTTGACATTGGATATTCCCACATTTTTTTATTCATAGTCCTCCTCCGTTATATAGCCGTATTTTCCATCAGTGAGCTGAAAGATAACCTGATTGACGCTTCCCAAATTGAAATGTTTTGAGTGCAGTTTTCCATCAACATACAAATCGAAAAAGTCTTTATAAGCGTCCTTTTTCCCGACCCCGTTAAAGACTTTCTCCGTGTGTTTCACAACTTTAAATCTTGTGTCGTGTTTATACACCATTTCAGTCATTTAATCCCCCTCTTTAACAAAAATTCCGTCTGCCCTCAAATACCCTTTTCTGTCCTTAATTTCATTCCACGCTTTATCAAGGGCTTTATAAATATGTTCTCCTCGTGCTTCTAAAAAATCAGCCAAATAATTAATAGCCCGTTCTGCTTTTCTCTCAAACCACTCCAACGGGATTTCGTTAAACTCAACATTACCATTTGACTTTGTTTTACCAGCAACATAAATACTCATTTCGCTTATCACTGCGTCTGCCCTAAACAAGAAATTCATAGGCATATCCTCAAACATACCACGTGTTAAGCTCCAAGACGGCAAATCCACTATTGCGTCGTTTTGGCTGTTTCTTATCAGTTTAGACAAAATTGTTAAAACTACTATCGTGTCACCCACTGCGTCAAGTATTGCTTCTTTATCGTTTTTCCTGACCGCATTCCATAACTCGCCAAATTCCTCTTTTAGTTTTATCCATTGAGCCGTAAAGGATGAATTAGGGATTATTTTTCTTTCTTTCGCCCATTCGGTTACATTTTTTTGAAACTGCAAATAGTTCATTTATAGCTCCTTTATTCTGTATTTTTCAAGTTTGTCTTCAAACTTTACCCATTCGGTTAACGGCATATAAAGTTTAATCATTGCCGACCCGTCATTAAATTTCTCGTGCAGTCTGTATTCGGGATTTCTATCTCCTGTCGCTACAAACAAAGGAAAGCCAAGTTTTTCTTCCGTAGCCTTGTTAATCATCGAAAGTTCCGCATTAAAAGATGTTTCTGGTATTTCTTCGTAGGCACACCACGACATTGCGTATTCTCTTGTAAACGCTTTGTTTGAAATTAAAAACTGAATAATTTTTTTTGCAAAACTTCCCTCTCTGTATCCTTTTACCTCAACTCCGTTGACAATAAGTTTATTGTTTTTTAATTCTACCATATTCCTCTCCTGTTATTTCTTTCATCACATCGTTTAATGCTTTTGGATATAGGTCTTCTACAACCTTATCTATCTCAAATCTGATTATGTAGCCAGTTTTTTTGTCTTCAACTTCATAAGTCCTGTAATTTGCGCTTTCTGGGTATTTGTATATTGAAATAGCCCCGCCTGCGTAATGATTGTGAAAGCATATATGAAATTTATTGCTTGCATATTTGTTCCAAATTTTATCTAATTCATTTTCAATCTTCTCACTTAATGTAGCCCTTTGTCCGATAAGTTCAGTCACGTTCATTCTATACTCCTTAACTCGTCTTTTAGTTTGTATTGCTTTAATAAGTCGATTGTATTGTTTAAGCTATCTAAACATAAAGGCGTCTTATCAATGCAGTCAAAAATTGTCGCCTCAACAACTTTAAATACCTGCTTTTTAACGCTTAACTCAACCCACGCCAACACCATATCAATAGTCGGCAGTGAGTTTTTGTATTCGTCAAGCGTATTCATTTTTTTGACAGCCCTCACTACCAGCTGTCTTCCTTTGTGGGTAAACAGACTAACATCTAAATTTCCAATCACCTTTTTTATGTCGTCAATTTCAAAAGGATTATCCGTCCAATCGCCAAAAAGAGAAACCACGACACTCTTTTCCAACTCTTCTCTGTATTTATACATTTTCTACACCTGTTACATAAAAGCTCTGTCGTCCGCTCCTACACCCTTGCCGATAGTATTATCAATGTATTCAAGCTTAAGAGTTTGCCATTCCCTCTCTTTCATTGTTTCGATAGCCTCGTTAACATCAAGCCCAGCTTTGCAAATTTTTTCAAGTTCATTTAAAAAAGAAATTATAGGCTTTTCAGTTTTAAGTGGCTTTTTAATGGACTTCCTATATTCAATAAAATCGCCCACGACACCCTCGTCAATTAAGCCCCATATACAGTCATAATTTTTGTTTTTAATAGCTTCATAGGCTTTTTTTTCTAACTGCTCCGCCCTTGATACTTTTTTCTTTTGTTCTTTAATCTCTTTACCCATAAGCACCAAAATATGCTGTTCTGGCGCTGAAGTATCCTGTATCATTTGCTCTACTTCATAGCCCTCTTTTGCGTATTTGTCTATATTATACTTTACTTCATAGTAATCGCCACCGAAAAATTTATATTCTTTCATCTCTTGCTCCTTATTGTGAGAGAGGAATTAATCTCTCTCTTGTTTTAAGATGTCGTATGCTAAATTATATGCTGACGTATTGTCAAGCCCCATATTTTCCATAATAGTGAGGATGTAGTATAAAATAGAATTTTCAAATCCATTTCTTAATATACTTGATAAAAACTTAATATAGCTGTCTGTGATTTTTTCCTCTCGAAACCCATACAATGTTAAAGATTTTACTGCTTCCATCCCACTTTCTTCAAGCCCTATGAAAATAGCCAACGTCACTGATAATTTATGTGCTACTTCTGGGTCTTCTTCTTTTTTTAAGATTTTAAGAGTCCTTTCACTTGCTTTTTTTACGGAATATCTGTCTTCAAAATCAAGCACATTTTTAAGATGTTTGATAACTTTTTCAACCACCTCTGTATCAACTTCTTTTTTCACATCTTCAACTTTTTTGCTTATTTTTACAATAGGAGTTTTACCGTATCTTCTTTCGACGGCTTTTTTAATTCGTTTCGCTATAACTTTAGCGTCTTCTTTGCTAATGTCTTGCTCTACAAAAACGTCGGCGATTAATTTACCTCTTACCTCTCTTAATTCTACCTCTACTTCAATAGCTTTCATTGTTTCACTCCTTGTTTTGATTTTTGTTTGTTGGTGTATAACACCGAATGAAGCCGTAACCACGACCTCATTCCGTATTATACTACTTAAATCTTAATTTAAACTTAAATGATATGTGTTATAATTTTCTTGTGAAAGTTTTTTCATTTCTTTCTCCTTGTTTTGATTTTTTGACATAGACTTTTAGTGAGGACTTTCCCTCCGTCCTCACCACGCGACCCTGTATTTACTTTTGCCTCCTGTTTTTTTAACGCTTAATAATCCCCTGTCTTGTAATTTTCTTATCGCTTTTGTGACTGTTTTGTCACTCCCTATATTTAAGTTATTCATAAATTCATCATATCCTATTTCAACCTCGCCTCTTGCCTTAAAGCACTTCTCACGGATATACTCGTATATCATCGCCCCGCTACAACCAAATTCTCTCACCATTTTTGTATCAATCGTTAATAGCATTCACTCCCCTTTCATAGCTCTCATTTTTACTATTTCCCCGTTCTCATTAAACCAAAACCTTGCAATATCACCGTTCAAGCGGTCAATTACGACCGCTTGATTATTTGGCAACCTTACATAATGTAAACCTTGTCCTGTTACAAAATCATTATCACTTACGCTTGCTTTTTCTTTGAAACATTTTCTCGCATAATCAGCAAGTCTTCTGTATCTCTCGTTCATTTTCCGCTCCTTTTAATCTAAAGTGATAATCTGTGTTTGTTCTTTTTCCATCTCTTTTATTGCTTTTACAACCTCCTCTTTTAGCTCCTGTATTTTATTTTCAAGTTTTTCGTATTCGTAATTGTAAACACAATCAACGTCGTTGTCGTTATACACTTCATCGTATAGTGGTAGATATAACTTAACTTCGCTTTCATCTGTTAAATATCCGTTTCTTATTTTATACCCTTTACTCTCGACGTATTTGTCGATAATCTCGGTAATGTATTTTACCTCTTCTCCGTCGATTTTAATATATGCAACCCTGTTTGCTTTTGTAGTTACGTAAACTTCCATTTTTCGCTCCTTGTTTTGATTTTGTTAGCCCGTATAGGCTTTATAATCCTCACCAAGAGTGAGGACTAAAAACCTATTCACTCGCTTTTTTGTTTTCTTCTATTATTACATAAACTAAAAGCCATACAACCAATATCAACGGAGCTAAAAAGTTCATTTTTCGCCCCCGTCTGGTATTTCTTTTAAGCAACTTTCGTCTATTTCCCACTCATTAGTGACTATTAATTCGGCTATTTCATCATCTGTGTATTCATAATAAGCTATTGCCTCAAGTCTATTTTCAAACCAACTCATTAACTCGCTTACTACCTCTTCAAGCTCTCTCTCAACCACATCTATGTATTCGTCCGCCTCAAATTCCACATCGTCAATCTGTTTAGTGTTTGAGTGACAATAATGCCACCCGTATGAATTGTTACCGATTTTAAACCAACCGATTTTGTATTCGTCCACTACCTCTCTTAATCTTTCCATAATGTCTGTGATTTCGTCGTCTTTTGGAAAATACTCTTTAGCCCACTTTTTAAGCAACCATCTGTCTGGTCTGCTCCATTCAGCCAAAAAACTTGCTCCGTCTCCTTGTGAATAGCTAAAGCTCCAACACGGCTCTACTTTAAAAAAACCGTTTTTTTTCAAAAACTCTACAATATAATCGGCTTGACACCTTATTGAAATATCGATTTCCTCGTTTAGCCATTCATAGTTCTGTTCTCTCCATTTTTCTATATCAACAAACTTTTTAACTTCCTCTATACTGTCAAATACGTATCTTTTTTCACAATATTTTCTAACTTCCATTTTTTGCTCCTTATATATCTAAAATTTTTTTAACTTCATCGTGTGCGTATTTTTTCATCTGATACGCTAACGCTTCCGCCATACCCTCATTATATACACCTAAATAAGCAAGTTCATTTATGGCTAACCCCATAAATCCGTCAGCTTCATCTTTATACAGACAACCGCATATAGTTCTTTTATATGCGGTCATAATGTCGTCTTTATCAACTTTCACCAATTTTCTTTCTCCGTTTACATTTAGAAAAAAATCAACTTTCATTTCTTACCCCTTGTTTTTGATTTTTAGCCCCTGTCGGCTTGTATAGCCCGACACCCTGTCAAGCTATATAAACGGACGGGCGGGATTAGTTCCCTCTCTCGACTGCTTTTTCTATGTGAAATTGGTCTCTAACCCATTTTACATTATCTCCGTAAATCTCTCTTATTTTTAAGAGTTCTTTTTTGTTTGTTATGTTAAATCCGTTATCCTGCAACCAAATGTAAAGATATTTGCTTGTAGTCCTGCTAAACTCTCCCGCTCCGTCAAGCAGTAGCAGTTCCCCACTACCTCTATTATAAGCACCAATTATCGTTTCGTAACTTTGGAATACGACCCAATTTCCAACCTCAATTTCAAACTGATTGGGGATTGTATTCCCATTTGGACTGATTAAATTTCTAACTCTTACCATTTTTCGCTCCTTGTTTTGATTTTAGCCCTGCTGGACTTTATACAAACCCAGCCCGTGAGCCTGTATAAAACCAAGCGGGGATTAATCCTTTATTTTTAAGACGTATCCCCTGTAATATACGCCTTTTCTGCTCCCCTCATTAGCGACACCTATAACTAAATAAGTGCCGTTAAGATACTTACGGCTTTTTATGTTTTTAATCCCTGTATCGCAACTATACGTATAAGCGCTATGCCCTGTTCCTAACGTTTTAAGCTCAAACTCGTATTTTTCGACTATAGGGAGCAAGTCCCTATAATCTCTGCAACCTTTTCTTTTAATTTCTTCTGCTTCTTTTAAAATTTCTTTTGCTTCTTTTAGTGTTATTTCTTTCATTTTTGTGTCTCCTCTATCACTTTGTAAAGATAAACTCCGAGGAAGAAATCGAAGTCTTCCTCGAAAACTACCCTTATCCCCGTTCTTTCCCATTCGATGTCTTTTCCTACCCAGAAACTTTTAGTGCTTCCGGGAATTTTGTTAGGGAAACGAAGTTCTCCTGTTTCCCTATCTTCATAATCAATTAGAAGATATTTATCCTCTAACGTATTTAAAAATTTAACAACCTCTTCATATTTATCGGCGATTTTCTCGCCGTTCGCGTAAACTGTAACGCAACCAAATCCTTTAATTTCTTCTGTCATCTCCAACAACCATTCTTTGTCGACACAACGAGGAACGAAGTCCTCATGTTCAAAATGTATAGGTTTGTTTAGTTGCTCTTTGTTTATATAAACTTTCATTTTTTTCTCCTTTTTTCAATTAGTTTTATTATTTCGGGTGTAACGCCTTCTTCCAAAATCCTTTTTCCAAGGGATGTTATCTCCCAATATTTTATGTGAGCGGCGTCATAGGTTTGAAAAGCAATTGAGCCGCCTTCAGTCATCCAAGCAAGTGTTCCGGTTTCTCTTGACAGGTATACTTCGATACCTGCCTCTTCTAACAAAGAAACAATAAGGTCTATTTTAGACCTTACGTTTTTAACTTTTTTATATTTGAAAAGGGTATAAGTATCCTTTCTTTCTATGAGAGCTTCAACCTCGTCAATCACTTCGTAAAGCAATTCATCTCCATAAATTTTTGGGTCGTCTTCTTTGTAGAAGACTTTGTTTTCTACATCATATAAATAAAATTCTTTTTCAAATCTCTCTAAAGAAAGGAGTTTCTCTTTCTCTTCTAACCACGCCTCTTTTGTTGGGAGATTTTCGAATCTCCCTAAAACTTTTTCGATTATAACATCCTTGAAACAAACTCTGTTTGGAGAGGACATATCCCCCGCATATGCAAATGCGAAGGGACTGTCTTCTCCCTCTGCATATATATCAGCACTCCAGCCGAGTCCTTCAGCAATTCCTTTTTCGAATGCTGATTCAATAACTTTAAATCTTATTTTTTTCATTTTTAGCTCCTTTCTTTTGATTATAAAGATAAATAAAAGTATTTTAGCTCCCCTCTATCTATTCTATAACTTACAGACGCTTTTTTTAAGATGTCTTTATTGACACCTCTTAAAGCCCTTTCTAATGTAGTGTATGTTTCGTATCCACTTGTTCCATCATCCGCACCATAAAGGTATTCACTTAAGTTGTTTCTTGCTTTTTCTCCCCAAAACCACCCGCATAGCCCAACGGGGATTTTGCCCCAATCGGGAAAAATTTTTTTGAATTTTTTTAATGTTGCTGTTTTTTCCATTGTTCTCTCCTTGTTTTTTAGGTTTAAAGCCTTAATTAAGAGTAACGGACGGAAATTAATCCGCCCTGATTGTTTCCCATACCCTGTTTACTGCGAATGCTCTTTTTTTGTCATTTTCCCACACCGCCGTAGCGATGTCAAATGCTTGAGCGTTGTTTTTTGCTTCAACGTTCAAAATTCTGCTGTGTGGTAGGTAAATTTTTACATATTCATTATCCCTGAATATGTCTGTAACTTCATCGGAATTAAATCCGAATGCTGTCCCGACGTTGTCGCCTATTAAAATGTTAATCATCGTTTTCTCCTTGTCTTGATTTTGGGTGTTACCCTTAATTAAGGCTTTGCTTTTGTTGTTTCGTATGCTTTACGACTGCAATTATAAATCAAAAAAAAATGAATGTCAAGGGATTTCAAGGGTAAATTTTAAAAATTTTTCAAAAAAAGATGAATTTAGGGTAGTTTTATGCTTTCAAAATGTCGTATTTTCGGGGGTTTAAAAGGAATTTAAAAAAATTTGAAAAAAATTTCAAGGGTATAACTAAAACTTATTAGGAATTATAATTCAAACTTATAAACGGGTAGCTTTTAGGACTAACTGCTTGAGATGTATCTGCTCTTTAAAGCGTTTACCTGTGTAGGTCATTGTCACTTTTTTTATACCTTTGTGGTAAATTTATTCGGATATATTTTTGTGTAGTGTTGTAATATATTTATATGCTTTTTTGCTATCTAACTTAAACGCTGTCGCATTTTTTTTGTTTTTATAGGCAAATATACTTGCAAGGGTAGAAAATCGCTCAAAATTGATTTTAGAGGGCAATTTTTACTATCTGTCTTTTTTTTCTTTTTTTTCTTTTAAGGCGTAGCAATTAGGACGGAATTTTTTGTCTTTTGTTTTTGTCTTTTTGTTTCTCTGTCTCTCTTTGTTTCTCTCTTTCGTTTCTTTTCTTTTTCTTATCAAGGGGGGATTATAGGGGGGATTAATTCTTTTTCTTTTCTTTTCTTTCTCTCTTATTTTCTCTCTTTCTCTTTTTTTTTCTTTTTATATTTTCTTTTTTTTAATATATATAATTAAATAAAAGAATTTTATAAAAATTCTTTTCTTTTTTTGCTTCTTTTTTTCTTTTCTTAACGCTATCGCTATAATCGTATCTTAATAGACTATTAGTTAATCAATTAACTAACTTTAGTCTGTAATGTTTTGTAAAGAATATAATTAACTTAACTTTTTAAACTTAATCAGTCCGCCGTCCGCTCTGCTGTCCTGCTTGAAGCATTTAGCTTGTTTAGTTCGCTTTTAGTTGTTCCTGCTTTTGCTATGCTTTAGTTGCTTGTATTGTTTATCTGCTTTGTCTGCTGTAACTGCTTTGTAGTGCTTTTGGATTTGTCCTGTATCTGTTCCACTCCGTGCGTGCGTATGTGCGTATATATACCTGCCGTCCATTTTTTTATCTGTTTCCCGAGAACATACATTATGTTAACTAAAGAATGCCGAGATTTCGGGCTTTTTTGTTTTTTTTAGCGTAATTCCTGCGGTTTGTGCGGGTATTTCTTGCTTGTTTTTTTCCTGCTTTAAGGGTGTAGCGATTTGCGACACCCCCTACCCCCCGATTTTCGTGCCGATATACCCTTATAATCCCACATCCCCCCTTGTAAAATTTTTACTACGTGAAGCCTTTTTCCTTGCATTTTTGTCACTATTTTGTTACAATAAGAAAAACAAAGGTCGGAAATGGTTGAATTTGAAGCAAAGCTGATACCGCCGAGTGTTAACGCTTATTGGCGAACAACCTGTCGTGGCAAATTTCCGCAGGTTTACATCTCAAAAAAGGGCAAAGAATTCAAAGAGGCAATGGGCTGGATAGCTAAACAGCACATCAAAAAGCCTTACGAAAACGACATATCGCTTGATATTGAGTATCACATAACAGGCAAAGTCGGAAAAGACATCGACAATATTCTAAAGGCGATTTTAGACAGCCTTAACGGAGTTGTTTACAATGACGACAAGCAGATTGTAGAGCTGAAAGTTAGAAAGGTTAGAAAACAAAAAGCCAACAAAATAATCATAAGGTGCGAAGAATGTATTTGAGAATATACGACCCGAAAAACAAAACTTATTCAGTGGTGGAATTTAAGGCTTATGTCGGAGAGTTGCCAAAAGAGTTTGGAATTTGTGAAGTTGTGGACGAATACGCTGGAGAAAAACTGCTGATTGACAAGCAGAGGGTGCTTGAAGAGAAAGAGCTTGACTTCTCATCTAAAGGCTTCGCTGGTATCAACCTTTACAGGAAGCTTGACGAGCTTCAGGAGAGCTGTGAAAAATACAAAAATCAGGCTAAATTTTGGAAACAACAGAGCGACAAAGATTTGGACAGATTAAACATTCAGACGCAGAGGCTTGATGAATGCCTTACGGAGAAAGAGCTTTTAAAAGAAGAGCTTGAGAAACTTGAGAATGAGGCTAAAGCAAAGGTTATTGATTATTCAGCCAGAGACGATGTTGAGGTTTTGAAAATGGTCATCAAAGCACTGCTTAAAGGTGAGAAAGACACCGCTCTTGAAATACTGCTGGAGTTTGTTTAATGGCTAAAAAGTGTGTGTTCTGCAAGGAAAATCCCGCAGTAATCGAAAGCAAATTCTGCTCAAAGACCTGTATGTATGCGGAACAGCAGAGAGAGTATTTAATCGAGAAAGAGGGATACAAAAAAGAGCAATTAGAACACATCACAGACCCCGCAGAGCTTCCTTTATCAGACAATCAGAAAGATTTTGTGTATGAGTATGTGAAGACAAAAAATGTCGTCAATTCATACAGGACAGCCTTTCCGTCCGCAGTCGGCTTAAACAACAGAGAGGTTTACAGGAAAGCTACATTTCTGCTTAAACTTCCTTTTATCCGTGCGTATGCCAACGAGATAGTCGAGGAGTTGAGAAACAGGTTTATAGAAGACAAATTCAATGTCCTGTTTGTTTTGGATACGATTATAAATACCAACATCAAGCGTTTCTTAAATCCTGACGGAACTATAAAAAGCGTTGACGAAATAGACGAAGACAGCGCCGTAGCGATTAAAAAGCTGACAAGGAGATACCACAAGTCTGGCGAGCTTATGGAAGAGACCATTGAGCTGGAAGATAAGATGAAAGCCATTCAGCTTGTCGGAAAATATTATCAGATGTTCAACGAGAAAAAAGAGGTTGATGTTAAGATTACGCACCTGCTTGATGTTATCAAGAAAGACGATGATGTGGATATAGACACGCTGATTAAAAAAGCCAAAGAGGCTGTCGAGCAGAAAGTCAACGAGAGATACTTGCAGTTTAAAGAGGAGCAGGTTATCGACGCTACGATAGAAGAAACTGAAAAGGTTAAATCCGATGGCAAAAAATAGAGAAGAGATATACCAGCAGTTGAGCGAAGAGGATAAGATAATCCTCAAAGCCTGTGCTAAAAGTTTCGAGTTTTTTGTTACCAAACTTCTTGGCGTTATACCTACAAAGCAACAGCTTCAGGTTATCCGTGCCATTGACGAAGGAAATACGCATATAGCCATCAAGTCTGGTCACGGGGTCGGAAAAACTACCACAATCTCTTGGTTTGTTATTTGGTTTGGCTTGTTCAGAGAAGATACTAAAATCCCTATGACTGCTCCTACCGCTTCACAGCTCTATGATATTTTGATACCAGAGATTAAAAAGTGGCGGGACAAACTGCCTGATTGGCTACAAGACGAAATTGAAGTCCAAAAAGAAAAGGCAGTGTTCGCTAACGGAAACTTTGCTATTGCGAGAACTGCGAGAATGGATAAGCCAGAGGCGTTACAAGGGTTTCACGGAACTAACATTGCGTTTATTTTAGAGGAAGCCTCTGGTATCCCTGAAAAAGTGTTTGAGGTTGCAGAGGGTGCTTTGACTTCAGACAACTCTTGGGCTATTATGGCTGGTAACCCTACAAGGACATCAGGGTTTTTCTACGACACCTTTGTATCTAACGACGGAACTTGGAAGCTATTTACATTCAGCGGTGAGGACAGCGAAAATGTTAGCCGTAAAGCCATTGAGATGTTTAGAAAAAAATACGGCTACGACAGCGATGTTTATCGTGTAAGGGTGCTTGGCGAATTTCCGAGAGGGTCTGACGACGCAGTATTTCCTGTCGATTTGATTGAGACTGCGATATACAGAGACATCTGGGATAAAACAGGCGTAGAAGTATGGGCATTAGATGTTGCCGATTACGGAGCTGACAGAAGTGTTATAGCTAAAAGATACGGAAAACACCTGTATGAATATAAGGCAGTGAGAAACTATGACGCCTCTGATTTGGTCGGTTGGCTTGTGAGAGAATACAAGCAGGCTAAAAGAAAGCCGAAAGTTATATTTGTGGACACCATTGGCTCTGGTGCTTCAATCCCGTCTATGTGCCAAAAGGTAGGGCTAAAAAATGTGATAGGCGTAAAAGCCTCACATAAACCTTTTAATACTGACGAATACCAGAATGCAAGAGCCGAGTGGTTTTTTAAAATGCGTGACGCATTGAGAGAAGAGGGTAAACTTATGCACGACGACGACCTCATAGGTGAGCTTGGCGCAATAACATATTTCATCAACGAGCAGACAGGCAAACTTCAAATCGAAGCCAAAAAGAAAATACGTGACAGGCTTGGTCGTTCGCCAGATATTGCGGACGCATTCGCTATGACTTTTGCTGACGAGGCTTTGATTGAATTTGAAACTGAAAGCGAAGAGGAGTTTGAAATGTTGGACAATATTCCTTTAACCTATTCATACGGCGGTGGATTATGGTAAGTGAAATACAGTTTACAAAAGAGATAAACAAAGATATACAC
>Ga0256837_1000328_pt1 | contig 42047 bp, 38 predicted proteins | sample 4562384metaG_FD_185976 | JGI IMG/M metagenome (GOLD analysis project Ga0256837, IMG submission 185976) | Hydrothermal vent microbial communities from Guaymas Basin, Mexico - 4561-384 | ecosystem: Environmental > Aquatic > Marine > Hydrothermal vents | place: Mexico: Guaymas Basin | collected... | reverse complement strand
CGATTAAAGAATCTTGTACCAATAAAGCATCTACTACATCCCTATCGGCAATATTAACTACTTGAATCATATCAGGATTGACACCTGCTTTTTGTAAAGCATCACTTAATACTTTGCCCAATATTTTTGTTGAAGCAGCTGCCTCTTTACCACAACGCAAAATACAGGCGTTGCCAGCTTTAAAACATAAAACACCAGCATCAATAGTAACATTAGGGCGACTTTCATAAATCATAAAAACAACACCTATTGGCGTACTAACCTTTTGCAATCGCAAACCATTTTCCAAAGTAGAACCATCTAAAATTTGACCACAAGGATCTGGCAATGCAATCACATCTCTTACACCCTGTGCCATATCTGCTATTCTATCAGGCGTTAGACGCAAACGATCTACAAGTGCTTCGGATAAATTATTTTCTATAGCTATATTTAAGTCTTTTTGATTTTCAGATACTATGATATCTGTCTGAGCAATTAATGTATCAGCTATCATTGCCAATATGTTATTCTTTTGCTGTGTAGTTAAAGACGCTACATCTCTAGATGCTAAACGAGCTTTATTGGCTAAATCTTTGGCGTATTCTTGATTATTCATAATTCTTTGCCTCAACAGGTAATTCTCCGGCACTCACCCAACGCAGGTTGCGCCTGATTTCACTTTCGATTGTAACAGGATCATTTTTTAATAAATTAATCCGTTCACGATTATAATTTAATTTTGATTTTAACTCCCCAATATCACTTTTTAACTTTGCCACGTCTTTTTGCATTTGAACTTTAGTATCATAATCTGGCAACCAAAAATAAGCCCAAGCCACAAATGTAACTAAAAACACCAAAATTATTTGACGTGATATATGTATGTTAAAAATTATAATTTTCATCGTTTTCTTTATCGGTTTAACCAAATATAACTAAAGTTATTTTGACAAATTGCCATAAAGCGCAGGATTTAAAGTAGGATCATTATACATTTTATGTTGAAAATACACCTTCAATCGCTTTGTACCATTAAAAAACTCTATCTGCAACTGATCTAAACACTCACCCAAATCTTGTTGTTGCTGTTGCAATGTATGCAATTTAGTCTGGCAAGATTTAATATGTTGCTCATCGACATCTGTTCTGTTAAGTTGCTCTGCCATGTGAAAAATCTTTAATGACATAATAGATATTCTATCGGCTATACTACCAGGAGTTTCAGAATTCATAGGAACATCTAAAGTTGGTTTAATGCCAGATTTATCCAATAAATATACCATCTTAGAATCCCACTCTTGAATGCTATCGTTTCGAGATTGATTAAAACCATCAATAGCACGCTTAACCTCAGCAATCTTAGAATCGGCAATATTTCGCATACGCGCGATATCTTCTTCGTGCCATAACTGAAAATTAAATCTATGGGTAATAACCGCTTGATTAATAAAAGTATTATCTACTTCATTAAAAAACAAACCATCATCAATATGCCATTGCTGTGTTAATGTATTAAGAGTATCAATAATATTTTTAGATGTAACAGGTATACAAGACATAAATTTCTCAATCTCAAATAATTATAAAACTTAATTTTAACTAAGAAATTTACAAGAGCAAGCATAGAGCTAAACTATTAGTTTACTACTCTTTTAAAACCATATCTATGCACATAACTGCAGCGAGGATTAAATGACGCATTACGCTATCTGGCGGTACAGTCTCTGAAATACTTAGCACATAATTATCAGCAGATGTAAAAAGCTCTTTGCCCAATCCAGCCCATTTTTTAGATACATGTGCCAATTGGTTATCTTCAGCCATAAATTTAAAATCCCAGCCAGTCCATTTACCTTTTAAAGTACAAATAGGATTTTCTTGTGCATCTAATACATTAAATGCCCCACCAATACTAAAAAACTTTTGCTTAAACCCACCTAGCAATTGATTGTCGCCATCGTATACAAAAACCTTTGATAAAAATATGGATATACTGCGTTTAATCCGCACAATCAACTCTCCATCAGGGGTGCGTATTTCAATATCAAAAGGTGTCATACGTTTATAATCAGTAAAACGAAATATTTTAGCAAAAATACCTAGGTTTGGCTCACGACATTCCATGATAATTTCGCCCGTTTCTGGATTGTAAATATCATAATTATTAGCTGCTTTAAACATACCCACATGTTCTTTAATTAAAAACAAATTATGATGTAATACATTAGTCATAAATACTCCGATATATTAAGAATAAAGCTCCACACGGTTGCGACCATTACTTTTAGCTTTGTACAAAGCCTCATCAGCATATTGCACTATTTTAACAAGATCGGTTGTGTGCGCTGGAAAACTAGAAACACCAAATGAGGCTGTAATAGTTATATCTTTACCATTAACGCGCACAGGATTAGCCTCTATTTTAGACCTGATACGCTCTGCTAGTTCTCCAGCATCTTGTAAATTTGCAGCTGGAGCAAGCACCACAAATTCTTCACCACCGTACCTAGAAACAACATCATTATGACGCACTGCTGAACGCAATACTTTACCTAAAATACATAAAACTTCATCGCCAACCTGATGGCCGTATTTATCGTTAAAGTTTTTAAATTTATCCACGTCTAACATTAAAATGGCAAAACCATAATTATTTTTAGCATGAAAACTTGGATTTTGTTTAAGAAGATGATAACGCTCGACTTCTTTTTTAAGGTACATATCAAAATAACCACGGGTAAAAACCTGCGTTAACGAGTCTACAATAGAACGTTGATGCAATTCTGCATTATGTATTGCAGTACCTAAAAGAGAGCCTAATAAACTCATAAAACTCAGTGATGAATTTGCAAAATCTTCACCATTAATTTTACGTCCAAAACATATTGCACCCTCTAAACGAATGTCACGCAAACCTGTTTCTGCTAATAAGGGCACTACAACTTCATATTTAAAATTAAGCAGAGCATTTAATTCTGATTGAGAATTTTTAAACGCCTCACTTGGGTGCGACAAAACCAACGATAACTCTGAAGTTAAAGCCTCTATAAAATCATGTTTAACCGCAAAGTTAAACGGGATATTAGTAGATGTAAAATCTTGCATGACACCTTCATGAGAATTATTGGTTAAAATTCTAATATCCGCTATACCTAAATAACCCTTAGCCGTATTAATAAGAAATTTGATTTGATGATTTAAGCTAGATTTAGGATTAGCATTATCAACTGCTCGTGCATGAATAACATTAGAAGCCTCAAGGATTGTTCTAAACTCAAACTCCTGTCTTTTAATTTGACGAGTTAAATTTTGAATATTGACAATAGAACCTTTAACCCAATCCCGTACACTATTTAAATCTGTATCATCGAGATTTGAATGTTCAATAAATTGATATACTAACTTTGGTATTGTCATAAGTTATATGTATATTAAAAGCATTTATAAAGATTGCAAAGATAATTAACAAATTTATATGCGCCCGACTATATAGGCAATAAAAGACTCACAAACTTCACCATCTTTGGCGTGCTTAAATTCACCATTGCCAGTACCGTCAGACTCATCGGTGCCTTCCCATAACACATCAACCTGCTTAAAACCTGCGTCGGTCATAATGTCCACCAATTCTGGCACGGTATATAATCGCCAATCATAAGTAAAAGCTTTTTCTAAACGGGAACCGTCTTTAAAATCAAAATGAATATAACAAAGCAATTCATTAGTAATAGAATTAAACTTTGCGTGTTCCCAAACATAATCAAAGCCATCTTTTGGGGTAATTTCTTCAACTAATGCAGTGGATTGTGTTCCGCCAAACACATCTATAACAAAGATGCCTTTTCTTTTTAAAGAGCGTTTAGCCTGTTTAAAATAATATAATAAATCTTGGCGTTTTTTAAATATTTGATATGAAAAATTAAAAGCTACCACCACATCTGTCTTTGGAGCAATAACATTTAAAACATTATCATTTTTTAATACAATCCTTTGTTGCTCTTGTATACATAACTTAGATAAATTATGAGTACGCCCCCAATCTAAAACTTCGCTGTCTAAATCTACCCCTACAGCTTTTTTATTTTGATTTAATTTGACCCACTCACAACAAAAAGATGCCGTACCACAAAAATCTTCTTTAATTAAAAGTGGCTCACAACCATTATAATTTTGATATAAATCATTAATCAACTCGACATCAAAATCTGCATTTTGTACCGATTTTTCATATAAACTATGGACATCTGCATTGTTTAAATTAATTTCCGACATTTTTAACTTGAGACCTTCGCTTTAAAATAGCCTCGGCAATAGCCACATCTAATTCAGTATCAATTTCAACCGTTTCGCCCTGCTTTTGAATAACACCTTTGATTACTTCGTTATATTGATTAAATGCACCTCTAAAAGGGATGCTTGGGTTAAAGAGTGTCTCAACTCTAGTAGCGTCAACCGCACCATCATGAATATAAGCTGGAGCCAAGTCTTGACGTCTAAAAGCTTGATTGCCAACTCCATAAAAAGGACTTATATCGCCTTGGGCATTTAAACTTAACATCCATGCAGGATGATACTTGCCAACTTCTGTATAAGTGCGCACAATATCAGCTTTAGTTTCTTTAATTTTATCAACAACCCTATCGATAATATCGTTTGACCTGACAGGAACATTGCCATAGAGGTTTACCAAGATTTCGGTTTTAAAACCTTGAGTGCGTAAATATTCAACAGCATGTCGCCAAGCATCTTCGATTGGAGATACATCCAAAGCTAATTCTGCAGGCCGATGAATAACCTCACAACCATAATCACTGCATAGCTTAGCAATGACATCACTATCTGTAGAAACCACTATTTTATCTATTTGTTTTGATAATCTAGCCGTATCAATTGTATAAAGAATTACCTCTTTATTTAAAAGGGGTAGCAAGTGCTTGTTTTTAACGCCCTTGCTACCGCCTCTAGCAGGAATAAAACCTAATATTCCCATATCTTAAAGCTAAAAGATAACTTTAACCGCCAAAATCATCGGCAATAATCATATCTTTTTCGACACCTAAATCATACAGCATCTTGTTGACTGCTTGCATCATCATAGGTGGCCCACATAGATAATATTCAATATCCTCTGGAGCTGGATGATCTTTAAGATAATTTTCTAATACAACATTGTGTATAAATCCTTTATAACCTTCCCAGTTATCTTCAGGAAGAGGATTATCTAATGCTAAATTAAATTTAAAATTATCAAATTCTTTTTCTATTTCCGCAAAATCTTCCAGATAGAAGGCTTCACGCAATGTTCTTGCTCCATACCAAAAACTAACTTTATTAGTTGTTTTTTGAGTTTTAAACATATGCATAATATGCGCTCTTAAAGGAGCCATACCAGCACCGCCACCAATGTACATTTTTTCATTTGGCGTATCGCGGATAAAGAAATCGCCATAAGGACCTGACATAGTAACTTTATCACCCGGTTTACGATCAAAAATATATGAAGAAGCAATTCCCGGTGGTACGTCTTTCCAACCTGTTGGCGATGTCCTATCTGGCGGAGGTGAAGCAATACGCACATTTAACATAATACGATTACCTTCAGCAGGATATGATGCCATTGAATAAGCACGAACCAACGGTGTGGTATTAGTTGCTTTAAATTGCCATACATTAAATTTATCCCAATCACCACGATATTGTTCTTCTATATCAAAGTTTTTATAATCAAGTTCGTATGCAGGTATTTCGATTTGAGCATATCCACCAGCTTGAAAATCAAAATTTTCTCCCTCTGGCAACTTAACTACAAATTCTTTAATAAATGTCGATACATTGCGATTAGACTCAACTGTACATTCCCATTTCTTAATTGAAAACACTTCAGCAGGAACTTCTACTTGCATATCTTCTTTAACAGGAACCTGACATGCTAAACGCTCATTATTTTTAGCTTGTTTGCGACTGATAAAACCAGTTTCAGTTGGTAATAATTCGCCACCACCAGAACTTACTTTACATTTACAAACACCACAAGAACCCTTACCACCACAAGCTGATGGTAAATTAATACCATTTGAAGTTAAAGCGTCTAATAACTTTCCGCCAGCACCAGTTTCTATTTTTCTTTCACCATTTACGTTGATAACAACATCACCATGAGGTACTAATTTGGCATCCGCAATTATAATAATAACCGCCAAAAGCAATAGTACCACCGTAAAGATGACAACAGATGTAATAACTACAGTTCCCATCAATACTCCTTATATTCCTGCGAAGGCCATAAAAGCCATCGCCATTAAACCAGTGATAAACATTGTTATACCAAGACCTTTTAAACCATCTGGCACATTAGAATAACGCATTTTTTGACGAATAGCCGCAATTAAAACAATCGCCAACATCCAACCAAAACCTGCACTTAAACCAAACACCGCTGATTCCACAAAACTATATTCACGCTCAACCATAAATAATGATGAGCCTAAAATAGCACAATTTACAGCAATCAATGGTAAGAAAATACCCAAAGAGCCATATAAACTTGGCGAAACTTTACCTATAACCATTTCTACAAACTGCACCATAACGGCAATAACCGCTATAAAACATATAAAATTTAAAAAGCTTAAATCTAATTTGGCCAGCTCTGGATTGCCTGTCCACGACAATGCACCTTCCTTTAACAAAAATGTATAAATACACCAATTTAAAGGCACTGTGATTGTAAGTACAAACATAACCGCTATTCCCAAGCCCGTAGCAGAGTTTACCTTCTTGGAACAAGCCAAGAAAGAACACATACCAAGTAAGGACGCCAATAAAATATTAGACGGGAAAACATTTTTAATAGCAAAACTTAATAGTTCTGTAAAATCCATTATTCTTTCTCCTGCAAGGAGTCATTGATAGTACGTTGAATCCAAATAATAGTACCCAATAGCAAAAATGCACCCGGTGCTAAAACCATCAACCCGTTATTAGTATAACCAATATCGTAAAGTGCATCTGGAACAACCTGTACGCCCAACACTTTGCCAGAGCCTAATAGCTCTCGACAAAAGCCGACTAAAACAATAACCCAGCCATACCCAATACCTGAAGCAATGCCATCTAAAAATGACTTTCCAACTGGTTGATGCATAGCAAAAGCCTCTAAACGCCCCATTACAATACAGTTAGTAATAATCAAACCAACAAATACTGATAAGCTTTTAGATACATTATAAGCATAGGCCTTTAAAACCTGATCTACTAAAATTACCATAGTAGCAACCACCACCAACTGCACAATAATGCGAATTTTAGAAGGTATTAAATTTCTGATACTAGATATTACTGCATTTGAACACGCTATTACCACCGTTACAGCGATTGCCATAACAAGTGATGGCGCTACCTGTGTAGTAACAGCTAAAGCTGAACAAATACCTAACGACTGGACAGTGACAGGATTTTTATCCATTACTGGGTCGATAACTAATGATTTCATTTCTGAACTTGCCATTATTTTTTACCTCCACGTAAAGAATTGAGGTAGGCTTCATATAGGTGAAAATCTTTATTTAATAAATCTGTTACACCGTTACAAGTTAATGTTGCGCCACTGACGCCATCAACCTTATGCTCAAACATTTTATCTGAGGGATTTACAACGCCTTTGTTAACACTAACAGACACAAATTTACCTTCTGCATTTAGAATTTTTTTGCCTACAAAATTTTTACAAAACCAATCTGCTTCTATTTCTTTGCCCAAACCTGGAGTTTCTCCAGTGTCATAAAAAATAGCACCTTCAATAGTGTTTAAATCCTTAGCATTTAAAGAAATATAACCATACAAAGTTGACCACAATCCTTTGCCTGTAACAGGAAAAGTATAGTTTAAAGGTAGGCCTTTTTCATCCTTGCGAATAAATACTGGCATAGGCACAGATTTAGCCGCATCACTTAAATTTGCCATATCAACAGGAGCTTTATGCAACCCCACTGGCTTTAAAGTTTTTTCAAAGTTGTATTTATCGGCATCTTTTACGCTGACAATTTTACCCATTGGTGTAACAAAAATACGCTCGACTGATTTTTTATATATCGCATCAATATCCGCTGGTTTTGCACCATCATCTATTTTAAAGCCCATGGCTTTCATCACGATTTTCTTTTGATCAAACTTTTTATTAACAGCCTGCTTTACCTTTAACTGCTCTGAGGCAATCGATAAAACCAATGCGGCAACAATGGTTGTAATTGCCAAGAAAACAACCGTATATCCATTTTTGCTTGTATCAACCACGACTTAACCTCTTTTTTATATGGGCTTGAACGACATAATGGTCAATCAGCGGCGCAGACATGTTCATAAAGAGAATTGCCAACATCATACCTTCTGGATAGGCAGGATTGACAACGCGAATTAAAACGGCAATAAAACCTATAAAAAAACCATAAATGATTTTTCCCAAATTTGTATTAGCAGCCGAAACAGGATCTGTAGCCATAAATACGGCACCAAAAGCAAAACCACCCATTACATAATGATAATAAAATGGCATAGCCAACATTGCATTAGAACTACCATCAGCAACAGAATTAAAAATTAATCCCATAACTGCCCCACCTAAAAAGATAGAGATAATAATACGAGCCGAAGCAATACCTGTAGCAATTAATATCAATGCACCAACTAAACAAGCCAGTGTAGAGGTTTCACCTATTGAACCTGGAATCAAACCAATAAACATATTAGTTAACGAATAATCACCAGGTGCAAATGCCATTAAACTTTCAACAGAACTGCCTTTAATAGCTTCAGAAGCAATGGCCAATGGAGTAGCTCCAGACCAACCTGCTACTGCCTGCTTAGCACTCATAACTAAATCACCGCCCAAGAAAGTCCAAGGCGCAGACCCAGAAATATCTGATGCAAAAGCAAAAAACAAAAAGGCACGAGCAGTTAAAGCTGGATTAAAAATATTCATTCCAGTACCGCCAAAAACCTCTTTACCAATTACCACACCAAAACTAACCGCTAAGGCCAACTGCCAAAGAGGAATATTAGGCGGAACAATTAATGGCAACAATAAGCCTGTTACTAAAAAACCTTCGTTAATCTCGTGCTTACGAATTAAGGCAAAGAGTAACTCCCAAGTGCCACCAACGGCATAAGATACCAATATAATAGGCAAAGCCTTCCACATACCGATACAAAAATAATTCATTACATCGGCTTGTAAGCCCTGTGCGGCATAATACTGATAACCAATGTTGTAAATTCCAAAAATCAAACATGGTAAAAGAGCTACAATTACTGTGGACATAAATCTTTTAGAATCTACGGCATCACGAATATGCGCTCCCCCATGGGTTCTGTGCGGTGTTGTAAATAAAAAGGTTTCTTTGGCCTCAAAAAGAGGATAAAAAACCTCCAGCTTGCCACCTTTTTCAAAGTGCTTACGCTGAGAGTCAAATATATTTGCTAAAAATTTCACTGGTTAACCCTCTGTCTCAACATAGGTAAGACCATCGCGTAGGATGGTTTGAAATTCAACTTTAGAAGGGCAGATATATTCGCATAAAGCAAAATCTTCTTCGGCAACTTCATAAATGCCTAAGCCTTCCATTTCTTCAATATCGCGATATATAATGGATTTAGTTAAAAATGCTGGATATAAATCCATAGGCAATACTTGATCATATACGCCTGTCGCAACAAAATTACGTGCTCCACCGCCTAAGCGAGTATCTTTTACATATCCTTTTGATGGTTTTAAAAATTTACCAGCAAAAATACGCCAAAAGCTTTCTGCACCAAAACCTGGGCTAGCCCAACCTTTAGTCATAAAAAAATTTGGTTCAACGGCTTCTGGGATAATAGTTACCAAATTATCTGTAATACCAACAAAACCGTCCATACTTTCTTGAGTGCCTGTTAAAACATCACCAGAAATAATACGCACAGTTTCATCATACTTAGTGCCAACAATAGCATCAATTGAAGCGCCAACAGTAGTTTTAACATAACCGCGTTTAATGGCCGCTGAACCAGCTACTGCCACAATAGTGCTTAAATCTAATTTACCCGTTTGAAATAAACGACCGATAAAAATCAAAGCCTGCAAATCTAATGTCCACACAACATCATTGCGATCTTTTATTGGAGCAATATGATGAATATGCACACCGACATTACCCGCAGGATGCACGCCACTAACCGTATGCACTAAACAATTGGCGTCTTTAATTACTTCGCCCATACCTGCATCCGCTTTTGCAAATGTGATATGTACTCTGCCCTGCGTCAATTTTGCCAAAGCATTAATACCCGCAATCATAGCCTCTTCATTATTGTTTGCCAACAATGACGTTTTAGGTGCAAGAGGTGCTGTATTAAGCGCAGTAATAAAAATATCGCGTGGCAATTTATCAGGATTAGCAATCCTGGCAAAAGGTCGACGCTTAATCATAGGCAAGAGACCACTTTCCATAATAGCTGCTAATACTTCCTTAGAACCCATAGCATCTACATCTTTTTGCAGACTCTTTAGTTCGTGTCGTTCCCCACTGCCGTTGTCTTCGACCACAATGCTCAAAATCTTACGACGAGCACCACGGTTCACGGCAATCACTTTACCCGCCACAGGGGAGGTAAAAAGTAAATCTTCGTTGCCTTTTTCATGAAACAGAGGGGAGCCGATCAACACCTCATCACCAACGGCGACAAGGAGTTTCGGTTTCAAACCTGGAAAATCCGTAGGTTTGATGGCGAATTTCTTCGGCGCATCACAGCTAATAAACTCACTTGGAGCCTCGCCTTCTAGCTTGATGTCATAGCCTTTCTTCAGTTTTATATCTGACATAAGTGGCAGACTATACTGGTTTTAACAGCTAAAACAAGCGGTTTTAAGAAACTTTTCACAGCTCATATAGTGAAAAAAATCACAGCAGATTTTATTTACACTATTAGTTACGACCTAAACACTATATATCGCGGTCTAAAGCTGTTAATTTTTGAATTTTCAACAATTCATCACCACTTTTTTCTTCGCATAACTCAGCTTTATCATGAGAGCAAAAACAATCAATTTTATACTTACCTGTTTCCATACCGCATGACTGATCGGCAGATTCTTTATTCTTGATATAAATATACAGAAACGAAATAAAAACCCCCATAAGGGCAATTGAAACTAAAATTAATACCATATTTATCCTTTATATATTGAATTATTTTATTTTGAAGAAATATTATAAAATTACAAGCTTTTCAAAAATTTGGTATTTATTCTTCAAACAAATAAAACTACGCAATATTCTAATTATTTGGTAATCGCTTATATTCATATAATTTATTTTCGTTATAATAATTGTATGCATCAAAATAAAATACCACTTTCATATATCTTGGCTACGCTTTATGTTGGCATTGCTTTTATACAAGCTAGTCCCCAAGGACATACTTTTAGCAGTTATACCGTGCTATATCCATCATTAGTATTAAAAGGGCAACTTTGGCGTATTTTTACCTATGTGTTTTTACACCAAGGCGGAATGATAAGTTTGTTTTTTAAAGCTTTAGTAGCTGTTTTTATTTGTAGTCCACTAGAAGCCATGTGGGGAAGACGCTTTTTTTCAATAGTATTTTGGGGTTCCACCATTTTAGGTGGTTTAACTGCCACTATTTTTGGCATACCATTATATACGGGAGCTTTTGTTTCACTGAGCTTTTTTTTAATTCATGGGTTTACATTTCCGCAAAGTCAAATTTACTTGTTTTTTGTAATTCCAGTAAAAATTAAATATTTAGCCATATTTTCCACAGCTATGTATTTGTTAGGCTTTGCATCTATGGGCATTGTTACTGGTGCAGGTGCTATGGTGGGATTATTATCTGGTGTTGGCTTATGGAAATTAGGTCTAAAATACGGCTGGGATAATCCATATAAAAAACTGACACCTAAAATACCAAAAAAACAATCTAAAGAAGTAAAAAATAAAATTACATCAGTACAACAAACCCAACAGATTATCAACAACGTTGAAAGAGATGGGCAAATTAATCCAAATGAGTTAAATATAATTAACAACTTAGATGCTGATACTCATTTTGACGGTGATTTATGTGCGCCATTTTCATTTGATAGCAATTTAGCACGTTGCATAAATTGTGATGGTTTTAAAATATGTTTAAAACGTAATGCGCTAGCTCAAATTGAAAAAATCATAAAAGAATAAGGCTTGTATATTTCAATTGAGCATTAAAAAAGCCCCAGAAAAATCTGAGGCTTTTGATTAAATATAAAGTACTTTTAGCAATTATGCACCTAATAAACTTTGCATTAAAATAGCTGCAACCAATGCCAAAATAGCATAAAATTCTGGGAAGGCCGCCAAAATCATTGTGTTACCAAATACATTATGACCGCTACCAATAGCAGAAATACCATTAGCACATACTTTACCTTGCTGAATAGCCGATACTAAAGCAGCTAAACCTAAGGCCAAACCAGCACCTAAAACAACTGAACCTTGTAAAGTTGTCATTTTTTCACCGATGCTTGCCAAAGCACCATTATACATGATAAAACCAACAAAGCCGTATAGTCCCTGTGTAGCTGGCAAAGCGGCTAATACCATACCATTACCAAAACCGTCTGGTTTCTTTTTAAGCATACCAACCACCGCACTACCACCAATAGCTGTACCGATAGCTGAACCAGCCCCTGATAGACCAATCATTAGACCTAAGCCAATCATTGCTAAAATCTGTCCTGTTGTTTCCATTGTTAAGCTCCTTTTTAATTATTTTTTAAATGGGGAGAACGCTCTTGCCCCGCCCTTAAATTCTAAATTTTTATAAAATTCTACAAAAGTCAAACGCAAAGGATGCACAAACGCACCTAGCCCCGACAAACAAAAGTTAATTCCATGCCCTATGATAAATACTAATGCCGCAACCAATACCATCGGCGTTGACCAATTTGTCGTACCATCGGCATTAGTAATAAACATTAATGCTATACCATTAAAAGCATTACCTAAAAGTCCGCCCGCTAAACCCAAGGCAAACAAACGCAAATAAGATAATATATCACCCATTAATCCCGTGGAAAAAGTATATATCTCCCACAAACCTAGTAAAGGTCGCATATAAATTGGTTTTTCTGGACTATTTACAAATAGCAATAATAAAACTCCAGCCAATGTAATACCATTACCAACCACCGCAGGTAACGCAGCTAAAGTAGCGCCTATATGTAAACCGCCAATGCTAAATTCACCTAGACTGATAAAATTGATTTTTATCATAACCAAAGCTACGCCAACTATAATAATTGCACTTGCTATTGGTTGTAAAGCATAAGCCAATCCATTATTACGAAATTTAATAAATGATTTCAGTAAAATACCTAAAATAACCTGTATGACACCTAAATACATTGCAAAAGGCATAGCCGGAAATGATGTTTGGCCGTTTTCACTCACGGTAGCCAAAAATGCAATTGGGCTTGCAGTATCAAAAATAGCATCTTTTACGCCTGGAAATGTAAAAATTGCCATACCAAAAAAAGTATTTAAAAATATACCCGCTACAAATGTAGACGTGCCCAATACTGTTATCAAAAGTGGTATACCGCGATTTTCTTGCGAAACCTTCATCAATGCCACAACACCAATAATAACCAATAAAGCCCCGTAGCCTGTATCACCTAAGCACATTCCAAAGAAAAATGCAAAAAATGGAGCAAAAAACGGTGTTGGGTCAATTTCCGCATAATCAGGTAAAGCAAATATTTTTGTAACTGGTTCAAAAAGCTTAGCAAATGCTCCATTTTTTAAAGCTACTGGCACGGATTCTTCCTCTTTTGGCTCTGAGAAAAAATATACAGCCTTGGCTTTATCTAAATACTTTTGCACTGCCTCTTGTTTGGATTCTGGAATCCAACCTGCATAATGCAGTAAAGAGCCTGCTATTGGTTTTTGTGCTATCAATTTAGCCTTACCCAAATCCAATTTCTTTTGCATTTCATCACGCAAGTTACATAACGCATCCAAATTTGCACCCAATGATGCATAATCATTTTCTAAAGTTGTTTTTCGCAAATTTAAATTTTGCAATTTAGATTGCAATTCATCAATAGAGTGTAATTCCAAATGCAATTCATCTGCATTTTCAGCAATACTATCTTTACCGACTGAAAACAACAATAAACTTGATCCAGAAGATGCTATTTGAAATACACCCGAACTAGGCACGTAATTCTTTGCATTGATTGACCAAAATCTACATGGATAACCTGCTTGCGCAAGAGACTGTATAATTTTTGGATCAAAATTACCCCATGGTTGCAACTGACTAATTAATTGCTTGGTTTTTTCTTCATCTTCCGCAATAGTTTCCAGCTCTGCCTCAATGGCAACTGCTTTAACCACAACCTCAGAAGCCGAAGATAATGGCTGAGCATTTTCAACTGGCTTTAATTTTTTGATGATATCTTCTACTTGAGCAAGTTCATCCAAAGAGTCTTTTAACTCTTCGGTTACATCCAATGTAGCAATATTAATATCAACTACACCAACTTCTTGCAAACCATCAAGAAAAACATCACGATTTGATTCATGTAAAAGAATGTCAATCTTTTTTACTGGAATAATCATGCGGCCTCCTCCTCAATAGCAGCTAAACGCTGTTTCAGAATTTTCTGTGATGATTTTGCTAGATTTTCTTCATCTTCCATATAACGCTTAATTTTTAATAAAATCTCTTTGTATTCTGGAATTTGAACCTTATCGTACAAATTAACTTTTTGGGTTGTTTTCTTGCGGGCATACTCTAAACGCTCTAATGCTTCTTGCGCTATTTTGATTTTGGTAGATATCTCAAGTTGCTTCTGCATCACAACTACACCTTGACCTAACCAAGCAGGTGCAGCATGCAAATAAATATCACCTAATTCAAAGCTCAAAGCATCCAAGCGTGGTATATGCACGCCAGCAAGTTTTCGCCAATTAAGTTTTATATCACTGACTTTAATTAACCCTTCTGGAAATTCTCCCCATAAAGTTATAAAAGTTTCAGCTTGTAATTTATACGTTTCCAGCTCCTGCTCAAACCCCTGCATTGTAGCACGGGCCTTTTTGACTTCTAAACGCAAAGCCGCCTCCTTGGCTTGCAAGGTTGGCAAAGCTTTCTCACGGATTTTTAAATCCTTAGAAAGTTGTTGCATAGAAGTTTTATTGAACTGAAATTTAATTGCCATTATTAGGCTTTCTTCCAATATTTATCAACTAATTCGTGCTTAATACCAACTTCTTCCACTGTAAAGTGTTCGGCAAAAAGCTCCCAACCAGTGTCTAACATTTTGTCGATTTCGACATTCACATCAATGGCAAGTAATTTTTCAGAATAGCCTCTAGCATATTTTAAACAACGCTCGTCATAATCAGATAAATCAAAACCATTATCCAATTTAGTTTTGGCATTGGCAGCATCCGCATATAAACGAACACAAGCATTCATTACCTGTGGATGGTCTTCACGGGTTACCTCGCCAATAACCAACTGTTTTAAACGAGATAATGAACGGAAAGGATCTACAATAATCTTGCCGATTTCCGTATCACGGCGTAAGAACAACTGTCCTTCAGTAATATAACCAGTATTATCTGGAATAGCATGTGTAATATCACCACCATTTAAAGTAGTTACCGCTACCAAAGTAATAGAACCACCATCTGGCAACTGTACAGCTTTTTCATAAAGCTTAGCTAACTCAGAATATAATGAACCTGGCATTGAATCTTTAGATGGAATTTGATCCATACGATTAGATACAATAGACAAAGCATCGGCATATAATGTCATATCTGTCAATAATACCAAAACCTTCATATTTCTCTTTTCAGCAAAATACTCGGCTGCTGTCAAACAACTATCTGGTACTAGCAAACGTTCTACGGGAGGATTATCTGTTGTATTCATATAACAAATAATACGATCTAAAGCACCTGCGTTTTCAAATACCGATTTAAAATATAAGTAATCATCATTACTCATACCCATTCCACCTAAAATGATAATATCGGCATCGGCACGCAAAGCTACATCAGCCATTACCGCATTATATGGTTGGTCAGGATCGGCAAAGAAAGGTATTTTTTGACCTGTCACCAAAGTATTGTTTAAGTCAATACCGGCAATACCAGTGGCAATTAATTCAGAAGGCTGTTTACGTCTTACAGGATTAACAGAAGGACCACCAATTGGCACTTCTTCGCCATCAACTTCTGCACCACCATCAATTGGCTTACCGTAAGAATCAAAAAAGCGTCCTCGCAATTCATCGCCAACTTTAATTGACGGTGGCTTACCAGTGAAGACAACTTCAGAGTTAGTTGCGATACCCTGTGTACCAGGAAAAATTTGCAACGTAACCATATCACGATTAATTTTTACAACCTGAGCAGGACGGCCATCTACTAATGCCATCTCTTCATTGGCAACACCTTCAGCCTTAATGGTACAAGTAGCCTTGGTGATGTTCTCTAGTTTGGTGTAAATTTTTTGAAACGCCTGAGTCATACAGCCTCCTGTGCAACTGTTCTAGTCGCCACAAATTCATTGAGTTCTTTTTCTAACTCTTTGTATTTATCATTTTGAAATTCTTGGTAATTCATTTGACGCATAAGATTAATAATCTTTTTGAAATATGGGCCAACTTCTTCGTATTTATCAAATGCAAAATCAGATTCACAGATATGCATCACTTGATTAACAATATATTGTTGACGATTCATAGGACACGATGCATCGATTTTATCAAAAGCATCTTGCTGTAAGACTATAAAATCGATAACTTCAGATTTATTAAAACGAATATGATATTCCAAAGGCACACCATCATCACCTAAAATATTTATTTGATCCATAACCTCTTGACCACGCAATAAATAATTACGCAGTCTATCAACTTTTTTAACCCAACCTGGCTCTACAGTCTTGTCTAAATTTTCGATAACTTCATCATATTCCAAATATTTAGAATAACTATCAATAGGATTAATAGATGGGTAACGCTTAGCATCGGCACGCTCTTGCTGTAATGCATAAAAACATCTAGCCGCTTTTTTGGTAGACTCCGTTACTGGCTCTTTTAAATTTCCTCCAGCAGGACTTACTGTACCCAAGAAAGTAATCGAACCTGATTTGCCGTTATTTAATTCAACATAACCTGCACGAGAGTAAAAATTAGCAACAATCGCACTTAAATCCATAGGGAAAGCGTCAGGACCTGGCAATTCTTCCATACGGTTTGACATTTCGCGTAAAGCCTGAGCCCAACGAGATGTTGAATCGGCAAGCAATAACACCTTAAGACCCATTGTGCGATAATATTCTGCCACACTCATACCAGTGTAAACAGATGCCTCACGAGCCGCCACTGGCATATTTGATGTATTACAAATAATAATTGTACGCTCCATTAACGAACGTCCTGTACGTGGGTCGATTAACTCTGGAAAGTCTGTGAAAATTTCTACAACTTCGTTGGCACGCTCGCCACAAGCCACAATAATAATCAAATCCGCATCCGCATTTTTAGAGATAGCATGTTGCAATACCGTTTTACCAGCACCAAAAGGCCCTGGAATAAAACCTGTACCGCCTTCCATAATTGGATTTAAAGTATCGATAGCACGCACGCCTGTTTCCATTTGACGGAAAGGTCTAGGTTTATGTTTAAATTCAGTTACACCAACTTTAACTGGCCAACGCATCATCATGCTAACATCAACTTTTTCACCGTTTGATGATTCTAAAGTAGCTATTACTTCATCAACAGTGTATGAACCTGCATCGGCAATGGAGGTGATTTTATATTCACCTTTAAGCTTAAAAGGAACCATAATTTTATGTGGTATCCAGCCCTCTTTTACCTCGCCAAGCCAAGAAGCAGATGAAACGCTATCACCAACTTTAGCTATTGGAGTAAAATCCCATTTAACCGACTTATCAACACGCTCAGTGTAATCGCCACGTTTTAAAAACGTGCCTTCCATAGCATCTAAATTATTTTGTAGTCCATCATAGTTACGACTTAGCATACCTGGGCCAAGTTCCACCTCTAACATGTGTCCTTCAAACTCAACCAAACAACCTGTGCGTAGGCCTCGTGTACTTTCAAAAACCTGTACAGAAGCGATATCGCCAGTAATTTTAATGACCTCAGCCATTAATTTTGTTCCATCGAGATTAATATAAGCTATTTCATTTTGACCTACTGGCCCGTCAACCTCAACGGAGACCAGATTTGAAACAATACCGACAACCTTGCCAGTAGTTTTTTTTAATTCTGTATTCACGCTCATCCCCTAGAATGTTAAATCCATGGCTGCTTCAATTTCGTTGACCCGTTGAACAAGAGCAGCACTACCAATTTCTCGGGTACAGGAGTGCCAACGGGCATTTAATTTATACGCTTCAAAATAAGCTAACACCTCTTCAATAGCAAAAGTGCCATGGGGAGTAAGCTCATCGAGTACTTCTAATTGAATTTCATCAAGGCGTTTTTCACGCTCAATACCCTCTAAAGAAGAAGCCTCTACAACATCTTCAACCCAAGGATAAATACCACCCAAACCAAACTCACGGGCTGATGAGCTATTAAGTGCTTGAGAAAATTCATTATCACCAATCAAAACATCATCAATTTTTATACCGGCGTCTTGCAAAATACGTTTAGATAAAGTTGCTAAGGTATTTCTAAACTGTTGCTGAAATTCAAACCAATCTTTAATAAAGCCTTGTTTTTGACTTTGACATCGAGCATAAAAATCAGCATCTCTTTGTTTGATATCAGTAGTGATTAATTGTAATAATTGATTATCGCTTTCGGTAAGCTCTTCACTGAGATATGAAGCAAGTTCATCTACAGAAAACTCTAAAGTTTCTGCGCCCAGATTTGGCAAACCAGTTAATAGATAATAATAACTTGCCACAATAACCTAGTTAAACAAAAGTTCCCGAACCTTAGGACGTAACTGATTTTTGAAATATGCATCCAAATCAGCCTCTGTAAAGCTTATGCGATAACCACCTTCTGCCGGTTGAATATGAAAGCCCGATTCAATATCAGCAGAAAAGCTTAAAGTTAGTCCAGCACTTAGCTCTGTTTGCAAAGAACTTTGCAATGCAGATTCTAAAGTAGCTTTGGATGATTCTGGCAAAATAGCTTCTAATTTAGATGAGACAGAATCTTTATTGCTAGTAATTGCTTTAAGTAAATCTGCAATTACACCAGCATCGGACAAAGGACTAGCTAAAGCCCCATCCAATATTTTAGTCTGCACCAAATTAGTGATATCTTGTTTTAGTTGAGCTAACATCTGTTGCGCACGCAATTGCAAGTCAGCTTTGGTGGCCGCAGTAGTTTGCTGAGCCTCTTTTGTAGCCTGCTCTTTAATAGCATCGGCTTCTTTTTGAGCAGCTGATAAAATTTCGGCTGCTTGGGCATTAGCTTTTTCAATAATTGAAGCTGCTTCTGCCTCTCCCTTTTCTACACCGTCACGCATTAACGTAGCGGTTAACTCTTGGAGATTTTCTGTCATGTTTTTGCCCCTAAAGTCAAAAATTTTAAAATACTAGTATATGCCCTAAATAAAAAGGGTCAATTCTATTTTGTTTTTAATTGTCTTCTATCGTTACTATCTGCATCAAGTAAATGCCAAAAACAAATCTTACCATCACCTAAACGCCAAGAATACATTGCTTGTTGACCATCGATATAAGCCAAATAGTTTACAGTTCCAGTAGATGGAGACGCAACTTGAATACCTAAATTATGCAATTCTTTAATATATACCCTCAATTTAAGATTTAAATTTTCTAAAATCTGCACATGTTCCTTTAAACCGTCTGCCGGAACCTTGCCCGTAATATCTTTTAACTCTAAAGCCTCAAAATAACGGGCATGCTGAGGAATTAACTCGGACCAAACTAAATATATATCACCCATAATTTGAGAAACATATGGCAAGGTATTATTGGCTTCTGCCAATGTAAAAGCCCGCAACCCCTGTTTAGGACGCATCAATCCTGAAACACGTTTTTGTGCTTTAATGGCATGAATATATTTAGGTTCAAATTTAAGACTTTGCTCATAATAACGCAAAGCCCTTCGCCACAAGCCTTTAAACTCCCATATTGTTCCTAAATTGTACATCGGAAAATGCGGCCAGTCATAACGTTTAGCCGATATAGCTTGCTCAAACCAATCTATTGCGGCATCAAATTTAAAATCATGTATTAAATATACGCCTATATCATTATACGGGTTACCAAAGTCTGGATCTAAATCAATTGCCATAAGACATTGTTTACGAGCCAAATCAAAATTACCCACCAAACTAAACGCCCAACCTAGATAGGTATGCGCTTCGGCTGTCGGTACTAATTCTAACGAGAGACGATAATGCTCTATAGCTTTTGAAAGGTTGCCTTCTGATTGATATTGCAAAGCTTGCTCCCAAAGCAAGCGTGCTTCTCGGCGTAAAATCTCACCATTAGCATTACTCATCACACAACCTTTTTAATTTATAAGCAATCATTCAAACAAATATAACTAAGAATATATACAACTCAATCAAATACTATTTTAGCCCTAACAAATTAACATCTAAATCCATCCATGACCCTAAAGGCAACTCTTGAGGCAGAACCAAATCACCTATTTGCTGTCTGTGCAATTTAATAACACTATTACCAACAGCCAAAAACATACGCTTAACCTGATGGTAGCGACCCTCATCTATAGTAATTAATACCGTATTGGTATCAATACCTTGAACATCTAATGCAATAGCTAATTTAGCATCATTTTCTAAACGCACACCTTTTAATAACCGATTAGCATCTTGATGATTTAAAGGCTTATCCAATATTGCCTGATACACTTTACTCAAATGCTTTTTAGGAGAAGCTATATTATGAATAAACTGCCCATCATCAGAAAACAATAATAATCCCGTAGTATCAACATCTAATCGCCCTGCGCTCATGATATTTCTATGGCGATGAATTGGCGTAAGCAAATCTTTTACAGAAGGATGTACCACAGGTGCATCCGAGCATTCATAGCCAGCGGGTTTATTGAGCATAATATATATATGCTCCGTGTATGTGTATGATGTATTATCAAAAGTAATAATTAATGACTCTGTAGATATTTTATCCTTAGGAGATTTCAATACCCGACCATTAAATAAAACCTTACCTTTTTTAATTGCGATACCTGCCTCTTTACGAGAACAAAGACCTTGTGAGGTTAAAATTCTATCCAGTCGCAATTTCATACAATACCCCACCAATAATATGGGCAGGTATAAACCTGCCCATATTTATATTAAGCCTGTTCCAATTGAATAGTTTTAGTTGTCAAATCGGCAACTTCAGTTGGTCCCCAATATTGAATAGGACCTGGATATAAATATTTAGTATTTACAGCCCAATCTTCACGGTTTTCAAGTAACTTATTAAAAGGACCGCCATCTAATTCTGTTAAAGCTTTTTGAATAACAGGTTTCATATGACCGTGGCGACGTTCCATATTCATCATCATAGTAATTGGCACACCACATGGTTTCCATTGATTAGCAGGTTGCGTTAAATTTTGTACACAACTCATATAGCCTGATTTTTCTGCACCAATTAATGCACTAGCTGTATAGCCCAATGAATAACAATAATCGGCATCAAAATTTGACGGTGCTGCGCAACGTCCTTCATAACCAAAAAAGTGATTTTGCGCACTAAAAGAACCATTATATTGGCCTGCTTGCTTCATTTCTGCCAATTTAGTGGCAACCATTTGGCTTAAAAGTTTTTCTGTTTCAATACGACTCACTTGAACATTGCCGTGTGGGTCTCTATCCATACTTAATTGCTCGGCAATATCAACGGGTAAACTTTTAAATACTTCTGCACTATCGGCAGATAACTTAGAAATAATAAAATCACGTGTTGCCTCTGCTCCATCAGCTAACAAATCGTTTAATTCACCAATTAAAGCCCCCATTGCAGGAATAAACTCTACTAAACCTTCAGGTATTAAAACTACACCAAAATTATCTCCATTGGCCGCACGTTTAGCTACCACATTGGCTAAATCATCTACAATTTGTTGCAAAGTCATCTTTTTGGCTTCTACTTCTTCTGAAACCAAAGTTACATTTGCCTGTGTTTGTAAACCACACTCCAAAGCAATATGCGATGCAGAACGACCCATTAATTTAATAAAATGCCAATATTTTTTTGCTGAGTTTGCATCACGCTGAATGTTGCCGATTAATTCTGAATAGACTTTACAAGCTGTATCAAAACCAAAAGAGGTCTCTATTTGAGCTGTTTTTAAATCGCCATCAATAGTTTTAGGACAACCAATTACATTGATACCAGTATTGTTTGCTAAGTAATATTCTGCTAAAACACAAGCATTAGTATTAGAGTCATCACCACCAATAATAACTAGGGCAGTTATACCCAAAGCCTTACAGTTTTGCGCACCTTTATCATATTGAGCTGTTTCTTCTAATTTGGTACGTCCCGAACCTATAATATCAAAGCCACCTGTATTGCGGTACGCATCCATAATCTCAGCGGTGATTTCCATATACTGATTATCCACTAAACCACTAGGACCACCTAAAAAACCATATAATTTGCTTTCTGAATTAATCGCTTTAATGCCATCAAAAATACCAGCTATTACATTATGTCCGCCTGGAGCTTGACCACCAGAAAGAATCACACCAACATTAACTGCTGGCATATCACCTGATTGTCCAGCATCAAAATTGGCAATTGGCATACCATAAGTATTAGGAAACAATTTTTCGATTTCAGCCTGATCAGCAACTGAAGTGGTGCTTTCACCATTAGAAACTATCACCTTAGGGCCGTTTTCGGCTAAGACTGTTGGTAACTTTGGTTGATATTGCGATCGAGCTATTTGCAAAGCAGAAATAGATGCAGACATAGACTTTCCTTAAAATTAAGACTACAAAATGAATTAACGATTATAGTTTTTGAAATTGATGTGTCAATTTACATATTGATTTGACAAACTAACCCAATATAAAAAACACCTAATGTGGGTTTTAGCAAGGTTGACTTAACCCACTTAGATATTAAGCTATATTTTTATTATCACGAGAGCAAAAATATGCAAATTATGGGGATTTTAAATGCCACACCTGATTCTTTTAGTGATGGCGGACGCTTTAATAATATTGCAAATGGGTTAAAACAATCTTTAGCAATGGTAAAAGCTGGGGCAGATATTATTGATATAGGGGGAGAATCTTCACGACCTGGAGCGCAAAAAGTAAATATAAACGAAGAAATTAAGCGTGTTGTTCCATTAATCAAAGCCCTACGTTCCAAATCATCTATCGACATTTCAATTGACACCCTCAAAGGCGAAGTTGCTCAAGAAGCCATCAAAGCTGGCGCAAATATAGTTAATGATATTAGTGGTGGAAATGATATTAATTTATTAAAAATAACCGCACAATCCAAATCTAAATATGTTTTAATGCATATGCGAGGCACTCCACAAACTATGCAAAGCGAAAAGCTAACTTGCTATCAAGACATAATAGAAGAGATTAATCAATATTTTTATCAACGCATTGATAAAGCTATTGAAGCTGGCATTAAGCGCAAAAATATTATAATTGATCCAGGTATTGGCTTTGCAAAAACTACCCAACAAAACATACATATAATCAAACAGTTGCATAAATTTAAAGTACATAACCTGCCTATTTTATTAGGCGCATCTCGCAAATCTTTTATAGGTACAATAACCAATAGCGATACAAATAATCGCTTGGGCGGTTCAGTAGCAACCGCATTAATTGGTATGCTAAACGGAGCAAATATTTTGCGCGTACATGATGTTGCAGAAACCAAACAAGCAGTGCAAATAGCACAGGCCTGCAATTTAATAACAAATGGAGCAAACAATGCTAAAAAATAAATTTATCTTAGCCATTTTTATAAGTACTATACTTATAATAGGATTAGGTGTTCAAGCACTGCTTAATATTAATTACCAAAAAGAAGTCTTCCATAATATCAAAGAAGCCAACACAACACTTATCAACACAATAAATAAAAAATTGTTATTAGCAGTCAAAAGTCCTAGCCAGAGACTAGCAGAACATCCTGAAATTATTAAAATACTATTAAAAAAAACCAAACCTGATAACAAAAATATTTTATTTGAATTAAACTTTACCAAAAGAATTGCAAAAACAGCTCTGATTTATGTAATGGATAAAACAGGTACTGTATTAGCATGTACACCATACGGCAAAAAAAATCAAAAAACCCTAACAGGCAAAAATTATGCCTTTAGACCTTATTTTAAAAATACAATAACAAAAGGCACACACACTATATATATTGCAAAAGGTATCACAACAGGCAAGCGTGGCATTTATTATGCTACGCCTGTTTTAAATCGCAATAAGGTGATTGGCGTTACGGTTGTTAAAATAAATTTAGATGCTTTAGACACTCTTTTAAACAAACACGCAAATCCGCTTATAATGATCAATGAAGATGGAATTATTTTTGCCACCAATCGCCCCAAATGGCTATATCGCTGCGCATACCCAATCAATGCCAAAAAATTAAAAAAAATACAAAAAAGCAAACAATTTGCCGACGAAAAACTAACTACACTATCATTTAATTTGAAATCCAAACAAGTTAATATCAAACAAAAACAATTTAATATTTTATCAAATCCTATCAATTTAAAAGGCGTAAAGTTGATAAGTTTATATGCGCCAGATATGCATATTATACATAATTTTAAACATATTATGATTTCAACTTGTGCAGCTATTATTGCAGGCTTAATTATTTTATTAATCCTAAAAAAAATAAATAACTATAAAACACAAAATATTATTTTAGAAGAAGCAGTACAACAACGCACTGTCGACTTAGAAAAATCATTGCAAAAACAAAATATAGCAATACAAGAACTACAAGAGACCGAACATAATTTTAAATTACTGTTTAACAATTCAGGCAATGCAATTTTTTTATTATCAGGCGAAACAATTATTGACTGCAATCGAGCCGCTATCGATATGATGAAAGCCAACAATAAATCTCAATTGCTAAATATCCATCCAGCAGAAATATCTCCACCCATACAAAATGACGGGCAAGATTCTAGAAGCAAAGCACATAAAATGATTGAAGCCGCTAAACAAAAAGATTTTTACAGATTTGAATGGGTACATAAAAATTTTGATGGGCAGGATTTTCCTGTAGAAATTTGTTTAACTGTATTACAAATTAATGGTAAAAAACAAATACATGCCCACTGCAAAGATTTATCCAATCAGCGCGCCTACGAAAAACAATTACAAAAGATAGCTAAAAAAGCAGAAAATGAAACTAAAATAAAATCTGAATTTTTAGCAAATATGTCCCATGAAATTCGCACACCTATGAATGGCATTGTTGGCATGAGCGCTTTATTAGCGCAAACCAATTTAAATGCCGAACAACGTGAAGATTTAAATGCTATAAATAAATCTGCCAAAGAACTATTAATAATTATTAATGATATTTTAGATTTTTCCAAAATAGAAGCCGGTAAAATATCAATCGAATTAATAGAAACTGACATACACCAATTGTTAAATGACCTATATAAATTAATGAATTTAAAAGCCCAAGAAAAAGGCATTAAATTAAAAATCAATTATCCAAAAAATGCACATAAAATATTTAAAGCTGACCCAATTAGATTACGTCAAATATTATTAAACTTAATTAGCAATGCCATTAAATTTACCAATCAAGGCTCGGTAGAAATTAACATAACTATAGACACCGTAGCCATTGGGCAAAAATCTAATATAACATTTAGCGTTGTCGATACTGGAATAGGTATGACAAATCTACAATGCACACAAATATTTAACGCCTTTACACAAGCGGACGGATCGATAACTAGACAATTTGGCGGAACAGGTTTAGGTTTAAGTATAAGCAAACAGCTAGTAGAATTAATGAATGGCTCACTAAAAGTTAAAAGTGTAAAAGGCGAAGGATCTTGTTTTTATTTTACCATTAATTTAGAAGCTATTAATAAAACAAATATAAATCTAAAAAAAGATTTATTACAAAACCGTCAAAAAATCAATCTTTCTGAGCTTAAGGTTTTACTTGTAGAAGATAATGATATTAATCAAATTGTTGCCAAAGGTATGTTAAAGCAACACAATATTGTACCCGAAATTGCAGTTAATGGCCAAGAAGCTATCGAAATGTTTAACAACACATCCTATAATATTATTTTAATGGATTGTGCGATGCCCATATTAGACGGTTATGAAACTACAAAAATTATTAGGCAACAAGAAGCCGCCAATGAACATATACCAATTATTGCTTTAACAGCAAATGCCATGCAAGGTGATAAAGAAAAATGTTTAGCAGTTGGTATGGATGATTTTATAAGCAAGCCAATAGAAGCACCTAATCTATTACAAATCTTAAAAAAATATAGTAACAATTATGATAATAGCACAATGGCAACCAAAGTATTAATTGTAGAAGATGATAAGCATATTCGTAAAATTATGATGAAACTTATTGATAAAGTGATTGGCAATGCCGATATCAAAGTAGCCGAAGAGGGCACACAAGCCACTGCTATTTTAATGGACTTTATACCAAATATTTTAATAACAGACTTAATGATGCCAAATATGGATGGAGTAGCCTTACTAAAATATATCCGTAATGAACCTATATATAAAAATATAAAAGTAATTGTTACAAGCGCTTTAGATAATAGCGATGACAAAATACAACAAGTTAAAGCATTAGGCGTGGAACAACTTATACATAAGCCTTTCACTTTAGAAGTATTAAAAAAAGCTGTTAATCAAATTATACAAAAACATACAACTTCAACAAATACGATAAACAATACAAAACAAAATGAGCTATGTATTTATGATGCAAGCCAACTTGATAAAGTATTTCCTGGCGATATTGAATCCCAGCATGAGGTTTTAAATGCAGCTATAGACAGTATCACAAAGTTATTGCAAGAATGTCAAAAATCATTAGATGACAATAAACTAGAAGACGCCTCTCGCCATGCCCATAGCATAAAAGGCGCAGCTGCCAACATAGGAGCGTTACGCTTATCAGACATTGCCAAGCAAGCTGAATTTAACGCTAAAGACGGTTTAAAAGAAGCAACTCAAAATTTAATACCATCTATTCAAGAAAAATTAACCGAGTTAAAAAATGAAATTATTAAAACAACTAACGGCTAAGTTTTTTTACACTAGCAATAATTGTCTCAACTATATGATTAATATCTTCTTGCGTATTAAAATAACTTAGACTAATTCTCAAAACACCATAAAGCCATTGCTTGGGTAATTTCATTGCACTAAGCACATGGCTTGCTTTATGGTCGGCAGATGAACACGCACTACCAGCAGATACATATATACCCGCTTTATCTAAAAACATTAATAACATCTCGCTTTCTAAGTTTTTAAAAGCAATATTAATAGTATTAGGTAAACGCTCTTGAGATGCACCATTAACCAAAGCTGTTGGAAATGCCGATGTCAGTTGGGTTTCTATTAAAGCGCGTAACTGTAATATATATTTGTTATTTTTCTCTAAATTATCACCAGCCATCTGAGAGGCAATACCTAAACCAACAATACCTGCCACATTTAAAGTACCCGAACGTATGCCAGCTTCTTGCCCACCTCCCCAAGAAATTGGATTTAAACGTAAACCCTGCTTAACATATAAAGCCCCTATACCTTTTGGCCCATATATTTTATGTGATGACAATGATAATAAATCTACATTGCTCACTTCAACAACAACCTTACCAACAGCCTGCACAGCATCGGTATGCAATAAAGCTCCCGCATCGTGAGCTAATTTAGCTAATTGTTCAATAGGATATATAACGCCTGTTTCATTGTTTGCCCACATTACAGAAACTAACAATACGTTATATTCTTGCAACATTTGACTGTAAGATTTTAAGTTTATAGAGCCATCTGGCTGAACAGGAATGATTTTTACTTGATAACCACGCTGTTTTAAATTGGGTATCTGTTCTAAAATCGCTGGATGCTCAACAGCACTTACCAAAATTGTATCCGATGGATTATTGGCCATATACGGCACAGCACCACCGAGAGCCATATTGTCGCTTTCTGTACCACCGCTAGTAAAAATTATTTCCGATGGCTTAGCTCCTATTAAATTAGCAACTTGTCTGCGCGCTTTAGCAACGGCTTGTTTAGGCTTGCTGGCCGCTTTATGGGTAGCCGATGGATTGGCAAATACCTCAGAAAAAAACGGCAACATCCCATTTAAAACTTCTTTAGCCACTGGAGTCGTGGCATTACAATCAGCGTAAATTGTCATTAATTAGTTTTCTGGCCAATTCTAAATCTGCCATAGTATCAATAGCTATGGCTTTTTCGGAAGTAGTAATAATTTTTATATTAATTCCATAATGTAATGCCCGCAACTGCTCTAAACTTTCCGCGATTTCTAAAGGGGCTGGTTTTAAAGTAGTTAATTTATTTAAAACTGTTTTTTGATAGCCGTAAATACCCAAATGCCACCAATAATCAACATTGTTGCAACTATCACGATTGTACGGAATTACCGAACGAGAAAAATACAAAGCATAAGATTTAGCATTTAAAACAACCTTAACGTTAGAAGAATCTAATAAAGCATCACCATCAATACTTGTAGCTGCCGAAACCATATCGTCACCAGATTCTAAAGCACTAAAAATTTTATCTATAAGCTTAGGGTCTATAAACGGTTCATCGCCCTGTACATTAACAATATGCTTGGCTGTATTATTTTGCAATGCCTCGGCTATGCGATCCGTACCACAACGATGCTTATCGGATGTCATAACCCCAATAGCACCACAGGCTTCAACCTCTTTTAAAATCTCTTCACTATCAGTTGCAACCAAAACACCATCAGCTTTTTTTGACAATTTGCACCTAGCAATAACCCTTGAGATAACCGTTTGACCACATAAGTCTGCCAATAACTTACGAGGTAAACGACTAGATGCTAAACGAGCTGGTATTACAATATAATTGTTTGACATTTTTACCTACTAAACAAATTGGTATGTTCTGCTTTTTCTAGTGTAACTGCAATTGCACCGATAGGAACATCCACTTTTATTCTTAAAGGTATACACCAATTTTCATCAACCCATATCCGCATTTCACCTTTGCGGATAAATAAGCCTTCAAATGAGGCTACTGGACTTACTTCATAGGTCCAAAATTTACGCATACCCCACAATTTAACACTATCCTTATTTTTGACTTCTACTAATAATTTCCAATTTTTTTCATCAGCATTTACATCAATAATAATATTATCGTTCTTTTTTAAATTTTTACATTTTCTAAAATAAAATAATGCACTTAAAGGATCTTGCATATAAGCGTCTAATTTAATATCTAAATCCTTACCATAAGCACCAGTTGGCGTGCGTGAGTATTGAGTGGCAATCATCTTATCATAATCAAATTCCACATATATGTCGCGATGATGAGAGCCTTCCCATAATTTCTTTTTAAAACGGCGTGATGCCATAGTTTTAACATCAATCCAAGTTTCAATAGTATCGTTTACCTTGTAAAACGTTGACACAAAAGAATTAGATTTAGTTCTACTGACAATATGAAAACACTTATGTCCTTTAACATCTACAATACCTTTGTTGACAATAACTGTTTTGCCTGCTGGGATACCTGTCCAACGAATGGCATAGGTTAGCTTTTCGCCGATTGGCATAATCTTGGCAATATTCTTTTCTGTGAGTGTTAGATTATTTAATGCCCACAGATTAGTAGTGATAACACAAAAACATAAAGCCAATATATATTTAATTTTAAGCATAAAATACCTCGTTAAAATTATTTAAATGATTAGTAATTATACCATAAAGCCAAAAACAACCAAAAGATTATTTACAGCCAACAAATACTTACAAAATGGGTTTTATACTTTCTTGAGAATTACAAATACAATCCCCAAGCGAAACTCCACTAAAATAATTACCTATTAAATACAAACCTGTAAACTTTTTTTGAGCTTGTTTAATCTTATGTAAATGCTCTAAATGTCCTTTGTTATATTGAGGTATGGCCGATGACCACAGCTTACTTGCAACAACCTGTGCCTCTTGAGCAGGAATATCAACGCACTTTGCTATATCATCAATTACTTGTTGCGCCACATCATTTGCCGATAATTTATCGACTTGACTATCGGTAGCCCCACCCATAAAAGATGTAAATAAACGATACCCACTAGGACAACGCCCAGCAAATAATGCCGATGTAAAAACTGTGCCCAGACTGCGTATTCCCTCACTGCGTGGCGTTAAAAAGCCAAAGCCTATCGGGGCGTTTTTGGCGGAAATTTGATCCCAACAAGTTATCACAGATGCCATAGGAGGATATTTAATTTGATTTAAATTATCGATAGCTTCAAAATCTATACCTTGCAATAAATTAGCTGTTATATACGCAGGTAATGCCAAAATTAAATTTTTAGAACTAACTTCAGTTAAACCATCTTCTGTTTTAAAAGTTGTAACAAAGCCTTCTTGAGTCTTTTTAATAGCAATAGCTTGCCAATTTAACCTAACATTGTTGCCCATAACTTTAATTAATGCCTTGGGCAAAGAATCTAAACCATTTGTTAAATTACAAAGCTTACCCCTTTTAATTTTGGGCATATTTGGATTTAATATTTTTTTAGATTTATTATGCCGACTAAATTTAGACTTAATTAAACCTGGTATAATTCCCGGCAACAATATGCCCTTGCCTGCGATTTTAAAAACTTTTGCAAAAACAGCTCGACTGGTTAAACAATCGATATCACCTGCATAAACCCCAGAAACAAAAGGCTCAACTAAACGCTCGGCAACCTCATAACCCAAATGACGTGTAAAAAATTCTCTGACTGATTCTTCGTGTTTAGGCAAAGGTTTTATAAAACCCAATAAACCTATAAATAAACGCAACTTCCCTTTAAAACTTAATAAATCACTGGTTAGAAATTCTAATACACTAGCTGGCACAGCATTTAGCTTATTGTTATAAAAAATAAAACGCGGTAATTTTCGTTCTACACATATTACATCATCAGTTAATTTAGCATCAGATATTAAAGATAAAATCTCATCCTTAGGCAAAAAGCTAGAAGGGCCTTCTTCCCACAAAAACTCTCCATTGCGATTAGTGGCAATACACCCTCCAACTTTTTTACTAGCCTCACAAATCAAATATTCTTTACCCGCTTTTTGCAATTCCCAAGCTGCACTAATCCCCGAAATACCAGCTCCAACAACTAAATTATCTATTTGCATTAGTCAATACACTTTCCATTTCACCATCTTCCGGTGGCTTGCCACCCTGTAGACTATCCTTAGTTCTGATACAAGTAGTACAATCTCGAGTACCGTGAGTATGGCAATGCATTTGTTTTTTTATTTTTTTGGGACAACAAATTTCATAATGTTTTTCAATTTTAAAAATCTTTGCCAAGCCATAAGCTATAAAACCAGCTCCAACCGAAAACAACGCACCCATTTTTGCGGCATTTTCAAATATGGCATAATTACTATACGCCTCACCTGATACAAACAAAGCAACTGTCAAGCCCAAGCTACCAATAATACCAACAACCATAAGATTGATAAAATTCATATGTTGAGGTAATTTAGCCCCCATAAGATGCCCGACATATCCCATAAAAGTTATACCAATTGTTTTACCAATCAATAATGATAAAAATATTATCCAAGTGATAGAATTAATACCAGATAGCACAACCCCTGCATTAGCTAAACCAAAACAAAACAAGCCCAAATCAACTATAATTTTAAAACGATGTTCAAACTCTACCAATGGTGAATGGTCTTCTAAATCTTCGTCAAACATACGCTCATGATGATGTGGTTTTTTTATATCAGCTGGTAAAAAAGGTATAATAACCACTAATGCTAAAGCAGGATGCAAATGCGATTGAATCAGTCCAAACCAACTTAAACCACCACACACCATTATATATAGCCACATATTTCTTATATTTTTAATACGAAATATATATGCCAATAATATTCCAGCTAATGTGGAAAGTAACCAAATGGGTGCAACTGGAAAAGCTGGATCAGGATAAAATATAGCAATAATGCCTAAGCCTATGGCATCATCGGCAACAGCTAATAACAATAAATATGTTACGGCAGGATGATTACTGCCAAATATCATCCTAGCAACCAACCAAGCTAAAGCTATATCAGTTGCAGTAGGAATACCCCATCCATGCAATAAGGTATCCATAGTAATATCTTCCATACCTATCAAATGTCCAACTGGCATAGTATGACACAATGTCCAAAAAGCTAAGATAGGTCCTAAAACCCCACCAATTGTACCAAACAAAGGATTAACAGCCTTAGAAATAGGATTTAAAGCTCCACCCGGCAATACAGACGTGGTAATTTCGACCGCTGCAATACCAAAAAAAAACACCATAAATATATCATTAACTATAAAATGCCAATTAATTTTATGCCCTAGCAACTGAAAACCTAATGAATGTTCTAAAAAATAATGATAAGAATGATAATCTGTATTAGCCCATACAATTGCAATCACAATACCCAAAATTAAAGGTATGGAAAATTCTTGTAATAAATGCAACACTGGATTTTTTTTTGACATAACTATTCCTTACATTACCAACGCCGTAAAATATTGTCCATGACCAATATAAATAAAACAACCGAACCCAGATATCCCGCCCAATCTCGCATGGAAAAACTAAGATTCTCAAGCCCAGGAATAGACCTAATCCAATCCCCAATAGGTTGAAAAATATTAGCAATTCTATCGTAAAAAATTTTCAACCGAACCATTGGTAGTTTAAGCATTTTTTGTAAAATAACCATAAATTTAGTAAATATATCTTTAATATTTGATGTAGATTTAGAAGGCGTATTTAATTTTGCATTTGCAGTCTCTTTAGGCTCATCTAAATCACTCATCATATCATTTAATGCAGCTAAGGCTGAAGATTTTTGAATTTTTGGTTTTATATTACCTATATTATCTGGTGCTTTTGTTTCATTTATCAAGCTAGATACATCCTCTAACTCATCAAAGATATGATCACCAAATTCATCATCTAGCGACAATAACTCTGCTGTATCGACAGAACTGCTTTCATCTACTGCACAGTTTAAGACTGGATCAACTGCCATTTCAGATTTTGACTCTTTTGATTGAATCTTTTCTGATTGAATTTCTTTTGATTGATTATTAGCTACGACAGGAGTTTCTTCGCACAAGATTTTGTCAAACTCATTTTCTGGTGCAAATATATCCTGCAAATAATCCTCTTCCAAATCCTGAGTCTTACTACATTCGTGCAATTGAGTTTTATCATACCAAGAAGTATCGTCTACCTGTATATGCTCATCAATAACCTGATTATTGGATTCAGCTGATACATTTGCAGATTTTTTAGACTTAATACCTAACGGCTTGCCAAGTTTAGATTTGGTGTGCCTTTTAACATCCGGCCACATATTTTGCTTATTTTTATCAATATCAACCGTATCTACTACTGGAATAACTTCTTTAGTTGTATTTTTAGTTTTATCAGGTTGATCATCCTCTTTATGATGCTTAGCCATATCTTTCGCTTCAAAATCAGCAATTTCGTCAAATATTTGTTGGTGTTGCGTATCTAAATCTACAGCATCTTCAACAACTGTTCCTGAAAATAATGAATCTAAATCTACATCAACAAGCTCATCATCCTGACCTTTATTTACCAATAAACCCTTTCCAGACTGTGCCTCCGCCAAACTATCATCTAAATCCATAAAGATAGTAGAATCACTAGATGTTGATTTATTAACGTTATCAGCATTAAGAACTTCAGTAGGAAATAAATCTGTTGCCCGTGTACCTGCCAACATCTTTTGAGATTGTTTTGCCATCGATTCAAGAGAGTCATTAAAAATGTCTTTATCTATAGGTGTAAGCTGTGATGGTTTATCAATACTTTTTGTATCATCATGGTCAAAAATAGAACTTAAATTCAATCCGCTAACAGACTTATGTTTGATTTTATGCGCTTTAGTTACAGAGCTATGATCATTAATAAATGCTTCTAGTGGATTTTTCTTTTTTGCCTGTGATATTTTAGAGCTAACTAATTTAGCTTTAGATTTAGTTTTAGCATCTTTAAAAGGCAATTCATTTAAATTAATGTGATCTGGTTTTTTTAACACCACATCTTGACCTTTGCTAAATCTAGCAATTAACTTACTTTCTAAATCGCGATACAATTCTATGCGATTGCTCAAATCAGGTTTGGATTCTGCAGATATAACAAAATTATCAATAGTATTATCACTCACATCCGCTTGAACATCATCGGATTCAGTAACTTCTAATAATAAATCCAAATCAGCATCGCTGATTTTGGACTCATCTGCTATTTCGTCCAAAATATCTTCTGGATAATTTTCAGGATGTTCCTCTTCTATTTTTATATTGCGAAAATTTATCATCAGTTTTATTCTCAGAAGTTGTCATATTGTTGTATTGATTCACATCATGAATCACCTGTTGAATAATATCGGCAGAAATAGATAAAAACTTTTGCCCAAAACCAACTAATAATGCCATATCACATATAGTATTAATCTGACGTGGAATACCAGCACTAGCTTGATAAATCAATTTACAAGCATCGACAGAAAACACAGCTTCTTTATTACCTGCCAATGCCATTCGATGTTCAATATATTCTTTTGTAGCACCTTCATCTAACGGACCAATATGAAACTTAATCCCTAAACGTTGCACCAATTGAGGTATTTGAGCTACATGTTTTGCCAACTCTGGTTGCCCCATTAAAATTAAAGTTATATAAAAACAATCATTTTGCTGAAAATTTAACAATAAACGTATTTCCTCCATTGTTAATGGATCACAAATCAATTGTGCTTCATCTATAATAATTATTGTATGGCGTCCCTGCCTAGAAGCCTCAAATATTTTTTCATTTAATAAGTGTATTAAATCAACCTTAGCTGTTAGGTCTGTTTCTATACCTAATTGATATAAAATTTCTTTAATAAATTCTGCAGCAGATAAATTTGGATGCGTAATTAATGCCACATCAAAACGTTTAGGGTTAAGTTCATTAATAAAAACCCTACTAATTAATGTTTTACCACACCCCACTCCACCTGTTAACAATAAAGCCCCATTTTGCTCATTAGCCACATAAAACAAACGTATTAATGCTTCTTCATGATTAGAACTAAAATACAAATAGCGAGGATCTGGAGTATTAATAAAAGGTTTATATTTTAAATTCCAATGTTTTTTATACATTATTCACGCATCTTTTTTAAAAGAGACTTTAAAACTTCACTTTTAGCTCCATGCATAATATCTGGAACACCTATAGAATCAAGTTCGTTGCGAACTATTTCCGTATTGCGACTACGCTTTTTTGACACTAACATTGGATTTGGCGGAGGAGGATCACTACGTAGTGTTGATAAATTAGTATTATGATTTTGGCTTCTGCGTTTACGCAATTCACCATTAATTATTAATGGTTTAGGTGGAGACAAAACCGCTAACCCTATCAAAACTGCGATATTTATTAATAAAATACCAATAAAATAAACTGATTTACTAGCTGGATTAGCATATAAAGCCACTGCCACTGCCTTTTTACCTTTATATTTTATAGGTTTAATCCAAGTTAATATGGTTTTATCTTTTAATTTTATTTTTCTACTTTGATATTCGTCTGGCCACGGCACAAGATACATTTGAATCTGCTCCAAAAGCTCATCAGCTGGTTGATTATACCATAACGACTTTAAGCCTCTATCAAAACCAATCCAATAAACGCCATAAACTACACCACCATCATGTAACCAAGAACTGAAATAAGAATCGCTTGATTTTAAAAACTCCACAGTTTTTTTAGGTGTACTCATTTTTAGCTCAAGTGCCACAGTAGAACCACCAACGGGAAGTAATATCTCATGGCTATACTTTAATGCCGTTACATCATTTAATAACCTATATTTACTTTGGTAAATTATTTTAGAGCCATCATATATTTGCACCTCTATGTTTTCATCATTTAACGCACTAAACGAGGCAATGGCGATTTGATTAAATTGTTGCAAAATTTTACCTCTAACCTGTTGAGCAAACGCACCCGTATCAGGCTGTGTACATATTTTTTTTTCAGCAATTCCGTCTGGGCCAGGCTCTGAAATACTTGCTGATTTAAGTTTTGCTATCGATGCAAAAATATCTTTTTTAATATAATCAACCCTATTTAATAAACTAACTGTTGATGCCCGCGCCAATATAGCCATGGTTTTTAAAGCTACACTATTTTGGTAATCCACAATTTGATTATTGTTATTATAATTTGTCTTAGCAAGTTCTAATAAAACATCTAACTGATTATCAATTATACGCTCGTTATATTTATTATTAGAATCGTAATTATAAATACATAAAAAAAGCATAACTGCTATATTTATAATACTAATAATAGCAATTGTTAATTTAAACCACTGTTTCATTTATTAATCACCCGCTTACGTTTTTGCAATTGACGTATTTTTTGCTTAACAGAAGATGTTTCATCTATTGCATTAGCTTTTTGTAATAAATAAATCGCCTGATCAATAAAGCCCTCTGCCTCTGATTTCTCCGCATCCAAAATATAACCTCTACGTAAGGCCTTACTTACTTCATCAATTTTGGGATTTTTAAACTCTTGCTTAATATCTGTTAAGATTAAATCTATTTTAAATTGTAAATCATCTTTAGACTGATCTGGCACAAAAAACCATAAAATCAATACAAAACTGGCTATTGCCGCTATTAAAATAAGCACAATATGTCGTTTTTTTACCCCAATATTCAAATCTTTAAACAAATCTTCATCTAAGTCTGACGCGACAGATTCTTGTGAAACTGAGCGATGCGCTTTACGGCTAGTTTTTTTTATACTGTTACCAAATAAATCTTTTTCAAAATCGGCAATAGCACCTAAAACATCTTTAGCTTGATGATAACGATGTTTAGGTTCTTTTTGACACATTTTTTCGATAATTGCAATATACTTATCTGGCACATCAGGCAACTCTTTGCGCAAATTTGGCAAATCTTTATTTAAATGCAACAAGGCAGTCTTCATAGGAGTATCACCCTTAAAAGGTGGATACCCCATCAAACAATGCCATATCGTTATACCTAAACTATATATATCTGTTTGCCCAGTTAATATTTGGCTTTCGATTTGTTCGGGGCTCATATAGTAAGGAGTGCCAACCACAAGCCCTTCCATAGTTAAACTAGACTCTTCTGTAGCCGCCCTTGCCAAACCAAAATCGGCAACTTTAATTTCTGCCTGACTAGTAATCATAATATTATCTGGTTTTATATCTCTGTGTATAATATTAGCCTCATGAGCGCGACCAATGCCTGCCAAACTCTGTTTTAAAATATCAACTGTACCCTGCCAAGATATTTTTCCTAAAGTTTCTAACATATCTTTAAGGCTTTCACCATCGACATATTCCATGGCTAAATAATGGATACCATTATCCGAGCCAACATCGTGCACTTGTACTATATTTTGATGCGATATTTTTGCCGCCGATTTTGCCTCTCGTTGAAATTTTTGTACATAAACTTCATCATCAGCCAATTTAGGTGGCAATAATTTTAACGCAACCTTGCGTTGAAGAGATACTTGCTCGGCCAAAAAGACAACCCCCATACCACCTTCGCCGAGCTTGGCTTCTATTTTATAACCGCCTATGATATCCCCAACTTTAAGCATTAAATACTTTTATCCTAAAGACTCTGGCAAAGTTTGGATATATTCTAAAATTTCATCTCTAACCCTACGATAACAATCTAAAGCCTTCTCTGGGTCTTTTTCGTCTTTAGCCAATAGAGGTGGATCGTCAAAAGGACGAGCTATCACTTGCACATTTTGATTAAATATTGGGCAACTTTGAGCTGCACGATCACATACAGTAATAACGTAATCAAACTTATGATTGGCAAATTCATCCAAATGCTGACTTTTTTGCGATAAGATATCAATACCTATCTCACGCATAACTAAAACAGCTGACTGGTTTAAACCATGAGTTTCAATACCGGCAGAATATGCAATAATGTGATCGCTTTTCAAATGCCTAGCCAAGCCCTCTGCCATTTGTGAACGACAAGAATTACCAGTACATAAAAATAACACCTCTTTTTTGCGTTGCATCTTCATAATATTATCCAATTAATTAATTTAAAATTTTATTTTAACCTTTTATATATAATAACAAATAGGTTTTTACAGCATAAAACAAATTATTACAAATAAATACTTAAAAGTTAAAACAAAGGTAAAATTGTCAGGGTCAATTTTATAGTTTATGTGTCAAAATGACTATAAACAATTATTTTTTTAAAAAACAAACAGAGCTAAACCATTATACAGAAACATCTTACGTTAAATAGTCTGTTTTAGGCACAAGCTTTGCTATAAGTGATTAAAATTTATTTATTACTCATTTAGGAGAAAAAAAATGGGAAAAATTATAGGAATTGACTTAGGTACTACAAATTCAGTTGTAGCAGTTATGGAAGGCAACGATGCCGTTGTTATACCTAACAACGATGGAAACCGTACAACACCTTCAATGATTGCTTTTACACCAGACGGAAAATTAGTTGGTAACACAGCTAAACGTCAAGCCGTAACTAATCCTGAAAAAACGATTTATTCTATTAAACGTTTTATGGGGCGTAATCACTCAGAAGTAGCTAGTGAAGAAAAAATTGTATCTTATCCATTAACAGGCTCAAGCAATGAACCCGTTAAAGTTAAAATTGATGACAAAGAAATGACTCCTCCAGAGTTATCAGCTATGGTTTTACAAAACCTAAAAAAAGCAGCAGAAGACTATTTAGGCACAGATGTAACGGAAGCTGTTATTACTGTACCTGCATACTTTAATGATTCTCAACGTCAAGCTACCAAAGATGCCGGACGCATTGCAGGACTCGATGTTAAACGTATTGTCAACGAACCAACTGCAGCCGCTCTAGCCTATGGTACAGGCGCTGGCAAAGACGAAAAAATCGCTGTTTTTGATTTGGGTGGTGGTACATTTGATATCTCAATTTTAGAAGTAAGCGATGTAGATGGTGATAAATCATTTGAAGTTTTAGCTACAAATGGCGATACTCATTTAGGCGGTGATGACTTTGACGAAATTATTGTAAACTGGATGGCAGACACGTTTAAAAAAGAAAACAGCATTGATTTACGCAATGATCCAATGAGTTTACAACGCTTAAAGGAAGCTGCCGAAAAAGCCAAGTGCGAACTTTCAAGCACTACATCCGCAAGTATCAACCTACCATTTATTACAGCTGATGCATCTGGTCCAAAACATTTTCAAACAACTTTAAGTCGTGCACAATTTAACGAATTAACTAGCGATTTAGTTGCACGTACACGCATACCATGTGAAACAGCTTTAACAGATGCTGGACTTTCTGGCAGTGATATTAATGAAGTTATTTTAGTTGGTGGTTCTAGCCGTATCCTTGCTGTACAAGAAATGGTTGAACAAATCTTTGGCAAAGCACCTCATAAAGGTGTTAACCCAGATGAAGTTGTAGCCCTTGGCGCAGCTATTCAAGCTGGTGTACTTTCTGGTGATGTTAATGACGTTTTATTATTAGACGTAACACCTTTAACATTAGGTATTGAAACTATGGGTGCTGTTATGACACCGTTAATTGAAAAGAATACCACTATTCCTTCTAAAAAATCAGAAGTGTTTTCAACTGCGGCAGATAATCAGCCTTCAGTTGATATACACGTTCTACAAGGCGAAAGAAAAATGGCCGCTGACAATCGTACTTTAGGTCGTTTTCAATTAACAGATATACCACCAGCTCCTCGTGGCACACCTCAAATTGAAGTAACATTTGATTTAGATGCCAATGGTATTTTGCATGTTAGCGCCAAAGACAAAGGAACAGGTAAAGAACAAAAGATTAAAATTGAATCTTCTTCTGGTCTATCTGAAGAAGAAATTAACCGTATGGTTAATGATGCAGCAGCCAATGAAGCAGAAGATGCTAAAAAGTTTGAATTTATCACTGCTCAAAATTCAGCAGAACAATTAATCTTTCAAACCGAAAAAGCTCTAAAAGATCAAGCAGAGCAAATCGGTGCCGATGACAAAAAGAAAGTTGAAGAGGCTCTTGATAAACTAAAGAAAACAAAAGAAACTGCTACAGTCAAAGAAGAATTAGACAAAGCTGTTGAAGAATTAAATACTGTGTTTGCGCCAATAGCACAAAAAATGTATGAAGAACAAGCCAAAGCTCAAGACGCAGCCAATGCTGGTGGCGGATGTAGTGATGGTTCATGTTCAACAGATAATTGCGATAAAAATGCTGACGATGATATCGTAGATGCAGATTTTGAAGTAGTGGACGACAAAGATAAAAAATAATTTTCTTTAACTACACAATAAAAAAGCCCATCTTATTTAGATGGGCTTTTTTTATTTGACCACATTTATATTTTAGTCATTTTGTAATTTATTTAACAAACGTTGAAAATCATCATTAGAATAAAAATCAATTATAATTTTACCCTTCCCTTTGCCTTTTCCCTTGGACTTAGTTTCTTTAATGCTAACTTTAGTGCCTAAAGAACGCTGTAATTTATCCTCTATATCAATAACATTAGCCGATTTCTCAGAGTTTGACACTCCTCGTGTATTACTTTGCTCGCCTCCATGAGAAAGATAATGCACTAACTTTTCAGTATCTCTTACCGACATATCTTTAGCTATAACCTTATGTGCAACCTCACATATTTCATCACTATTGCTCAAAGATAATAAACATCTAGCATGTCCCATAGACAATGTTTCACGTGAAACAAAAGACTTAACCTGCTCTGGCAAATTTAAAAGCCGTAAAAAATTAGTCAATGTAGAGCGGTTAATCCCCAATTTAACACCTGCCTCATCCTGCGTTAACTTAAAAGTATCTATTAACTGGCGATACGCCGTAGCCTTTTCTATTGGGTTTAAATCTTCCCTATGCAAATTTTCAATAATTGCAACCTCAAGCATTTTTTGATCATCATACGGTTTTTCAATTACAGGAACCTTACTTAAACCAGCACGCTTGGCCGCTCTCCACCTACGTTCTCCAGCGATAATTTCAAAACGATCTTCAATAGGACGCACTAAGATAGGCTCTAAAACACCCTGTTCTTTTATAGAACTTGATAAAGATTCTAACTCATCATCTTTAAAAATCTTTCTAGGCTGATAAGTATTAGGAAACATCAAATCAACAGAAATATCTTTTAAAACACCAGCCTTAGACATATCTGAATCCACTAACACATTACCAGCATCAACGTTTTCTTTAACTACAGGACTGACTGCCTGATTATCTTTCTTTAACAAATATTTTAAACTTTTTCCTAACTTGTTTTTTTCCATTATATAAGACTCCTAGAGATAATTTCTTTAGTTAATAACATATAGCTAATTGACCCTAAACTAGATGGGGCATATTCAAATATCGGCAAACCAAAACTTGGCGCCTCGGCCAAAGCGCCGTCTCTTGGCACAACAGCATTAAAAACTTTTTCACCAAAACTTTCTTCAACCTCTGTTAACACTTCGTGGGCTAATTCCTCAGAAGCATCAAACATAGTTACTAATATACCCTCAATATCTACCTCTTTTCCATTAATAGCTTTAACCATATCAAGTATCTCTACTATTTGCGACAGACCTTCTAATGGATAATATTCAGCTT
>Ga0256837_1000326_pt1 | contig 42079 bp, 36 predicted proteins | sample 4562384metaG_FD_185976 | JGI IMG/M metagenome (GOLD analysis project Ga0256837, IMG submission 185976) | Hydrothermal vent microbial communities from Guaymas Basin, Mexico - 4561-384 | ecosystem: Environmental > Aquatic > Marine > Hydrothermal vents | place: Mexico: Guaymas Basin | collected... | reverse complement strand
CCTCTTTTGAGCTTACAACCATAGCTGATGTTGCACCATTTAACTCTAAGGCCTCAAGCATCTTAGGGACAAAAGCCTTATCAAAAACACCAAGCATAGACTTTGTCACACCTGCTGGGTTTGTTAAGGGTCCTAGTATGTTAAATATGGTCTTATCAGAGATGCTTTTACGAACAGGCATTATAAAACTCATAGCCGGATGATGATTGGCTGCAAACATAAAAGTAAAACCAGTTTCTTCCAAAAGTTTTGCAGAGTTTTCTAAGCTTAAATCAAGTCTTACACCTAAAGATTCAAACATATCTGCACTACCAGATTTTGAAGTAACAGAACGACTGCCATGTTTGGCTACTGTTGCACCACATGAAGCTGCTAAAAGTGACACCGTTGAAGAGATGTTAAATGAGCCTATTTTATCTCCACCTGTTCCTACAATGTCAAGTGCTTGTAATCGTAACTCATCAGATATAGGAAGTGCAATAGCAAAACTTCGCATCACTTCAGCAGCTGCAGCAATGGCGTTTACTGATGTATGTTCATCAAGCTTCATACTTAAAAGAAACTCTCGCATCACCTCATCACTCATCTTATGTTCAAAGAGTGAGGTAAAAGCAGTTTTAGCTTCTGTATAATCCATCTTAAAGCTCCTTTATATATTCACCCTGAAGTGATTTTGGTGTAGATTTTGTGGCTGGAAGTTGTAAAACTTCATATTTTTTCGAAGATTCTAGGTAATTTATGGTGATAATATCGCCAATAGCCACATTTTTACTAGGCTTTACAACAACATCATTTATAAGTACAACCTTATTAGAAAGCATATCTTGTGCAATGGAACGGCGTTTTGTAATGTTAACGGAGTTTAAAAATTTATCTATTCTCATTCTTTGACTTTTCAAATTTTTTGTTTATTGTAGAGTATTTAAACTGAAAGAAAGTTTTGATGATGGAAAAGTTGGAACATTTTTTGCATTAGAGAGTGGCTTTAGTGAAAACTATTGCTTTTTTTCCTCCTCTTTTGCACAACAATACTCCTCAAATTTCTCTTTAGATACAGGACGAGAGAAAAGGTACCCTTGAAATAAATCACAATTGAGCTCTTCTAAAAATTCTCTTTGATACTCCTCTTCTACACCCTCAGCAACAATAGTAAGATTTAAGTTTTTAGAGATATCTATAATAGTTTTAACCAAAGAGGCTTGTTGTACATCAGAAAGACCGGAGATAAAAGACTTGTCAATTTTAAGTTCATCTATAGGGATCTCTCTAAGATAAGAAAGGGAAGAGTATCCTGTACCAAAGTCATCCATAGAAAATGAGATATCGTAATATTTTAGATTGTTTATAATCTCTACTAATTTTTTTAGATCTTCTGCAGCACTTGTCTCTGTAATCTCAAAGACAATGTTTGTTTCAAACTCTTTCATATTGTACTTTTTAAATAGTCTCTCTACTATCCCTATAAAATCTTGATGTAAAAGCTGTCTCATACTAATGTTGATAGAGAGCTGCTTTAGTGTTGTACCGCGTTGTGACCACTCCTGCATTGTCTTGAGTGATTCTTCAAGTATATACTCTCCAAGTTCTATAATATACCCTGTTCTCTCTGCTATAGGTATGAATATCTCTGGTGAGATCTCACCCAGTTTTTCATTATTCCATCTTACAAGCACCTCACACCCTACGATATTTTGCTTTACATCGAGTTGTGGTTGATAATTAAGTGTTATCTCATTTTTTTCTATGGCAAAATGGAGTAATCTCTCAATCTCAAGCTTGTTCTCCACTAACTGACATAGCTCTTCATTAAAGAGAATAACTCCATCACGTCCATTATGTTTTGCCTCATACATCGCCATATCTGCTTCTTTAAGAAACTCATTTGCATGAAGTTCTGGGTTGTTGATGACACTCACACCTATACTAGCACTAATATAAAGATGGTTCTCACCTATAATATAATTATCTTTCACCCGTTGAAGTAACTCTTTAGAGAATTTATTTGCCATTGCTATACACTCTTTTTTATCTGTAAATGCACCACTCAATATACAAAATTCATCACCTCCAAGTCTGGCCACTCTATTTGAATAGTTTTGACACAACAGAGTCATACGTTTTGAAACTTCTATGAGCAGTTCATCTCCCACATCATGACCTAAGGTATCATTGATCGTTTTAAAGTAATCTAGGTCTATTAAGAGTAAGTATGTATATTTATCTTTATTTTGTTTTACTGAGCTTTCTAGTAATTCTAAGAAGTAACGGCGATTACCTAGAGTTGTCAAGTGATCATGATAGGCCTGGTATCTACTCTTTATAAGATAATCGTGTGTATTTTTAGCAGCATAAAGAAGTACTCCACTTAAGACTAATGTGAAAAAGGCTATAAGGTAGCTATATGTCTCCCCTATAAGTAAAAGATAGATTGTTATAGGCAGCATGAGTGTAACTACTGTAGAGATCACAAGTTTTTTTTGTGAAGCTAAGATGGTAGATGCAACTACCGCACTCCCCATTTGTGTTGCGATGGCGATATAGTGTAGCTCTATATTCTCTTTTAACACATAAACTAAAAAGATGATGCTCCACAGAGTAAAGTAGAAAAACATAAAAAAGCGAACACGATCAAGCCAGTAATCTTTTTGCTCTATGGTCATATATATAGAAAAATCTTTGTATAGCTTATACCCATATAAAGATCCAAGAACTATGACACCAAACCATAAACTCTCAATGTATATAGATCCATAAAGATACCCCATGATAATATAACCAGGAGCAGTCCCTATAAACAAGGCTATCACAACTAAAATTTGTTTGTGCATAAAACGATAAAAACTGATATTTTCATTCATAATTTATTAGTTAACCTTATGTAATATCAAAATATTATCACAATCTTATCAAAAAAATTAGATATAAGCAAGAGTAATTTTATAGTATAATTCCCAATGCAAATATTTACAACACAAAGTCTCCTTACCATCATAAAAAAACTTACTCAAGAGCTTGAACTTCTTCAGCCTCAAGATGTTCTTAGTTTTGAGGTTTTTAATCCTGATCTTTGTCATGGCATTTATTCTGGCAATATACAGACAACAAAACATGGCAAATACATATATAGATCTTATAAAACATGGTTTGAATTAGCACAGATACTTCACACTAAGATGCTTACCCCTCAAGTAAACTCTGAGGATACTGTCATTATCCGCTATGCAAAACTCAATAAAGATGATAGTTTTCATAAGATAACACTAGACAAAGAAAAAAAATATGGTGAAGAGTCTATATTTAGCCAGATTCATAAGAACGAAGAGAGCTCTTTTATCCATTACTATATGCAAGCACTCTGTAATGTCAAACTAGATACAAGAAAAAAGATACTTAACTTAGGGGTTAACAGTGGTGATGAGTTTGAGGCCATTATAGCCTTAAGTGAAGATATACACTCTTTAGAGCTTACTGGAGTAGATTATTGTGCATCTGCCATAAAAAGTGCAAAAGAAAAATTTCATACATTTTCAAATATTAGATTTTTTACTCATGATATCAATGAACTCCTCTCCTTAGAACTAGGAAAATTTGACCTTATCATCTCCATAGGAACCCTCCAAAGTACTAACCTCTCTTTTAACGAGGTACTGATGCATACTGTACAAAACCATCTTAAACGCGATGGGGCTATCATACTTGGTTTTCCAAACTGTCGATGGATTGATGGGGAGATGATATATGGGGCAAGGGTAAAAAACTACCCATTTTCAGAGATGGGACTTCTCTATAAAGATGTCATCTTTGCAAAAAAATATCTCCAACAAAAAAAATTTCGAGTAACCATTACAGGGAAAGATTACATTTTTTTAACGGCAACATCTATTAAGAAAGATTAATTAGTAATAATTTATAAAAGATAATTAACTCCTAAAAATGAATTCTTGACTATTAAATTATTAAAAGTCAAAATTATATATGATTCCCTATCATAGTTTCATATAAAGGTAAATCATCTTATCTTTAATTTCTTTTTGAGATAGGTTGACTTGGTGTAAATTTTGAGGATTACTAAGAAGCAAATCCACTACAGAAGTTGTCTTTTTTCACAACAATCTGTTTTTGTTTTTCTTTGCGTTTCATATCTTTTTCAACAAAGATTTTCTTTCTTGTTTTTGGGTCCATCTCTGTGTAGTACATTACCGCTGAGTATGTTGATGGTGTTGGTGTAAATACTTGTGCTTGTTCTGGGTTCATCTGAAGTTCATCAGTTGTAAAACGCTTCAACTCATGCATATCTTTCTCTTCACAGCCAGGATGTGCTGCTATAAGGTAGTAAGTTAAAAATTGCTTCTTTCCTGTTTCTTTGTTAAGTTTATCGTACATTTTTTTAAAATCTACAAGAGTTTGTTTTCCAGGTTTTCCCATTAGTTCTAAAACATGTTGTTGTGTATGTTCAGGTGCTACTTTTAACTGACCAGATATATGATGTTCTACCATCTCTTTTAGATAACTATAACCATGTTTTTTATCGGCTGTTATAAAGTCATAACGTACACCACTTGCGATAAAAGCTTTTCTTACACCCTCTACATTTCTAATATTACGAAGAAGATTAATATTTCTGCTATGATCTACATGCATCACCTTACAGAGTCTCTCTGCATCTACACACTTCATATGGTCACAAGTACCAAGTTTAAGTTTTTTTCCACACTCATAACCGTACATATTTGCAGTAGGACCTCCAACATCAGAGATAATCCCCTTGTAGTCTTTGTACTTGTTAAAATCTTTTGCTTCTGCAAGTATATTGTCTTCTGAACGGGTACGAATGGTACGCCCTTGATGCACACCAATAGCACAAAAGTTACACTCACCCCAACACCCATGATGTGTCATAATAGAGAACTTAATAGTCTCAAGACATTTTACTTTTCCCTCTTTTGCATAGTAAGGGTGCAACTCTCTTGTAAAAGGTAAGTTAGAGTTTGCATCCATCTCATCTTCATTGAGGTAATCACAAGGGGGTGTTTGTATAAGGTAACGGCTATCTACTGGTTGGCATAGTCCATTAGCACTTATGGGGTCATTATTATCATAAAAATCATCAAAAAGGTCTATGTACTTCTCTTTATCATCTAAACACTCTTGATGGCTTGGAAGTTGAATATACTCATACACAGGCTCTTTAGAGATGTAACAGATACCTCGTATGTCACTATAGTCGCGTTTTTCATCTATGGCACGAGTAAGTTGCTCTAGAGCAATCTCCCCCATCCCATAAATCATTACATCTGCTTTAGAATCAAAAAGTATGGGTTTTTTAAGCTTATTTGACCAGTAATCATAATGTGAAACGCGACGAAGAGAAGCTTCTATCCCACCAAGAACAAGAGGCACAGTATTTTTAAAGTAACGGCGAATTAAGTTACAGTAAACACTCAGTGCACGATCTGGTCGTTTATTGTTTTTTCCACCCGGAGTATAATCATCTGAATTTCTAAACTTTTTGGTTGCAGTATAGTTACTTACCATAGAATCAACACTACCACCACTTACACCCCAGTAAAGTCGAGGCTCACCTAGTCGCATAATATCATCAGGAGATTTTATGTCAGGTTGCCCTATCATCCCTACCTTATAACCCATACGCTCAAGCATACGCCCAACCATAGCAACACCAATAAATGGAGAGTCTATGTAAGCATCGCCACTCACTAAGATCACATCACAATAATCCCACCCTCTTGCATCCATCTCTTCACGAGTCGTTGGGAGGAAATCTCTTTCTGTAAAGGTTACAGTGTCGCGTTTTGGTTGTTTACTTTTATGACGTCTACTCAAGCATATCCTTTTTTATTGTATAATAATACTAAATATATCTATATAAAGAGATTAGAGATGCTATACCCTTATGAAAATTTAGAAAACTTTACACTTCGTGCCCTTTTAGAGAGGTCAGTTTCTCTCTATGGAGAAAATGCTGCCTTATCAAAAGTTGCACAAGAACCAATGAATTACATAGAGTTAAATGAAAAAGTTCAAGAGATGATAATTCTCTTGCAAAATAATGGGATTTCGAAAGGTGACAAGGTTGTCCTACTGAGTGAAAATATGCCAAACTGGGCTGTTGCATACTTTGCCGTTACTTACTTTGGAGCAGTGATTGTTCCTGTACTTCCAGATTTTCATGTTTCAGATGTGCATCATATTATTCGTCACTCTGAGGCTAAGGCTGTTTTTGTATCACAAAAACATCTCTCTACCATTGAAGAACTTTCCAAGTCTGACTTAAAATTTGTTATAGAGCTTGATTCACTTGTAGAACTTGATGAGTTTACAAACCACGGGTATATGACAAAAATCAAACAAAGCCTAAACTCCATAGAGAAGATCTCTTCACATATGAAAGATACCATCCCCGATGAAGAAGATATGGCAGCACTTCTTTATACATCTGGAACAACGGGACACTCAAAGGGTGTTATGCTCTCTCATAAAAACCTTGTTACAAATGCCATGAGTGCTTATAAAAACATTGATATCAAACCAGATGATGTTTTTTTGTCTATACTTCCACTTGCTCATACATTAGAGTGTACTGTTGGGCTTATTATACCTCTACTCCATGGTTCAAGTGTTGTATATATAGACAAAACGCCAACACCAAGTGTACTTTTAAAAGCCTTTGGTATTGTCAAACCAACGATGATGGTAAGTGTTCCACTTATTATAGAAAAAATCTATAAAAATAAAATACTTCCAAAATTTACAAGTTCATTTCTTATGAGAAATATCTATAAAATCCCATTTGCCCGTAAAAAGCTCAATCTTGTCGCAGGGAAAAAGCTTATAGAAACTTTTGGTGGACGTATCCGTTTCTTCGGTATTGGTGGTGCTGGAATCTCCCCTTATGTTGAGGAGTTTTTAAAAGAAGCAAACTTCCCTTATATCATTGGTTATGGACTTACAGAAACTTCTCCACTTATCGCTGGTGGACGTATTGGTGAACCTATTAAACTTCGTTCGACTGGTATCCCAATGGTAGGTGTTGAGGTAAAAATAGTCAAAGAAGATGAAGAGCAAGATGAGGGTGAGATCTATGTAAAATCTCCAAGTGTAATGCTTGGCTACTACAAAGATGAAGATCAAACTAAAGAGGTTATGGAAGATGGTTGGTTTAAAACTGGAGATTTAGGTTATCTTGATGAAGATAATTATCTTTTCATAAGTGGACGCAGTAAAAATGTTATCATCGGAAGTGGTGGGGAAAATATCTACCCAGAGCAGATAGAAGCTACTATAAACCAACACGAAGCAGTTCTTGATTCTTTAGTGATGGAGAGAGTTGATGGAAAACTCATCGCAAAAGTACATCTAGATTATGAACTTGTCGATAAAATGTTCAAAGCAGATTCTAAGCCAGATGCTCAGGTAAAAGCAGATATAGAAGCTCTTTTAGAAGAGATGAGAGTTGATGTCAACTCTAAAATCTCTTCTTACTCAAGAATGGTTCAATTTGTAGAACAAATTGACCCATTTGTAAAAACGCCAACCAAGAAGATTAAGCGTTATCTTTACACTAACTAAACTGAGGTTGTACGAAAGGTATAACCTGTTTTTTACGACTTAAAACGCCATCAAGCCACACTTGGTTATTTTGGAGTTTTACACCAAAAGCAGCCTCAATTTTTTGAGGTTCATCACTTACACATAAAAGTTGTGAACCCTCTTTCATAATGTCAGTTAAAAGAACGAGCATTGTATGTAAACCCTCCTCCTCTTTCATAGCTTTCATATCTGCAATTATCTCACCTACTCTATCATCAAGAGCAGAGATATCTATCATCTCAAGTTGATTTACACCAACTTTTTTACCATTCATATCAAAAGCTTTATAGTCTCTTGTGTTAAGACTTCTTGCACTTGCACCCTCAGTAGCAGATTTTACTATGAACATATCCATAGCAAGTTTTTTATAATCTTCAATTCCTGCAATTTTTGCAAGCTCTTTAACAGCTTTAGTGTCTACTTTTGTACAAGTTGGAGATTTAAAGATTACTGTATCACTTAAAATTGCAAGCATCATCATCCCTGCAATATCTTTAGGAATTTCTACATTGTTTGATTGAAACATCTCATACACAACGGTGTTTGAACATCCTATAGGACGGATCCAACACTCAAGAGGTGTATCAGTCGTTAAATCACCTAGTTTATGATGATCTACGATACCAAGTATAGTTGCTTCCATAATATCTTTAGGAGCTTGTGCCTTGTCTGAAAAGTCAATAATGTAAACCTTTTCACCAGCTACAGAAGTTTTTAACTCTGGTACTTTATCTTCATATCCAAACTGTGAAAGGATAAACTCAGTCTCAGCAGAGATCTCCCCTTGACGAGTTGGTATACAATCTTCACCAAGTTGATTTTTTAAGTATGAAAGAGAGATAGCACCTACAATAGAATCGCTATCTGGACTTGTATGTCCAAAAACATATGTTGCCATAAAAAGCCTTTATAATTTTTTCGTAATTATACTCAAAAAAAATTATGTTTGACTTTGTAAAGAAGCTAGTAGATGTTTATACTCATCCATTAAGTTTGAGATAGCCCCAATATCAAAAAGCTCTATCTTCTCTAAAAGTTCATTGGAAAAGTTTACAAAAACTTCCATCTTATGCTTTTGAGAGATATCAAGAAGTATTTTTGCAAAAGATTTTATATTTGCTAAATCGTTTGTTTTCTTGGCATCTTCATACAATACATTGATATTTTTCTCTAGTAAAACAGAAAAATCTTGTGCTTTTTGTTTATCTATAGAATCAAAAAAATCATTTTGTGTATTTTCTTTTTTACTGTTGTTAAGATAATGTTTGGAGTTTAACAATTTGAGAGTTATCTTAAAAAGATCCATTTTACTTATTGGTTTTTTCATATGCCCAACAACTTCAACACCATTTTTGCTAAAAACGATATTTTTCAAAACTCTTGTTGTAAGTGTTACTACTGGAGCCTTAGATATTTTTGCTATCACTTTTGAGACTGCATTCTCATCTGCTATCAATAGATCTAAATCTATCAGTATAAGGTCCATCTCTTTTATCTTCAATACATCGATAGCTTCTCTTGGATTATTGTAATGGTACACTTTTACATTTGTACCCTCAAAACTATCTATAACAACACCTCTACTCTCCTGAGGCTCATCAATAATCATCAGGTTTGCACCATCTGGTTTTATAAGATTAAAATCAAGTTCTTGTGTCTCTATCTCCGGGGAATTTTCGTTTTCAAGTACAATCTCTACATCTTTAAGTAAAAGTGTAAACTTTGAACCCTTAGATAGCTCACTCTCTAATAAAATGTCACCACCCATAAGTGTGGCCATTTTTTTATTTATAGAGAGTCCTAAACCTGTACTTTGGAACTCCACTTCATTAGCATCATCTCTCTTATCAAAAATCTCAAAAATTGTTTTAAAATTTTTCTTTTCAATCCCCATACCGGTATCTGTAACACTAATAGAAAGATTTATCGTATTGTTGATAACATTCATTCTATCTGCAGACACTCGAACATCGACAGAACCTTTTTGAGTAAATTTGAGAGCATTTTCAATAAAGTTACTCACAATATCTTTCACTTTTTCATCATCAAGTATTACTGATTGAGGGACATCATCATCTATAGTTAAATTCAATGCTAGAAACTTCTTTCTTGCTTCTGCCTTTTCCTCTTCAACTATAGTTTCAAAAAGGAGATGGATATCAACAGCTTTTTCATTAAGTGTAGCAACACCAGATTGGAGGTTAGAAAGTTCTATAATCTCATCAAGTAAAGATAAAAGATTAGTTCCCGATTGTAAGATATTTGCTGCATAAGTTTTATGGGTACTGTCTTGAAGTTCAGTGCGTAATATCTCTGAAAAAACCATTATTGAGTTCATTGGAGTACGAATCTCATGACGAATATTTGCTAAAAAATCATACTTCACTTGACTTGCTTCTTGTGCAATTTTTTTTGCCTCAAGCACTTTTTTTTGCTCTTTATGAAGTAAGTTTTGTAACTCTTCTATCTTTTTAATCTGTTCTTGTGTAAAACTTGTAGATTTTGTGACACCACCACCCTGAGATAACTTTTTTTGTGTCTCTGTAAGTTTGGCATTTAATCGGTCTATTTTGAGTTGTTTTTTTTCTAATTGTGCTTCAAAGTATTTTGATTTTGAAGCTTTAGAACGTAGTGAGGTATATACAAGTAAGCCACTTAGGAGTGCTCCTAAGCCAAAAGAACCTAAAAGATATGTGGTGTCTATATCTAATGACATCTATCTGCCTCTAAAATCTCTTTAAAAATTTCAAGATGATCTATAAATAATGAAACAAGACGTGGATCAAATTTTACACCGCTATTTTGCATAATAAACTTTGTTGCTTCTTCAAATGTCCAAGCTTTCTTATAAGAGCGCTCATTTGTTAAGGCATCCAAGACATCAGCAATCGCAACAATTCTTCCGAAGATATGAATATCTTCCCCTTTAAGCCCTTGAGGGTAACCACTACCATCCCAGTTTTCATGATGTTCATAAGCGATTATTTTTGCAGCTTTAATAAGCTTTCTATCAGACTTTTTTAAGATATTGACTGCATTCATAGGATGCTTTTTCATCACTTCAAACTCATCTACACTTAACTTACCAGGCTTGTGCAAAATCGAGTTATCTACTAAAATTTTTCCTATGTCGTGTAAAGGTGCAGCAAGGTAGATCATCTTTATATCTTCCTCTAAAAGATTACCCTCTAATATAGCAAGTTCTCTCGAAATCATCGCTACACGTTTTACATGACAAGCAGTTTCACCACTATCTGACTCCATAATATCTGTGAGTATGTAAAGTATCTCTTTTTGAGCAATCTCTAAGTCGGTAAAATGTTTATGTTTAACATCTTTAATCTCATGATGAAGCTCTTTATTCTTCAATGTAAGTTCTTTTCTAAAACGATATAACTCAAGATGGTTAGCTACACGTGATTTTAACTCTTGAGGATGAAAAGGTTTTGTAACATAATCAACAGCACCAAGTTCAAATCCTTGAGCAACAGAATCAATATCTGTTTTTGCTGTTAAAAATATTATAGGAGTGTCTTTAATAGCAGGAGAGTTTTTAATAATCTTACAAAGATGAAAACCATCAATCCCTGGCATCATCACATCAAGAAGTATAAGATCAAACCGCTTTGTCTTTAAAACTTCTATGGCAGATTTTCCATCATGAGCATAAGAGAAGTTATAGTTGTCATTTTTAAGTATACTAATAGCAACTTTTATATTTTCACTTACATCATCAACGATTAAAATCTCATACTTCTTCACTTATTGCTCACTTATTCCAATATTTTAACACATTGTATCATATTTTATTTACTTGTGCTACTTTATTACCATCTTTAATGATTTGTACTCTATCACCTGCTTGAATATCTTTGCCTTTAACAACAACCACAATATGATCGCCATTATCAAGTTCAACAGTTAACTCTTTTGCATTTGCTTTACCCACTTCATTTCCTGCATAACCACCAATGAGACCACCACCTAAAGCGGCTAAAACAGATCCATCACCATGCCCAACAGTAGAACCAATAACACCACCTATAATAGCACCAAGAAATTTTCCTGAACCATCATCTTTGATAATAACATCTCTTTCAGCTATTACTGTACCAATATCATAACGCTTTATCTGATTGTAATCATTTGCATCATATTCTGGTCCACTTCCTGTTGCACATCCACTTAAAAGAAGTGCTAAAACTGTTGCTGTTGATAAAAATAATTTCATAATTTTTCCTTATTTATGTAGAGCAAGCTCTTTTTTAAGATACTCACCCGTATAAGATTTTGTTTGCTCAAAATTCTCTGCAAGCTCTTCAGGGGAACCTTCAGCGATGATAAGTCCACCACCACTACCACCTTCGGGGCCCATATCTATAACATAGTCTGCATTCTTAATCATATCGAGATTGTGTTCAATAATCAACATACTGTTTCCAAGCTCTACAAACTTATGAAGAACATTTGTAAGTCTGTCAACATCTGCAAAATGAAGCCCTGTTGTTGGTTCATCTAAGATATAAAGAGTTTTTCCTGTATCTTTACGACTCAACTCTTTAGAAAGCTTAATACGTTGTGCCTCTCCCCCAGAGAGTGTCACGGCGTTTTGTCCAAGAGTAATGTAGCCAAGACCAACATCTACAAGTGTTTTCATTTTGAGATTAATTTTAGGAATAGGTGCAAAAAATTCATAAGCCTCATCTACACTCATAGCCAATACATCGGCGATTGTTTTACCTTTATAAAATACCTCTAAAGTTTGTTGATTATAGCGTTTTCCACCACAAGCATCACATTTCACCATAATATCTGGCAAGAAGTGCATCTCTATCTTGTTCTCACCCTCACCTTGGCACTTCTCACAACGTCCACCCTTAACATTGAAACTAAAACGCGATGAAGTATAACCACGAATTTGACTCTCTTTTGTTTGAGAAAAAAGGTTACGGATCTCATCCATAACACCTGTGTAAGTTGCAGGATTGGAACGTGGTGTTCTCCCAATTGGACTTTGATCAAGATAAATTACTTTATCAACATGTTCCAAACCTGTAATCTCCACACCTGCTACCTTATTGACTTTTCTAGCATGGTTTAAAAGCTCACGTGCAGTTGGAAGTAATGTTTGAAGCATTAATGAACTTTTACCACTTCCACTTACTCCAGTAATACATACAAAGTTATTGAGTGGAATTTTAGCACTTAAGTTTTCAATGTTGTTGAGTGTCACATTTTTAATCTCTATCCATTTTTCTTGAGGACGACGATAAAAATACTCTATCTTTTTACGACCATACAGATAATCTGCCGTAAGTGTTTTAGCTTTTTTAAGTTTATCTAGTGTTCCAGCAAAAACAACCTCTCCACCAAACTTCCCTGCTCCATTCCCAATGTCGACAATAAAGTCTGCATTTTCTATGGTCTCTTTGTCATGCTCAACAACAATAACAGAGTTCCCTTTTTCTTGCAAAGAACGCAGTGTTCTTATAAGTTTGAGAGTATCGCGTTCATGAAGACCTATACTTGGTTCATCAAGAACATACATAACACCTGTAAGTCCACTTCCTATCTGAGATGCTATACGAATACGTTGTGCTTCGCCACCAGAAATGGTACGAGCATCACGCCCAAGAGTAATGTAACCAAGTCCAACATCATGTAAAAAGTAAAGACGCTCACGAATCTCATTGAGTATAGGGGCTGCTATTAGCTTACTTTGTGTATCAAAATGGGAAAAGTTCTCCTCCTCAGCAAACCACTCATAAGTTTTTGAGATTGGCATCTCTAAAAGATCAGCTATCCCTTTTCCTGCAACTTTAACAGCTAAAGATTCACGTTTGAGACGATGTGAATCACAAATATTACACACCTTTTCACTCATATAATCAGCAAGTTCTTTCTCATCTTTGAGCATATCGTAAGCGATACGAATAATCCCAGGGAAGATTCTTTTCACTTCATGCTTTTTCCAAAGAAAAGTCACTTCATCTATATTTCCATGTAAAATCGCTTTTTGTTGATGTGTTTCAAGCTCTGAGTATGGTACTGTTATGTCGATTTTGTTATGCTCACAAAACCCCTTTAAAAAGGTAAAATAATAGCCTTTATTGAAGCCATAAACAATTTTAACCGCACCCTTTTCTATGCTTAAATCTTGGTCTATGATTTTGTCTTGGTCAAGTGCATAACGAAGTCCTAGACCATCACACTCACTACAAGCACCCTTAGGGGAGTTAAAAGAGAAAGAGAGTGGCTCAAGTGGGTCAAAACTTATTTTACAATCAAAACAAGCATTGTGTTCTGAGTAGTGCATATGTGCTTTAGAATCTATCTCTTCATGGTTTAAAATATCTATTTCAAGCTCTCCATAAGACTCTTTAAGAGCTTTTTCCACAGAGGATGCTATTCGCTCTTTATTTTCTTCTTTCACAACTACACGGTCAACAACCACTTTAATAGTATGTTTTTTTGTCTTAGAGAGTTCTATCTCTTCATCAAGGCGTACCATCACACCATCTATCATTGCACGGACATAACCCTTGTGTACAAGTGATTCTATAAGATCTGCATAAGCACCCTTATTGTCACGAACAAGTGGAGCCATAAGAACAAGCTTTGCACCCTCAGGAAGTTTAGCAACCTCACCTATGATATCTGAAGCAGACATTTGAGAGATAACCTTGCCACATTTATGACAGTGCTGAATTCCAACACGAGCATAAAGAAGTCTAAAGTAGTCATATATCTCTGTAATAGTTCCCACAGTTGAGCGTGGATTTTTACTTGTAGTTTTTTGATCAATTGCAATAGCAGGAGTAAGCCCCTCTATTTTGTCTACATCTGGCTTACCTACACGGTCTAAGAATTGTCTTGCATAACTAGAAAGAGACTCCATATAACGGCGTTGTCCCTCTGCATAAAGTGTATCAAACGCGAGAGTAGATTTTCCGCTTCCACTAAGCCCCGTCATTACGATAAGCTCATTTTTTGGAAGTGTTAAATTAATATTTTTTAAGTTATTTTCTCTTGCACCTGTTATTTTTATGACATCTTTTTTCTTCAAATTGCTTCCTAATTTATAAATATTCTTTTTATTAAGTATAGTACCACTAAAAGATAAAACACAACTAATAATCTTTTTTGCACTACTGTATTTACCTTATCTTTAAGGTGAATTCCTATATATACACCAAGAAGTGATGCTAAACCTATAACCACTCCACTTTCATAATCTACATGACCTTTTAGTGCATGAGATATCAAACCACTCACAGAAGAGAACACCACAAAAAAGAGCCCTGCAGAGATTGCTTTTTTAAGAGGTACATGTAAAAATCCTACTAAGATTGGAACAAGTAGTATACTTCCACCCACACCAATAGTCATACTTAATGCCCCCAAAATAAGACCAATAAAAAATAAAACCACCCTGTGAACTTCTCTTTGATCTCTATGCTCTTTTGTATGAAAAAACAAACGAAAAAGTGCGAAAGTAGCAAAAGCTAAAAAGATTACCTCCAAAGCTCTATCGCTTAAAAAGGAAGCTATATAACCACTTAACATTGCTCCAGCAAAGCCACCAAGTCCAATAAAAAGTACCATCGCTACATCAAGAGTACCTTTTTTATTGTTGAGATAACTCCCATAAATGGAACTAAAGACCATTTGCACTACGGAGATTCCTATAGCAACTTTTGTTTCATATCCAAGCATAAGTAAGAGTGGGACTAAAATTGTACCCCCACCTATCCCGAAAAAACCGGATAAAAGACCAACAATACCCCCGAGAAATACCAACTCAATCATAAATACCTACGAAACTTTTTGCGAATTATAGCATTTAATTTTGCTTTGTGTTTCCTTAACGTATAATCTAAGCAATTATATCGGGGGATAAATATGATTGAGACTATTGAAGAGGCTTCAAAGAATTTTTGTATCCATCAGATTCGTGTTCCACACGAAATCCAAGATGGAGTTTCAAATAAGAGAACGCTTATTGCTTACATAGACATAGATACACAAAAAGATACAAAACATCGAGTATACATCGCATCAGATGAAAACTTTATGCAAAGAGTTTCTAAACTCTTTCTTGAAGAGGATGAAAGTGATGAAGAGACACTTATTGATATGACATTAGAGACTGCTAATTTAATTGTTGGAAGTGCGAAGGTGATAGCTGAAGAGGAGGATAAAAATCCTTACACTATAAATACTCCACATTTTGAAAAAATTGGCACATTTGATTTTGAATTTGATCAAGCAAGAGTGATAAAAGTAGAAAATGATGAACTTATGATAGCAATTAAGGAACTACATGGTTAAGACACATAACTATAAAAACTTTGCAGAACATGAAGAAGAGTTTGACCCAGAAAAAGAACTCTCATGGATGGACTATTCTGGTATTCTCGATATGGAGGTGGAGTTTATCTCTGATTTAGGGGAAACAGAACTGACCGTTGCTGAGATACTTCAACTAGAAAAAGGTTCGATTATAGACTTAAAAAAACCAGCGGGTGAGTCTGTTGAATCTTATGTCAATGGGCGTATTTTAGGTAAAGGTGAAGTTATGGTTTATGAAAAAAACCTTGCAATTCGTATCAATGAAGTGCTTGACTCTTCTGCTGTTTTATACCACCTTTCTAAAGAGAGACTATGATCCGATTAGTATTAGTATTTTTCCTTTCACTTAGTTTTTTACATGCTTCAAAAATCCTTTCATATAACATATATGACAGAACAGACCGTGCAGATGTGATGCTCACTTTTGATACCCCTTATGAAGGTGTCATAAAACAGAGTGTAACAAAGACAAAGATCATCATTAAACTTGAAGGTACTTCTATAGAATCTTCAAGAGTAAAAAAGGTCTCTTCAAAATTTTTACACTCTATTACAATTACACCATTAAAAAATCAGGTACATATCGTAGCAAGTGTACCTCAAGGAACCAAACTTGTGGCTTCAAAAACATCTGATGCTTATGGACTACGCCTCCGCTTTGTCGATAAAAACCAGGTACAAAAAAACAAGAATCTCACAGGCTCTACTACAACATCAAACAATCCCCTCGCTGCACTTCCTACTAAAAAAGGTAGTGATATGGGTGCAAGTTACTACATTGTTGTAGGGATTTTAATTGTTGGACTTTTGATTCTATTTGTATTAAGAAAAAGAATGATTGCCAATGGGTTTAAACCTAAAGAGGGTAACCCATGGCTTTTTCAAGAAAATACAAATACAAGAGTTGCACAAAAGCCAAAGCAGCAACAAAAACAAGCACAAAAAACATCTCAAGAGATTAATCCTATCTCTATTAGATTTCAAAAATCTATTGATAATGCGACAAGTGTTGTGATGCTGGACTTTGGAGAACAAGCCTACCTTGTACTACTTGGAAAGAGTAATATTCTACTTGATAAGTTTACAGATAACAAACCTACGACACAAGAGGATTTTGAATCAATTTTGAAGAGTAGACATCAAGAGTTAGATGAATTTTTACAAGTTGAAAACCAAGAGTATAAAGAAAACACTAATGCTAGTTTTAATAGCTCACAAGAAGCCCTGCAAGCTTATAAAGAGAGAGCTGGAGCTATCTCGTATGGTGATGCTTAAGAGTGATCTCTTAAGTATCTCTCTTTGAGCAATTTTTTTATAGTATTTACATTTGCTACATTAAGTTCATATTTTTCATTCATCAGTTTATTGATATGAAAAACTTCTGTCACCGTAATTCCATAAGGATCTTTTTTCTCTTTAGTCATTTTGCCATCATCATCAAACGAGTATAAGTAAAGATTTTTACGTGTTCTTTGAATGTAGTATGTAAGTATAATCTCATCAGAGTGTTTTTTCTCTAAGGCGACTACAACTCTTTGATCAGGTGCATACTCCTCAGTGAGACCTAGAAGTTCTCTAGCACTCTCAATAGTTAAATACCCTACATAAAACTTGTTATAAAGGTCATGATAACGTTGAACCTTATGATTCATTAAAAAGCTCATATCTATAATATGTTTTTTATGTGAACGTATTGTTTTAGTGATCCAACTCATCGTGTTGTAGTATCTAAATGGATGGAGTTTTAGTGTATGTGCCTCTATCATTTTAGAAGACCATTTTTTCTCTTTGGCTACTAAAGTTTTCTTATTCTCTTTAAGCTCAGTAATATACTCTAAGACCTCACTAGCAGAGAACTCTTTGGTAAACCATACCTTACAGTAGTCAGGGAACTGTTTTGTCCCTGTAGCACCCTCATTGAGGATTATAAGTGCTTTTATCTCATAGTTTGGAAAGATGATCTCCAAAAGAGCTTTTTTCTTACGTAAACGACGACGCAGTTTAAGTACATTTTTAACAAGGGTCATCTCAACAAAATAAAGCTCATTATTTTTTGTCACAAACATCGCATCAAATTCACTAATCTCACGAGATTTTGTTCTATAAACAATTTGCTCTTTTTCACTTATAGAAAGAGTATTTGCATAAGCCTTATGTTTGTTTTGATGAAAGCCTTTAAGTATAAATTTTGAAATATAATCATTTTCTTCAGCATAACGAAGTAGCTTTTCATAGATAAAGTTCTCAAACACTTCACCCTCAAAAGAGCGATAAGAACTCAGATATGAGGGGTCATCTAACTCTATCCCTTTTTTGATAAGTGAGAGAAGATGTTTAGTGTTGTAATCATAATGAAGGAGATTATCCGCTATATCGTCTTTTTCTAGATTTTTAATACTTTTGGATATCTCTAACATTACAGAGTCATCTCCCCATTTTTAAAGAAGTTATCTATCACATCTCTATACTCTTGTATATCTGTAATAGTATTGACTTCATTTCGAAGTACTGAAGCACCTCTATAGCCCTTAGAGTAGGTATGAGTATGTTTTCTAAACATCGCTACACCATGAGCTCCATAAAACTCTATCATCTTATCGTAGTGTTCCATTATTATCTTATGTTTTAGAGACATATCAACATGCTCTTCACCAGTACGAAGCTGATGAAAAATCCAAGGAGCACCAACGGCACCACGACCTATCATCACACCATCTGCACCAGTATGCTCTAGTACCCATTTTGCTTTTTCATAAGAGTCTATATCACCATTTGCTATAACAGGAATATTGACCGCTTTTTTAATCTCAGCTATTGCATCATAATCAACAGGTGCTTTAAACTTACCAGCACGAGTGCGTCCATGAACAGCTATAAAATCTGCTCCGTTATCTTCAACAACTTTTGCAATATCTATATGGTTTTTATCTTCAAAACCAAGACGAATTTTAACAGAGGTCAGTTCTTTATTTGAGTTTTCTTTAATGGTTTTAATAATATCACCCATAAGAGGCAGATTTAAAAGAAGTGAACTTCCACTTCCATGCCCAACAACTTTAGGAACAGGACAACCACAGTTAAGATCTATGATATCTATCCCCTCTTGCTCATTTAGCACATCAATGGCACGACGAACTATCTCTGTATCTGCTCCTGCAATTTGAACTGAATAAGGGTCTTCTAAAGGGGATTTTTCCAACATATGAAGTGTTTTTTCAGATCCATGTGCAAGTGCATTGGAACTAAGCATCTCACTCACGGTTAAGTCGGCTCCAAACTTTTTGACAACACTACGAAAAGGAAGATCTGTAAAGCCCGCAAGAGGGGCTAGTACATAAAGGGGGTTGTCAAAGTTTAGATTTTTAATCATTATCTATACAAACAGATCAATACTGAAATGTTTACCACACTCTTTAAGTGCACGATAAGCTTTAAAGTTTTGATATTCATCTGGTTGAGAGATATCAAGAAGAGCATTAGCAGGCTCGATCATCTCTAAATCATAAAGAGTGTAAAGATAAGCATCAACTGCTTCCTCTTTATCATTACTAAGTGTTTCAAAAAGTTTAATACGTTGTTCAGGGATCATACTTTTTGCTGCAAGTCTTGAGATCTCAATATAATCTTTTGTATCTAAGTCTAAATTAGAAAGTAAAATAATTAGAGCTTCATTAGAGATCTCTAAGGTGTTTTCATCTGCATTTACACGAGCAATGATAATATCAAAAGCTTCACGAGTTAAGAACTCTTTGTATTTATCGATAGCACTTACTGATGCATCTTTTACAAAATCTACATATACCTCTTGTGCTAATTTTTTTGCATATTTTTTAGGGTTTGAAAGGATATCTTCTGCCTTGAGTTCACCCTTTTTATATTTGTTTCTTTTGTTTTGGATAACAAGTTCATTATCTGGATCTAGGTTATACCCTTTAAGGTCCACCACTTCACCAGCTCTAATGCTATTGATAAGATCTAAAACAGTTGTCATCTTCTTTGTTTTTTCACTATCAAATTGAAAATTAATCTCTCCATTTGGAAAAATAGTAGAGTTATCTAAAAGTTTTCCAAGTAAAGAGTATGGAGATGTTTTAAAACTATGATTTCTATCTTTTTTACCAAGGTAAGCATCAACAATCAAGTCTAGTACCTTATCATAATCTTTTTCATACTTACGAGCTTTTAAACCGCCAAGCATACTGTAAAATGACATATGAAATACACTTGCAAGATAAAGTATTAATAAAGGCACAACAACCCAAATAGCAACAGCTAATGATGGTAAGGGTATACCAAATAATTCTAATGTTGTGCTATCTTGTGTTACGTATGAGAAAACATACCCACCCACAAGTGCCATGAGTATAAACGCTGCTATTGTATATCTTTTTATGTACATAATAATACCTTATTTAGATTTTTCTACTATCTCTCTACAGTCAATACAGTAAATTGCATGTGGCTTCACTTTTAAACGTTGAAAACCAATATCATCTTCACACATTTCACAAATACCATAATCGCCTGTTGCTATTTTACCAAGAGTTATATTTATCTCTCTTAATTCTTGCTCTTGTTGCTGTACAATTGCACTTTCAACCATAGAATTGTTATTTACTGCGGCATGATCACCCTCATCATTTAACTCTAAAGCATTGAGTTGCTCTAACTCGCTGTTCACACCTGAGATATTTTTACTGATTTGTTCTTTACGACTCTCTAAAATCTCTTTAAAGTAGTTTAATTCACTCTCTTGCAATTTTGGTCCTTAAGTTTACATTTTTATTTGTGGTAGGGATGATTACTTAGTATAGAGAAACCTCTGTATACCTGCTCAAGTAAAACAGCCTTAGCTATTTTATGACTCATCGTCAATTTACTTAAACTTATAACAGCATTTCCTTTTTTCAGAAACTCATCTTCGAAGCCATAAGCTCCACCTATGAAAAATTTAACCGACATTTTACCATCTAATAGCTTACTAAATTCAAAACTATCGATTAATTTTCCATTAGGGTGCAAAATAACATTAAAATCGCCACCTGTATATGGTTCTAAAACCTTAGTATAAGCCCTCTGAGAGGCTTCTGGTGAAATAGTGTGTGATTTTGCTACATCTTTTGGAAAAAGTTCAATATCTTGCACTTTTGCAAAGCGAGATATCATTTTTGTAAGGTCTTTATACAAAGGATCGTAAATACTCTTCTCTTTCTTAGCGATAGATATGATATCAATTCTCATTTAATCCAACAATCCACTACCAATAACATGGTAAGTTACATGCTCAAATCTGTCATCTTTTTTCACTCCACCAATAGCTCCAACAAAATGTTTTGATTGTGCAGCTATAGCATCAAGTGAGTCACCAAGTATACCAGATATGTCTTTTTTAGTATTTGTGTCTCTAAAGGCACCTAAACCTATGTAGTTTAAGTCCATTGTATTTGCTTCTAAGACCTCTTGTTCGTTATGAGTAGAGATACCTAAAATTTTATCTTTCCCTATCACTGCTCTTACTATTTGTACTGCTTTATTGATATCTTGATCTATCATCTTTAGATCTTCTTGACCAAGATGAACACCATCACAGAACTCTACAAGCTCATAGGCATCATTGACAATTAAAAAGCCATCAAATATTTTACGAATAGCAATAAGTTGTTGTTTTATGAAAGCGATATCGCCATTTTTATTGCGATACTGAATGATCTCAGCACCATTTTGTTTTGCAATATCTATGTATGAAGTGAGAGATATGCCCCTGTTGTCAAGCATATCCTGATCACAAAGAGCATAGAGTCTCATACTATACTTTTAAAAGAGTAAGAAGATCAGCTAAAGTTTTTTTCAACTCGTTACGGTTTACAATCATATCTACTGCACCATGTTCAAGTAAGAACTCTGCACGTTGAAAACCATCTGGAAGTTCTGAACCAATAGTTTGCTCAATTACACGCTGTCCAGCAAACCCTATAAGAGCACCCGGCTCTGCTATGATAATATCGCCAAGTGTTGCAAAAGATGCAGATACACCACCCATAGTAGGATCGGTAAGAACTGAAATATATGGAAGATTATTGTTTGCTAGCTTAGCCAATGCTGCTGATGTTTTAGACATTTGTAAAAGTGAAAATGTTGACTCTTGCATACGAGCCCCACCAGAAGCAGAAAGGATGATAAGCCCCTCTTTGTTCTCTATAGCACGACCTACAGCACGAACAATTTTCTCACCCTCTACAGAACCAAGACTTCCACCCATAAATGCAAAATCAAATATAACTACTTGTGCCGCAACACCATTCATTTTACAGCTACCAGCTACTACTGATGATTTTCTACCAGTTTTAGCAAAACCATCTTCAATACGTTTTTTATAAGGTTTTTTATCTACAAAATTTAAAGGATCTACCGGTTCTAATGAAGCGTCATGTTCCACAAATGTTCCCTCATCAGCTAAAAGTTCTATACGTTCTTTTACACCGATACGAAGGTGATAACCACATTTAGGACATACATAACTTTGGTTCTCTACCTCTTTGTAATACATAGTAGAGTGACAAGATTTACATTTAATCCAGTGTGAAGATGCTTCTGCTTTTACAGGCTGTTTATTTTCAAATGTTTTGCTAAAAAGGTCAAGTAGGTTCAAGAAAAATCCTTAAATTATATAAAAAGTCTAATATTATAGCAAATTTATACTTATTTTAAAGAATATGAAGAGAAAAAAGTTTATTTACTCACATAAAAGTGAGTAAATTTGTATGATATTATGAGAGTAAAGAGTCTACTATACTTCTTGCTGCTTCACGACCGTCATAAGCCGCTGTAACAACAAGGTCAGCTCCACGGAAACAGTCTCCACCAGCATAAATACCAGCAGTTGAAGTTTCATGTGTCTCTTCATCTATAATAATCCCACCCCAAGAGTTAGTCTCTATACCATTCTCTGCTAAGAAAGATGGTACAGCAGGATCAAACCCTAGTGACATTATAACAACATCTGCATTAACACGTGTTTCAGAGCCTTTTACCTCTTCCATACGCTGACGACCATCTTCACCCTTAGCACCAAGAGTAGTTTTTACATACTCTACAGCTATAGCATTACCAGCTTCATCAAGTATAATCTCTTTTGGAGATGCTAAGAAAGTAAAGTCAACACCCTCTTCCATCGCATTTTTATACTCTTTTTTAGATCCTGGCATATTCTTCTCATCACGACGGTATAAACAAGTTACACTTTTTGCACCCTCGCGTTTTGCAGTACGAAGACAATCCATCGCAGTGTCACCACCACCAATCACAACAACATTTAAATCTTTAAAGTCAAATTTTTTGTCATAACTTTGAGAAAAGTTTTTCTTTTGAATATTTGTTAAGTAATCCATTGCAGCATAAACATTTGGAGCTTTTTCACCAGAAAGACCAGCAGATTTTGCTTTTGTAGCACCAACACCTACAAACATTGCATCATTTTCATTTGCAATCTCTTCAAAAGTGATATCTTTTCCAACTTCACAGTTAAGAATAAGTTTCATTCCAGCTTCTTCAAGAAGTCTTACACGGCGTTCTACCACTTTTTTATCAAGCTTAAAGTTAGGGATACCATATGTTAAAAGTCCACCAGCTCTATCACTTCTCTCATACATAGTTACTGCGATACCTGAACGTAAAAGGTAAGTTGCTACAGAGAGACCAGCAGGACCTGAACCAATAACAGCTACTTTTTTATCTGTAGTGATTCCTGGAAAATCTGGTGTTAAACCAGCACGGAAACCCTCTTCAGTGATATGAGTTTCAATCCCACCAATTGTAATAGCACCATGACCATCATTTAAAGTACAATCACCCTCGCAAAGTCTATCATGTGGACAAACGCGACCCATAACCTCTGGGAAAGGTGAAGGTTCATTTGAAAGTTTGAATGCAAACTCTAAATCTTTCTCCGCAATAGATTTCAACCATTGAGGAATATAGTTATGAAGTGGACATTTGTTTAAACAAAATGGGTCTCCACACTGAATACATCTGTCACTTTGACTTGCTGCATCATCACGATCAAATACTTCATAAATCTCACCAAAATCTTTTGTTCTCTCTACGACTAATCTTTTAGTTGGGTCAAGTCTTTCAGTTGTTAAATATTCTCTCATAATTAGTCTCCGTTCTCTAAGTTAAGTGGTAGTTTCGTTAAGTTTTTCGGTTTTACTAACCAGAAATTACGAACCTCTACTCTAAAGTTTTCAAGTAAATCTTGTGCTTTTTTACTTTGTGTTTCAACTACATAATCTTTGAGTAAACGTTTGAGGTAGTGACGAGCTTCATCACCCTCATCTGTATCTATTCTTACAGCTTCAACAAGCTCATGATTTACATTTTCAACGAATTTATGCTCTTGATCATAAACAAAAGAGATACCACCAGTCATACCAGCACCAAAGTTGATACCTGTTTTACCAAGGATAACAACAACACCACCTGTCATATACTCACAAGCATTGTCCCCTGTTCCCTCAACGATAGCAAATGCACCAGAGTTACGAACAGCAAAACGCTCACCAACAGAACCAGAGATATAAAGCTTACCACCAGTAGCACCATAGAGACATGTATTACCACCAGCTGAGAACTCTTCACCCTCATTTTGTGAAGTGATGATGATTTTACCACCATTCATACCTTTACCGATGTAATCATTTGCTACACCATCTAAGTATATAGAAACACCTGGTGCCATAAATGCACCAAGAGCTTGACCAGCAACACCAGTCAAATTAATTTTAATAGTATCAGGTTTAAGACCATCATCACCATAATACTCAGCTATCTCACCAGAGATAAGAGCACCAAAACTACGGTGAATATTTTTAATCTCTCTTGTGATTCTTATTGGTTGATCTGGAGACTTAATAGCCACCATCGCTTCTTTAAGTACATCTTTTTCAAAAGCATTATCATCAAAAGGATGATTAAATCTTTGTTGATGAGTATTTACACCCTCTTCTTGGTGAAGAATAGCAGAGAAGTCAAATTTTTGTGCAAAATCATCCTCTTTTACTTTAAGTAGATCAACACGACCTATCATCTCTTCCATAGTTTTATAACCAAGTTCAGCCATAATAGAGCGAACATCTTCAGCAAGAAGTGTAAAGTAGTTAATCACTTGATCAACATGCCCTTTAAAGAACTCTTCACGAAGTTTTTCATTTTGAGTTGCAATACCAACAGAACATTTGTTGACATGACAGATACGAAGCATTTTACAACCAACAATAGTAAGAACACCTGTACCAAATGCATAAGACTCAGCACCTAAAAGTGCAGCTTTTACAACATCAAGACCAGATTTTAAACCACCATCTGCTTGAACTTCAACAAGACCACGAAGATTATTTGCTTTAAGTGCATTATGTGCTTCACTTAAACCAATCTCCCATGGATTACCTGCAAATTTAATAGAAGTAAGTGGAGCAGCACCAGTACCACCATCACCACCAGAGATAATGATTTTATCTGCATATGCTTTTGCAACACCAGCGGCAATAGTACCAACACCAACAGTAGAAACAAGTTTCACAGCTACACGAGCCTTAGGGTTTACCTGTTTCATATCGAAGATAAGCTGTGCTAAATCTTCAATAGAATAGATGTCATGGTGTGGAGGAGGTGAGATAAGTGTAACACCAGGAACAGTATGACGAAGTTTTCCAATTAATGGAGTAACTTTATGACCTGGAAGTTGTCCACCCTCACCCGGTTTAGCACCCTGTGCTACTTTAATTTGAATCTCTTCAGCAGAACGAAGATAAGCAGGAGTTACACCAAAACGTCCAGATGCAACTTGTTTAATTTTAGAAACTCTTTCAGTTCCAAAACGCGACTTATCTTCTCCACCCTCACCAGAGTTTGACTGACCACCAATACGGTTCATTGCAATAGCAATAGTCTCATGTGCTTCAGGAGAGATTGAACCAAGACTCATAGCAGCAGATGCGAAACGTTTGAAGATTGCTTCTTTTGGTTCAACTTCTGAGATATCAATAGGTTTTCTATCTGATTTTAAGTCAAAGAAATCACGAATAAATTTCAGTCCACGTTTGTTTACTAAATTTTTAAGAGTATCAAAATCCTCTTTTTTTCCACTTGCAGCTACTGCATGAATAGCATGAATAACAGCAGGACCAAAGTCATGATGCTCTTGACCTGTATAAAATTTATAGTATCCACCAATATTGAGTGGGAAGATTTTTTTGAATCCATCATTTTTAAATGCAGATTTATGAATTTTTTCTATTCTTTCATCTATATCTTCATATGTTAGACCAGCAATAGTACAGTGTGAAGTTTCAAAACACTCCTCTGCAATTTCGCGAGAAAGCCCCATAACATCAAAAAGACCAGAGTTTCTATATGAAGCAATCGTAGCAATACCCATTTTTGACATAATTTTAAGAAGTCCAGAGTTAAGTGCAGTATGAACAGCTTTAAATGCTTCATGACAAGTTAGTTTAATCACTTTAGATTTATTAAGTTGTGATGCTACTGTATCAAAAAGTACATTAGGGTAAATTGCAGATGCACCATACCCTATAAGTACCGCAGCAGAATGAGAATCTATTACTTCCCCTGTTACAGCAATCATAGAAACTAAATGACGAATTTTAGCCTTAAGAAGTGCAGAGTTTAATCGCCCTATTGCCATAGCCATAGGGATAACTTTCATCTCATTTGAAAAACCTGCATCATCAAGAATGATAATACGTGTATCTTCATTTTTCACAGAATATATAACTTTTTCTACTAAAGCATCAAGAGAAGCTTTTAGGTCTGTTTTATAAGCAGTTGAAAATGTAGTATTATGATAAAAAGCTTGATATCTTGGTGATTTTTTATCTCCAAATGATTTTAAAACTTCTAATTTTTCCCCTGTAATAATAGGGCTAATAGATTTAAGTCTATGTGCATGTGATGGGATCTCATCTAAAATATTATGCACTTCACCAAAACCAGTATTTAAACTCATAACAACTTTTTCACGAATCGGATCGATTGGTGGGTTTGTTACTTGTGCAAATTTTTGTTTGAAAAAATCTGTGAAGTTTCTTTGTTTATCTGAAAATGCAGCAAGTGGAGTATCATCACCCATAGACCCAACAGCCTCTTTACCATCTTTCATCATAGGTTCAATCACTTGTTCTACAATCTCTTGAGTGATATTAAAGTATTTTTGTTTTTTTATCAGTGTATCTTCATCAATATCACCACATGTGCTATATTGCTCTTCTACATGTTCTTGAAGATAGATCATATGCTCATTGAGCCATTTCATATATGGGTTAGAAGATTTTAAATAATCATCAATTTGGTTTGATTTGAGAAGTTTTCCAAATTTAAGGTCAAGTCCTAGCATCTCACCAGATTGAAGACGGCCGCGCTCTTTAATATCTTCTTCTGCAATATCTACAACACCATACTCAGAAGCAATTAAAAGATTGTCATCTTTTGTTACTATATATTTTGAAGGACGAAGACCATTACGATCAAGTACACAACCAATATAGCGACCATCAGTTACAGAAAATGCAGCAGGTCCATCCCATGCTTCAAATACTGTTGAGTGATACTCATAAAATGCACGAAGCTCTGGATCCATATGTGGAGCATTTTGCCAAGCTGATGGGATAACTGCACGAACAGCTTTAAAGAAATCCATACCATTAACGATTAGAAATTCAAAAAAGTTATCTGCACTTGCAGAGTCTGAAGACCCTGGTTGTAAGATAGGTAAAATACGAGCAATCTCTTCATCTGTAAATACATCTGACTTAATAGATTCAGATTTAATCTCTACATTAATTCTATTTCCCTCAACAGAGTTTATCTCCCCATTATGAGCAACTGCACGGAAAGGTTGTGCTAAACGCCACTCTGGAAGTGTGTTTGTTGAGAAACGTTGGTGAAAGAGTGAAAATGAAATTTTAAATGCATCATCTTGTAAATCTTTATAAAACTCTTTGATATGCGTTGGCATAACAAGCCCTTTATAAGAAAGAACACGTGAGCTCATAGATGCAATATAAAAATCTCTATCCTCAACTAATTGATGTTCTGTCTCTTTACGAGAAAGGTATAAAAGAGCATCAAATCTGTTTGTAGCCATAATAGAATTAGGAGTGATGATAAGTTGTACAATATTTGGAAGTGAAGCAATAGCTTGATCACCAAGAGCATTTGTATCTACAGGAACCTCACGGCGAACCACTACTTTAAGATCATTATTGGAACAAATTTGTTCCATAACATCTAAATGGGCTAAATCTTTTGTAAAAACAGAGGCTACTGCAAATTGACCTGCAAGTTCAACACCAGCTTTTTCAGCTTCTTTTCTTATAAACTCTTCTGGCATAGAAAGTAAAAGTCCACTTCCATCTCCAGTTTTCCCATCTGCAGCAACAGCACCACGGTGCATCATACGTTCTAGTGCAGTAACCGCATCATTTAAAACCTTACGAGATGGCTTGTTTTTAATGTTGGCAACAAGTCCAAACCCACAGTTATCTTTAAATGATCTCAATAAATCATGATGTTCAACCATTTTCACTCCTAAATTATAAAAATTTATATAAATTCACCATAAATTTAAGTTACTTTTAAAGTAACTTAGTCTATTTAGAGAATAAGTGTTTGATTATACAATTTAAAGGTTTAAAGAAGCATAATATTAGTACTATTTTACAAAGAAAATTTAACAAGTGTGTATTTAGGGAGCATTTAGTGCAAGGCTACATCATAAATCTCAATCGTGTAAAAGACGAGGATTTAATAGTAACAATTCTATCGAACCATAGCTTAGAAACCCTTTATAGGTTTTATGGAGCACGCCATGGAACCATCAATATAGGCTTTAAAATAGACTATGAGATAGAACCCTCTGCAAAATCTACTATAGGAAGACTCAAAGATGTCATCCATATTGGTTTTCCTTGGATCAATAACTATGAACTTCTAAGGTTATGGCAAGATTTTCTCTCTTTATTTCATAAACATCTTAAAGATGCTGATGATTTAGGAAGTTTTTATTTTCAACTCTTAGAAAATACTTCACAAGAGTGGCATAAACAAAACCCAAAACGTGTAGCAGTAGAAAGCTATGTCAAAATACTTGAACATGAGGGGCGTTTACATAAAGAGCATAACTGCTTTTTATGTTCACGAAATATAGAGGGAGATATCTCTCTCATAAGAGCTTACCTTCCAACACATTTTGAATGTTCTAAAACAATGCCTATAAACAGAAAGGCTCTTGAAGAACTTCAAAATAACAAATCAACACTTTTTTTAAATGATAAAGAGGTAGATAGACTCTGGAATATTTTACTTGAGGGACTTTAGTTTATTGTACTCCACTATCATCCCATGATAATTCATATATATAATATTTAATTCATCTTTTTTATAGTGAATCTTTAAACCCTCTTCTAAAAAGCTTTTATATTCACCATATTTTTGAAACTCAATGCCAAATTTTTTCAACAATCGTTTCGTGTAAGTATCTACCACCATCACAGGACGAAAACAGGCATAACAAAGAATGGCATCAGCACTCTCCTCCCCTATCCCTTTTTGGGCAAGAAGCCAATCTCTTGAAACCTCTTTTTGAAATGTTTGAAAATCTTTAAAATCTGCTTGTATATTTTTTGAAAGTCTTAGAAGTCGTGGTGCTTTTTGATTGTAAAAACCACTTGGCTTTATCTTCTCTTTGAGCTGTTCTTCACTTAAACTCAAAAAACTCTCTAGTTCTAAATAGCCTTTTAAATTTTGAAGTGATTTTTCTACATTTATCCAAGTGGTGTTTTGAGTTAAAATTGCACCTATTACAACCTCAAAAGTTCCACCATTTGGCCACCAGTATTTTGGGGAGTTTTTTAGAAGATTTTGTTCCTCTAAAAAGCGGTAAATAAGAAAACTATCTTTTTCTTGCAACAAGAGAAGCTACTCGTGTTTTTTCTCCACGAAGATTAATATCATCGCGTTCTTCATAGTAGATAATATCACACGATATAAAGGCATGAAGTAACTCATTCTTACGAAGTAAATACTCTGGGTTTTGTGGGTTATCAAAATCACCATGTGCTATAATAAAGGTCTCAAATATCACAACTCCATCTGGTTTTAGAGCCTCTTTAATTTGGTGGTAAAATCTTCTGTTAAGATAGTTCATATTGACAATTAAATCGTACTTATTTTGCTCTAAATTATACTCATCTAAATCAACTTCAATCTTATGAATTTTTGGATCATCTTTTATACATGAAAGTGCATAATCACTTAAATCTACAGCATCAATTTCAAAGCCTTTCTCCGCTACAAAGTGAGTGTTTCTTCCTTGACCACAAGCAATATCTAAGGCATAACCCATATTGGCTTCATCTATATACTTTTCTATAATCGGCTCTACATAATCACGAAAAGGTTTCTCTTGAAAACGTTTATTCCATCTCTCTTTATCACTTATCATCTTCTCTCCTCTAACTTAATCTATCTCTATAATCTTCATAACCAAACTCTTTGATCAGCTCTATCTTTCCACTTTTTCGTTTTAGTACAAGTGATGGAAGTTTTATCCCATTGAAAGTGGTATTTTTCACAAAAGTATAGTGAATTTGATCTTCAAATATTATTTTATCTCCAACTTTTAATGGCTCATCAAAAGAGTAATCTCCCATAATGTCACCGGCTAAACAAGTATTGCCACCTAATCTATAAGTATATTTTTTCTCATTTGCCACACCGGCTCCTCTTACATCTGCACGATAAGGCATCGCTAAAGTGTCTGGCATATGTGCTTCAGCCGAGGTATCTAGTATGGCTAGATCCATCCCATTATGAAAAGTATCAAGTACAGTTGAAACGAGGTAACCCGTCTCCCAACCCACTGCTTCACCTGGTTCTATGTAAATTTCTATGCTAAATTTTTCTCTAAATTCTTTGATTAATCCAATAATTTTTTCAATATTGTATGAGTTTTTCGTAATATGATGACCACCACCAAAATTGATATATTTTAAGTTTTTAAAGTACTTAGAAAACTTCTTTTCAAAAGATATAAGCACCTCTTGGAGTGCATCTGCATCTTGTTCACATAAGGCATGAAAGTTTAAACCATCAACATACTCTAAAACTCTCTCATCAAAATTCTCTAGTGTTGTACCTAAACGCGAGTAGAGTCCACAAGGGTTATAGATATCTACAGGTGAAGATGAAACTTCAGGATTTATACGTAAAGATATATGAATAGTAGGATTGACTTTTTTTACAAGCTCTGCAAAACGAAAAAGCTGATTTGGAGAGTTAAAAACAATATGATCTGAGATTCGAGCTATCTCTTCAATTTCATTTTCTTTAAATGCAGGGGAATATGTATGCACTTCTGCATCTACATTATACTTTACAAACTCTTCACGAGCTAAACGAGCTTCATAAAGACCACTTGCTGTACAACCATGAAGATACTGACTTACCTGCGCAAATGTACTCCACATTGCAAAACCCTTAAGTGCAAGTATTATCTTTGCACCACTGCGTTTTTGAACATCATTAAGGATAAGTAAGTTTCTTTCAAGAAGCTCCTCCTCACAAAGATAATACGGTGTTTCTATCTCTTGCATCACTGAGTCTTTTCGTAGTTGTATTGTATCTCTCTAGCTACCTCTAAGAAGTGACTCTTATTGAGCCCTATCTCCACTACAAGTTCGGCTGCCTTTGAGATTGATTTATCACTCAAAATATCATTCACATTTACTGCTGTACGGATAACGTCTAAACTATCTATATATTTGATATTTTGGGCTGAATTTTTATCGTATTCATAATCAAGACCCTTCAATAGGTCTACATATAACTTATCTAAATTCCAGTGTTCAAAAAGAAGTCCAGAGACAAAGTAAGAGGATGTACCAAATACTTCATGCTCATAAACACTAATATTTTCAGCATTTTTTAGCCCATCATGGAACTCTTTTATCTTCCCTGCTAGAGTAATCTCCTTTGCAGTGATAAGTTTTCCAGATTCCATAATAAGGGCTAAAGGGGTAAGAAGCTTTGCATGTTCAGAATCTATAGGTGTATACCATTTTTTCATAAGCATACTTTGCATCTGACACACCTCATTAAAACGGCTGTTATTCACCCCATAAGCTCTCAAATTAGCAACAACGACAGAATGTATAGCATAGTTGACAACAAGTCCATATACCATTTGAACACCAAAAAGTGTTACAGCTTGCATTACACTTGATATCTGCTTTGAAAATCCATATAAAGGGGAGTTGATCATTTTTAATATATTGGCTGTTAAGAGTGCATCTGATTCTATCTCTCTTACTAAGCTTTTGATATTGAGCTCATCACCCTTGGAGTATAGAGCTCTTATGCGAAGTGCTGTATCTGAAAGTGATGGCAGCGACTCTACATTTTGAACTATACTTTGAAAATCCACTTTAGCTCTCCAACTCTTTCATTTTCCATGGAAGACCTTGGGTACTTAACTCCTCCATAAAATAATCAGGATCAAACTCTTCCATATTAAAAACACCGGTACCACTCCATTTACCCTCTAACATAAGCTTTGCACCTATCATAGCTGGGACACCCGTTGTATAAGATACAGCTTGGGAATTCACCTCTTTAAAACATTTTTCATGATCACTTACTTGGTAGATATATATCTTACGGCGTTTTCCATTTTTTACACCATTTGCAACTATACCGATATTCGTTTTTCCTTTTGTTCTTGGACCTAAAGAAGCAGGATCAGGAAGCAGTGTCTTTAAAAATTCGATAGGCACTATCTCTTGACCATTATGCATTACAGGTTTAATCCCTAACATCCCTACATTTTCTAAACATCTCATATGAGTCAAATAACTCTCACCAAATGTCATAAAAAATCGTATGCGTTTAAGTCCTTTGATATGTTTCACTAAAGACTCCATCTCTTCATGATAGAGTAAATAACTGTCTCGTGGTCCAACCTCAGGGTAATCCCATACCATTTTTACTTCCATTGGTTTTGTACTAAACCAACGACCCTCTTCCCAGTAACGCCCCTCTGCTGAAACTTCACGAAGATTTATCTCTGGATTAAAATTTGTTGCAAAGGCATAGCCATGATCACCATCATTACAATCAAGTATATCTATGGTATCTATCTCATCAAAGTAATGTTTTTGAGCAAAAGCACAAAACACATTGGTAACACCAGGGTCAAATCCACTTCCAAGAAGCCCCATAATACCAGCTTCTTTAAACTTTTCATCTCTTGCCCATTGCTCTTTATACTCAAACTTTGCCTCATCAGGATGTTCATAGTTTGCAGTATCTAAGTAGGGTGTTTTTGTAGCTATACAAGCATCCATAATAGTTAAATCTTGATAGGGAAGTGCTACATTGATAACAATATCTGCACCAACTTCTTCTATAAGTTGAATGATTTCATCGGTATTATCTGCATCAAGTGCTGCTGTTTGAATATCTGCATCTGGAAGTTCAGAAGCTATGATATCACATTTTGATTTTGTACGACTCGCTAATATAATACGACCAAAAGTTGCTGCATTTTGTGCACACTTATGTACAACAACACGTCCAACACCACCTGCTCCAATAATTAAAGTTGTTTTTTTCATATTAAAATTTTTCTCCTAAGTAAAGATATAAGCTATTTTCTCCGTCATCTGATTGCCCAAAAGCAAAATAAAATGGCCCAAACAGAGTATCTGCTGCTACATAAACACTCACAGAGTTATGCAGTTCTGTCCATTTAAAATCTTTTTTATATGCCCAAGTGTTCCCACTCTCAATAGAACCACCGACATATAAAGGAGTATCTAAAACACCAAAGAACCCACTATCACGAAGTTGGTATCTGTATTTTAACACAGCTAAAGCCATATTGTCATTATTGAATGAATATGGGGCATATCCAGAAAGGTTAAATAAACCACCTAAAGTATAAGTACCATAAAGTCTATTTATTTTTGTATCATTACGTTTATATGTTTTCCCATATTTCATCCGTAATGTAAAGTTATTTGAGTAAAAACTAAGAGGCTTTTCTAAATCAATATAAATTTGCTCATAATCATAATCACTACCACTTATTGCACCATCTTTTGTCCATAATATTTGTGATTTTATTCCATATTTCGGGAAATTTACATTATCAAGATTATCAATTTTTAAAGAAGCATAGATAGGTCTTGCACTATACCCATTTGCAGGAGTAAAGAAAGGTGGATTTGAATAATAGATATCAAGATTTATATCTGTAGTATCTTTAAAAGAGGAAGCTCCTATCTCAAATTCAAAATTTCTATCTAAATGTGTACCTACCGCCATCGTTCCACCATAACGACTGTACTCAATCTCAACATTACCTTGAATCAAACCATCAGTGTAACGTCCAATTGGAAAGATATCTACAATGTTTTCATACTCTAATGATGGTTTGATATAAAACCTTTGCATCACATCTAAGGGTTGATAAAACTCAGTATATGCATGTTGAGTACGACCTATCTCTAAATTAGTTCTCCACTCTGCTCCATAAGAGTTTATTCCAGCCATTGTATAACCAAGTTTAAGTGAATAAGAGGAGTGCCCTTTAAAGTCATCTTCAAGACCTATAGAACCACGGATCTCTCCATATGTATCCCAACTTGGATTGACTGTAAGTTCAAGAACATTTTTTCCATCAACTTCTTGCATTGTATATTCAATACCATCAAAAATCATCATATCATAGAGATTTAAAATATTTTTTCTCAACTCTACTTCATTATATACATCACCAGTTCTAAGATGTAATCTTCGTAAAATAGATTCATCCCCAAGATATGTTTTATTTACTAATCTAATCTCATCAAGAATTATTTGAGAATTTTTATGTTTTTTTCTATAATGATTCTGATAACTTGCATATCTCCTTTTATCTAAAGAGAGTTTTTTTAGTTTCTCTAGATTTTGAAGAGCTACCTCTTCACCTCTCTGAATAATAGCTTCATATTTATCTGCATCAAGACCTGTAAATCCATCTAAGTTTGGTGTTAAAAGAATATCTGTTTTTCTAAGTTTCTTAATAGATTCATTTGCATTTTTACGCATCATGATATTTACAAGTTGCCCCATTACAACAAGGTAAGAGTTTACATCTAAATTTGTATCAAAGTTCTCACTGACATCTACTGCAATGATAATATCGGCACCCATATCTTTTGCTATTTGAATTGGAAAATTATCACTCACTCCACCATCCACAAGATCAATACCATCAATATTTATAGGTTGAAAACCTCCTGGTATAGCACTTGAAGCATACATTGCACGAGCTAAAGAACCTGACTTTAAGATAACTGCTTCACCATTTTTTATATTTGTTGCAACAGCTCTAAAAGGGATACTTAACTTGTCAAAATCGTTTATACCCTCTACATCTTGTGTCTCTTCTAAAAATTTTAAAAGAAGAGGCTCGCGTTTTAAAACACCAGTTGGTAAAACAATATTGTTATCTTTATTAACACCTAGTCCTAATTTGCCTTGGTAAAGATAATCAAGCTCTTTTTTACGCATCGGAATATTTTGGCGTTTAAAATCAGTAGTGATATACTTCGTCCAATCTGTCTTAGTAAGCATAGCCTCTATCTCTTGTGGCGTTTTACCACTTGCATAGAGACCTCCAACAAAAGAGCCCATACTTGTTCCAATTATCATATCTATGGGGATATGATTTGCTTCTAAAACTTTGAGTACTCCAACATGGGCTCCACCTCTTGCACCACCACCACTAAGAACTAGTGCAATTTTAGGTCTATCTTGTGCCGATACAATTGTAAAAAAAGCTAAAATTAGAAGAAAAAACCTCATATAAATCCTATACTAAATGAAATGCTATAAGTAATACACTTACCCAAATCATACCCATTACAATAAGACTCAGTAAAACCAGTGTTGCACCTGCATCTTTAGCTTGTTTTGCAAGAATATGATAATCCAACGTAACTAAATCTACTACACGCTCTAATGCAGAATTAGCAACCTCTGCTAAAATAGGAATAAATAACGACAAGAAAAGTATGCTTGAGTATCCAAAGCTTATAGGTAAAACCCATGCAATTGTACCAAGTACTGCTAACATAAGAAGTTGCCATTTAAATGATGTTTCATTTTTTACTATATCTATAAAACCTTCCACGGCATACATCCCATTTTTAAAAAGACTATGTTTTGGTTTATTTAGTTTCATACTTTTCCTTCATTTGTAAAATTATCTCTCGTAACTCTTCACTATTGGTCTCTTTAGAAAGAGGCTCTCCATAATAGATATGTATATCACGGCGTTTATACCAAGGCTTTTTGTTTTCACCTTTGTATCTTGAAAAGCTACTACCAAATATACCCTTGTCAATATAAAAAGGGATAATAACACCATCATAATCTTGAGGTATTTTTTCATAGCCCTTGTAAAACTTTCCTAATGTTCCATCTTTTGTGATGCCACCCTCTGGAAATATTGCCACTATTTTACCATTTTTCAATCTTTGATGAGCAATTTTAAAAGCATCTTTTGCTGCTCTTGGAGATACTGGAATGGCCTCACCCTTTTGGAAAAACCAATGAAAACCTTTCCAGTGGTATATCTCTTTATCTATCATAAAGTTTATACGTCTTCGTAATGGCAATTGGATCATGATCCAATCTAACCAGCTTACATGGTTTCCTAAGAGTAAAACAGCCTTATCGTTAGGAATATTTTCTAATCCTATATAAGTGTAACGGTGTCTTATTTTTCCAATCAATTCCATCACAGCCCAAAATGTTTCTACAAAATAACGCTTTACAAGAATAAAACTCAGCATTAAGCCAACAAATCCCATAAGATAAAAAAGCATCTCTGCATCCATACCAAAAAAAGCAAAGAAAGTTGTTAACATCAAAAATGAAAACATAAAAATATTTTGTATAAAATTATTCCCAGCTAAGATAGTGCCAAGATGAACCCGTGGAGATAAAAACTGAATACGAGCATTAAGAGGAACCATCAAGAAACCGGAAAAGACTCCAAAGAGTGTAAACATAAAAGCAATGAGAAACATAGAATGCACAAACGGTATGAGAAAAACAAGGGTTGTAATCCCCAAAGCCCCTATAGAGACTAAACCCATATTAATAAAATACTTTGAAAAATGAGCCGATAAGAGAGAACCTATAACTATCCCGATTCCTGCAAGGGCCATTACACCTTGAACAAAAATCGTATTTGTAACATTGAGTTCACTTTTTGCATACTCTCCAAAAACAGCTAAAACCACTTGAGAGATTGACCAAAAAAGGCTTAAAGCAATAACCGCTTCTATAATCTCTTTTTTTCTACTCAAGGTTTTCATATTTTTTTTAAGATAAAAACCCCATATATATTTTTTAAGTGTAAAAATTTTTTCACTTTTTTGAGAAGTTTTATCTGGTAATTGTACTGCAAGATAGTACTCAAAAATAGAACCAAGAACTAAAAGCCATCCAATAGGAGCAATCCCTTGTAAAATCTCTGCTTGTGTTGTGTAACTATCGTTATATAAACCTTCAAAAAGCACTGTATAAAAGATAATTCCACCAAGGATTGCAACTGTAGTGACAGCCTGGACTAACCCATTTCCACTGCTAATCTCTTTATTTCCAAAAAGCTCTTTAATATAACCATATTTTGCAGGAGAGTATAAAGCACTCTGCATAGCCAGTAAAAAAGTGAGAACAAAAGAAAGGATGAAATACCCTTGATAGTAAGAGAAAGTAATAAGCAATGTAATAAGAACAGCAAAAAGTGCAGAATACTTCATAATAAGATTTTTTGGATACTTATCTGCTAAGAATCCTGAAGGGGAAAACATAAGTATAAATGGCAAAAGTATTAAAGCATTTACAATAGCTGTTAAAACAATCTGTTCACTTCCATCATATACTTTAAAAATAGTATTTTGTATGATGATTTTATGTCCAAGATCTGTAAAAGCATTAAGAAAAACTACAAGAAGATAGTTTACAACACCAGCTATTTGTAAAGCATGCTTCATTTATGCTTCTTGAATGTCATTTGCTAGAACTGTACTCCAGCCTTCATAGTAACCTTTTGTCTCTTTTAAAGCTTCAAAGATATTTTCTATCTCTTTTTGTACTTCTTGTGATGTCACACTATGATCTTTCATAAGAGCTAAACCATTTGCAAACTCTTCACTCTCAATCTCATCTTTAAAAGTAAAACCTTCAAGTGTCAATGTACTTAAAAAACGATTCTTTTGTGTTGGTGTTTCAAAAGAAACATAATGCTCTACAGGGCGAACTTTTTCAAGGTCATCACCCTCCTCTTCTAGTAAAAATATAATCTTTTGAGACTCTATAGAAGCTAGTTCTAAATCACTTGGAGAAAGATTTTTATGATGAAAATCCCATTTTGGATCACGTACAACATTACTCTCATACACATAGTTACTAGGATTGAGCATTTTTGCTACTGTTGCATCTAGTCCTTTAGAGTCATCAGCATAAAAATAAAACTCACTCCATCCATCAACAATGCGGATACCAACAAATTTTGTTTTTTCATCATGTTCAAGAGCAATAATAAGAGATTCTTTTGTTTCTAAAAACTCTTCATAACCCTCTTGTGTTTCACTACTTGGTTCATACTTGATAAAGACACTAAAAAGCCAAGAATACTTTTTTGAATATGCATAAGCATTCATATCAACTTCTATATTTACAACACTACCATCTTCTGTTCTTTGAAAAAATTCTCTCATTATCTCTCTATACTTTCTTATTTTAACTCTTATTATAGCTAAATTTCGCCAAGTAGGTCTAAAACAACAAACTCATCAAGATTATCACTCAAGATAATCTTATTGTTTGATTGTACAATGATATAGGCTAAATTTTTTCTTTTTAAGAATGCATATGCTTTTTCCATTGGCATCACACTGACAGCCGTTGTAAATGCATCTAAATCTGCACTTGAAATCTTCGATATTAATGTTACTGAAAGAAAATTATTTTGAAGTTTTTTAGTTTTAGGATTCAGTGAATAAGACTCTAAAGTAGTTGTACTTATCCCTATATCTTTTTGTATAGTATTTAGAATGAATCTCTTTTCATTCGTAACTTGCAACTCTACACGGCAAAGACCAAGACAACGGATATCGTGACCAGTATCTAAAGTAACAATCACTCCCTTATCTTTAAAAAATCGAGAAACCCTGTCTATTGTAAACCCTTTACCCATACCACCAAGGTCAATTTTTATACCATTTGATATATGTGCAGAAATTTCATTATAAACTAAACTATTCAAATCGGTTGAGACATTTTTCAATTCATAAGTAGAAGGGGTCCGCTCTTTATTGCCAAACCTATACAAGTCTTTACTTAGATGACCAATAGCTATATTAAAGAACCCATCTGTTTCTCTATAGTAATGGCTTGAAAGCTTTAAGGCAAGATATGTATCATAAGATAAAATAGCTTTTTTTTCTTGATTTAATCGAAATATCGGAGAATTTATATCATAAGAGGATAAAGCTCTCTCAAGCTGTTTCAACTGACTTACAGCCGGTTCAAAAAGCTCACTATCCTTCTTATCAAGTGTTATAGTTACAAACCCACCCATGAGTGGTTTTGTCATTGAGACAGTTTGTGCTTCTAGAGATGAGAAAAAGAGGATACAAACAAGTAAGAATCCTTGCACTTAAACCTCTATAAGCTCTTTTACTTCTAATCCAAAACCACTTAAACCTACAAAGTCTGTTTGCTTTAGTGATGTTAAAAGATTCATTTGTGAAACACCAAAAGATTTAATGATCTGTGCACCAATTCCAAACTCTTTAGGTGCAGAGTTATCTTGATGCTGTGTTTTGTTGATAAACACTAAAAGCCCACTGTTTTGTTTGAGGTACTCTATCGAGCTTATAAGGTTATTGTATTTTTTTTGATTTAAAAAGAGTTCTATATCTGGTACAACATTGTGTACTCTTACATTTGCTACTTCACCTGCAGAATAGAATTCTATCGCTGTATGCTCTATACCATCATGATCTTCAAAAGTATGCTGATTTACTTTCACACCAAAAAACTCTATCTCTTCCACTTTCGTCTCTTTTACAAGAGATTCATTTGCAAGTCTATACTCAACAATATCTGAGATAAATACTGTTTTGAGATTGTGTTTTTCACCAAAAATGTCTAAGTCATCGCGTCTTGCCATTGTTCCATCTTCTTTGATGATCTCACAAATAACACCAGCTTCACTTAAACCTGCTAAACGACAGATATCTACACTTCCCTCAGTATGACCCGTACGGATAAGTGTTCCACCCTCTTTTGCAATTAAAGGAAAAATATGTCCAGGTTTGACAAGTTCATCTGCATTACTTATAGGATTTGCCAAGATTTTAATGGTATCATCTCTCTCACCGGCAGAGATCCCAGTGAGCGCATTTTTAGCATCTACAGAAACAGTAAATGCGGTCTCATAAGAGGAGGTATTTGAACTTACCATAGGGTTTAGATCTAATCTTGTTGCAATTTGCTTAGAGAGTGCTACACAGATAAGCCCACGAGCATGTGTTGCCATAAAGTTCACATGTTTAGGAGTCGAAAATGCTGCAGCATATACAAGATCTCCCTCATTCTCTCTATCTTCATCATCTATCATGATGATCATATTGCCTTTTTTGATCTCTTCTATCGCTTCTTGTACTCTTTGAATTGGTGTCATAAATTCTCTTTTAAATATTTTTGTTTTTATTATATTGTAAAGTTCATTAAAATGAGGTCAATTTTTCAATATAATACACTATGAAAAATTTAGAATTAGAACACTTATTTATACCGGCAAAAATTTCCTCCAAAAAACTAATGATTATTTTACATGGTCGTGGTGATTCAAGTGATGGTTTTAAGATGCTTCCAGAATTTCTCAAACTTGATGATATGAACTATATTATGTTCGATGCTCCTTTTGAATACTTCACAGGACACTCATGGTACCAACTCCCACCAGATCAACTCCCAGGCATAGAATACTCCTCTAAGCTTCTCACACATGACTTAGATGTTCTCTTTGAAACTGATTTTAATGCACAAGAGAGTTTTCTTTTTGGTTTTTCACAAGGTTCCCTCTTAACATTTGAATTTGGCGGTAGGTACCATAAAAAACTGGCAGGATACATTGGAGTTAGTGGTTATATCTATGATCCTCTCAAATTACTCCAAGAGATGAATAAAGATCTTTTAGATGGATCTTGGCTTTGTACACATGGAATCTATGACAAAGTACTTCCATTAGAAACAACAAAAGAACAAATTGAAGTGCTACAAAATGGAAATTGGAATATAGAATTTAGAGTCTACAATAAAGACCATAGTATAGACAAAGAGGAGCTAAAATTTATCGAAAAATGGGTGAAAGAAAAAAATTTTAAAAAAACTTCTCAAAACCCTTGACATTATAAAACTTTTTGTCTATAATTTCGCTCACAAACACAGAGTGAAAGTGTTTAAACACCGCGGAATAGAGCAGTTCGGTAGCTCGTCGGGCTCATAACCCGAAGGTCACAGGTTCAAATCCTGTTTCCGCAACCAATTTTAAAAATAAAAATCAAACATTGGGGTATCGCCAAGCGGTAAGGCCTCGGCTTTTGGTGCCGATATTCGGGGGTTCGAATCCCTCTACCCCATCCACCCAATAAAAACTTCCAAATTCATAAAATTTTCTCAACAAACAACTACTGAAACGGCATCTTGGACATTATGATTTCATGCTGATCAACATACTGCTGACAATCTTTTCCACCAAGGTTTACACAAGTCTCTTGCCATACTCTAGAGTGCCCTGCTTTTTCTTTTGTAAAGTGTTGCAACTTAAATAAAAGTGCATGTGCATACTCATGTGGTATAACACTCTCAATCATATACTTAAAACTCTCCTGCATCACCTTCTTGTTAAGATATATCTTTATCTCACCATTATCATAAGATGTAAGACCATAGAGCCTTCCTGGTATCTTATCTG